>Ga0326597_10000378_pt1 | contig 81332 bp, 74 predicted proteins | sample RVTome_12_FD_203789 | JGI IMG/M metagenome (GOLD analysis project Ga0326597, IMG submission 203789) | Soil microbial communities from uranium-contaminated site in the Upper Colorado River Basin, Wyoming, United States - RVT100D185 | ecosystem: Environmental > Terrestrial > Soil > Contaminated >...
GTCTGAAGACGTTGGGTATGCAGTTTCACGATCATCCTCCGATGATCCCTCACCGACCCCCTTCAGGCTCATCTTCCAGTGGAATCACGCCCCTCCTTCAGGCTCATCTTCCGTTGGACAAGGCTACGGCTTTATCCCCGCCCCGGTTGCGGGTAACATGGGCGCCCCATTTCGACCCCGAACCGGACCGTCCGCGCGCGATGAGAATCGGCCCCTACAGGCTGCGTAACAACCTCGTGCTGGCGCCGATGGCCGGGGTGACCGACCGCCCCTTCCGCCAACTGTGCCGTCGTTTCGGCGCCGGCCTGGCCGTGTCCGAGATGGTCTCGTCGAACTCCCTGCTGTGGGGCAGCGCCAAGACCCGGCGGCGCGCCGACCACCGCGGCGAGCCGACCCCGCGCTCGGTGCAGCTGCTCGGCACCGACCCGGCGCTGCTGGCCGAGGCGGCGCGGGTCAACGTCGCCAACGGCGCGCAGATCATCGACCTCAACATGGGCTGCCCGGCGAAAAAGGTCTGCAACGTCCAGGCCGGGTCGGCCCTGCTGCGCGACGAGCCGCTGGTCGCGCGCATCCTGACCGCGGTGGTCGCCGCGGTCGACGTCCCGGTGACGCTGAAGATCCGCACCGGCTGGGACCGCGACTCGCGCAACGCCGTGGCCATCGCCCGCCTGGCCGCGGCCGCGGGCATCCAGGCACTGGCAGTCCACGGCCGCACCCGCGCCGACGGCTACAGCGGCGAGGCCGAGTACGCCACCATCGGCGAGGTGGTCGCGGCGGTCGCCATCCCGGTGATCGCCAACGGCGACATCCGCACCCCGGAACAGGCGCGCCAGGTCCTCGCCACCACCGGCGCCGCCGGCATCATGATCGGCCGCGCCGCCCAGGGCCGGCCGTGGATCTTTGCCGAGATCGAGCACTACCTGGCCACCGGCGCACACCTGCCGCCGCCCACCCCGGGGGCGATCCGCGACCTGCTGGTCGAGCACCTCGAGGCGCTCTACGACTTCTACGGCGAGGCCACCGGCGTGCGCGTGGCGCGCAAGCACGCGGCCTGGTACAGCCGTGGCCTGCGCGACGCCTCGGCGTTCCGCAACCTGGTGGTGCGCGCCGACAGCCGCGCCCACCAGCTGGCGCTGATCGACGACTACTTCGCCCGCGTCGGCGACGCGGCCCTGGCGGCATGAAGCGCAGCGAGCGCAAGCCGGCGGCTGAGAGCGGCGAGGCGGCGGTCGGCCAGCCGTTGCGCGACTGCGTGCGCAAGGCGATCGACAAGTACTTCAAGGACCTCGACGGCGAACGCCCCGGCGGCCTCTACCAACTGGTGCTGGCCGAGGTCGAGCGGCCGCTGCTGGAGAGCGTCATGCAGCACGCCCGCGGCAACCAGAGCCACGCCGCCGACTACCTCGGCATCAGCCGCAGCACCCTGCGCAAGAAACTCAAGCTCTACCAACTGGACTGAGAGCCTGTGAAACAATCACCACGCCTGCTGCGACGCCCCCTGGCCGCCCCTGGCGGCGTTGCGGGGACCCCCAAAAGCGCTTACGTAGCGGTGCTACGCGCGCGCTTTTGTTCACCCCCGCGCCTTGCCAGAGACGCCCAGGCGGCGTCTCGCGACGGCGGGCGATTATTTCACAGGCTCTGACGGCCGGCGCGCCCGACGGTCGCCACCGTCGGCTGCGCCACGGCCAGGCACACAAAGGCTCCCCATGAACCCGATCCGGCGCGCCCTGCTCAGCGTCTCCGACAAGACCGGCATCGTCGACTTCGCCCAGGCCCTGGCCGCGCGCGGGGTCGAACTGCTCTCCACCGGTGGCACCGCCCGCCTGCTGACCGACGCCGGCCTGGCGGTGACCGAGGTCTCCGCCCACACCGGCTTCCCGGAGATGATGGACGGCCGGGTCAAGACCCTGCATCCGAAGATCCACGGCGGTATCCTCGGCCGCCGCGGCACCGACGATGCGGTGATGGCCGAGCACGGCATCGCCCCGATCGACCTGGTGGCGGTCAACCTCTACCCGTTCCGCGAGACCGTCGCCCGCCCCGATTGCGACCTGGCGAGCGCCATCGAGAACATCGACATCGGCGGCCCGACGCTGCTGCGCGCCGCGGCCAAGAACCACGCCGCGGTCACGGTGGTGGTTCATGCCGAGGACTACGCCGGCGTGCTCGCCGAAATGGCGGCCCACGCCGGCGCGGTCGGCGCCGCCATGCGCTTCCGCCTGGCCGCCCGCGCCTTCGAGCACACCGCCGGCTACGACGGCGCCATCGCCAACTACCTCGGCGCGCGCGACGGCACGGACGCGGAGCCGGCGCCGTTTCCGCGCACCTTCAACAGCCAGTTCGTCCACGCCCAGGCGCTGCGCTACGGCGAGAACCCGCACCAGGGCGCCGCCTTCTATGTCGAGCAGCCGGCCGGCGCGGCGTCGATCGCCAGCGCGCGCCAGCTGCAGGGCAAGGAGCTCTCCTACAACAACATCGCCGACACCGACGCCGCGCTGGAGTGCGTCAAGCAGTTCGGCGACGGCCCCGCCTGCGTCATCGTCAAGCACGCCAACCCGTGCGGCGTCGCCTGCGGCAACACGCTGCTCGAGGCCTACGACCGCGCCTACGCCACCGATCCCGAGTCGGCCTTCGGCGGCATCATTGCGGTCAACGGCGAACTCGACGCCGCCACCGCCGAGGCGATCGTTGCGCGCCAGTTCGTCGAGGTGATCATCGCGCCGACGGTCAGCGACGCGGCGAGCGCGGTGATCGCGGCGAAAAAGAACGTGCGCCTGCTGGCCTGCGGTGCCTGGCCGGCGACCCACCCCGCACGGCTCGACTGCAAGCGCGTCACCGGCGGTCTGCTGGTGCAGGACGCCGACCTCGCGCTGTACGGCGACCTGCGCACCGTGACCCGGCGCGAGCCGACCGCTGACGAGTTGCGCGACCTGCTGTTCACCTGGCAGGTGGCCAAGTTCGTCAAGTCCAACGCCATCGTCTACGGCCGCGACCGGCAGACCGTCGGCGTCGGCGCCGGGCAGATGAGCCGGGTCAACTCGGCGCGCATCGCCGCGATCAAGGCCGAGCACGCCGGCCTCGAGGTGCGCGGCGCGGTAATGGCCTCCGACGCCTTCTTCCCGTTCCGCGACGGCATCGACAACGCCGCCGCGGCCGGCATCGGCGCGGTGATCCAGCCGGGCGGGTCGCTGCGCGACGAGGAGGTGATCGCCGCCGCCGACGAGCACGGCATGGCCATGGTGTTCACCGGCATGCGCCATTTCCGGCACTGAGCGAGAGGGCGGAGCAAAACCGGCACGTTTTGACTCGCCCCCTCCAAAGACCTCCTGTAGGTCGGACTTCAGTCCGACTGTCGGGCTGAAGCCCGACCTACAAAGACGCCTCGGATCGACTGGCGCAAGGAGAGAAGAGATGAAGGTACTGGTGGTCGGCGGCGGCGGTCGCGAGCACGCCCTGGCGTGGAAACTGGCGCAGTCGCCGCAAGTCACCCGGGTCTACGTCGCCCCGGGCAACGCCGGCACCGCGCGCGAACCGAGGGTCGAGAACGTGGCCATCGACGCCGGCGCGATCGACCGGCTGATCGCCTTCGCCCGCGACCAGGCCGTCGACCTGACCGTGGTCGGGCCCGAGGCGCCGCTGGTCGCCGGCATCGTCGACCGCTTCAGCCATGCCGGCCTGCGCTGCTTCGGCCCCAGCGCCGGCGCCGCCCAGCTCGAGGGGTCAAAGACCTTCTGCAAGGAGTTCCTGTCCCGCCACGCCATCCCCACCGCCGCCTACGCCAGCTTCACCGAGGTCGACCCGGCGATCGCCTACATTCGCGCCCAGGGGGCGCCGATCGTGGTCAAGGCCGACGGCCTGGCCGCCGGCAAGGGGGTGATCCTGGCGCAGTCCGAGGAGCAGGCGATCGCCGCGGTGCGCGACATGCTCGCCGGCAACGCCTTCGGCGAGGCCGGCCACCGGGTCGTGGTCGAGGAGTACCTGACCGGCGAGGAGGCGAGCTTCATCGTCATCGCCGACGGCGTCCACGTGCTGGCGATGGCCAGTTCGCAGGACCACAAGGCGCGCGACGACGGCGACCGCGGCCCCAACACCGGCGGCATGGGCGCCTATTCGCCGGCCCCGGTGGTGACCCCGGAGATCCACGCCCGGGCGCTCGGCGAGGTGATCCTGCCGACCGTCGCCGGCATGGCCGCCGAGGGCCACCCCTACACCGGCTTCCTCTATGCCGGGCTGATGATCGCTCCCGACGGCACGCCCAGGGTGCTCGAGTACAACTGCCGCTTCGGCGACCCCGAGACCCAGCCGATCATGCTGCGACTGCGCTCCGACCTCGCCGCGCTGTGCCTGGCGGCGCTCGACGGCCGCCTCGATCGGGTCACCGTCGACTGGGACCCGCGGCCGTCGCTGGGGGTGGTGATGGCGGCCGGCGGCTACCCGGAGCGCTACGCCAAGGGGGCGCCGATCAGCGGCCTGCCGGCAGAGACGCCGACGACCAAGGTGTTCCACGCCGGCACCGCCGAGCGCGACGGCGCGGTGGTGACCAGCGGCGGCCGGGTGCTGTGCGCCTGCGCCCTCGGCGACACGGTGGCCGCGGCGCAGGCGGCGGCCTACGCCCTGGTCGACCAGATCCACTGGGACGACGCCTACTGCCGCCGCGACATCGGCTACCGGGCGGTCGCCCGGGAGCGTGGAGAGGGCGGCTAGCCGAGCGCCTCGGCGGCGACGACGATGCCGTCCTCGTCGGCGTAGAGGTGGCTGCCGGGGGCAAAGGTGACCTCGGCGAAGTGCACCGTCACCTCGCGCTGTCCCGCGCCGCGCTTGGCGCTCCTGGCCGGGTGACTGGCCAGCGCCTTGACTCCGAGCGGCAGCTTGCCGATCTCGACCTGGTCGCGGATGCAGCCGTAGACGACCACCCCCGACCAGCCGTTGGCCGCGGCCATGCGCGCGAGATTGTCGCCGAGCAACGCGCAGCGCAGCGAGCCGCCACCGTCGACCACCAGCACCCGACCTTCACCGGCCTCGCCGAGCGCCTCGCGCACCAGGCTGTTGTCCTCGTGCAGCTTCAGTGTGACCACCGGCCCGTGAAAGCTGCGTCGGCCGCCGTAGTCGCGGAACAGCGGCGCGGCGACCTGCAGGGCCGCGCCGTGGTCGTCGCAGAGATCTGCCGTATGCAAGCTCATGCCGTCTCTCCCTCCACCCGCTCCGGATGGCGCAACTTTTACCACGGCGCCCGGGCCAAGGCACCACCCGGCGGCCGGGGTCGATGGTATAAATGGGTGGCACCCGACCGCAGCGCACCGAGGAGCCCATGCAGATACCCGGCGGCCAGAACCCGACCGCGAAGGCCATCGCCCGCGCGATCATCATGGGCTTCGAGAAGCACTACCGGATCTTCCGCGCCTGTGCCCGCGAAGCCAAGACCCTGTTCGAGGACGCCGACTGGCATGGCATCCACCGCCTGATCAAGGACCGCATCCAGTTCTACGACGACCGCGTCCGCGAGGTGGTCAGCCAGCTGCACGGCGAGTTCAATGCCGCCCACATCGACGACGGCACCTGGCAGCAGATCAAGCTGCTCTACATCGGCCTGCTCAACGAGCACAAGCAGCCGGAGCTGGCCGAGACCTTCTTCAACTCGGTCTTCTGCAACATCATGCACCGGACCTACTTCCACAACGACTTCATCTTCTTCCGCCCGGCCACCTCCACCGAGTACCTGGAGTCCGACCCGCCGACCTACCGCTGCTACTACCCGCACGACCCGAAGATGCGCGACGCCATGCGCCAGATGCTGCTCGATTTCGGCTGGTCGCGGCCGTTCGCCGACCTCACCCGCGACATCCGCCGGGTGCGCGAGCTGGTGCTGCGCTTTTTCGACGGCCAGCGGCCGAAGCCCGAGGCCAACCACCAGCTGCAGGTGCTGAACTCGCCGTTCTACCGCAACAAGGCGGCCTACGTGGTGGGCAAGGTGATCAACGGCAACCGGGTCTACCCGTTCGTGATCCCGGTGCTGCACGACGACGAAGGCCTGCTCTACCTCGACACCATCCTGCTCGAGGAGGCGCACATCAACGTCCTGTTCAGCCTCAACCGGGCCTACTTCCTGGTCGACATGGAGGTGCCGTCGGCCTACGTGCAGTTCCTCCGCAGCATCATGCCGACCAAGTCGAAGGGCGACATCTACACCATGCTCGGGCTGCAGAAACAGGGCAAGACCAACTTCTACCGCGACCTCTACTACCACCTGTATCACTCGCGCGACAACTTCATCGTCGCCCCGGGCATCCCCGGCATGGTGATGCTGGTGTTCACGCTGCCGTCGTTCCCGTACGTGTTCAAGCTGATCCGCGACGTCATCCCGCCACCGAAGGAGGTCGACCGGGCGACGGTCAAGGCCAAGTACCTGCTGGTCAAGCAGCACGACCGGGTCGGGCGCATGGCCGACACCCTGGAGTTCTCCGACGTCGCCCTGCCGCTGGAACGGGTCGATCCCGGGCTGCTGGCGCAGATGCGCGAACTGGCACCGTCGCAGATCGAGGAGGAGGACGGCACCCTGATCATCCGCCACCTCTATGTCGAGCAGCGCATGGTGCCGCTGAACCTCTACCTCGACCGCGCCAGCGAGGCCGAGGCCGAGCACGCCGTGATCGAGTACGGCGACGCCATCCGCGAACTGGCCAGTGCCAACATCTTCCCCGGCGACATGCTGTGGAAGAACTTCGGCGTCACCCGCTACCACTACGTCGTCTTCTACGACTACGACGAAATCGAGTACCTGACCGAGTGCAACTTCCGCAAGATCCCGCCGTGCCCGTTCCCCGAGTACGAGATGGCGAGCGAGCCGTGGTACCCGGTGGCGAAAAACGACATCTTTCCCGAGGAGTTCGCGCACTTCCTGCTCGGCTCGCCGCGCGTGCGCAGCCTGTTCATGAAGCACCACGCCGGCCTGCTCGACGCCGCGGAGTGGCAGCGCATCCAGCAGCAGGTGCGCGACGGCGTGGTGGTCGACTTCTACCCTTACCCGGAGGCGTTGCGCTTCTGCAACATCTACCGCGACCAGGACGACCAGGCCGATCCGGCAGCCAGCGCCACCGGCTGAGCCCCGCCCCGCCGGCGTTCAGCTCCGCGCCGCCAGGGCGTGCACCAGCCGGCCCAGGGTGTCGACCGCCGCACGCAACGGATCGCTCCAGACCATGCCGGCGTTGAGGCGGATGAAGCGGCGGTATTTCTGCGTCGGCGAGAACAGCGTCCCGGGGGCGATGCTGACCCCTGCGGCCAGCGCCTGCTCGAACAGTTCCATGCTGTCGACCCCGGGCGGCAACTCGACCCAGAGCACGAACCCGCCCTGCGGCCGGGTGATCCGGGTGCCGGCCGGAAACACCTGGGCGACGTGGTCGCGCATGCGCTGGACCTGGTCGCGGTAGGCCGCGCGCAGCCGGCGCAGGTGGCGGTCGTAGCCGCCGCTGCGCAGGAACTCGGCCACCGCCAGCTGGGTCGGCGTCGCCGAAAAGCCCATGGAGCGCTTGATCTTCAGCACCGCCGCGGCGAAGCGCCCCGGGATCACCCAGCCGATGCGGTAGCCGGGCGCCAGGGTCTTGGAGAATGACGAGCAGGTCAGCACCAGGCCGTCGCGGTCGAAGCACTTGGCGATGCGCGGCCGTGTCTCGCCGAAATGGAGGTCGCCGAAGATGTCGTCCTCGATCAGCGGGATGCCGCGTTCGGCCAGCATCGCCACCAGGCGCTGCTTGCCCGCGTCCGGCATCAGGCTGCCGACCGGGTTGTGGAAGTTGGCCACGGTGACCACCGCGCGCACGTCGTGCCGGCCCAGCTCGCGCTCCAGGGTGTCGAGGCACAGGCCGGTCTCGGCGTCGGTGCATATCTCCAGCGCCAGCATGCCCAGGCGCTCGATCATCTCGAGGACGAAAAAGTAGGTCGGCGACTCGACCGCGATGACATCGCCGGGCCGGGCGACCGCGCTCAGGCTCAGCGACAGCGCCTCGGTGCAGCCGTTGGCGATGACGATGTCGTCGGGGCCGACCTGGCAGCCGAGGTCGACGGTGCGGAAGGCGATCTGGCGCCGCAGCTCCTCGTTCCCCGGCGGGAAGCTGTAGTCGATGCTGGCCTGCGAGTGGTCCGCCGAGACCCGCGCCAGCGCCCGGTTGAGCGCCTTGACCGGCAACAGCTCCGGCGACGGGTTGGCGATGCCGAGCGGCACCACCCCCTGCTGCCGGGTCGCGGCCAGAATCGCCGCTACCGTGTCCCCGACCGCCACCGGCCGCGGCGCGCTGCGCGGTCGCGACTTGCGCGGCACCCGCGCCTCGATCCGGCGCCGGCTGCGGACGTAGTAGCCCGACTGCGGCCGCGCCTCGATGTAGCCGCGCTCCTCCAGGGTCACGTAAGCCTGCATCACCGTGGTGACGCTGACCTTGAGCTGGCGGCTCATCTTGCGCAGCGACGGCACCCGGTCGCCCGGCTGCAGGGTCTGGTTGTCGATCATCCCGACCACCAGCTGGCCGACCTGGTCGTAGAGAAAGGCGTCCCGGGTGGCTGAGACGGTGGCCATGGCGGGGGCTCCGCTGCGCTGAAACTGTTAGTGCTGGATTTTAAATTAACTGTATCTGTTATTGAAGCAGTCCAGCCCCCAGAATGGCACAACATCGCCCACCCACCCCCGGCGAGGAGTCGACCATGAACAGCAGCGCAGGCATCCTTCATCACCAGACAGGCATCGGCTACGGTGACCCGGTCGGGATGCTGTGGCGCCGCAGCGACGGTTTGCGGCGCCTGCTCGTCACCTGGCAGACGCGGGCACGGCAGCGCCGGCAGTTGCGCGAACTCGACGACCGCCTGCTGGCCGATGTCGGCATCAGCCGCACCGCGGCGTTGGCCGTGGGCCGCACGCCGTTCTGGCGCGGCTGAGCGCGGCCGCACCCGGCCCGGCCCGCCACGGCGGGCCCCGGGCCCAGCCAGACGAGGCGCCCGATGTTGCAGCACTCGCTGACGCTCTACCTGACCACGGTCCTGATCTGGGGCTCGACCTTCTTCGCCATCCGCTTCCAGCTCGGCGGCGTCGCCGAGGAGGTCTCGGTGGTCTACCGCTTCACCCTCGCCGCCCTGATCATCCTCGCCTACTGCGCCGCGCGCGGCCGGCGACTCCGATTCAGCGCGCCCGAGCACGGCTGGATGGCGCTGCAGGGGCTGCTGCTGTTCGGCGCCAACTACCTGCTGGTCTACCTGGCCACCAGCCTGCTGACCAGCGGCCTGATCGCGCTGCTCTTTTCGTCGATCATCGTCATGAACATCGTGCTCGCCGCGCTGCTCTTCCGGCGCCGGATCGAACCCCCGGTGGTGGCCGGGGCGCTGCTCGGCCTGGGCGGCATCGGCCTGGTCTTCTGGCCGGAGCTGGTCTTGCTCGACCCCTCGGCCGAAGCCCTGCGCGGCATGGCCCTGGCGCTGCTTGGCACCCTGGTCGCCTCGTTCGGCAACATGGTCTCGCTGCGCAACCAGGGCGCAGGGCTGCCGGTGGTGCAGAGCAACGGCTACGGCATGGGCTACGGCGCGCTGCTGATGGCGCTGTGGGCTGCCGGCCAGGGCCTGCCGTTCGACTTCGACACCTCGGCCGGCTACCTGCTCTCCCTGGCCTACCTGGCACTGTTCGGCTCGGTGCTGGCGTTCGGCAGCTACCTGACCCTGCTCGGCCGCATCGGTCCCGGTCGTGCCGCCTACGCCATGGTGCTGTTCCCGCTGGTGGCGCTGCTGCTGTCGACCCTGTTCGAGGACTACCGCTGGAGCGCCACGGCCTTTGCCGGCATGCTGCTGGTGGTGGTCGGCAACGTCCTCGCCCTGGCGGTGCCGGCGCGGCCGGCGCGCGTCGAGATCCCCGGCAGCGAGCGCAAGACGGTCCCGCTCCCCGCCGAGTGATGCGGCTGCGGCGAGCGGCCGGCGGGGGATCTATCTCCCGCAGTCACTGGAGCGAAAAAAGGGTTCTTCGCGCAAGTCCGGGGAACCGTGCGGAGTCGTCTCCCGAGAACCCGTTGACGCCGCCGAGCATCGCAGCCGAAGCAGGATCGGCCCGCAGGGTGCGCGCAGGGATGCGCGCACGAGCCAACGGGGCAGGAAGCCCCGTTTGGCGAGCCCCGCTTCGGCGAGAAGCGCAGGGCACCCCGCAGGGGCAAGTCATCGGGCGCCCTTTCTTTGGGTCACCTTTCTTTTGGCGAGAAAAGAAAGGTGACTCGCCCAACGGGCGAAATCCTTGTTCAACGACAGCGCCAACCTGTTTCGCCTTGCGGGCGAGTTACTTTTGGCGCCCCAAAAGTAACCAAAAACGCGAGGCCTGATAGCTTACCCCTGCGGGGTTCCCTGTGGTTCACTCGCTGCATCCTGCAGCTCGCCCTTCGGGCGGCCTTGGGCCGTGCTCGGTAAGCCATACGGCGGAAGACGCAGTCCCCCGAAATTCTCCCCGTAAATGTGCGAAGAACCGAAAAAAAGGGGCCACGCAACCGCGTGGCCCCTTGGTCCAGCCGGAGCCGGCGGGATCAGGCGCTCTTCTTCTCGAAGAACTGCTCGTCCTCGGTCGAACCCTTGAGGGCGGTGGTCGAGGAGTCGGCCCCCTCGATCGCCTGGGTGACGGCGTCGAAGTAACCGGTACCCACCTCGCGCTGGTGCTTGACCGCGGTGAAGCCCTTGTCGGCGGCGGCGAACTCGGCCTGCTGCAGCTCGACGAAGGCGGACATCTGGTTGCGGGCGTAGCCGTGGGCCAGGTTGAACATCGAGTAGTTCAGGGCGTGGAAGCCGGCCAGGGTGATGAACTGGAACTTGTAGCCCATGGCGCCCAGTTCGCGCTGGAACTTGGCGATGGTCGCGTCGTCCAGGTTGGCCTTCCAGTTGAACGACGGCGAACAGTTGTAGGCCAGCATCTGGCCCGGGTACTCCTTGTGAATCGCCTCGGCGAACTTGCGCGCGAACTCGAGGTCCGGCTTGCCGGTCTCGCACCAGACCAGGTCGGCGTACGGGGCGTAGGCCAGGCCGCGGGCGATCGCCTGATCGAGGCCGTTTTTGGTCCGGTAGAAGCCCTCGGCGGTGCGCTCGCCGGTGCAGAACGGCCGGTCGTTGTCGTCGATGTCGGCGGTCAGCAGGTCGGCGGCCTCGGCGTCGGTGCGCGCGACCAGCACGGTCGGCACGCCCAGGACGTCGGCGGCCAGGCGTGCGGCGACCAGCTTGGCCACCGCCTCGCGGGTCGGCACCAGCACCTTGCCGCCCATGTGGCCGCACTTCTTGACCGCGGCCAGCTGGTCCTCGAAGTGGACGCCGGCGGCACCGGCCTCGATCATCGACTTCATCAGCTCGAAGGCGTTGAGCACGCCGCCGAACCCGGCCTCGGCGTCGGCGACGATCGGCGCAAAGTAGTCGACCCAGCCGTCGTCACCCGGCTGCTTGCCCTCCTGGACCTGGATCTGGTCGCAGCGCTGCAGCGAGTTGTTGATGCGCTTGACCACGGCGGGGACCGAGTTGGCCGGGTAGAGCGACTGGTCGGGATACATCTCGCCGGCGATGTTGGCGTCGCCCGCGACCTGCCAGCCGGAGAGATAGATCGCCTTCAGGCCGGCCTTGACCTGCTGCATTGCCTGGTTGCCGGTCAGCGCCCCCAGGGCGTTGACGAACGGCTCCTCGTTGACCAGCTGCCACAGCTTCTCGGCGCCTCGGCGGGCCAGGGTGTGCTCGATCTGCAGCGAGCCACGCAGCTTCACTACCTCTTCGGCGCCGTAGCCACGCTTGACCTGCTGCCACCGCGGGCTCGTGGCCCACTCCTGCTCCAACTGCTCGATCGCTTGCTGCCTGGTCGTCATTTCGTCGCCTCGCTTGGTCGGGTGGTACGGGTAGGTCCCTTGAGCCTAATGCTGCGATGCAGCACGATGCAACAGACAACCTACAATGAACCGATATGGGTCAATAAAAATTGATGATAGCCCAAAGCGTACGTTGGATGGCTATCCAAATTTTCTATCACTGGGCCAGATAAATTTTATGAAAATGACTTGGGGGCGCCGGTGGCGCCCCCAAGTGTTTGATCTGTTAGCTAAATGAACGGTCAGTGCGACATCAGCACCGGCACCGTCATCTGCTTCAGGATCTGGCGTGTCGCACCGCCGAGCACCAGTTCGCGCAAGCGTGGCTGGCCGTAGGCGCCCATCACCAGCAGGTCAGCGCTGTCGTCGGCGACGCAGGAGAGCAGCATGTCGCCGGCATCGATGTCCTTGGCGGAGAGGGTCTGCGCCTCGGCACGGATGCCGTGGCGGGAGAGGTGCAGGCAGATGTCGGCACTCGGCAAGTCGCCGTGGATGCGGCCGCTGTCGCCGGGGTTGAGCGCCAGCACGCTGACCCGCTTGGCCCCGGTCAGCAGCGGAATGGCGTCGTTGACCGCCCGCACTGCCTCGCGCGAGCCGTTCCAGGCCACCAGCACCCGTTCGCCGATCTGCTCGAAGCGCCCGGCATAGGGCACCACCAGCACCGGCCGCCCCGAGTCGAGCACCACGTTCTCGGCGAGATCCGGCGGCACCCCGCCCCGGCCCGCGCTGCGGTCATGCTGGCCGAGCACGACCAGGTCGACGTGGCGGGCGGAGAGCAGCACGTTCTCGGTCACCAGGTCGGTGGCGCCGCGACACTCGGCGGTGCGCCACTCGGCGGAGAGGCCGCCGGCCCGGGTCTTCTCCTCGAACCGCTGCCGCGACTCCTCGCGCGCCTTGTCGACCTCGCGCTCGTGGCCGCTGCCCAGGTTCGGCAGGTTGCCGAAGGCGACGGCGAACAGCGCCACCAGGTGGGCCTCGTGCTGCCGCGCCAGCTGGGCGGCCAGTTCCATGCGCTGCGCGCACGCCGGGCTGTTGTCGACGTGGACCAGGATGTCCTTGATGGCCATGGCTTTGGTTACTCCTTGGGGGTGTCGGCGCGACCGCACGGGTGCAGGCCACCGGTTCCAGATATTGCAAACAGACCTGGCGCGGCCTGCGGCCGGCGCGCACGCCACGATACCCGCGCTTCCCGGTCGGGTTCAACCGCCCGTCACCCGCCCCCTACATGCTGCGCCGGTACTGGCCGCCGACCTCGAACAGCGCCTGGGTGATCTGCCCGAGCGACAGCACGCGCACGGCATCGACCAGCACCGCGAACAGGTTCTGGTTGCTGACCGCCGCCTGCTGCAGCCGCTCGATCATGGCCGCGCTCTGGTCGGCATGGCGCGCCTGGAAGTCGCGTAGCCGGTCGATCTGGCCGCGCTTCTCCTGCTCGCTCGAACGCGCCAGTTCGATCACCTGGGCGTTGCCGTCGTCGTGCGGGTTGCGGAAGGTGTTGACCCCGATCAGCGGCAGCGAGCCGTCGTGCTTCTTCTGCTCGTAGTGGAGCGACTCGTCCTGGATCTTGCCGCGCTGGTAGCCGGTCTCCATCGCCCCGAGCACGCCACCGCGCTCGGCCAGGCGCTCGAACTCGGCCAGCACCGCCTCCTCGACCAGGTCGGTCAGCTCCTCGATGATGAAGCTGCCCTGGTTCGGGTTCTCGTTTTTGGCCAGCCCCCACTCGTTGTTGATGATCAGCTGGATCGCCAGCGCCCGGCGCACCGACTCCTCGGTCGGCGTGGTCACCGCCTCGTCGTAGGCGTTGGTGTGCAGGCTGTTGGTGTTGTCGTAGGTGGCGATCAGCGCCTGCAGGGTGGTGCGGATGTCGTTGAACGCCATCTCCTGGGCGTGCAGCGAGCGGCCCGAGGTCTGGGTGTGGTACTTGAGCTTCTGGCTGCGTTCGTTGGCGCCGTACCTGGAGCGCATCGCCGTAGCCCAGATGCGCCGCGCGACACGGCCCATGACCGCGTACTCTGGGTCCATGCCGTTGGAGAAGAAGAACGACAGGTTGGGCGCAAAGTCGTCGATGTGCATGCCGCGCGCGAGATAGGCCTCGACATAGGTGAAGCCGTTGGCCAGGGTGAAGGCGAGCTGGCTGATCGGGTTGGCCCCGGCCTCGGCGATGTGGTAGCCGGAGATCGACACCGAATAGAAGTTGCGCACCCGGTGCTGGACGAAGTACTCCTGGATGTCGGCCATCATCTTGAGGGCGAAATCGGTCGAGAAGATGCAGGTGTTCTGGCCCTGGTCCTCCTTGAGGATGTCGGCCTGGACCGTGCCGCGCACGTTCTCCAGCACCCAGGCGCGGATCTTCTCGATTTCGTCGTCGGTCGGCGGGCGGTCGTTGTCGCGCTCGAAGCGGGCCAGCTGCTGGTCGATGGCGGTGTTGAGGAACATCGCCAGGAGGGTCGGCGCCGGGCCGTTGATGGTCATCGACACCGAGGTGGTCGGGTCGCACAGGTCGAAGCCGTCGTAGAGCACCTCGAGGTCGTCGAGGGTGGCGATGGAGACGCCGGAGTTGCCGACCTTGCCGTAGATGTCCGGGCGCTCGTCCGGGTCGTGGCCGTACAGGGTCACCGAGTCGAAGGCGGTCGACAGCCGCTTGGCCGGCGCATGCTCGGAGAGCTTCCTGAAGCGGCGGTTGGTGCGGAAGGCGTCGCCCTCGCCGGCGAACATGCGCGTCGGGTCCTCGCCCTCGCGCTTGAAGGCGAACACGCCCGCGGTGTAGGGGAAGCTGCCGGGGACGTTCTCGCGCATCATCCAGCGCAACAGCTCGCCATGATCCTCCCAGCGCGGCAACGCCACCTTGGGGATGCGCGTGCCGGAGAGCGAGGTGTGGGTCAACGCGGTACGGATCTCGCGGTCGCGGATGCGCACCACGTACTCGTCGCCGGTGTAGCTGGCGCGCACCTTGGGCCACATGTCGACCAGCTTGCGCGCATGCGGATCGAGCGCCGCCTCGGTGGTGGCGAGCAGCGCCTCGACGTCGGCCACCGGTTTGCCGGCGGCGGCCAGCAGGTCGCGGGTCGCAGCCAGCTGCTGGCGCTGGCGCACCAGGCCGGCCTGGTGCTCGACGCCGGCATGGTAGCCGCGTACGGTCTCGGCGATCTCGGCCAGGTAGCGCACCCGCGCCGGCGGGATGATGGCGGTGCGCACCGACGACGCGCGTACGGCGACCGGCGCCAGCCGGCCCGGCTCCTGGAGCGCCAGCCCGTGTTCGGCCAGGCGCACCCGCAGCGCCTGATAGAGCGCGGTGACGCCGTCGTCGTTGAAGCGCGCGGCGATGGTGCCGAACACCGGCATGTCGTCGACCGGGGTGGCGAACGCCTCGCGGTTGCGCTGCAGCTGCTTGCTGACGTCGCGCAGGGCGTCGTCGGCCCCCTTGCGGTCGAACTTGTTGATCGCCACCAGATCGGCGAAGTCGAGCATGTCGATCTTCTCCAGCTGGCTGGCGGCGCCGAACTCCGGGGTCATGACGTAGAGCGCGCAGTCGACCGCGCCGACGATGGCGGCGTCGCCCTGGCCGATGCCGGGGGTCTCGACCATGACCAGGTCGAAGCCGGCGACCCGGCAGGCGGCGATGACGTCGTCCAGGCACGCCGGCACCTCGCTGCCGGCGCTGCGCGTGGCCATCGAGCGCAGGAACACCGTCGGCCCCTCGATGGCATTCATGCGGATGCGATCCCCGAGCAGCGCGCCGCCGCTCTTGCGCCGCGACGGGTCGACGGCGATCACCGCGACCTGCAGGCGATCCTCCTGGTCGAGGCGGACGCGGCGCACCAGCTCGTCGGTCAGCGACGACTTGCCGGCGCCGCCGGTGCCGGTGATGCCGAGCACCGGGACGTTGCCGACCGCGGCCGCCGCCTGGCGCAGTTCCGCGACCAGGTCGGTGGCAACGGCGCCCTCCTCGAGGGCGCTGATGAAGCGTGCCAGGGCGCGGCGGTCGCCGCCACGCAGGTCGTCGAGGGCGGTCGGCCGGGGCGCCGCCGGCTGCGCCCGGCAGTCGTCGATCATCGCCTGGATCATGCCCTGCAGACCGAGCCGCTGGCCGTCCTCGGGCGAGAAGATGCGGGCGACGCCGTAGTCGTGCAGTTCGCGCACCTCGTCGGCGACGATCACCCCGCCACCGCCGCCGTAGACGCGGATGTTGGCGCCGCCGCGCTCGCGCAGCAGGTCGATGGCGTACTTGAAGAACTCGACGTGGCCGCCCTGGTAGGAGCTGATGGCGATGCCGTCGGCATCCTCCTGCAGCGCCGCGTTGACGATCTCCTCGACCGAGCGGTTGTGGCCGAGATGGATCACCTCCACGCCGCCCGCCTGCAGGATGCGGCGCATGATGTTGATCGAGGCGTCGTGGCCGTCGAACAGACTGGCGGCGGTGACGAACCGGAGCGGGGTCGGCGCGGCGGCCGGATGCTCGACGCTCTGCAGGGCCGTGGTGCTCATCGCTGGGGCTCCTCGGACAGCGGGCGCGGCGGCAGCAGCGCACGCATGGTCAGTTTCAGGGTCTCGTGCATGGTGTCGATCCGGGCCCGTGCCTCGGGCCGCACCAGCCACTGGTAGACGATGCCGACAATGGCGCCGCAGAAGTGGTCGGCCACCGCCAGGGCGTCGACATCGGGGTCGATCTCGCCGGCGACGACGCCGCGCTCGATCCAGTCGAGGACGTCGCGCCGGCGCCGTTCGTGGACCCGCTCGATGACACTCTTGACCTCCGAACGCGGCCCGATCGACTCGAACCAGAGGACGTAGAAGGCGCGCACGTGTACCGGGGTGTCGGCGATGAAGCGCTTGTGGGCGTCGAGCGCCGCCTCGATGGCGGCGATACCGACCCGGGCGCGGGTCACCCGGGTCAGTTCGCGCAGCCACTCCTCGCCGACCGCCCGGACGACAAAGCCGAACAGCCCCTCCTTGGAGCCGAAGCGGTAGCCGGCCAGGCCGCGGCTGTAGCCGGCGCGTTCACCGACCTCTTTCAGGGTCGTGCCGGCGGTGCCGCGCTGGCCGATCAGGCCAACGGCGGCGTCGAGCATGCGCGCGTCGGAGAGCGCGGTGCGCTCGGCCTGAGTGCGACGGCGGCCCTGACGCGGGGTCTGGGCGGTGGACGGGTTCGGTGCGGTATGGGCTTCCATGGACGGAAGGGTAACTAACTTGTTATGGACAAGCAAGTGTCTTTTGGCCACTCAAGGGCGGCGGAAACGGTGGCGGCCGTCGTCGCCGGTCTCGCGCACCAGCGTCCCCTGGTGCCACAGGTGGTTGAGGTGGGCGATCGCCTCGCCCATGGCGAAGCGCAGCTGGTGCAGGTCGAGCTCGCGCCGGAACAGCACGTCGAGCAGGTCGGCGGCCGTGACCGGTTCGCTGCAGGCCGCCACCACCCGCTGCAGCCGTTCGACATGGTGGGCGCGCAGGGCGTCGATGCGCGCATGCAGCCCGGTGAACACCTGGCCGTGCGACGGCAGCACCCGGGTCGCCGGGTCGAGCCGGGTGAAGCGGACGAAGGAATCGAGGTAGCAGCCCAGCGGGTCGCCCTCGGGCTCGGTGTGCCAGACGCCGATGTTGGTGGTGATCCTGGGCAGCACCTGGTCGCCGGAGATCAGCAGCCGCTCCTCGGCGCAGTAGAGCGAGGCGTGCTCGGGCGCATGGCCGTAGCCGACGATAACCCGCCAGCGGCGGGTGCCGATGACCAGCTGGTCGCCCTCACGCAGGCGGTGGAACTGGCCCGGCAGCGCCGGCACGCCGCGGCGGTAGGGGTTGCCGCGCTCGGTCAGCGGCGCCAGCTTCTCCTCGGCCAGGCCGTGGTCGCGGAAAAAGCGGTCCTGGCGGGCGAAATCGCCGATGCCGCCGTCGTGCAGGACCCACTGCGCCATGAAGAACTCGCCCGCGGTCATCCACAGCGGGGCGTCGAGTTCGCGGCACAGCCACTCCGCCAGGCCGACGTGGTCGGGGTGGAAGTGGGTGACCACGACGCGCCGGACCCGGCCCCCGCCGACCACCTGGGCCAGCACCTGCTGCCAGTACTCGCGCACCTCGGGCAGGGCGTAGCCGGTGTCGACGACGGTCCAGTCCGGGCCGTCGCGCAGCAGCCAGAGGTTGATGTGGTCGAGGGCGAAGGGCAGCGGCATGCGCAGCCAGAAGATCCCGTCGGCCACCTCGATCACCGCCCCCGGTTCCGGCACCCCGGCGAACGGGTAGCTCAACTCCTGCGTGCCGTCACTCATGCCACCTCCGGTGCGATTTAGTTTACGTTTACGTAAAGAGTAAGTATTGTAATGCCAGGTAGCTGGAGCCGGCATGGACAAGACTTACACGATCACCGAGTTGTCGCGAGAATTCAACGTCACCCCGCGCGCCATCCGTTTTTACGAGGACCAGGGCCTGCTCACCCCGTCACGCGAGGGCCGGCGCCGGGTCTACAGTCGCCGCGACCGGGTCCGGTTGAAGCTGATCCTGCGCGGCAAGCGGCTCGGCTTTCAGCTCAGCGAGACCCGCGCCCTGTTCGAACTCTACGACAGCGACCACGGCGAGTTCGGCCAGATGCAGTTCTACCTGGAGAAGATCCACGCCCGGCGCGAACTGCTCGAGCAGCAGCGGCGCGACATCGAGGCGGTGCTGAGCGAACTCGAGGTCGCCGAGCGCACGGTCCGCGAAGCGCTGCGCAGCAGAGGGCATACTACGGCCCCGGTCTGAACCCCGCGCGCACCCCGGGTGCGCCGAACCACGACCCCCTGGAGCCCGCCATGGCCAACCAACCGCTCCGCCTGGAGATCGGCGCCGGCGTCGCCCGGCTGACCCTGAACCGGCCCGACATCCACAACGCCTTCGACGACGACCTGATCGCGCGCCTGACCGAGGCGCTGGAGCGGATCGAGGCCGACCCGGCGGTGCGCGCGGTGGTCCTGGCCGCGACCGGCAAGAGCTTTTCCGCCGGCGCCGACCTCAACTGGATGCGGCGCATGGCCGGCTATTCGGCGGCGGAGAACCGCGCCGACGCCGACCGCCTGGCCGCGATGCTGCGCCGGCTCAACCGGCTGGCCAAGCCGACCGTCGCCCTGGTCCAGGGGGCGGCCTTCGGCGGCGGGGTCGGCCTGATCGCCTGTTGCGACATCGTCGTCGCCGCCCGCCCGGCGCGCTTCGCCCTGACCGAGGTGCGCCTCGGCATCCTGCCGGCGGTGATCAGCCCCTACGTGGTCGCCGCTATCGGCGAGCGCGCCGCGCGCCGCTACCTGCTGACCGCCGAACGGTTCGACGCCGTGGAGGCGCACCGCCTCGGCCTGGTCCACGCGGTGGTCGAGGCCGACGCCCTGGAATCGACCGGCGCCACCTTGCTGGCCGAGCTGGCCAAGGCCGGACCGCAGGCGCTGGGCGAGACCAAGGACCTGATCTTCCGCGTCAGCCGCGGGCCGGTCGACCAGGCGATGATCGATGACACCGCCGCGCGCATCACCCGCATCCGCGCCAGCGACGAGGGCCGCGAGGGGCTCGGCGCCTTTCTCGACAAGCGCCCGCCCGCCTGGCTCGCCGGCAGCGACTGAATGGCCGCGCAGGGGCTGCCGGCTCGGGTCCGGCTGGTTGAGGTCGGGCCGCGGGACGGCCTGCAGAACGAGGCGGCGCAGGTCGACGTCGCCAGCCGCATCGGCCTGATCGACCGCCTGACCGCGGCCGGCCTGCCGGCGATCGAGGTCGGCAGCTTCGTCTCGCCCAAGTGGGTGCCGCAGATGGCCGACACCGCGGCGGTGCTGGCCGGCATCGAGCGCCGCGCCGGGGTCGCCTACCCGGTGCTGGTGCCCAACCTGCACGGCCTGGAGCAGGCGCTGGCCGCCGGCGCCGGTGAGATCGCGGTCTTCGGCGCCGCCTCGGAGAGCTTTTCGCAGAAGAACATCAACTGCTCGATCGCCGCCAGCCTGGAGCGCTTCCGTCCGGTCTGCGCCGAGGCGCTCCGCCACGGCCTGCGCGTGCGCGGCTACGTCTCCTGCGTCCTCGGCTGCCCCTACGAGGGGCCGGTCGACCCGGCCGCCGTCGCCGGCGTGGCGCGGGCGCTGGCCGACATGGGCTGCTACGAGATATCGCTCGGCGACACCATCGGCACCGGCACGCCGGAGCGGGCCCGGGCGCTGATCGCGGCGGTGGCCGCCGAGCTGCCGGTGACCATGCTCGCCGCCCACTTCCACGACACCTACGGCCAGGCGCTGGCCAACCTCTACGCGGTCCTGCAGCAGGGCGTCGCCGTCATCGACAGCTCGGTGATCGGCCTCGGCGGCTGCCCCTACGCCACCGGCGCCTCGGGCAACGTCGCCACCGAGGACGTGCTCTACCTGCTCGACGGCCTCGGCATCGAGACCGGTGTCGACATGGACGCCCTGCTCGCGGCCGGCCGCTTCATCGCCGCCCGACTCGGTCGCGAACCCTCCGGGCGCGTGGCGCGCGCCCTCGCCGGCCGCACCCCGGCGTAACCCCAGACCACCAGGAATCAGGCCGATGCCCCTCACTGAACCGACGCTGGAGCGCGCGCTCCACCACCGCCGCACCCTCACCTGCGAAGGCTACCGCCGCAGCGACGGTCTCTACGACATCGAGGGCACGCTGGTCGACACCAAGCCGTTCGCGGTGCCCAACCACCACCGCCAGGAGACCCCGGCCGGGACGCCGATCCACGGCATGCGCCTGCGCCTGACCGTCGACCTCGACCTGACCATCCGTGCCGTCGAGGCGGTCAGCGACGACGTCCCCAACCCGGTCTGCCGCGAGGTGACGCCCAACTTCCAGCGCCTGGTCGGCCTGCGCATGGTCCCCGGCTTCACCCGCGCCGTGCGCGGGCGCCTCGGCGGCCGCGCCGGCTGCACCCACCTGGTCGAGCTGGTCGGGGTGCTGGCCTCGGCCGCCTACCAGACCCTGTTCCTCGAACGCGAGCAGCGCGACCGCGAGGCGCCGGCACGCGAGAAGCCGCACATCATCGACAGCTGCTACACCCTGCGCAGCGACGGCCCGATGGTCGCGCGGCGCTGGCCGCAATACGCCACCGGGACGGACGTGCCGCCGCTGCCCGATGGGGAATCAAATTGACGTTAACGTAAGCGTTAGTATACTGCCCGGTCATTCGCCGCCGCGCCGACTGCGCTACGCTGGCGCGATGTCCGATCCGAATCGAATGCTGATGGGAGCAGACCACCGATGAAAGTCCTTGTCGCCGTAAAGCGAGTCGTCGATTTCAACGTCAAGATCCGCGTCAAGGCGGACGGCAGCGGCGTGGAGACGGCCAACGTCAAGATGTCGATGAACCCGTTCGACGAAATCGCGGTCGAGGAGGCGGTGCGGCTCCGGGAGGCCGGCACGGCCACCGAGGTGGTCGTGGTCTCGCTCGGCGGGGCCAAGTGCCAGGAGACCATTCGCCAGGCGCTGGCGATGGAAGCCGACCGCGGCATCCTGGTCGAGAGCGACGCCGAACTGCAGCCGCTGGCGGTGGCCAAGTGCCTCAAGGCGCTGGTCGACCGGGAGCAGCCGCAGCTGGTCATCCTCGGCAAGCAGGCGATCGACGACGACTCCAACCAGGTCGGGCAGATGCTTGCCGCCCTGCTCGGCTGGCCGCAGGGCACCTTCGCCTCCAAGGTGGTCGCGGGCGACGGCACGGTGGCGGTCACGCGCGAGATCGACGGCGGCCTGGAGACGGTCGACCTGAACCTGCCGGCGGTGGTCACCACCGACCTGCGGCTCAACGAACCGCGCTACGCCAAGCTGCCCAACATCATGAAGGCAAAGAAAAAACAGCTCGACGTGGTGACACCCGAGGACCTCGGCGTCGACGTGGCGCCGCGGCTGACCACACTCAAGGTGAGCGAGCCGCCGGTGCGCCAGGGAGGGGTCAAGGTGGCCGACGTCGACGCCCTGATCGACAAGCTCAAGAACGAAGCGAAGGTGATCTGACATGGCTGCACTGGTACTGGCCGAACATGACAACGCCGCACTCAAGCCGGCGACCCTGAATACGGTCGCGGCGGCGGTCGCCTGCGGTGGCCCGGTCACCGTCCTGGTGGCCGGGGCGAACTGCGCCGCGGTCGCCGACCAGGCGAGCAAGGTGGCCGGGGTCGACCGCGTGCTGCTGGTCGACGACAGCCACTACGAGCACCCGCTGGCCGAGCCGCTGGCCGACCTGCTGGCGGGCCTGGCCGGGGAGTACAGCCACCTGCTGGCTCCGGCGACCACCTTCGGCAAGAACGTGCTGCCGCGGGTGGCGGCGCTCAGGGACGTGGCGATGATCTCGGAGATCGTCGCCGTCGAGAGTGCCGACACCTTCGTCCGGCCGATCTACGCCGGCAACGCGCTGGCGACGGTGCAGAGCGCCGATGCGCTGAAGGTGATCAGCGTGCGCGGCACAGCGTTCGATCCGGCTGCGAACGACGGCGGCAGCGCGCCGGTCGAGAACGCCACCCCGGCGCCCGACCCCGGCGTGTCGCGCTACGTCGGTGCCGAATTGACCAGGTCGGAGCGGCCGGAGCTGACCAGCGCCAAGATCATCGTCTCCGGCGGCCGCGGCGTCGGCAGCGGCGAGAACTTCCAGCTGATCGAGGCGCTGGCGGACAAGCTCGGCGCCGCGGTCGGCGCCTCGCGGGCCGCGGTCGACGCCGGCTTCGTGCCCAACGACTATCAGGTCGGCCAGACCGGCAAGGTGGTGGCGCCCGACCTCTACGTCGCCGTCGGCATCTCCGGCGCCATCCAGCACCTGGCCGGGATGAAGGACTCCAAGGTGATCGTCGCCATCAACAAGGACGAGGAGGCGCCGATCTTCCAGGTCGCCGACTACGGCCTGGTCGCCGACCTGTTCCAGGCGCTGCCGGAGCTGACGGACAAGCTGTAGGAACCCGCGCCGGAGGCCGGTCGCGCGTCGGACCGAAGTCCTACCCGGGAGCTAGGGATGCTCTGAATGAATGGAGTAGGTTGGGCAAAGCGCAGCGTGCCCAACATTTCGGCGGGCCGACCCAGCGGAAGCACGCCCGGTCCGTGCCACCTACGCCGCCCGTGCCGGGTCGATGCCTGCGGCACGCCCAGGGCGCCGGCGATGGGCACGCTGCGCTTTGCCCATCCTACATTTCGTGCCTTGTTACATCCCTATGCGACCCCCGGGCCGCGAGCGACGACGCAGCGCACCGTGGGCGGCGCGCCTGCAGTCGTGCCACCGGCAGCGCTCGGTACTAGCCGTCCACCGGCCGCGGCCGCCCTTCGCCGTCGATGGCGACAAAGGTGAACTGCCCCTCGGTCACCTGGATCGGTTCGCCACCGATGCCGCGGCAGACCCACGCCTCGACGTGCACGGTGACCGAGGTCCGCCCGACCCGGGCGATGCGCGTGTAGACGCTGAACTGGTCGCCGACGAACACTGGCCGGTGGAAGCTCATGCCGTCGACAGCGACGGTGGCGACCCGCCCCCGGGCGCGCTTGATCGCCGCCGCACCGCCGGCGATGTCCATCTGCGCCATGACCCAACCGCCGAAGATGTCGCCGTTGGGGTTGGTGTCGGCCGGCATCGCCGTGGTGCGCAGTGCCAGCATGGTGTCGTCCGGCATGACCTGGTCGTTCATCTCGTTCCGCTCATTGCAATGGCAGGGCCCGTCGTGACCGGGTCGGACTAGGACGACCCCTGCGCGTCCAGCAGCAGGTCCTTGGCCCGGTTGATCTGGGCCGCCAGGTAGGCGGAGCCGCCGCGATCCGGGTGCAGCCGCTGGATCAGCCGGCGGTGGGCGTCGCGGATGGCCGCGGCGTCGGCGTCGGGGCCGACGCCGAGGATCTGGCGCGCCTCCTCGACGCTGAACTCGATGCCCGGCGGCGGCGTCTCCGCCCCTCCGGCCGAGCCGCCGGCGGCCCCGGCCCAGCGCTCGGCGTGCACCCGCTCGAGGTAGCTCTCGAGCAGCGCCGCACCCTGCGCGTCGCTCGCCCGGCACTCGGCCAGCAGCTCGAGCAACTGGGCGAAGTCGAGGTCGTCCAGCTTGCGCCCGGCGAAGCGGCCGCGCAGCACCTCGCCGCCGAGCCGGCCGCTGGCGTGGTCCAGGGTCATGCGCAGCATATCGGTGGCGACTTCGGACTGCTGGCCCGCCTGGCCGCCGCCGGCGGCGGACGGGCCCATGACGCTGCCGAGCCACTGCATGGCGCGGTTGCGCACCATCGCCAGCAGCAGCTGGCGGGCGAACGGCAGCAGGCCGCCGAGCAGGCCGAACAGCCAGTGGGCGCGGCCGCTGACGGCCAGCAGCACCAGCACGCCGCCGAGCACCAGCAGCGCGGTATTGCGCAGGGTTGCCGGGCGCCTGGCCTTGGGCACGCCCTGCAGCCAGTACCAGTAGACCAGGCCGATGGCACCGACCAGCAGCAGGATGCGCAGCAGCATCAGCGCCTGCCGAGTTGCGCCAGCAGGCGCACCGCCTGCCCGCCCTGGGCCTGCCCGTGCGCCTCCAGCGCCTTGCGCCCGCCGCTGGCGTAGACCGCCACCGCGGTCAGCAGGGCGCGCAGCTGGTCGGCGCTGCCGGCGTCGAAGCGGCAGAAGGCGCCGCCGCTGAGCCGGGCGATCTCGCCGAACACCTGCGCCGCGCGCCCATCCCCGCCCTCCAGGAACATGAACGCGGGCACGCCGAGCAGCCCCAGCTGGCCGGCGCTGCGGTAGAGCGCGGCGGGCGACTCCTCGACGCAGTCGCCGACAAAGACCAGGGCGCTGATCCGGCCGCGGCCATGTTCGGCGATGGCGTGGTCGAGCACCCGCCCGATCTGGGTCTGGCCCGCGGCGCAGCGCACCGCGGTCATATGCTCGAGCAGCGGGGCGCTGGAGGAGCACCACGCAGTGGCCTCGAACTCGAGGAAACCGCGGTACCAGGCGAGTTGGATGGCCAGGCCACCGAGGGCCGCCGCGACCTGGAACATCTCCGCCTGCAGGTGGCTGGCGCGATCCCAGGTCGGCTCGCGGCTGGCGGTGGCGTCGAGGGCGAACAGCAGCCGGCCGCCGCCCGGGGCCGGGCTGGCGGCGACCCGGCGCAGGAAGGCGTCGACCTCGCCGCGGCTGGAGCGCTGCGGCAGCTGGTCCTCTTTTCGGCTCATTGCCTGGCCCCTTTGCGCATGGCCGCTAGTGTAGCGTGAAGCCCCGCCTGAACGGTCGCTAGCGGCCGTCCCAGGCTCCGGTGCTGGCGGCCACGAGTCGCAACCGATTGGCCATCGCTGCGTTTGCCGGCAAACGGGCACATAATGAAGATGTTGCCCCCACTCCTATTGACGTTTACGTAAACGTCACAAATAATGGGCCGATAAGAACCCGCACCCAGGCGCGCCACCCGCCACGGGCCGACGGTCACCGGAGGAAGAACCGATGCAGGACCACGCCATCACCATCACGTCGGGCCCGGACCAGGCGCAGATCGAGTTCGCGCCGGTGTTCAATGTCGCCGTGCCGTTCATCGACCGGCACCTGGCCGAGGGGCGTGGCGCCAAGGTCGCGATCCGTGAAACCGGTGGCCGCGAGGTGACCTACGCCGAACTGGCCGACCGGGTCGATCGCTGCGGCAACGCCCTCCTCGGCCTCGGCCTCGGTCGTGGCGAGCGCGTCCTGATGATGGTCAAGGACTGCGCCGAGTTCTATTTCCTGTTCTGGGGCGCGATCAAGGCCGGCATCGTGCCGGTGCCGCTGAACACCATGCTGCGCGCCAAGGACTACGCCTTCATGGTCGAGGACTCGGGCTGTGCGGCGGTGGTCTACTCGCCCGAGTTCGCCGCCGAGGTCGAGCCGGCGCTCGCCGCCTCGCCGCACCTGCCGGCCCACGCCCTGCCCACCGAGGGCGACGGCACCACCCTGGTCGGCCTGATCGATGCCGCCGCCAGCGGCCTCGAGGCGGCAGCGACCGCGGCCACCGACGACTGCTTCTGGCTCTACTCCTCCGGCACCACCGGCACGCCCAAGGGCGCCGTGCACCTGCACCGCGACATGGTCGTGACCAGCCAGTTCTACGGCGTCCAGACCCTGGGCGTGCGCGAGGACGACACCTGCTTCTCCGCAGCCAAGCTGTTCTTCGCCTACGGCCTCGGCAACGGCATGACCTTCCCGCTCTGGACCGGGGGGACCGCGGTGCTGTTCCCGGGCCGGCCGCTGCCCGACAACACACTCGAGACCCTCGGCAAGTTCAAGCCGACGCTCTATTTCGGCGTGCCGACGCTGTACGCCGCCCAGCTCCAGTACCTCGACAGCCACGCCGCCGACTTCTCCTCGGTGCGCTACTGCGTCTCGGCCGGCGAGGCGCTGCCGGCCGACATCTTCCGCCGCTGGAAGGAGCAGACCGGCACGGTGATCCTCGACGGCATCGGCTCGACCGAGGCGCTGCACATCTTCATCTCCAACACCGCCGACGATTACAAGGCGGGCACCAGCGGGCGCATGGTCATCGGCTACCAGAGCCGCATCGTCGACGAAAACGGCCACGAGGTGCCGGCCGGCGAGAGCGGGCAGCTGATGATCAAGGGCGACTCGGCCGCCAAGTACTACTGGAACAACCCGGCCAAGACGGCCCAGACCATGGTCGACGGCTGGCTCAATACCGGCGACACCTACCTGCAGGACGCGGACGGCTATTTCGTCTACTGCGGGCGCAACGACGACATGCTCAAGGTCGGCGGCATCTGGTGCTCGCCGTTCGAGATCGAGGCCAAGCTGATCGAGCACCCGCGGGTGCTCGAGGCGGCGATCGTCGGCCGCGAGGACGCCAACGGCCTGGTCAAGCCCGAGGCCTACGTGGTGCTCAAGCAGGCCGGCGAGTCCGACGAGGAACTGCAGCAGTCGCTGCTCGAACACTGCAAAAAGGGGCTCGCGCCGTACAAGTACCCGCGCTGGTTCCACTTCGTCGACGAGTTGCCGAAGACGGCGACCGGCAAGATCCAGCGTTTCCGCCTGCGCCAGGCCTGACCCGTTGTTCGGCCGATCGCTTGACCCGGATCAAGGACGCCCCACCCGCGCAACCACGACAGTCGAGTGGTGCCGGCGGCCTCGAGATCCAGTGCGCCACCACGCCATGTGCGTCGACCGGGACAGTCAGTGGCGTTAAGCTAGAAAGAATCGTCACGCCAGCCACCGCGTGTCGTGTCCACACCACCGAAGGCAATCCCACCGTTCACGAGGAGGAGACCTGAATGAACAACGAACAGAAGACGGGCATTTCGCGGCGCACCCTGATCAAGGGCGCCGCCGCGGCCGGCGGCCTGGTCGCGGCCAGCAGCTTCGTCCCCTACCGCTTCGCCATCGGCCAGCAGGCGCCGGTCAAGATCGGCATCCTGCTGCCCTACAGCGGCACCTACGCCATGCTCGGCAATGCGATCACCGATGCGATGAAAATGCGCATCGCCGCCGCCGGCGACATGCTCGGCGGCCGCCCGGTGGAGTACGTCGCCATCGATTCCGAGATGTCGGTACCGAAAGCGCCGCAGAACACCAGCAAGCTGGTCGACAAGGACCGGGTCGACTTCCTGGTCGGTCCGGTCCACTCCGGCATCGCCGCGGCGATGGCCAAGATGGTCGGCGGCCGCGATTCCCCGATCATGATCGTCCCCAATGCCGGCGCCAACGGAGTCACCGGCGGGTTGTGCGCGCCCAATATTTTCCGTACCTCGTTCACCAACTGGCAGCCGGCCTACCCGGGCGGCACGGTGATGGCCAACGACGGCCACAAGACCTGCATCACCATCGCCTGGAAGTACGCCGCCGGGCGCGAGATGATGGATGCCGGCACCGACGCCTTCACCAAGGCCGGCGGCAAGGTGATCAAGGACATCGAGGTGCCGTTCCCCGACGTCGAGTTCCAGGCCTACCTGTCCGAGATCGCCTCCATCAAGCCCGACGCCGTGTTCGCCTTCTTCTCCGGCGGCGGCGCGACCAAGTTCATCAAGGACTACGCCGCGGCCGGCCTGAAATCGATCCCGCTGTACGGCCCCGGCTTCCTGACCGATGGCGTGGAGCAGGCGGTGGGTGCCGCGGGTGACGGCATCCGCACGACGCTGCACTACTCCAATGACCTCGACAATCCGTCCAATGTCGCCTTCCGCGACGCCTACCGGAAGGCCACCGGCCGGGGCGCCGACGTCTTTGCGGTGCAGGGTTACGACGCCGGCTCGCTGATCGTCCAGGCGATGGCCGCGGTCAAGGGCGACACCGGTGCCAGCGCCGACCTGATCAAGGCGATGGAAAACGCCAACTTCGTCGACAGTCCGCGCGGACCGTGGAAGATGTCCAAGGCGCACAACCCGATCCAGAACATCTACCTGCGCGAACTGCGCGGTGGTGCCCAGAAGTACCTGGGCGTCGCCACCGAGGCGCTGGAGGATCCGGCCACCGGCTGCAAGATGGTCTGAGGGTAACGGCCTGCAGGACGCCGGCGCATCCAGCCCGGGGCGCCGGCGTCCGCACATGAGGTTCCCTCGATGGACTTTCCCACCTTCCTGATCCAGCTGCTGAACAGCGTTCAGTACGGCTTCCTGCTGTTCCTCGTCGCCAGCGGTCTGACGCTGGTGTTCGGCATCATGGGCATCATCAACCTGGCCCACGGCGCCTTCTACATGTTCGGCGCCTACGTGGTCTGGTGGCTGGTCGGCTACACCGACAGCCTGACCCTGTCGATCCTGTTCGGGGTGCCGCTGATCATGCTGCTCGGCTACGCCATCGAGCGCCTCGCCATCGCCCGCCTCTACCACCGCGACCACCTCTACCAGGTGCTGCTGACCTACGGCCTGATCCTGGTCCTGAACGAGTGCCAGAAGATCTTCTGGGGCAGCGACTTCCACAGCGTGCCGATCCCCGAGGCGCTGGCCGGCTCGATCCCGCTGACCGACAACCAGGTCTACCCGGTCTACCGCATCTTCATCTCGCTGGTCTGCATGCTGCTCGCCGCCGGGCTCTACCTGCTGATCCAGAAGACCCGGCTCGGCATGACCATCCGCGCCGGCGCCAGCAACCGCGAAATGGTGCAGGCGCTGGGCATCGACATCAGCAAGGTGTTCGCCGTCGTCTTCAGCCTCGGCGCGGCGCTGGCCGGTTTCGCCGGCATGGTCGGGGCGCCGATCAGCTCGGTCTACCCGGGCATGGGCGACCAGATCCTGATCATCTCCTTCGTCGTGGTGGTCATCGGCGGCATCGGCTCGATCAAGGGCGCCTTCATCGGCGCCATGCTGATCGGCCTGGCCGACACCTTCGGCAAGGTGCTGGTGCCCGACTTCGCCAGCATGGCGGTCTACGCCACCATGGCCGTGGTCCTGCTGTGGCGGCCGCAGGGGCTGTTCGGCCAACCGGTTCACTGAGCCCCGCCATGTACCGCACTTCGCTCTACGTCAACCTGGCCCTGATCGCCGCCGTGATCGTGCTCGCCGTGCTGCCGCCGTTTCTCGGCATCTACTACGGCAACCTGGTGACGCGGATGATGATCCTCGGCATCTTCGCCATGAGCCTGGACCTGCTGATCGGCTACACCGGCCTGGTCAGTTTCGGCCATGCGGCCTTTTTCGGCCTCTCCGGCTACCTGCTGGCCATCCTGACAATGGACGCCGAGTCGGCCTCGCTCTACTGGGTGCTGCCGGCGTGCCTGGCCGGAACCGCGCTGGCCGCGGTGGTGATCGGCTGGTTCTCGGTCCGCACCAGCGGCATCTACTTCATCATGATCACCCTGGCGTTCGCCCAGATGCTGTTCTTCTTTTTCAACGAGAACACCGCGCTGGGCGGCTCCGACGGCATGTTCATCTTCACCAAGCCGACCCTGGCCATCGGTTCGTGGACGCCGCTCGACCTCGAGGATCACACCACCTTCTACTACGTCACCCTGGCCTCGCTGGCGCTCGCCTACCTCGGCCTGCGGCGGCTGCTCAACGCCCCGTTCGGCCAGGTCATCCAGGGCATCCGCACCAACGAAAACCGCACCCGGGCGCTCGGCTACGCGACCCGCAACTACAAGCTGGTCAGCTTCGTCATCGCCGGCACGCTGGCCGGTTTCGCCGGTTTCCTCGAGGCCATGCACACCTCGATCATCTCGCCCGCCCACCTCGGCTGGCACGAGTCGGGCACCGCCATGATGACCGTCATCCTCGGCGGCATGGGCACCCTGCACGGCCCGGTGCTGGGCGCCTTCGCCTTCGGCTTCCTGCACGACTGGCTGCAGGAGGTGACCGACTACCCGACCCTGTTCATGGGCCTGTTCGTCATCGCCGTGGTGCTGTTCCTGCCGCGCGGCATCGTCGGCCTGCCGGCCGACCTCGCCCGCCTCGGACGGCGCCGGTTGCCGGCCGACCAGGAGAACGACCGGTGACGGCGCCGATCCTGGTCACCGAGCAGCTCGGCCGGCAGTTCGGCGCGCTGCGCGCGGTGTTCGGCGTCAACCTCGAGTTCGCCCCCGGTCAGGTGCACGCCATCATCGGCCCGAACGGGGCCGGCAAGACCACGCTGATCAACCTGCTGTCGGGCCAGCTGCCGCCGAGCGACGGGCGCATCCGCTTCCGCGGGCGGGACATCACCGGCCTGACGCCGGACCGGATCTCGCGCCTTGGCATCGGCCGCAGTTTCCAGAAGACCAACATCTTCCCCGGCTTCACCTGCTTCGAGAACTGCTGGCTGGCGGCCCAGTCGCGGCGGCGCACGTCGATGCAGTTCTTCCGCCCGGCGCGTCGGCTGCGCGACGTCGAGGCGCGCGCGCTCAAGGCGCTGGAGACCTGCCGTCTCGGCGAGCGGCGCGACGCCGTCGCCGCCGAGATCAGCTACGGCGAGCAGCGCCAGCTCGAGATCGGCATGATGCTGGCCACCGAGCCGGAACTGCTGCTGCTCGACGAACCGCTCGCCGGCATGGGCACCGAGGAGGCCACCCAGGTGGTCGAGCTGCTACGGCAGCTGGCGGCCAAGCACACCCTGATCCTGATCGAGCACGACATGGACGCGGTGTTCGCCATTGCCGAGCGGATCACCGTCATGGTCAACGGCGAGGTGCTCGAGAGCGGCAGCGTCGAGCAGATCCGCAACAGCGCCGAAGTGCAGCAGGCCTACCTCGGCGGCGACGAGGAGGTGCTGTGAGCGCGACCGCGAGCACACCGATCGTCGCCGCCGAGGGGCTGCACACCTACTACGGCGCCAGCCACATCCTGCACGGCATCGACCTGGTGGTGCAGCCGGGCGAGACCGTCTGCCTGCTCGGCCGCAACGGTATGGGCAAGACCACCACGCTGCGCAGCCTGGTCGGCCTGACCCCGCCGAAACGGGGCCGGATCCTGGTCCACGGCCTGGAGATGACCGGCGCCCCGCCCCACCGCATCGCCCGCGAGGGCATCGCCTTCGTGCCCGAGGACCGCGGCATCTTCCCCAACCTGACGGTGCGCGAGAACCTGGTGATGGCGGCCCGGCCCGGGCGCGACGGGCGCAACGACTGGAGCTACGACCGGGTGCTGGAACTGTTCCCGCGCCTGCGCGAGCGGCTCGGCAACCTCGGCAACCAGCTCTCCGGCGGCGAACAGCAGATGTTGACCGTCGCCCGGGCGCTGCTGACCAACCCCGAGTTGATTATCCTCGACGAGGCGACCGAGGGGCTGGCGCCGCTGATCCGCCAGGAGATCTGGCGCGTGATCCGCGAAATCCGCGCCACCGGGATGGCCTCGATCATCGTCGACAAGGACCTCAAGGCGCTGCTCAAGGTGGCCGACCGCTGCCTGATCCTGGCCAAGGGACGGCTGGTCTACCAGGGGACCGCGGCCGAGCTCGAGGCCAATCCCGAGGTGCACGTCCAGCATCTCGGCGTCTGACGCCCCGGCGCGACCGACCGCGACGTCCTACGCCCGCCGATGACGCGTGCCCCGGCTACTTGTGCGCGATCGGCTTGGCGCTGAACAGGTAGTCCTTCAGCTGCTGGTCGAGGGCCGGGTCGTTGCGGCGAATCCATTCCAGCACCATGGCCGCGTGCTCCTTCTCCTCGTCACGGTTGTGCGCCAGGATGGCGCGCAGGTCGTCGTCCTTGCAGGCGTCGACCCGCTGGTTGTACCAGTCGACGGCCTCCAGCTCCTCCATCAGCGAAATGATCGCCCGGTGCATGTCCCTGGTCGTGTCGGAAAGTTCGGAAACCGGCTCGTGGTAGCCCTCGTTGGCCATCGCTAGGTCCTCGTGTTGCTGTGCTGAATCGGGCGGTCACCACCGCCCTGCAAGCGGCACATGGTGTCGCGACCGGTCATGATACCCGTTGCCCACCGCACGGCCCATGCACGACCGGTCGTCGACGCTACCGGGTGAACTCGATCGCGCCGTCCGGTAGCAGGTAGAGCACCAGCGCGGCGCCGCCGCTGACGGTCGGCGGATGGGCGCTGTCGGGCGGGTAGACCACCCAGCCGGCACCGTGACCGTCGAACTGCGCGCCCGGGGTCAGCGGCATGACCAGGTCGATCTCGCCGTTGGGGTGGCGGTGGTGCGGCCCGGCGACCTCCTCCATGTGGACGACGTCGACACTGAAACCCTCGCTGTCGGGTCCCGGCTTGATCACCCTGCCGTAGCGGATGCCGCCCTGTTCGCGGTCGCACATCCAGCCGGCCGCCACGGCGTCCTGGCAGGCGCGCCTGATGGCGAGGAAGGTGTTGCCGTCGGGCGGGAACCGCTCCGCCAGCTGCGCGGCCAGGTCGTCGTCGAGGTCGCGCCCGGCGCAGAAGGCCGTGATCGGGCGCAGCAGTTGCTGGAACAGCTTGGGGGTCATCTCCATGGTCGTCCTCCGTCAGTTCGGTGGGTCGTCGCGCAGCGGCCGCCCGGCGGCGACCCGCTGGCGCAGCCAGGTCGAGGCGCGGTAGCGGTCCTCGCCGTAGGCCGCCGCCAGCCGGTCGATCAGCGCCAGCACGTGCGCCGGGCCGATGGCGTCGGCCCAGGCCAGCGGTCCGCGCGGGTAGTTGACGCCGTAGCGCATCGCCTCGTCGACCGCGGCCGCGCTGCAGACCTGCTGCAGCACCGCCTCGGCCCCCTCGTTGGCGAGCAGGGCGGCGGTGCGCAGCACCGCCAGACCCGGGGTGTCGGCCAGCCGCACCACCCGCTTGCCGAGCGCCTGCAGCAGCCCGGCGGCGTCGGCCACGGCGCCGGCGTCGGCCTGCTCGGCGGCGGCGATGGCGAGGCGCGACGCGGTGGCGTAGTCGAGGGCCAGGTCGAGCAGCACCAGGCCGTCGCCCTCGTCGACCGCCCGCGTCGTGGCGCTGCGGCCGTCGCTCAGCGCCAGCCGCGCCCGGCCGGCGTCGATCCAGCCGGGACCGGCGGCGGCGACCCGTTCCACGCGCATGCCGGCGGCGGCGATCAGCGCCACCAGCGGTTCGACCGGGCCGAGGTCGCCGTGCACGACGACCGCCGCCGGTGCCGTGGCCGCGGCCAGGTCGGCCGGTTCCGGGCGCGCGGCGTCGGCGTCGTAGCGGTAGAAGCCGCGCCCGCTCTTGCGCCCCAGGCGACCGGCCGCGACCAGCTCCTGCTGCAGCAGCGATGGGCGGTAGCGTGGATCGTGGAAGAAGGCCTCGAATACGCTGCGCGTCACCGCGAAATTGACGTCGTGGCCGATCAGGTCCATCAGCTCGAACGGCCCCATGCGGAAGCCGCCGGCGTCGCGGTAGACGGCGTCGAGCGTGGCCGCGTCGGCCACCCCCTCCTGCAGCAGGCGCAGCGCCTCGGCATAGTAGGGCCGCGCCACCCGGTTGACGATGAAGCCCGGGGTCGAGGCGACGCGCACCGCGCGCTTGCCCCAGGCACGGGCGGTCGCCAGCACCGTGGCGGTGACCTCGGCGTCGCTGGCCAGGCCGTGCACCACCTCGACCAGCGCCATCACCGGCACCGGGTTGAAGAAGTGCATGCCGACCACCCGCTCCGGCCGGGCGAGCCCGGCCGCCAGGGCGGTGATCGACAGCGACGAGGTGTTGCTGGCGAGGATCGCTGCGGGCGCGAGCAGCGCCTCGAGCTCGGCGAACAGCGCACGCTTGACCGCCAGGTCTTCGACGATCGCCTCGACCACCAGGCCCGCCGGCGCGAGGTCGGCCAGGGTGTCGGTCGGGGTGATCCGCGCCGCCAGGGCGTCGGCGTCGGCCTGGTTCAGCTTGCCGCGTGCGACCCGCCTGGCCTGGCGCGCAGCCAGCGCCGCGCAGGCGTCGGCGGCGGCGCCGGGACGGTTGTCGTGCAGGCGCACCGGGTGGCCGGCGGCGGCGGCCACCTCGGCGATCCCGGCGCCCATGGTGCCGGCGCCGACGACGCCGACGACGGTCTCGACGGCCAGCGCTTCGGCCATGGTCACGGCTCCTTCCTGCGGGTCATGAACCGCTCGACCGCGGCCCGGTAGGCGGGGTCGCGCCCGGCCTCACGCTGCAGCGCCGCCTCGAGGGCGAGCTGGGCGTCGAACGGCTGGCTGTCGCCGGCGTTGAGCGCCTGCTTGATGCCGGCCAGGGCGTGGCGCGGGCGCTGGCGCAAAGCGTCGACCAGGGCATCGGTCTCGGCGTCCAGGTCGGCGTCGTCGACACAGCGCCAGACCAGGCCCCAGGCCGCCGCGGTGGCGGCATCGAGGGGGGTGCCGAGCAGGGCCATGCCGCGCGCCCGGGCGGCGCCGACGCGGCGCGGCAGGGTCCAGCTCAGGCCGCTGTCCGGCACCAGGCCGACCTCGACGAACGACAGCACGAAGCGCGCCGAGCGCGCTGCCAGGACCAGGTCGCAGGCCAGCGCCAGGCCGGCGCCGGCGCCGGCGGCCACGCCGTTGACGGCGGCGACGACCGGCACCTCGAGGGCGCGGATGGCGCTGACGATGCGGTTGAAGCCCTGCTCCAGCGCGCCGCCGAGATCGGGCGTGCCGGCCTGCAGGTCGGCGTGGCGTTCGGCCAGGTCCTGGCCGCTGCAGAAGGCGCGCCCGGCGCCGGTCAGCACCACCGCGCGCAGGGCGCGGTCGGCGCCCAGGTCCTCGAGGGTGTCGCGCAGGCGACCGTTGAGGTCGCGGTCGACGCAGTTGAGCCGCGCGGGGCGGTTCAGCGTCAGCCTGACGACGTCGTCGCGGCGCGCCACCAGCAGGGGGCTGTCGGTCATGGCGATCGGGTCGAGACGGGGCAGGGCCCGGTGCAGCAATCATAGCCGGCGGCCTTGCGCACGGCGCTGCGATGGGTCAAACCGGGCAACGAAAAGGGCCGGGGCCGCGTCGCGGCAGGCCCGGCCCCGGTCAGGCGGAGACGGTCAGATGAACAGGTTGATGTCGGACTGGCCGGCGAACTCGAAAAAGGTCGCGGCGCCGCCGTATTCGATGCCGTCGATGAACTGGTCGGTCGAGTAGCCGAAGACGTCGACCGTCATCTGGCAGGCGATCATCTTGACCTCGGCCTCCTGGCACAGGTCGCGCAGCTCCTCGATGCTGGCGACACCCTTTTCCTTCATGGTCTTTTTCATCATGCCGGTGGCCATCGACTCGAAGCCGGGGACGATCGACATCAGCGCATTGGGCATGTTCCAGTTGACGTCACGGAACCACTGCGGGCCGTAGGGCATCTTCATCGGCATGGCCGGGTTGCCGAGCGGGCTCACCTTGACCCCGCTCAGGTCCTTGCGCAGCAGTTCCAGGCCGTAGAAGGTGAAGAACACCTGGGTCTGGTAGCCGAGCGCGGCCGCCGTCGAGGCGAGAATGAACGGCGGGTAGGCCCAGTCGAGGGTCCCCTTGGTCGCGATGATCGCGAGTTTCTTCTCTTCCATCTCGACGGCTCCTGTGACGCTGACATCCGCGACGCGCAAGCCCCGGGGTCAGGCCTTTTTCATCATGAAGGTGTACTTGCCCTCTTCCTCGCCCGAGGCGAGCAGCTCGTTGCCGGTCTGGCGGGCGAAGGCGTCGAAGTCCTTGACCGAACCGGGGTCGGTGGCGACGATGCGCAGCACCTGGCCGCTCTCCATGCCCGCAAGGGTCTTTTTCGCGCGCAGGATCGGCAGCGGGCAGTTGAGCCCGGTGGCATCGAGTTCCTGATCGTAATCGGCCATCTGAAGTCCTCCAGTCGTGTGCGTGTTCGGGGCCCCAGCCGGGGCCGTGGTCCAGTATTCGCCCTTTCGTGAGGGTGACAATTACCCATTGGTAATAGGGGTCCCATCGAACCGGGCGCCACCAATGATAGTCTCACCCTGCACAGGGCGCGTCCCTGACCGCAGCGACCCGCGCCAGGGATGACCATACGCAGATGACCCGAGCCGACCCCCGTTCCATTACCGCCCGCGCCGCACGCCTGGGCCTGCTGCTACTCGGCCTCGGCCTGGCGCCGCTGGTTGCGGGCCAGGCGCGCCAGGCGCCGCTGCCGGAGATGAGCGACCCCTCGGCCGCGGTGCTGACCCCGCAGACCGAGCGCAAGCTGGGCGAGGCCCTGATGCAGCGCCTGCGCGCCCAGGGCCTGCTGCACGACGACCTGCTGGTGACCAGCTACATCGAGTCGCTGGGCCAGCGGCTGGCCGCCAACAGCGGCCTCGGCCCGGGCGCGATCACCTTCTTCGTCGTGCGCGATAACGCCATCAATGCCTTCGCCGCCCCCGGCGGCCTGATCGGCATCCACACCGGCCTGATCCTCGCCAGCCAGAACGAGAGCGAACTGGCCGCGGTGATCGCCCACGAACTGGCCCACGTCAGCCAGCGCCACATGGCGCGCACCTACGAGATCGCCGGCCAGATGCAGATCGCCAGCGCCGTGGCCCTGCTCGCCGCCCTGCTGCTCGGCCAAGTCGACGGCGACCTCGGCCAGGCAGCGATGGCCACCACCATTGGCGGCAGCGCGCAGTCCCAGATCAACTTCATCCGCGCCAACGAGGAGGAGGCCGACCGGATCGGCATCCAGATCCTCGCCGGCTCCGGTCTCGACCCCCACGGCATGGCCAGTTTCTTCGGCCGCCTGCAGGTCAACCAGCGCCTCTACGGCGACGCCCTGCCGGAGTTCCTGCGTACCCACCCGGTCAACGTCGCGCGCATCGCCAGCGCCACCGATCGCGCCAGCCAGATGCCGCCGGCCGAGCCACGCGACCAGACCGCCTTCCAGCTGGCGCGACTGCGCCTCGAGGCGCTCGCCGGCCTGCCCGACGACCAGCGGCTCGAGCAGTTCGAGCGCCGCGTGCGTGAAGGCGACGAGCGGGCCCGCTACGCCCTCGCCCTGGTCCAGCTCGAGCGCGGCGCCAACCGCCAGGCACTGACGACCATCACCCCGCTGCTGGAGCAGGAGCCCGACCGCCCCGAGTACATCGCCGTCCACGCGGAGGCGCTGGCGGCCAGTGGCAAGCCGGAGCAAGCCCTGGCGCAGTACCGCAACGCCCTGCTGGTCTACCCCGGCCACCGCGCGCTGACCGAGGCCCTTGCCAACCTGCTGCTGAGCCTCGGCCAGGCTGCCGAGGTGCAGCAACTGCTGAGTGCCGAAATCAGCGCCGGGCAGCGCCACCGCAGCTATTACCGCCTGCTGGCCGACGCCGGAGTCGCCCTCGGCGACGCGGTCGGCGCGCGGCGCGCCCGGGCCGAGATGCTGCTGCTCGACGGCCAGGTGGCGGAGGCGGCCGAGGAGCTGCGCCAGGCGCTGCGCGCCGCCGACGATCGCGGTTACGAAAGCGCCCGGATCGCGGCCCGGTTGCAGGAGGTCGAGCGGCAACTGGCCGCCATCGCCCGCGCCAAGGACGAATAACCGCCAGCGCGGCTTGCGCTTGCGCCGCTGGGTTATACTCGGGCCCGCGCCAGAATCACCGCATGCGATGCCCACAGTGTACTGCTCCGTAGCTCCTGGCCCCTTCAGCGCGTCGCTGGCGGGCCAGTTGCAAGGCGTGCGTGCGCCGGAATGGCGCGCCCTTTCCAGCACGCACAACGCCGCAAATGACCTGCCAGCGGCGCGCCCGAAGGGAGCCCCCCACAAGCGTCAGGCCGGTGTTGCAACGCTTGCCAAGGGCTACGGCCATTGCCGGCGCGCTGCGCCTTGGCCTGACACTTGTCGGGGGCTCTGAATGGGCCAGGAGCTACGGAACAGGACACCAACCCACTGCCTGTTATTACTGCTCATGGGTTCCTTCGGCGGCGCGGCCGTGGCCGCGGACGCCGCGGTGATCACCCTCGGGGTCCTCAGCCATCGTGGCGAAGAGGCCACGCTGCAGGCCTGGAATCCCACCGCCGCCTACCTCGGCGAACAGCTGCCCGGCACCCGTTTCGAGGTGCTGCCGCTGCCCTTCGAGGAGGTCGAGCCGGCCGTCGCCCGCGGCCAGGTCGACTTCGTCCTGACCAACTCCGGCATGTACGTCGACCTCGAGGTGCGCCAGGGCGTCTCCCGCATCGCCACCCTGAACAACCGCCACGCCGATCACACCTACAACACCTTTGGTGGCGTCATTTTCACCCGTGCCGCGCGCACCGACCTGCGCCGGCTCGAGGACCTGCGCGGCCAGCGATTGAGCGCGGTCGACCGCAGCTCCCTCGGCGGCTTCCAGATGGCGTGGCGCGAACTGCACGACGCCGGCCTCGACCCGTGGACCGACCTGGCCGGGATCGACTTCGCCGGCACCCACGACGCCGTGGTCATGCAGGTCCTCGACGGGCGCGCCGACGCCGGCACCGTGCGCACCAACATCCTCGAGCGCATGGTCGAGGACGGCCTGCTCGACGCCGATGCCGTGCGCATCGTCGCCCCGCGGCTGACCGGCGGCCTGCCGCTGCATCTGAGCACCCGGCTCTACCCCGAGTGGCCCTTCGCCAAGACCCGCGCCACGCCGAACGAGCTGGCCCAGCGGGTCGCCATTGCGCTGCTGAAGATGCCGCCGGACCACCCCGCCGCCCGCACCGGCCGCTATGCCGGCTGGACCGTGCCGCTCGACTACCAGCCAGTGCACGACCTGTTTCGCGAACTCGGCCTCGGCCCCTACAGCCTGCCGGGGCCGTTCACCTTCGCCGACGTGCTGGCCAAGTACCGGGCGGCGTTCATCGCCGGTGGCCTGATGCTGCTCCTGCTGGTCGGCCTGATGGCCTGGATCGCGCGTCTGAACCAGGCCCTGGACGCTGCCAAGCACGGCATCGAGCGGCGCTTCGAACTGATCCTCAACGCCGTCGACGACGGCATCAGCGGCGTCGACATGAGCGGTCGCACCACCTTCATCAACCCGGCCATGGAGCGGCTCACCGGCTGGTCGGCGGCGGAGCTGATCGGGCGGCCGCAGCACGACCGGCTGCACCATACGCGCGCCGACGGCACACCCTACCCGCGCCACGAGTGTCAGGTCCGCGCCACCTTTCGCGAAAACCGGGCCCATTACGTCGATGACGAGCTGTTCTGGCGCAAGGACGGCAGCAGCTTCCCGGTCGAGTACGTCAGCTCGCCGATCCGTAGCCGCGAGGGCAAGGTGCTCGGCGCGGTGATCGTGTTCCGCGACATCACCGCGCGCAAACAGGCCGAGGAGGAGGGCCGGCGCCACCTGGCCGAGATGGCGCACGTCGCCCGCCTGAGCACCATGGGCGAGATGGCCTCGCAGATCGCCCACGAACTGAACCAGCCGCTGGCGGCGATCACCAACTACAGCAGCGCCTGCATCCGCCGCCTGCAGGTCGACCGCGCCGACCGCGACTCGCTGCTCGAGGCGCTGCAGCTGGTCTCCCGGCAGGCGCATCGCGCCGGCGAGATCGTGCGCCAGATCCGCAACTTCATCCGCAAGCAGGATCCCGCCCGCGGCCCGGTCGACCTCAACGAGGTGGTCCGCCAGACCGTGCTGCTGGTCCGGCCCGAGGCGCGCAAGGCGCAGGTCGAGATGACGCTGGAACTGGGCGCCGACCTGCCCCAGGTCAAGGGCGACGCCGTCGAACTCGAGCAGGTGGTGATGAACCTGGTGCGCAATGCCATCGATGCCGTCGGCCGCAATCCGGTCGGCAACCGCCTGGTTACGCTGCGCACCGCCGGCGCCGGTGACGCCTCCGTGCATCTCGCCGTGGTCGACAACGGGCCCGGCATGGACGAAGCGACCCTGAGCGACGCCTTCACCCCGTTTTTCACCACCAAGGTCAGCGGCATGGGGCTGGGCCTGGCGATCAGCCGGCGCATCGTCGAGATCCACGGCGGCCGTCTGTGGGCCGAGCTGGGCGCGAATGCGGGGGCCACCTTCCGCGTCCGCCTGCCGAGCGTGAGCGCCGAGGAAGTGACCCGCGATGTCGCCTGAAGCGACGGTCTACGTCGTCGACGACGACGCCGCGGTGCGTGACTCGCTGCGCTGGCTGATGGACTCGGTCGGGCTGCGGGTCGCCGCGTTCGCCTCCGGCGAGGCGTTCCTCGAGGCCATCACCCCGCAACACCCCGGCTGCGTGGTCCTCGACCTGCGCATGCCGAAGCTCGGCGGCCTCGAGGTGCATCAGCGGCTGCGCCAACGCGGCATCGAGCTGCCGGTGATCGTCATCTCCGGTCACGGCGATGTCGCGGTCGCCGTACGTGCGCTCAAGAGTGGCGTCGTCGACTTCATCGAAAAGCCGTTCAACGACCAGGAGCTGCTCGACTGCGTGCAGCAGGCCATGCGTCGCGACAGCGACCACCGGCAGCAGCAGCGCCGGCGCGAAGAGCTGATGGCCCACTACCTGACCTTGACCCCGCGCGAACTCGACGTGCTGCGTCTGGTGGTCGAGGGCAGGGCCAACAAGGCGATCAGCGCGGATCTCGGGATCAGCCTGAAGACGGTCGAGACCCACCGCGCCCGGGTCATGGAGAAGATGGCCGCCGGCTCGGTCTCGGAGCTCGTGCGCATGACCCTGATCATCGAAAGTAAGGGTAAACCCTTACCCTACTAGCTGCATCTCCCGATTACATTACCCTCTCATAGTGTGCCATTTTCGAACCGTGCCGAAGGGTTGCGACCCGGCAGGCCAACCAGGGTTCCGTCGTCCGCAGCTCCCGAGGCCGCGGCCGGCGGGCTTCATCCACGCAGAGGAGTGCGGCCGATGCGGAGAATCATGACGACCCTCTCCATGGGGGCCGCAGCGATTCTGCTCTACCCGCCGTTGCCAGTGGCAGCAGCAGCACACAGCCGCGAACCCGAGACCCTCGCCGTCGGCAAGGAGATCGCCTTCAACAGCAAGAAAGGCAACTGCCTCGCCTGTCACGCGATTGCCGACGGCGTCAGTCCGGGCACCATCGGCCCACCGCTGATCAACATGAAGACGCGCTTCCCGAGCCTGGCCGCGCTGCGCGACCAGATCTGGGATCCGACCAAACGCAACCCCGACTCTCCGATGCCGCCGTTCGGCAAGCACCGGATCCTTTCGGCGGATGAAATCGACAAGGTCGCTGCCTTCATCTGGTCACAGTAATCGACCCTTTCAGAACCAACACCGAGGAGAAACCAAAGATGACCATCGACAACAAGCGCCGGCTGTTGCTGCGCGGGACGCTGGGCGCGGGCGCGCTGGCGGGGGCGGGGTTGCTGGCACCGAAGGCGGTGCTGGCGGCGTGGTCCGAGGCGGCGTTTGCCGCCAAGTCGACCGACGCGGCCATGCAGGCGCTGCTGGGCGGCCAGGCGCAGGCCTCGGACACGGTGACCATCAAGGCGCCGGACATCGCCGAGAACGGCGCGGTGGTGCCGATCACGGTGGAGACGACGGCGGCCAACGTCGAGTCGATCAGCATCTTCATCGCCAACAACCCGAGCCCGCTGGCGGCCAACTTCGTGCTCGGCGCGGGGGCGACGGGCTACGCGGCGACGCGGGTGAAGATGGGCAAGACCTCCGACGTGGTGGCGGTGGTCAAGGCGGGCGGCGTGCTGCAGAGCGCGACCAAGGAAGTGAAAGTGACCATCGGCGGCTGCGGCGGCTGAGGAGGAGACAAGATCATGGCCAAGAGCATCAAGATGCGGGCGCAGCTCGCCGGCGACGAGACCACCGTCAAGGCGCTGATCAGCCACCCGATGGAGACCGGGCTGCGCAAGGACAAGGAGGGCCAGCCGATTCCGGCGCACCACATCACCGAGGTGACCTGCGAACACGCGGGCAAGGTGGTGATGACGGCGCAGTGGGGTCCGGCGGTGTCGAAAAACCCCTACCTGGCGTTCATGTTCAAGGGCGCCAAGGCCGGCGACAGCGTCAAGCTCGCCTGGGTCGACAACAAGGGCGAGTCCGACAGCGCCGAAGCGACCATCAAATGAGCCTGGGCACACCCGGCCGATCTGACAACCCCACCGAAGAAGTGACCGCACGCAGAGGAGATCACCACCCATGATCAAGAAACTACTGCTTTCCGCTCCGGCCGCCCTGCTCGCCTTCAGCGCGCACGCCGCCGAGCCGTCGGACAGCCCCTACGAGGTGCTGCTGAAACTGATCAACAGCACCAACTCCTCGTACCTGACCCAGAGCGAACAGAACCTGATGATCATGCCAGACGACCCGGCGCTGTTCGTCGCCGAGGAGGGCGAGGCGCTGTTCAAGCAGGCGCGCGGGCCGAACAACGTCTCGCTCGCGGGCTGCGACTTCGGCAAGGGGCCCGGGGTGCTCAAGGGCGCCTACGTCGAGCTGCCGCGCTACTTCGCCGACACCGACAAGGTCATGACCTTCGAGTCCCGCCTGGTCCACTGCATGACGACCCTGCAGGGCTTCGCCATGGACGACAAGCCGGTCAAAGCGCGCCACGGCTCCGGCTCCGACATGATGAAGCTGACCACCTACGTCGCCATGCAGTCCAACGGCCTGCCGTGGAACCCACCGCTGGGCCACCCCAAGGAGAAGGCGCTGCGTGATGCCGGCGAGGTGATGTTCTACCGTCGTTCCGGCCCGATGGACTTCAACTGCGCCACCTGCCACGGCCAGCAGGGCAAGCGTATCCGCGCCTCGGTGCTGCCTTACATCAACAATCCGGCGGAATGGACCAAGGCGGTCTCGTGGCCCGCGACGCGCGTCGGCCAGGGCAATGTGCGCAGCACCTTCCACCGTCTGCGCGGCTGCCTGTATCAGATGCGCTACCCCAACATCAGGCAGGGCTCGGAGACCGCCACCGCGCTGATCTCCTTCTGGACCGACGCGGCGCGTGGCCAGCCGGCCATCCTGCCCGACACCAAGCGCTGAGCGACAGCGGACGAGAGGAGACGAAACATGACCAAGAACATCACACTCGCTGCCGTCGTCGCCCTGGCGATGGCCACCGCCGGCTGCACCATGACCGGTGACGGGAAGCCCATGTCGGAGGGCGGCATGAAGCCGCCGAGCGCGGAGACACGGGCCCTGGCCGAGAAGCTGGTCTTCGCCGAAAGCGGCTTCCACCAGGACCAGCCGATGCAGGAGGGCGGCACCGGGCGTAACCGCATGACCCAGGACGAGACGCAGAAGATCTGCACCGATGTCGCGCTGAGCGGCAAGCCGATCGACAACGCCACCGCGGCGAAGGTCAAGTCGATGGCACGCGCCTCGATCAAGTACCCGGCCGGCGGCATCGAGCTCGGCGACTGGGAGAGGGGTCGGGTGCTCGCCTGGTCGGGCTTCGGCTTCCGTACCGCGCACAATCCGGACGACCACTCCAAGCGCGAGCCCGGCGCGACCTGCTACAACTGCCACCAGCTGGCCACCGACCGCACTGGCGGCACCATCGGCCCGAGCCTGACCCACTATGGCAAGATCCGCGGTGCCGAGCCGGAGATCCTGAAGTTCGCCTACGAGATGATCTACAACCCGAACGCGACCTACCCGTGCACCAACATGCCGCGGTTCGGCGCCAACGGCATCCTGACCGAACAGCAGATCGCCGATGTCATGGCCTACCTGTTTGATCCGGAGTCGCTGGTCAACAAGTAAGCAGGCACGAGCCTGGCGGTCGCCCGAGCGCGGCGGCATGCAAGGCCACTGGTGGCGACACCAGTGGCCTTTTTACTCACCTACCAGAGTGGCGCGTCGGAGCTCCGCTGCGCCAGCCAAGTGCCACCGACTCGGTCCCGGAGTTCGCAGGCATGACCTCGATCATCGGAAGTCCGGGTAAACCCCTATGCCACTAGCCGCATCTCCCGATTTCATTGCCCCCCGCGCCGTGTCATTTTCGTGCCATGGCCGCAGACCGCCGTCCGGCGGAGCACGGGCTACGCAGCGACGCGGGTGAAGATGGGCAAGACCTCCGACGTGGTGGCGGTGGTCAAGGCGGGCGGCGTGCTGCAGAGCGCGACCAAGGAAGTGAAGGTGACCATCGGCGGCTGCGGCGGCTGAGGAGGAGACAAGATCATGGCCAAGAGCATCAAGATGCGCGCGCAGTTGAGCGGCGACGAGACCACCGTCAAGGCGCTGATCAGCCACCCGATGGAGACCGGGCTGCGCAAGGGCAAGGACGGCCAGCCGATTCCGGCGCACCACATCACCGAGGTGACCTGCGAGCACGCGGGCAAGGTGGTGATGACGGCGCAGTGGGGTCCGGCGGTGTCGAAAAACCCCTACCTGGCGTTCATGTTCAAGGGCGCCAAGGCCGGCGACAGCGTCAAGCTCGCCTGGGTCGACAACAAGGGCGAGTCCGACAGCGCCGAAGTGGCGATCACGTAGACCGCGCCCGGGCCGGCAGGGCGGGATACCGACCGTGATGCGACTGCTGCTCGCCGCGACGACCGCACTGCTGCTCGCCGGCTTGCCGTTCGCCGCCGCGGCCGGTCCCGACGAAGATCTCGAGGCGTACCGCGACTTCTTCACCCGCAAATTCCCGGACGTCCCGTTCCATGAGTTCGCCAACGGCGCCTACGCGATCGACCCCGAGCTGCGCGCCAACTGGGTGCAGATCGAGGAGTTCCCGCCCTATGAGCCGTACATCAACGAGGGCGAGGCGCTGTTCAACACGCCGTTCCGCAACGGCGGGCGCTACGCCGACTGTTTTCCCAACCGGGGGATCGGCATTGCCGACCGCTACCCCTACTGGGACCGGGCCAAGGGTGTGGTGGTGACCCTGGAGCTGGCGCTGCAGGAGTGCCGCAGGGCCAACGGCGCGGAACCACTGCCCGGCTCCAAGGGACCGATCGCCTCGCTGCAGGCCTACATGGCCTACACCTCGCGCGGCAACAAGACCCACGTCGTCGTGCCCGAGGACGACCCGCGCGCCCTGGAGGCGTACAACAAGGGCAAGGCGTTCTACTTCAGCCGGCGCGGACAGCTGAACTTTGCCTGCAACCATTGCCATTTCGAGAATGCCGGCCGGTTGTTGCGCACCGAGCGCCTGAGTCCGGCGCTGGGCCAGACCACCCACTTTCCCAAGTACCGCTCCAAGTGGGGCGCGATGGGAACCCTGCACCGCCGCTTCAAGGGCTGCAACCGGCAGGTCCGCGCGGCGCCGTTCGAGGACCAGAGCGAGGAGTACCGCAACCTCGAGTACTTCCTGACCCACATGAGCAACGGCATCGAGCTCAACGGGCCGGGGGCACGCAAATAGCTACCGAGGCACCTGGCGACGCGTGCCGCGTGACCAGCCGCGTCCCGCGGCAGGTCATGTCAGTAATAATCACCACACCATCAGCGAGACCAAGACCATGAACCTGAGCCGACGCGAGTTCCTGCAGATCCTGGCTGCCGCCGGTGCCGCCGGGCTGCTGCCGGGCACCGCCCGCGCCGCCGACCCCTACGACCTGCCGGCCTTCGGCAACGTCGGGCTGCTGCACTACACCGACTGCCACGCCCAGCTGCTGCCGATCCACTTCCGTGAACCGAGCATCAACCTCGGCGTCGGCAGCATGCGCGGCCGGGTGCCGCACCTGGTCGGCACCCGGCTGCTAGAGGCGTACGGCATCGCCCCCGGCAGCGCCGCGGCGCACGCCTTCACCTACCTCGACTTCACCGAGGCGGCGCAGCGCTACGGCAAGGTCGGCGGCTTCGCCCACCTGGCCACGCTGGTCAAGCGGCTGCGCGCCCAGCGCCCCGGCAGCCTGCTGCTCGACGGCGGCGACACCTGGCAGGGCTCGGCGACGTCGCTCTGGAGCAACGCCCAGGACATGGTCGACGCCCAGCTCGCCCTCGGCGTCGACATCATGACCTCGCACTGGGAGATGACCTACGGCGCCGACCGGGTGCTCGAGGTGCTGGCGAACGACTTCGCCGGCAAGATCGATTTCGTCGCCCAGAACGTCCTCGACACCACCTGGGAGGAGCCGGTCTTCCCCGCCTACGTCATGCGCGAGATCAACGGCGTGCCGGTCGCGATCATCGGCCAGGCGTTCCCCTACACGCCCATCGCCAACCCGCGCTACATGGTGCCCGACTGGAGCTTCGGCATCCGCGAGGAGCGGATGCAGCAGAACGTCGACCAGGCGCGCGCCGCCGGCGCCCAGGTGGTGGTGGTGCTGTCGCACAACGGCACCGACCCGGACCTGAAGCTGGCCAGCCGGGTCAAGGGCATCGACGCCATCCTCGGCGGCCACACCCACGACGCCATCCCGCAGCCGGTGGTGGTCGCCAACCCCGGCGGCCAGACGCTGGTGGTCAACTCCGGCTCCAATGCCAAGTTCCTGTCGGTCCTCGACCTCGACGTGCGCGGCGGCAAGGTGCGCGACTACCGCTTCCACCAGCTGCCGGTGTTCGCCAACCTGCTGCCTGAGGACCCCGACATGGCGGCGCTGATCGCGCGCCACCGCGCCCCCTACGCCGACCGGCTGGCCGAGCCGCTGGCGGTGACCGACTCGCTGCTCTACCGGCGCGGCAACTTCAACGGCACCTTCGACCAGCTGATCTGCGACGCCCTGATGGCGACCCAGGATGCGCCCATCGCCCTCTCCCCGGGCTTCCGCTGGGGCACCTCCCTGCTGCCGGGCCAGACCATCACCTTCGACGACCTGATGAACCAGACCGCGATCACCTACCCGACGGTGACCGTCAACGAACTCAGCGGCGAGTTCCTCAAGACCATCCTCGAGGACGTCGCCGACAACCTGTTCAACAAGGACCCCTACTACCAGCAGGGGGGCGACATGGTGCGCGTCGGCGGCCTGCGCTACGCCCTCGATCCGACCCAGGCGATCGGCTCCCGGATCACGGCGATGGAGCTCGACGGCAAGCCGATCGACCCGGGCAAGAGCTACAAGGTGGCCGGCTGGGCCAGTGTCGCCCAGCCGCTCGAGGGGACGCCGGTGTGGGAGGCGGTCGCCGCCTACCTGAGGGACCAGAAGACGGTGCGCGTCGACCGGGTCAACGACCCCAAGCTGATCAATGTCGAGGGCAACCCCGGACTGGCGTGATCACGGGGCCGGGGAAGAAATCGTGGCGAGAGATTGGTGGAGCGCGGCGACGAGACCGATCTGGCGAGGAGCGCGCACTGCCCAACACAGCGATCGGACCGCGCAGTAGATCTCTTCCCAAGCCCTCAGCCGCCGGCGCCGAGCAGCTCCGGTGCAGTGGTGGCGAGGATGGCGCGCCGCACCCGCTCGCGCAGCGGCGCGTCGAACACGTCGATCGGGTTGTAGTCGTCACTGAGGACGATCGCCGGGGTCCCGGGCGGGAAGGCGAAGTGGCGGCCGAGATGGCGCCGCACCCCCGCCGCCGCCAGCGGGTGGACCGGTGACAGCTGCCGCGGCTCCGCGTCGCGCCGCGGCCCCTGGTAGGCGACCACGATCAGGTTGCCCTCGCCGCGGCCCCGGCCCGGCTCGAAGGTCGGCACCATCTCGACGGTGGCGAACGCCGTGCGCAAGGTCGCCAGCACCGACGCGGTCATGTAGCGGTCGCTGCCGACGCTGCCGATCAGGTTCAGCGCCAGCACCCCGCCGTCGGCCAGGCGCGCGGCCAGCAGCGCCACCGCCTCGCGGCTGAGCAGATGCCCGGGGGTGACGTCGCCGCTGAAGACGTCGAGCAGGATGTAGTCGTAGCGGTCCCCGGGGCGGGCCAGGAAGGTGCGTGCGTCCTCGATGTGCACCGTGCCGTTGCCGCTGAAGCCGAAGTGACGCCGTGCCATGTCGACCACCTCCGGATCGATGTCGACCACGTCGACGGTGACCCCGCGACGCGCATACCAGTCTGGCACCATGCCGACGCCGAGACCAATCATCAGTGCCCGCCGGCCGGCCGGCTGCAGCGCCACGGGGACGAACTGCATGAAATAGGGGTACTCGTAGACCGGCAGACCGCTGGCCAGGTCGATGCCGCCCTGGACCAGGCCGTCGATGGCCAATTCGCGCGTGCGCGTCGTGCCGCCGATGTACTCGACAACCTGCAGCCGGCCGTAGTGGCTGTCGCGGGTCTCGATCTCGGTCACCCGGGTGCCGTTGGCCAGCACCCGGTCGATCGCGGCACGGCCGTCGAACCAGCCCGGCAGCGCCAGCAGCAGCAGCGCCAGCGCCGCCGGCCGGCGGGCGAAGAGGACGAAGTAGCCGGCGGCGAGCAGCAGCAGCAGCGTCCCGGCCAGCTGGAAGATGCGGTCGACGCCGAGCAGCGCGATCAGCACGAAGCCGGTCAGCACCGTGCCGGCAACGCTGCCCAGGGTAGACAGGGCGTAGAAGCCGCCGACGGTGAAGCCGAGCGAGGCGCTCTCGCGCCGGGCCAGCTTGACCAGGTAGGGCGAGACCATGCCGAGCAGGGCGAGCGGCGGGCCGAACAGCAGCAGCGTGGCGGCGAAGCTGCCGGCGCGCAGGCCGAGCGGCACCGTCAGGTCGAGCACGGCGCCGCGCAGGAACGGCACCAGCAGGGTCGCCAGCCCGGCCAGGGCGATGATGGCGTAGAGCCAGCCGGGACGGTCGCGGCGATCGGCCAGCCAGCCGCCGACGGCGTAGCCGATCGCCAGCGCGATCAGGGTGACGCTGATCAGCGAGGTCCAGACGAACAGGCTGACGCCGAAAAACGGCCCGATCACGCGCGAACCGAGCACCTCGATCACCATCACCAGGCCGCCGCAGAGCACCGCGGTCAGCAGCAGGAAGGCGAAAAAGGCGCGAGTCGGAGGCGCGCCGGCCGTCACGTGTTCGCCTCCGCCCCCTGCTGCGGCTCGCCGTGGCGCTGGCGCAGGAACTCGCGGTAGCGCTCGCACGGGTCCTCGCGCGGCTGCAGCGGCGTGAACCAGAACAGCTCGTAGTCGGGACCGAAATCGACGCCGTCGTGCACGGTCGGAGCGAGATGGTCGGCCAGCGGCAGGGGCGGCACCGTGACCGGGCGCAGGCCGACGGCGAGTTGGCGCGTCCCCGGGCGCAATTCGCCGACCCGGCGCACCACGCTCTGGCCGTGCTCGACGTGGCCGGCACCGAGGACCACCACCACCGGCCGGTGGTCGGTGTCGTCGAGGGCGGCGACGAGCGCTGCCGCCATGGCGTCGTTGCGCGCCATCCAGGTGTCGTAGAGCCGGGCGACGCTCTCCGGCGTGCCGTAGCCGCAGTGGGCCTGGCCCAGGCGTTCGCGCATCACCCCGGCGTAGGCGGCGGCATCGGGCGCGGTCGGCGGCAGCTGGGCGTGCTCGACCGGGGACAGGCCGGCGCGACCGACGCGCTGCAGGCGCAGCCGCAGCGCCGGCGGCAGGTCGATGCCCAGGGCCGGCAGCCGCTGTTCGCGCGCGATCTCCAGCAGTGGCCCGTAGCGCGCCCAGCGGTCGTCCTCGGCGTCGTCCCAGCCGACCCGGCGGCGCAACAGGCGTTCGGAGACCGGCCCGCTGCGCGCCATCGGTCCCTGGGCCTGCGGCTGGACGTAGTCCATCAGCCAGCCGGTCTGCTCGCTGCCGAAGAACTCGATCGCCAGTGTCGGCCGCTGCCCGGCGTCGAGCAGGGCGTTGACCGCCGCGCGCTGGTTGGCCTGGTGATGCGGGTTGTCGTGCACCTCGCCGAGGTAGACCACCTCGGCCGCGGCCATGCGCGCGAACAGGGCGTCGCGGGTCAGCTCGCGACCGCTCGCGGCCTCGACGATGCGATCGATCAGCGGGTCGGGGGGCGGTGCCGGCGTGGTGGCGCAGCCGGCCGCCAGGGCGACGAGCAGGACCAGGACCGGCAGGCGACCGGTGGCGTGACTGGGCGGTGACATGGTGATTTCCCGGGGCCGCGGCATCCTGCCGCTGGATCGATTATAGCGGCGCAGCGCGGGACTCGGGCTCAATCCCAGCGGTCGTCGCGCACCTGGACCATGCCGCCCTCGATCCGGGTCGGGAAGATCCCGATCGGATCGTAGGCCGGGGGCGTCAGCGCGGTGCCGGTGCGCAGGCAGAAGCGGGCGCCGTGGCGCGGGCAGATCACCTCGGTCCCCTCGACCTCGCCGCCGGCGAGTTCGCCGCCGTCGTGGGTGCATAAATCCTCGACCGCGTAGTAGTGGCCGTCGATGTTGAACACCGCGATCGGGGCGCTGGCCTCGCCGACCACGCGCCAGGTCCCGGGCTTGAATTCGTCGGCCGGGGCAACGTCGATCCAGTCCGCCATCATCTGTCCTGCGTCAGGAGTGGGAGCTCATCCAGTGAAGTTCTGCCAGTGGCGCCGGACCGGGCGCCATGGCCGCCGGCAAGTATAGCGTGGCCACCCGGCCGTGATCGCGTGGCCGAGTGGGCGGGCCGATTCAGAAAAACCCGAGCTGCAGCCGCGCCGTCTCGCTCATCCGCTCCTGGGACCATGGCGGCTCCCAGACCAGCTCGACATGGGCGCTGATGACGCCGGGCACGGCGCGCACCGCGCACTCGACCGAATAGGGGAAGGTCTGCGCCACCGGGCAGCCCGGCGCGGTCAGGGTCATTTCGACCACCACCCGGCCCTGGTCGTCGACCTCGCAGGTGTAGATCAGGCCGAGATCGTAGATGTTGACCGGCAGCTCGGGATCGTAGACCTCGCGCAGGGCGTCGATCACCTGCTCCCGCAGCACCTCGGGGTCGATGTGCTTGGCCGGCACCTCGGCCTGGGTCTCGGCCGGCGCCGCGCCCTGCGGGACGGCCGCGGCGTCCGGGCTCGGGTAGCTCGTGGAGTGGGTCATTCTGTGGTCACCTCCCGACCGTCGTTCTCGAGGGCCGCATTCAATGTATGCCAGGCGAGGGTCGCGCACTTCACCCGCGACGGGTATTCGCGCACGCCGGTGAACACCACCAGTTTGCCGAGGTGCTCGCCGCTGGCGCCATCGCCGACCACCAGGCGGTGGAACTCGTCGAACAGCCGGTGCGCGTCACCCTCCGGCTTGCCTACCAGGGCCTCGGTCATCAGCGAGGCCGAGGCGGTCGAGATGGCGCAGCCGGCGCCTTCGAAATGGATGGCGCGGACGATGCCGTCCTCGACCTTCAGCTGGACGCTGATCTTGTCGCCGCACAGCGGGTTGAAGCCGTCGGCGTGGCGGTTGGCTTCGGCCAGCGGGCCGAAGTTGCGCGGCTTGCGCCCGTGATCGAGGATCACCTCCTGGTAGAGATCGCGCAGGTCGGACATCAGGCGAACAGCTCCCGCACCCGCTGCAGGCCGCGCACCAGGGCGTCGACCTCGGCGCGGGTGTTGTACAGCCCGAACGAGGCGCGCGCGGTGGCGGCCAGGCCGTAGCGGGTCATCACCGGCATGGCGCAGTGGTGGCCGGCGCGGACGGCGATGCCGTCGAAGTCGAGCACCGTGCCGATGTCGTGGGCATGGACGTCGCCGAGCACGAACGACAGGATGGCCGCCTTCTCCGGTGCCGTGCCGACTAGGCGCAGGCCGGGCAGTTCGGCCACCGCGGCCGTGGCGTAGGCGAGCAGGTCGTGCTCGTAGGCGGCAATCGCCGCCAGGCCGATATCATCGACGTAGTCGAGCGCCGCGGCCAGGCCGATGGCGCCGGCGATGTGCGGGGTGCCGGCCTCGAAGCGGAACGGCGGCTCGGCGTAGGTCGAGCCCTCGAAGGCGACCGTGGTGATCATGTCGCCACCGCCCTGCCACGGCGGCATCGCCGCCAGCAGCTCGTGGCGGCCGTAGAGCACGCCGATGCCGCTCGGACCGTAGATCTTGTGGCCGGAAAAGGCGTAGAAGTCGCAGCCCAGCGCCTGCACGTCGACCGGGGTGTGGGCCACGGCCTGGGCGCCGTCGAGCAGCACCGGCACGCCGTGGGCGTGGGCCGTCTCGACCACGGCCCGCACCGGGTTGACGGTGCCGAGGGCGTTGGAGACGTGGACCATGCCGACCAGCCGGGTGCGCGGCCCGAACAGCGCGGCATAGGCGTCGAGGTCGAGGGCGCCGTCGTCATCGATCGGTACCACCTTGATGGTCGCCCCGACCCGCTCGGCGAGCAGCTGCCAGGGGACGATGTTGGAGTGGTGCTCCATGCCGCTGAGGATGATCTCGTCGCCGGCCCCGATGCGCTGGCCGCCGAAGCTCTGCGCCACCAGGTTGATCGCCTCGGTGGTGCCGCGGGTGAAGACGATCTCGCGCCGGTCGGCGGCATTGAGGAAGCGCTGCACCCGATCGCGCGCCCCCTCGAAGGCCGCGCTCGCCCGCTCGCTGAGGGTGTGCACGCCGCGGTGGATGTTGGCGTAGTCGTGGGCGTAGAAACGGCTGACGGCATCGATCACCGCCTGCGGCTTTTGCGTCGAGGCGCCGTTGTCGAGGTAGACCAGCGGCTTGCCGTTGACCTCCTGGTGCAGGATCGGGAAGTCGGCACGCAGGCGCTCGACGTCGAACGCGGGCGTGGCCAGCGCCTGCTCCAGCTGCGGCGACGCACTCACGCGTGCAGCCCGGTGGCGCTCTCGCGCCCGGGCAGGCGGGCGTCGATGGCGCGGTAGACCAGCCGGCGCACGGCGGCGTCGGCGATCCGGTCGACCAGGTCGTTGGCAAAGGCGTGGATCAGCAGCTGGCGCGCCGCGGTCTCGTCCAGCCCGCGCGTGCGCAGGTAGAACATCTCCACCGGGTCGAGCTGACCGACGGTGGCGCCGTGAGTGCACTTGACGTCGTCGGCGTAGATCTCCAGCTGCGGCTTGGTGTCGACCTCGGCGCGCGGCGACAGCAGCAGGTTGCGGTTCATCTGCCGGGCATCGCTCTTTTGCGCGTCCTTGCGCACGATGACACTGCCGGCGAAGATCGCCCGCGCGGCGTCATCGAGAATGCCCTTGTAGTACTCGTTGCTGCGCGCGTTCGGTTCGGCGTGGTCGACCCGGGTCTGGTGGTCGACGTGCTGGCGCCGGTGGGCCAGGTAGAGGCCGTCGAGATCGCACTCGGCGCCGGTCGCCAGGCGCACGTCGATGTCGCTGCGCGCCAGCTGGGCGCCGAGGCTGAACACCTGCGAGCGGTAGCTGGCGTCGCGGCCCACGTCCGCGCGCACGCGACCGATGTGAAAGGCACTCTCGTCCTCGTCCTGCAGGCGCACGTGTTCGACCTGCGCCCCCGGCGCGAGGTGCAACTCGGTGCAGGCGTTGGTGAAGTAGCTGCCGCCGTCGGGGCAGGCGTAGGCCTCGAACACGGTCGCCTGGCTGTTGGCGCCGGCGAGGACGACATTGCGCACATGGTTGACGTACTCGGCGCCGCCGCCGGCGACGAACAGCAGCTGCAGCGGCGCGTCGAGGACGCAGCCGTCGGCCAGTTCGAGCAGCACGCCGTCACCCATGTAAGCGGTGTTCAGGGCGACGAACGGGTCGGCCTCCCCGGCCACGTCCGCCAGCGCCTGGCGCAGCGCGGCGTCGCCCGCCTCCAGCGCCGCGGCCAGCGAGCCGACGCGCGCCCCCGCCGGCAGCCGCGCCAGGTCGGAGAGGTCGGTGCGGAAGCGGCCGTTGACGAACACCATGCGGTGCGCGTCGGCGCCCAGCAGCAGGGCGTCGAGGGCCGGGACGTCGGCGTCGGCGGCGGCCGGCAGGACGAACTCGCTGCGCTCGAGCGCCGTCAGGCGGGTGTACTTCCACGCCTCCTGGCGCGCGGTCGGCAGACCGAGCTGGGCAAAGCGGTCGATGCCGGACTGGCGCAGGCTGGCGACCCAGTCGCGGCCACCCCCCGGCAGGGAGGCGCGCGCGTCGGCAAAGCCCTCGACGTAGCGCTCGCTGGCGTTCCCGCTCACGGCCGCGCCTCGACGGCCTCGGCCTCTGCGCCCTCGCGCAGCCAGCCGTAGCCCTTCTCTTCCAACTCGAGGGCCAGCTCGCGGCCGCCGGAGCGGACGATCTGGCCGCGCGCCAGGACGTGGACGAAGTCGGGCACGATGTAGTCGAGCAGGCGCTGGTAGTGAGTCACCAGGATGATCGAACGCTCCGGGCTGCGCAGGCTGTTGACGCCGCCGGCGACGATGCGCAGGGCGTCGATGTCGAGGCCCGAGTCGGTCTCGTCGAGGATCGCCAGCCGGGGCTCGAGCACCGCCATCTGCAGGATCTCGTTGCGCTTCTTCTCGCCGCCGGAGAAGCCGTGGTTGACCGCGCGCGACAGAAACGCCTCGTCCATCTCCACCAGCCTGAGCCGCTCGCGCACCAGGGCCATGAAGTCCATGGCGTCGAGTTCGTCCTCGCCGCGCTGCTTGCGCACCGCGTTCAGCGCCGCCTTGAGCAGGTAGACGTTGCTCACCCCGGGGATCTCGACCGGGTACTGGAAGGCGAGGAAGATGCCGTCGCGGGCGCGCTCCTCGGGGGCCCGCTCGAGCAGGTCCTCGCCGAGGTAGCGCACCTCCCCCGCGGTCACTTCGTAGCCTTCGCGGCCGGCCAGGATGTTGGCCAGGGTGCTCTTGCCCGAGCCGTTCGGACCCATGATGGCGTGCACCTCGCCCGGTTTGACGCTGAGGTTGATGCCCTTGAGGATCGGCTCGCCGTTGATCTCGACGCAGAGGTTGCGGATATCCAGCATGTCGTGTTCCAGCAGTGGTTGAATGGGGGGGTTCGGGGCGTCAGCCGACGCTGCCCTCGAGGCTGATGCCGAGCAGCTTCTGCGCCTCGACGGCAAACTCCATCGGCAGTTCGCGGAAGACCTCCTTGCAGAAGCCGTTGACGATCATCGACACCGCATCCTCGGCCGACAGCCCGCGCTGCAGGCAGTAGAAGAGCTGGTCGTCGCTGATCTTGGAGGTGGTCGCCTCGTGCTCGACGTGCGCGCTCGGGTTCTGCACCTCGATGTAGGGGAAGGTGTGGGCCGAGCACTGGTCACCGATCAGCAGCGAGTCGCACTGGGTGTAGTTGCGCGCCCCCTCGGCGCCCTTGCCGATCTTGACCAGGCCGCGGTAGGCGTTGTGGCCGCGACCGGCGGAGATGCCCTTGGAGACGATGGTGCTCGAGGTGTTGCGCCCGAGGTGGATCATCTTGGTGCCGGTGTCGGCCTGCTGGGCGTTGTTGGTCAGCGCCACCGAGTAGAACTCGCCGACGGAATCGTTGCCGCGCAGCACGCAACTCGGGTACTTCCAGGTGATCGCCGAGCCGGTCTCGACCTGGGTCCAGGAGATCTTGGCGCGGTCGCCGCGGCAGTCGCCACGTTTGGTGACGAAGTTGTAGATGCCGCCCTTGCCGTCCTTGTCGCCCGGGTACCAGTTCTGCACCGTCGAGTACTTGATCTGGGCGTCTTCCAGGGCGATCAGCTCGACCACCGCCGCGTGCAGCTGGTTTTCGTCGCGCTGCGGCGCGGTGCAGCCCTCGAGGTAGCTGACGTAGCTGCCCTCGTCGGCGATCAGCAGGGTGCGCTCGAACTGGCCGGTGTTGGCGGCGTTGATGCGGAAGTAGGTCGACAGCTCCATCGGGCAGCGCACCCCCTTGGGCACATAGCAGAAGGAGCCGTCGCTGAAGACCGCGGAGTTGAGCGCGGCAAAGAAGTTGTCGCCGATCGGGACCACGCTGCCGAGGTACTTCTCGATCAGTTCCGGATGCTCGCGCACCGCCTCGGAGAAGGAGCCGAAGATGATCCCCTTCTCGGCCAGGCTCTTCTTGAAGGTGGTGGCGACCGAGACGCTGTCGAACACCGCGTCGACCGCGACCCCGGGGCTCCCGCCCGCCCCGGCGACCCCGGCGAGCATCTCCTGCTCGCGCAGCGGGATGCCGAGCTTTTCGTAGGTGCGCAGCAGTTCGGGGTCGACCTCGTCGAGGCTCTTCGGCCGGTCGGCGTCCGACTTCGGCGCCGAGTAGTAGCTGACCGCCTGGTAGTCAATCGGCGGGTGCTGCACCGAGGCCCACTTCGGCTCGGTCATGGTCAGCCACTTGCGGAACGCCTCGAGCCGCCAGTTGAGCAGGAACTCCGGCTCGTTCTTCTTGGCCGAGATCAGCCGGACCACGTCCTCGTTGAGGCCGGGCGGCAGGGTGTCCGACTCGATGTCGGAGACGAAGCCCTCGCTGTAGACGCGGTTGACCAGCGCATGGTAGGGATCTGTGGCGGCGTTCATGGCGAACCTATACTATTCAAGAGTTTAACGCCCCCTACAGCGGGAGCGCGTAAATCCAAGCAATTTGGTCGGATTTATGATTACATTGACCCCACCGCCGGGTCAAGCTTCGCTGCCGAGCGAAGTCACCGGCCACCGGGGACGCACAGAACCCTTATTATCCGGTCTGCCACCCCGCCGACCACCCCGAGGAGCAGCCATGTGCGGACGGCTGGCCCTGTTCAGCGACCCGATCACCCTCGCCCGCCACTTCGGCCTGAGCGGCACGTTCACCGTCGCGCCGCGCTGGAACATCGCCCCGGGCCAGCCGCTCTGCATCGTCCGCCAGCCACCCGGGAACGGCGCGCCCGAGGCCGGTGACGTCGCCTGGGGCTTCCTGCCGCCGTGGGCCGACCCGGCGCGACCGGGGCCGCGCCCGATCAACGCCCGCACCGAGACCGCCGCCGAGCGGCCGCTGTTCCGCGCCGCCTGGCGGCAGCGGCGCTGCCTGGTGCCGGCCGACGGCTGGTACGAGTGGACCGCCGGCCGCGACGGCAGGGACCCCTGGTTTTTCAGCGCCCCCGACGGTGTGCCGCTCGGCCTGGCCGGGCTCTGGTCGCGCTGGCGCGGGCCCGACGGCCGGGTCGTGGAGAGCGCCGCCATCCTGACCCGCGTCGCCCTCGACCAGCTGGCCGCGATCCACCCGCGGATGCCGCTGGTGATCGACCGCGCCGACTACGCCGCCTGGCTCGACCCGACGCGGCCACCGCCGCCGGCCCTGCTCGACGGCGCCTGCGCGCACCGGGTGCGGGCGCGCCGGGTCTCGCGCCGGGTCAACTCGCCGGCCCACGACGGCCCCGAGCTGCTGGCCGCGGCGGCCGACCAGCCGGCATGAGCGACCCCGCCGGGTGGCGGCTGCTGGTCTGCGTCAACCGCCGCCACGGCCTCGACACGCCGTCCTGCGCCGGCCGCGGCGCGGAGGCGCTGGTGCCCGAACTGGAACGGCTGCTGGCGCAACGCGGCCTGGACCTGCCGGTCGAGACCATCCTCTGTTTCGGCGCCTGCACGCGCGGCCCCAACATCCGCCTGGCGCCGGGTGGCGCCTTCTTCCACGGCGTCACCCTGGGCGGCCTGCCGGCGCTGGTCGACGCGGTCGCCCGCGCGGTCGCCGCCGGCGATGGCGCCGATGCGTGCTAGTGTACTGCGGCGCAATTAACGTCCACGGAGAAGCCCAGCATGCGATTCATCCGTTTCCTCGACGCCACCGGCGCCACCCACTTCGGCCTGCCGGGCGACGACGACCACGCCGAACGGCTCGCCGGCAACCCCTACGCCGGCCTGACCCCGACCGGCGAGCGGGTCGCCATCGCGCGCCTGCTGGCGCCGATCCAGCCGGTCAACATCTTCGGCATCGGCCTGAACTACCGCGCCCACGCCCGGGAGACCGGGGCCGAGGTCCCCGCCAGCCCGGTGGTGTTCATGAAGCCGACCACGGCGCTGAACCACCCGGGGGCGCCGATCGTGCTGCCGGCGGCCTGCGAACACGGCCCCGAGGTCGACTACGAGGCGGAACTGGCGGTGGTCATCGGGCGCACCGCCCGCGACGTCAGCGAGGCCGACGCCCTCGACTTTGTCCTCGGCTACACCTGCGCCAACGACGTCTCCGCCCGCCGCTGGCAGAAGCGCGGCGGCGGCGGCCAGTGGGTGCGCGGCAAGAGCTTCGACGGCTTCTGCCCGCTCGGTCCGCAGCTGGTCACCACCGACGAGATCCCCGACCCCCAGACCCTGACCGTGCGCAGCCGGCTCAACGGCCGGGTGATGCAGGAGCAGCCCACCGCCGACATGCTGTTTCCGGTGCGCCGCCTGATCGCCGAGCTGAGCCGGGACCTGACCCTGCTGCCGGGCACGCTGATCCTGACCGGCACCCCCGAAGGGGTCGGCTTCACCCGCGAGCCGCCGGTGTTCCTGCAGCCGGGCGACGACATCGTCATCGAGATCGACGGCATCGGCCGGCTGGCCAACCCGGTGCGGGCCGCCGGCGCCGGCTGAGCAAAATACGTAATCCTACGAATTTTCTAATACTCTTAAATACCCTAGATTCATCGGTGAGGGAGGAGAGCGCCGGCGACCGCAAGGGCAAGGATCGCACGCCGGCGGCAGGTCGAGGGAATGACCTGCCAGGGAAGGCCCTCCCTCTGTTTCTGGCCATACGACATCGGTTGCGAAGGATTGGCGAAGGATCCGCTTCCTGAGGTCTCCCAACTACCCCTTGTTACCCCGCACTCCCCTGCGGGGTTTTTTTTGGCCTGGCCGCGGCCGTGGCCGGCGCCACCTCGACGCGTCCCCGGCGGGACTGCACCTTAGCGGCAGCACGCCCCGGACCGGTTCGCGGCTGATCGACCCCGCTTTTCCTGCTGCCGCGATGCGGTTACCCTGCCAGACTCGACCGCGACCGCAGCGGTCGCATGAGCACGGCAGACGGAACCCATGAGCAACGACCGCGTCACCATCTACGACGTCACCCTGCGCGACGGCGCCCAGACCGAGGGGGTCGACTTCTCCAGCGCCGACAAGGTGGTGATCGCGCGGGAACTCGACCAGCTGGGCATCGACTACATCGAGGGCGGCTGGCCGGGCGCCAACCCGACCGACGACGCCTTTTTCGCCGCCGCCCCGCCGCTGCACCGCGCCCGCCTGACCGCGTTCGGCATGACCCGGCGCAACGGCGTCGCCGTGGCCGCGGACGCCGGGCTGGCCAAGCTGCTCGCCGCCAACACCCGCGCCATCACCATCGTCGGCAAGACCTGGGACTTCCACGTCGACGTCGCCCTCGGCATCGAGCGCGACGAAAACCTGGCGATGATCGACGACAGCGTGCGCTACCTCGCCGGCCAGGTCGACGAGGTGCTGTTCGACGCCGAGCACTTCTTCGACGGCTACAAGTCGGACCCCGGCTTCGCCCTGGCCTGCATCGAGCGCGCCTACGCCGCCGGGGCGCGCTGGATCGTGCTCTGCGACACCAACGGCGGCAGCCTGCCGAAAGAGGTCGAGCGCATCGTCGGCGAGGTGAGCGCGCGGATCCCGGGCAGCCACCTGGCGATCCACTGCCACGACGACACTGGCAACGCGGTCGCCAACAGCCTGCTCGCGGTCGAGGCCGGAGCGCGCCAGGTGCAGGGGTCGCTGAACGGCCTCGGCGAGCGCTGCGGCAACGCCAACCTGGTCGCCATCATCCCGTCGCTGATCTTGAAGATGGGCTACACCACCGGCACCAGCGCCAACGCCCTGACCCGGCTGACCCACGTCTCGCGGCTGCTCGACGAGCGCCTCAACCGCTTCCCCGAGCGCAACGCCGCCTACGTCGGCGAGTCGGCCTTCAGCCACAAGGGCGGGCTGCACGTCTCGGCGGTGGAGAAGGACCCGCGCTGCTACGAGCACATCGTCCCCGAACTGGTCGGCAACCGCCGCCACATCGTCGTCTCCGACCAGGCCGGGCGCTCCAACATCCTCGCCCGGCTGCGCGAGATCGGCCTCGAGGTCAGCCCCGGCGACCCGCAGATCGCCGGCCTGGTCGACCTGGTCAAGGAGCGCGAGTTCGCCGGCTACGCCTACGACGGCGCCGAGGCCAGCTTCGAACTGCTGGCGCGGCGCGCGCTCGGCGAGGTGCCCGAGTACTTCCGCCTCGACAGCTTCCGCGTCTTCGACGAGCGCCGCTGGAACGCCCAGGGGGAGCTGATCACCCTCTCCGAGGCGACGGTCAAGCTCCAGGTCGGCGGCACACGCACCATGGCGGTGGCCGAGGGCAACGGCCCGGTCAACGCCCTCGACGCGGCGCTGCGCAAGGTGCTGGTCCAGACCTACCCGCAGCTGGCCAGGCTGCGCCTGGTCGACTACAAGGTGCGCATCCTGACCCCGAACCAGGGCACCGGCGCGGTGACCCGGGTGATGATCGAGAGCAGTGACGGCCACACCGAGCACTGGAACACCGTCGGCGTCTCGACCAACGTCATCGACGCCTCGTTCAACGCCCTCAACGACAGCATCACCTACCTGTTGCTGCGCGATGCCGCCACCGGGGCGGTGGCTCCGGCGGCACCCGACGCCGCCTGAACGGCGGCAGGAGAAGCGACGTGGAAATGGCCCACGGCAGCAGCGGCGAGCGCGCCTTCCTGCCCCTGAACATCGCCGTGCTGACGGTCTCCGACAGCCGCACCGAGGCCGACGACAAGTCGGGCAAGACCCTGGTCGAGCGCCTGACCGCCGCCGGCCACCGGCTGGCCGAGAAGGCGATCGTGCGCGACGACCGCTACGCCATCCGCGCCGTCGTCTCGCGCTGGATCGCCGACCCCGAGGTCCAGGTGGTGATCACCACCGGCGGCACCGGCCTGACCGGCCGCGACGGCACCCCCGAGGCGCTGGAGATCCTGTTCGACAAGACCATCGACGGTTTCGGCGAGATGTTCCGCAAGCTGTCGTTCGACGACATCGGCACCTCGACCATCCAGTCGCGTGCCATCGCCGGGGTGGCCAACGGCACCGTCGTCTTCGCCCTGCCCGGCTCGTCCGGCGCCTGCCGCGACGGCTGGGACAAGCTGATCGTGCACCAGCTCGACGCCCGCACCCGGCCGTGCAACCTGGTCGAGATCATGCCCCGTTTCCTCGAGCGCTGAAGCCGACGCCGGCGGGCCTGCGCGGGCCGGGCGATCACTCTAGAACTTTGCGCCCAACTCGCTGATTTCAATAGGACTTTTGACCGCCTCGCTTGTTGCGGCGCAATATGGCCCATGCTAGACTGCGGCCGTTGTCGCGTGCCCTGACGGTGTCGGCAACCCAGGGGGTGTGCCGGAACACCGGCAAGCAGGAGCAGACCCGCCCACGGAAGGCCGACGGACCATGCAGGCTGGCGCGCTGCCGCGCCGGCCTGGCCGTGCACACCCTGTCACCGGACCGATCGACTCCCGCCACGGCCGCGGGGCGGCGGCCATGTATTCGAGGGGGAGTCTCATGGCACTGACCAACGCGGTTACGCTCGAGGGCAACGAAGCCGCCGCCTATGTCGCGCACCTGTGCAGCGACGTCATCGCGATCTATCCGATCACCCCGTCCTCGCCGATGGGCGAGTACTGCGACGCCTGGTCCGCGACCGGGCGGCCGAACCTCTGGGGCAGCGTCCCCGAGGTGATCGAGATGCAGAGCGAGGCCGGCGCCGCGGGCACGGTCCACGGTGCCCTGCAGACCGGGGCCATGGCGACGACGTTCACCGCGTCGCAGGGCCTGCTGCTGATGATCCCCAACATGTACAAGATCGCCGGCGAACTGACCCCGGCGGTGTTCCACGTCTCGGCACGGGCACTGGCGGTGCACGCATTGTCGATCTTCGGCGACCACAGCGACGTCATGGCGGTGCGCCAGACCGGCTGGGCGATGCTCGCCTCCAACTCGGTCCAGGAGGTGATGGACATGGCGCTGATCAGCCATGCCGCCACCCTCGAGGGCCGGATCCCGGTGCTGCACTTCTTCGACGGCTTCCGCACCTCGCACGAGGTGAGCAAGATCGAACAGGTGAGCCACGCGACGGTGCGCGCCATGATCGCCGACGAGCTGGTCCAGGCGCACCGCGCCCGCGCCCTCTCCCCCGACCACCCGGTGGTGCGCGGCACCTCGCAGAACCCGGACGTCTACTTCCAGTCGCGCGAGGCGGTCAACCCGTTCTACCAGCGCATGCCCGGCGTGGTGCAGGCGGCCATGGACCGCTTCGCCGCGCTGACCGGGCGCCAGTACCGGTTGTTCGACTACGTCGGCGCCGCCGACGCCGAACGCGTGGTGGTGATCATCGGCTCCGGCGCCGAGGCGGTCGAGGAGGTGGTCGAGACCCTGAACGCCGGCGGCGCCAAGGTCGGCCTGCTCAAGGTGCGCCTCTACCGCCCGTTCGCGGCCGCCGACTTCATCCAGGCGCTGCCCGCGACCACCCGCTCCCTGGCAGTGCTCGACCGCACCAAGGAGCCGGGCGCCGACGGCGAGCCGCTGTACAAGGACGTCGTCACCGCGCTGGTCAACGACCAGCAGTCGGCCACGCCGCACTTCGCCCGGCTGCCGCGCGTGGTCGGCGGGCGCTACGGCCTGGCGTCGAAGGAGTTCAACCCCGGCATGATCAAGGGGCTGTTCGACGAACTGGCCACGGCGACGCCGAAGAACGGCTTCACCGTCGGCATCGTCGACGACGTCGGCCACACCAGCCTGGAGGTCGACAGCGACTTCGCCGTCGCCCCGGTCGCCGGGCTGACGCGCGCGCTCTTCTACGGCCTCGGCAGCGACGGCACCGTCAGCGCCAACAAGAACACGATCAAGATCATCGGCGAGGAGACCGACCTGTTCGCCCAGGGCTACTTCGTCTACGACTCCAAGAAGGCCGGCGCGATCACCGTCTCCCACCTGCGCTTCAGCCCGCAGCGCATCCGCTCCAGCTACCTGATCGGCGCCGGCGAGGCCAACTTCGTCGCCTGCCACCAGACCGGTTTCCTCGAGCGCTACGACATGCTCGACAAGGCGGCCGACGGCGCGGTGTTCCTGCTCAACTCGCCGGTCGCTCCGGACGCCGTCTGGGGCACCCTGACCCGGCGCATGCAGCAGCAGATCATCGACAAGAAGCTGCGCTTCTACACCATCGACGCCCTCAGCGTGGCGCGCGACACCGGCATGGGCGCGCGTATCAACACGGTGATGCAGACCTGCTTTTTCGCCATCTCCGGCATCCTGCCGCGCGACCAGGCGATCGCCTCGATCAAGCACGCGGTGGAAAAGACCTACGGCGACAAGGGTCAGAACATCGTCGAGCGCAACTTCGCCGCCATCGACACCACCCTGGCCCAGTTGCATGAGGTGACGGTCCCGGCCGTGGTCACCAGCACGCTGGAAAAACAGCTGCCGGTGGCCGCCGAGGCGCCGGAATTCGTGCGCCGGGTGACCGGCGAGCTGATCGCCGGCCACGGCGACGCCCTGCCGGTCAGCCTGATGCCGTGCGACGGCACCTTCCCGGTCGGCACCGCGCGCTGGGACAAGCGCAACCTGGCGCTGGAGATCCCGGTGTGGGATGCCGAGTTGTGCATCTTCTGCGGCAAGTGCGCCTTCGTCTGCCCGCACGCCGCGATCCGCTGCAAGGTGTTCCCGGCCGACGCGGTGGCCGACGCCCCGGTCACCTTCAAGCACGTGCCGGTCAAGGGCAAGGAGTTCGCGCCGGGGATGCACATCACCTACCAGGTGTTCCCCGAGGACTGCACCGGCTGCACGCTGTGCGTCGACGTCTGCCCGGCACGGAGCAAGAGCGACTCCAGTCACAAGGCGCTGAACATGGCGCCGCAGCCGCCGCTGCGCCAGCAGGAGAGCGAGAACCTCGAGTACTTCTACACCCTGCCCGAGTTCGACCGCACCCAGGTGCGCACCGGCACCATGAAGAGCGCCATGCTGCTGCAGCCGCTGTTCGACGCCTCCGGCGCCTGCGTCGGCTGCGGCGAGACGCCGTACGTCAAGCTGGTCTCGCAGCTGTTCGGCGACCGCGCCCTGGTGGCCAACGCCACCGGCTGCTCGTCGATCTACGGCGGCAACCTGCCGAGCACACCGTGGTCGGCCAATGCCGAGGGGCGCGGCGTCGCCTGGTCCAACTCGCTGTTCGAGGACAACGCCGAGTTCGGCCTCGGCTTCCGCATCACCGTCGACAAGCAGCGCGAGTACGCACGCGAGCTGCTCACCCGCCTGGCCGACGAACTTGGCGCCAAGCAGGTGCGCGCGCTGTGCGACGCCGACCAGGCCGACGAGGCCGGCATCCACGAGCAGCGCGAGCGGGTGGCGGCGCTGAAGGCGCAGTTGGCCGGCAGCGACCGGGCCGAGGCGCGCGAGCTCGAGAGCGTCGCCGACACCCTGGTGCGGCGCAGCGTCTGGATCATCGGTGGCGACGGCTGGGCCTACGACATCGGTTTCAACGGCCTCGACCACACGCTGGCCTCCGGGCGCAACGTCAACATCCTGATCCTCGACACCGAGGTCTACTCCAACACCGGCGGCCAGGCGAGCAAGGCGACCCCGACCGGAGCCGTGGCCAAGTTCGCCACCGGCGGCAAGGAGCTGGGCAAGAAGGACATCGTGCAGATCGCCATGAGCTACGGCCACGTCTACGTCGCCCAGGTGGCGTTCGGCGCCAAGGACACGCACACGCTCAAGGCGTTCCTCGAGGCCGACAGCTACGACGGCCCGTCGCTGATCATCGCCTACGCGCCGTGCATCGAGCACGGCGTGCACCTGTCGCAGAACCTGCGCCAGCAGAACCTGGCGGTCGACAGCGGCCACTGGAACCTGCTGCGCTACGACCCGCGGCGGCTGACCGAGAACAAGAACCCGCTGCAGCTCGACTCCAAGCGGCCCTCGGTACCCTACAAGAAGTTCCTGACCACCGAGACCCGCTTCAGCATGCTGTTCCGGACCCACTCGGAAAAGGCGCAGCGCCTGCTGCACATCTCCGAGAAGCGCAACCACGACCGCTACTTCCACTACGAGCAGCTGGCCGGGATCAGCTACCCGGAGGCCGAGACCGAAGACGGGGAGAGCGCCGGCTGACGGCGCGGAGGAGAAGGCTATGGACCTGAGCACGACCTACCTCGAACTGGAGCTGGCCAACCCGCTGGTGGTCTCCGCCTCGCCGCTGTCGCGTTCGCTCGACAGCGCGCGACGGCTCGAAGACGCCGGCATGGCCGCCCTGGTCATGTACTCGCTGTTCGAGGAAGAGCTGCTCAACGAGCAGCAGGCCCTGGAGCACTTCATGCACGCGCGCGACATCGGCTTCGCCGAGGCGACCTCGCCGCAGCCGTTCCCCGACGGCTACCGCAACGGCCTCGACGACTACCTCGAGCACCTGCACCGGCTGAAGCAGGCGCTGCACGTCCCGGTCATCGCCAGCCTCAACGGCGTCTCCACCGGCGGCTGGGTCGAGCACGGGCGCCAGCTGCAGCAGGCCGGCGCCGACGCCCTCGAACTCAACGTCTACTACATCGCCGCCGACGCCAGCCTGAGCGGCGCCGCGGTCGAGGAACGCTACATCGCCCTGTTGACCGAGCTGCGCGAGGCGGTGTCCATCCCGATCGCGATGAAGCTGTCGCCGCAGTTCAGCTCGCTGCCCGACCTGGCGCAGCGCCTGGCCGCGGCCGGCGCCGACGGCCTGGTGCTGTTCAACCGCTTCTACCAGCCGGACATCGACCTCGAGTCGCTGGCGGTGGTGCCCAACCTGCAGCTGTCGACTCCGGACGAGCTGCTGCTGCGCATGCGCTGGATCGCGCTGCTCTACGGCCGCGTCAACCTGTCGCTGGCCGCCACCGGCGGGGTCCACGGCAGCGAGCAGGTGCTCAAGGTGCTGCTCGCCGGGGCCAGCGTCGCGCAGATGTGCAGCGCCCTGCTGGCGCACGGCCCGCAGCGCCTGAGCGACACCCTGGCCGGCTTGACCCGGTGGCTCGAGGCGCACGAGTACGACTCGCTGCGCCAGCTGATCGGCAGCGTCAGCCAGCAGAAGAGCACCGACCCGGCGGCGTTCGAACGCGCCAATTACATGCAGGTGCTCAACAGCTACACCCCTCCGCCCGGCGTCTGGAGTTGAGCCCCGCGGACACCCTGCTGGCGGCCAATGCCGCCTTCTACGCCGCCTTCAACGCCCGCGACAGCGAGGCCATGGCTGCGCTCTGGGCCGACGGCGACGGCGTCAGCTGCATCCACCCCGGCTGGCCGGCCCTGTTCGGCCGCGACGCGGTGCTGGCGAGCTGGCGCGAGATCTTTGCCGCCGGCGCCACGCCGACCATCACCTGCCGCCAGGCACACGCCTGGGTCGCGGCCGAGGGCGGCCTGGTGGTCTGCTACGAGGCGCTCGGCGACCAGCTGCTGGCGGCGACCAACCTGTTCCGGCGCGAGGGGGGCCGCCTGCGCCTGCAGCACCACCAGGCGGGGCCGTGCTCGGAACCGCCGCCGGCCGGCATCGAGACCACCCTGCAGTGACCGTTTCAAGTTCGATCCACGGAGGCAACAGCGCCATGCGAAGAGTGGTGTTCAACCAGAAGGGCGGGGTCGGCAAGTCGACCATCACCTGCAACATGGCCGCGATCGGGGCCAGCGAGGGGCTGCGCACCCTGGTCATCGATCTCGACCCGCAGGCCAACGCGACCCGTTACCTGCGCGCCCGCGACGGTGCCGAGGAAGGCGCCGGCATGGCCGGCTTCTATCGTGACACCCTCGGCTTCAGCTTCGCCCGGCGCACCCTGGCCGATTACGTCGAGCCGACGCCGTTCGCCAACCTCGACCTGCTCGCCGCCGCGCCCGAACTCGACGACCTCGCGGTCAAGCTCGAGGCGCGCTACAAGATGTTCAAGCTGCGCGAGGCGCTCGCCGCCGTGGACGACTACGACGCCGTCTGGATCGACACCCCGCCGGCGCTCAACTTCTACACCCGCTCGGCGCTGATCGCCGCCGACCGCTGCCTGATCCCGTTCGACTGCGACGACTTCTCGCGCCAGGCGCTCTACGCCCTGCTCGACAGCGTCGCCGAGATCCGTGCCGACCACAACGGCGACCTCGAGGTCGAGGGCATTGTCGTCAACCAGTTCCAGTCCCGCGCCCGGCTGCCGCGCCAGCTGGTCGAGCAGCTGCGCGCCGAGGGACTGCCGGTGCTCGACGCCTTCCTGTCGAGTTCGGTGCGCATCCGCGAGTCGCACGAACAGTCCCGGCCGATGGTCTATCTCGACCGCCGGCACAAGCTGACCGGGGAGTACCTCGCCCTGCACCAGGAGTTGCACGGCGCCGCCTGAGCCGGTCCGGCATCGCCCGGGGTACCGCCGGATCGCGGCGAGGCGCCGCTCCTACAAGGCACCACACCAGGTAGGAGGCCCGCCCCGGGCCGCTACGGCGTCAGACCAGCGTCGCCGCTTCGATGCTGACCGTCTCGGTCGGCACATCGCCGTGCCCGGCGACGTTGCCGGTGGCCACCTTGCGGATGGCGTCGACCGTCTCCATGCCGGCGACCACGCGACCGAACACGGCGTAGCCGAAGCCGGCCGGCGAGGTGTCGCGGTGGTCGAGGAAGGTGTTGTCGACCAGGTTGATGAAGAACTGGGCGGTGGCGCTGTCGACCACCTGGGTGCGCGCCATGGCGAGGGTGCCGCGGGCGTTGCGCAGGCCGTTGCCGGCCTCGTTGGTGATCGGGGCGCGGGTCGGCTTCTGCTGCATGTCCGGCGTGAAGCCGCCGCCCTGGATCATGAAGCCGTCGATCACGCGGTGGAAAATGGTGCCGTCGTAGAAACCGTCGCGCACGTAGGCGAGGAAGTTCTCGACCGTGACCGGCGCCTTGCCGGCATCGAGTTCGATGGTGAACTCGCCGTGCGAGGTGCGCATCAGGACCTGGGGGTTTTCGGACTGCATCGGCGGCTCCAGCGTGGGTTGATCGGGCGATGATACCAGCCCGTTGCCGCCGGCGTGGCCCCGGCGCGGGGCGCCGCCCGGCTGGCCGCCCGGCTGGCCGCCCGGCTGGCCGGCCGGCCGGGCTGCCAACTCCGGCGCAGTACGCTAGGCTTCTGCTGACGCGGCGCGAGAACCGCCAAAACCCAGGACCACGCCATGCCCGAGCCCCGCGACCCCGACAGCCGGCGGATCCTCGACGCCCTGACCGCGCACGTCCACGACCAGGTCGCCGAACACGAGCAGGACCTGGTCGCGACCTTTGTCGAGCACTACTACAGCGGCACCTCGGCCGCGGACCTGGCCGAGCGCGACCCGGTCAACCTCTACGGCGCCGCCCTGACCCATTTCAACCTGCTGCGCCGGCGCCAGCGCGGCACGCCCAGGCTGCACATCTACAACCCGCAGCTGGAGCAGCACGGCTGGCAGTCGACCCACACCATCATCGACCTGGCCACCGACGACATGCCGTTCCTGGTCGACTCGGTGCGCATGGCCATCAACCGCCACAACCTGACCAGCCACCTGATCGTCCACCCGGTGTTCTGCATCTCGCGCGACGCCAAGGGCAACGTCACCGCCGCCACGGCGCCGGCACCCGGCGACGACGGCCGCGCGGCCGAGGCGGTGATGCACTTCGAGGTCGATCGCCAGGCCGAGGCCGAGGTGCTCGACGCCCTGCGCGACGAACTCCTCGCCGTGGTCGCCCAGGTGCGGCGCACGGTTGACGATTGGCTGCCGATGCGCGAGCGCATGCTCGCCATCGTCGCCGCCTGCGAACGGACGCCGCCGCCAATCGATGCCGACGAACTGGCCGAGGACCTGGCCTTCCTGCGCTGGGTCGCCGACGCTCATTTCACCTACCTTGGCTACCGCGAGTACCGGCTGGTCGACGACGCCAAGCGGCTGCAGGCGATCCCGGAGAGCGGCCTCGGCATCCTCACCGGCGGCGACGGCGACGGCGACGCCAGCGGCTTCAGCCTGCTCGACGCCAGCGGGCGGGCGCTGGCCCTGGCGCCGCGGCTGCTGATCGTCAACAAGACCAGCCGCCGGGCCACGGTCCATCGTGCCTCCTACATGGAGTACCTCGGCGTCAAGCGCTTCGATGACGCCGGCCAGGTGATCGGCGAGCACCGCTTCCTCGGCCTCTACTCGGCCGCCGCCTACAACCGCAACACCCGCGACATCCCGCTGCTGCGGCGCAAGGTGGCTGGCGTCATCACCCGCGCCGGCTACCCGCCGGGCAGCCATGCCGCGCGCGCGCTGCTCAACATCCTCGAGAACTACCCGCGCGACGAGCTGTTCCAGGTCAGCGAGGACGAGCTGTACACCCTGGCCATCGGCATCCTGCAGTTGCAGGAGCGCCAGCGCGTGCGCCTGCTGCTGCGGCGCGACCCGTTCGGCCGCTTCTACTCCTGCCTGGTGTTCGTCCCGCGCGAGCGCTTCTCCACCGCCGTGCGCAAGAAGATCACCGCCCTGCTCGAGCAGGCACTCGGCGGCACCAGCATCGACTTCAGCGTCGAGATCTCCGACTCGGTGCTGGCGCGCATCCACTTCATCATCGCCATCGAAGCCGGCGCCGGCGCGCCGGCAATCGACGTCGCGGCGATCGAGAAGCAGCTCGCCGCGACCACCCGCGACTGGCGCGACGACCTGCGCGAGGCGCTGCACGACCAGCTCGGCGAGGAGCAGGGCATCCGCCTGTTCAACCGCTACGGCGACGCCTTCCGCGCCGACTACCGCGAGCGCTACCCGGCGCGCGTGGCGCGCTTCGACATCGCCAAGATGGAGCGGCTGGCCGCCGGCGACGACCTGGCCATGACCCTGTACCAGCCGCCGGACCTGCCGCCGGGCCAGCTCCGCTTCAAGCTGTTCCACCCGCGCCAGGCGATGTCGCTGTCGGCCACCCTGCCGATGCTCGAGAACATGGGCCTGCGCGTCCTCGAGGAGAGCCCGAGCACCATCCACCCGCAGGGCCCGGGCCCGGTCTTCATCCACGACTTCACCCTCGAGCACCGCGAGGAGAACCTCGAGCTCGACCAGGTCGCGGACAAGTTCCAGCACGCCTTCTCGCGCGTCTGGCACGGCGCCGCCGAAAACGACGGCTTCAACCGTCTGGTGCTGCGCGCGCGCCTCGACTGGCGCCAGGTGATTGTGCTGCGCGCCTACTGCAAGTACCTGCGTCAGGTGCGCGCGACCTTCAGCCAGGAGTACATGGAGCGCGCGCTCGACGCCAACCCGCAGGTCGCCCGGCTGCTGGTCGAGCTGTTCCAAGCCCGCTTCGACCCGGCCCTGGCGGAGCAGCAGCTGCAGACCTGCGCCGCGCTCGACCAGGCGATCGAGGCGGCGCTCGACCAGGTCGCCAACCTCGACGAGGACCGCATCCTGCGCGGCTTCTTCCACGCCATCCACGCCACCCTGCGCAGCAACTTCTACCAGCACGGCGGCGACGGCCAACCCAAGACCTACGTGGCGCTGAAGCTGAACCCGGAAATGGTCCCGGACATGCCGTGGCCGCGGCCCCGGTTCGAGATCTTCGTCTACGGCACCCGCGTCGAGGGCCTGCACCTGCGCGGCGGCCCGGTGGCCCGCGGCGGCCTCCGCTGGTCCGACCGGCGCGAGGACTTCCGCACCGAGATCCTCGGCCTGGTCAAGGCGCAGATGGTCAAGAACGCGGTCATCGTCCCGGTCGGCTCCAAGGGCGGTTTCGTCTGCAAGGCGCTGCCGGCCGGCGGCGACCGCGACGCCATCCAGGCCGAGGTGATCGCCTGCTACAAGACCCTGATCCGTGGCCTGCTCGACCTGACCGACAACCTGGTCGGCGGCACGGTGGTGCCGCCGCCGGCGGTGGTCCGCCACGACGGCGACGACCCCTACCTGGTGGTCGCCGCGGACAAGGGTACGGCGACCTTTTCCGACCTCGCCAACGGCGTCGCCGCCGACTACGGCTTCTGGCTCGGCGACGCCTTCGCCTCCGGTGGCAGCGCCGGCTACGACCACAAGAAGATGGGCATCACCGCGCGCGGCGGCTGGGAATCGGTCAAGCGCCACTTCCGCGAACTCGGCATCGACTGCCAGACCACGGAATTCACCGCGGTCGGCGTCGGCGACATGTCCGGCGACGTCTTCGGCAACGGCATGCTGCTGTCGCCGCACACGCGCCTGATCGCCGCCTTCGACCACCGTCACATCTTCATCGATCCCGAACCCGACGCCGCCCGCAGCCTCGCCCAGCGGGCCCGGCTCTATGCCCTGCCGCGCTCCAGCTGGGACGACTACGATCGCGCCGCCCTCGCCGCCGGCGGCGGCATCTGGCCGCGCAGCCTGAAGCTGATCGAACTGGCCCCCGAGGCGCGCCGTGCCCTCGGCGTCGAGCAGGCGCGTTTCACCCCGAACGAACTGATCCGGGCGATCCTGTGCGCCCCGGTCGACCTGCTCTGGAACGGCGGCATCGGCACCTACGTCAAGGCCAGCAGCGAGAGCCACGCCGAGGTCGGCGACCGCGCCAGCGACGCGCTGCGGGTCGACGCGCGCGAGTTGCGCTGCCGGATCGTCGGCGAGGGCGGCAACCTCGGCCTGACCCAGCGCGGGCGCATCGAGTACGCCCTCGCCGGCGGACGCATCAACACCGACGCCATCGACAACTCCGGCGGCGTCGACTGCTCCGACCACGAAGTCAACATCAAGATCCTGCTCAATGCCGTGGTCGCCGGCGGCGACATGACCGGCAAGCAGCGCGACCGCCTGCTCGGGCAGATGACCGACGAGGTGGCCGAGCTGGTGCTGCGCAACAACTACCTGCAGACCCTGGCGCTGAGCGTCGCCGAGGCGCAGGCCACGGGCATGCTCCAGGTGCACGCCCGGCTGCTGCGCGAACTGGAGAAGGCCGGCACTCTCGACCGGGCACGCGAGGCACTGCCGGACGACGAAATCCTGGACGAGCGGCGGGCGGCCGGCCGCGGCCTGACCCGGCCCGAGTTCGCGGTGCTGCTCGCCTACGTCAAGATCGGCCTGTTCCAGGATCTGCTCGACAGCGACCTGCCGGACGACCCGGCTCTGGCGGCGACCCTCACCGACTACTTCCCGACGCCGCTGCGCGCCAACTTCGCCCCCGCCATGGCCGGCCACCGGCTGCGGCGCGAGATCGTCGCCACCCAGTTGGCCAACGCCGTGGTCAACCGCGCCGGCATGACCTACGTCTCGCGCCTGACCGGCGAGACCGGCGCCGGCGCCGCCGACGTGGTCCGCGCCTGGACCGCCGCCGGGCGCATTTTCCGCCTCAGCGGGGTCGCGGCCGCGATCGACGGCCTGGACAACCGGGTCGCCACCGAGGTGCAGATCGGCATGTACCTGGAGGTGCGCAAGCTAGGCGAACGGGTGACCCGCTGGCTGCTGCGTCAACGGCCGCAGCCGCTGGCCATCGAGCCCACTGTCGCCACCTTTGCCGCCGGCATCGCCGAGCTCGAGGAGACCCTGCCCGGACTGGTCGGCAAGGCGGCGCGCGAGCAGATCCGCAGCCATTCCGCCCGGCTGCGCCGCGCCGGCGTCGAGGACGTCCTGGCCCGGCGCATCGCCAGCCTGTCGGCGCTGATCGCCGGCCTCGACATCATCGAGGTGGTGCGTAGCGAAAAGGTCGACCTGGCCACCGCCGCCGCGGTCCACTTCACCCTCGGCGACCGCCTCGGCCTGCACTGGCTGATGGAGCGGATCACCGCCCTGCCGCGCACCAACAACTGGCAGTCGCTGGCGCGCGCGGCGTTGCGCGACGACCTGATGGTGCAGCAGCGCCTGCTGACCGCCGACGCTCTGCAGGGGGCGCGGCGCGGCAAGGTGACGGCCCGGGTCGACGGCTGGTTGCAGGCGAACGAGGCGCGCCTGGCGCGGCTGCAGCAGCTGCTCGGCGAACTGCGCAGCGGCGGCAACCCGGACTTCACCATGCTCTCGGTGGCGCTGCGCGAGCTGCGCGCACTGACCGTCCCGGTCAGCGGCCGCTGAAGCGCCCCGCCGCGACGGCGGGCGGGACCGGCCTCAGGCGTGGCGCACGCGCGCCGACAGGTGGCTGTACCAGCACTTCTGCTGCTGGTCGACGCCGTGGCGCACCGCCGCGTTGATGCGGTAGTCGGGCCCGCGCGTCAGGCGGCCGAAATAGCCACTATGGGCGGCCGAGCCGGGCGGCCAGCTGGCGAGGAAATCGCGATGCCAGGCGGCCACGTCGTAGGCCACCGGCAGGGCGTCGGCGTAGACCTCGCCCAGGCGCGCCCCGTAGAGCGGCGGCTCGGGCGACGGCGAAGTGGCGATGCGGGTAATGACCCCACGCAGGTCGCCGGCGAAGTTGGGCATGCCCGCGGCGCCGTTGTTGAGCAGCGCGCGGTGCTCCTTGCCGTCGTCCAGGCAGAGCGCCACCGGCAGGCAGGTGTGGCTGCTGGCGAACAGGTCGACCTGGGCGGCGGCGAACCACTTGCGGATGCGCTGCTGCTGCACCGGGTCGTCGACCAGTTCCTGGGAGAAGGCCCACCCGGCCAGCGACTCGGCGTCGCCGTGGACCATCCCCAGCGCCAGGCTGCCGACCCGGGCGCGCAGGTACATCGGCAGCGCGCCCAGCCGTTCGGCCACCCCGGGCAGGGTCGCCGCGGTGGCGGCCAGGCGCTCGACGATGGCATTGGAACGGGCGACCACGGCGTCGTCGACCCACTCCGGGTAGGCGCAGCCGCAGCCGGCGGCGCCGATGCCCGCGGCCAGCTCGGTCTCGACGTTGCCGCGCAGGGCGGTGTGGTCGGCGACTACCTCCTCGACCCGGCGGAAGGCCGTGGCGTCGACGTCGAACCAGTGGAAGTCGCCGTTGAAGACCAGCGTCACCGGGCCGGACTCGCGCGCCGCCATCGCCTCGATGGCGTCGAGCGCCTGCAGGTTGCCGTAGAGACCGCCGATGACATAGAGGGTCTCGGCCACCAGCTCGGGCGCCGTGGCCAGGTCGACCGGGCGGTAGCCGTAGCCGGGCGGACCGTAGCGCCCGGGGGCCTGGGAATCGCCGTGCTCTGGGTCGCTCATGTCTGGACCGTCCTGCCTGCCACCTGAATCTGGTTCGCAGCCTATGCCGCGCGCCGGCCGTGCGCAACCTCGCCGTCACCCCGCCCCGGCACGCCCCCGGCGGCGGCCGCGGCCACCCGGGCGCGCCGGGCCGGCGGGCGGCTAGAATGGGTGCCTGGTCCAGCCCCGGGAGCCGCATCGATGCAGGAGGAGGTGCTGCGCGCGGTCGCGCAACTGGTCCGCGCCACCCGCTGGGCGGCGCTGGCCAGCGTCGGCGCGCGCGGTCCGCTGGCGACCCAGGTCGCCTGGGCCGCCGACCCCGACCTGAGCGGCGGCCTGCTCCACCTGAGCCGGCTCGCCGCCCACACCCGCCATCTGTATGACGACCCGCGCGCCGCCCTGTCGCTGAGTGCGGCCGACGACAGCCGCGCCGACCCGCAGACCCTGCCCCGGGTGTCGCTGGAGGGCGAGGTGCGGCTGCTGGCGCGGGAGACGGCGGCCTGGGAGGCGGCCCGCGCCCGCTACCTGGACCGCTTTCCGGCCGCGCGGCAGTGGTTCGACTTCACCGACTTCACGCTGTTCCACTTCGCCGTCGCCCGCGCCCGCTACGTCGGCGGCTTCGCCGACGCCCACACCCTGGGCGCCGACGACCTGCGCGCGGCGGCCCGCATGGTGCCGGCGCCGTGACTGCCGAGCGGGTCCTGGTCGCCCTCGGGGCACTGAGCGCCCTGGCCGCCGTCGCCCTCGGCGCCTACGGGGCCCACGCCGTGCCGGCGACCGCCGCGACGACCTGGGCCAAGGCGGTCGACTACCAGATGACCCACGCCCTCGGGCTGCTGCTGATCGGGCTGCTCGCCGGACGCTGGCCGGACCGGGCGCTGCGCGTCGCCGGCGCGCTGCTGGCCGCCGGCACCCTGCTGTTCAGCGGCAGCCTCTACCTGCTGGTGCTGACCGGGATCGGTCGCTTCGGCTGGCTGACCCCGTTCGGCGGCAGCGCCTTCATGCTCGGCTGGCTGGCGCTGGCCTGGGCCGCGCTGCGACCCGGCGACCGGTAGCGATCACCGTTGGGCACGCTGCGCTTGGCCCAACCTGCGAGGATCTGCCTGGATCGACCGCTGCCTTGTGTGGGTCGGGCTTCAGCCCGACGCGGCCCTGCTTCGGGCGTGCGTCCGCCCAGCCCGGACCGCCGCCCGGTTGCGCGAGCGCAAGCGCCGCCGGCACCCAAGGGGGCGGCGCTGGGGTAAAATGCCGCCCTTTGCCGGCCTCGCGCCGCCCGGACCGACAGCATGAACATCCGCGACTTCCTCTCCGACCGCGTCGCCGCGGCGCTGCGCGCGGCCGGCGCCCCGGACGACTGCCCGCCGCTGGTGACCCAGAGCACCCGGCCGCAGTTCGGCGACTACCAGGCCAACGGCGCCATGGGCGCGGCCAAGCGGCTCGGCACCAACCCGCGCGCGCTGGCCGCGGCGGTGGTCGCCGCGCTCGACCTCGACGACGCGGCCGAGAAGGTCGAGATCGCCGGGCCCGGCTTCATCAACATCCACCTCGCCCCCGGCTGGCTCGGCACCCACCTGACCGCCGTGATCGACGACCCGCGCCTGGGCATCGCCCGAGCCGACCCGCCGCAGACCGTGGTCGTCGACTACTCCTCGCCCAACCTGGCCAAGGAGATGCACGTCGGCCACCTGCGCTCGACCATCATCGGCGACGCCCTGGCGCGGCTGCTCGACCACCTCGGCCACCGGGTGATCCGCCAGAACCACGTCGGCGACTGGGGCACCCAGTTCGGCATGCTGATCGCCCACCTTGAGGACCGCGCCGCGGCGACCGCCGCCGCGACGGCGCTGGCCGACCTGGAGGCGTTCTACCGCGAGGCCAAGGGGCGCTTCGACGACGAGCCCGGTTTCGCCGACCGCGCCCGCGACTACGTCGTCCGGCTGCAGTCGGGCGACCGCCGTTGCCTGGCGCTGTGGCACGCCTTCATCGAGACCTCCATCGGCCACAGCGAGGCGATCTACCAGCGCCTCAACGTCACCCTGGAACGGGCCCACATCCGCGCCGAAAGCGCCTACAACGAAGAACTGGCCGGGATCATCGCCGAACTGCAGCGCCAGGGCCTGGCGGTCGAGGACCAGGGGGCGCAGGTGGTGTTCCTCGACGAGCTGGCCGACCAGGAGGGCAAGCCGCAGCCGGTGATCGTGCAGAAGTCGGGTGGCGGCTACCTCTACGCCACCACCGACCTGGCCGCGCTGCGCCACCGCTGCCACGAGCTCGGCGCCGACCGCATCCTCTACTTCATTGACGCCCGCCAGGCGCTGCACATGCAGCAGGTGTTCGCCATCGGCCGCCGCGCCGGCTTCGCCCCGCCGGGGGTGAGCCTGGAGCACCACCCGTTCGGTACCATGATGGGCGCGGACGGGCGGCCGTTCCGCACCCGTGCCGGCGACACGGTCAAGCTGGCCGAGCTGCTCGACGAGGCGGTCGCGCGCGCCGCCCGGCTGATCGCCGACAAGGACCCGGAGCTGCCGGCCGACGCGCGCGACGCGGTGGCGCGCAAGGTCGGCATCGGCGCGGTCAAGTACGCCGACCTCAGCAAGACCCGCACCACCGACTACCTGTTCAGCTGGGAGGCGATGCTCAGCTTCGAGGGCAACACCGCCCCCTACCTGCAGTACGCCTACACCCGCATCCGCAGCATCCTGCGCAAGGCCGGGGTCGACCCGGCGACCCTGACCGTGCCGGTCACGGTCGCGGCACCGCAGGAGAAGGCGCTGGCGCTGCACCTGCTGCGCTTCGGCGAGGTGCTCGATCAGGTCGCGCGCGACGCCTACCCGCACCAGCTCTGCGGCTACCTGTACGCGCTGGCCAGCCTGTACATGGCCTTCTACGAGGGCTGCCCGGTGCTCAAGGCCGACGCTGAGGCGCTGCGCGCCAGCCGCCTGCGGCTGTGCGACGGCGTCGCCCGCACCCTGGCCACCGGCCTCGACCTGCTCGGCATCGAGGTGATGGAGCGGATGTAGTCATCCCAGAAACCGCAGTTGACCGCTGCGTAACTTCGGCAACCGTAGGGAAATGAGTATGTTGCTACCGTCGACCGGGCTCAGCACGAGGGTGAACGCGCCCAACTGCGGTTTCTAGCATCGTGCTCGCCCTGCGCATCCTCGAGATCATCTTCCCGCTGCTGGCGATCGGCGGCGTCGGCTACCTCTACGGCCGCCGGCACAAGCCGGAGATGGACGTCGCCAACCGGCTGAACCTGGAGATCTTCGTCCCGGCGCTGATCTTTTCGGCCCTCTCCGACCAGACCTTCGACCTCGGCACCTACGTGCCGCTGGCCCTGGCCGCCACCGTGGTGGTGTTCGGCTCGGGCCTGGTGGCGTGGCCGCTCGCCCGCCTCGCCGGCTTCCAGGCCAAGACCTTCGTGCCGCCGATGATGTTCTGCAACTCCGGCAACATGGGGCTGCCGCTGACCGTGCTGGCGTTCGGCGAGGCGGCGCTGCCGGCCGCCCTGGTGGTGTTCCTGGTCGAGAACGTGCTCCATTTCACCGCCGGCATCTGGATGCTCGACCACCGCGCCAAGATCCTCGCCGTGTTCCGCCAGCCGATCGTGCTGGCCGCAGCGATCGGCCTCGCCTTCAGCTTCACCGGCGTCCGCCTGCACCCGACGCTGGCGCTGCCGATCGAGATGCTCGGTCAGATCTCAATCCCGCTGATGCTGTTCTCGCTGGGCGTGCGCCTCTCCACCGCCGACCTCGGCGAGTGGCGCATCGGCACGGTCGCGGCGGTCGCCGCGCCGGTGATCGGCGTCGCCCTGGCGCTGGCGCTGATCCCGCTGTTCGGCCTGCAGGGCATGTACGCCGGCGTGCTGGTGCTGTTCGGCGCGCTGCCGCCGGCGGTGCTCAACTTCATGCTCGCCGAAAAGTACCGCCAGGAGCCGTCCAAGGTGGCGTCGATCGTCATCGTCGGCAACCTGTTCGCGGTGATCGCCATCCCGCTGGCGCTGGCCTACGTGCTGCCGCGCTACGGCTGAGCGCTTGCGAAGAAATCGTCGCGAGCGGGCTGCGCAGTCGGTTTCTTCTCAAGCTCTGGGCCCGCGTCAGGGCGACGCGCACCCGGGCGCGGCTTACATCCTGCTGGCCAGGTAGACGCCCAGGCGCATGTCGGCGACCAGGATGTGCTCGGTCAGCCAGTGCTCGAGGTAGTCCAGGCCCTGCGCCTCCAGCCCCCGGCCCGCGGCGAGAAAGGTCTTCTGCAGCGCGCGCGCGGCGTCGATCAGCTCGCGGTGCTCGGTCGCGTGGGCCTGCAACTCGGGGTAGGCGTGGCCGATCATCAGCCGCTCCTCGTGCCGGAAGTGTGCCTCGGTGGAGACGATCAGCTCCTCGAGCAGCGCCGCCACGTAGTCCGGCTGGCGCCGTTCACCGGCGGCCCGGGCAAGCAGGTTGAACAGGTCGACCAGCCCGCGGTGGTCGGCATCGATCTCCTCGACCTCGACGCTCAGCAGCTTGTCCCAGACGAACTCGCGCACCGCCATACCCCCTCGTGGCCTGCCACCGTCCTCGATCCCCCTGCCGCAAGTGTACGCCGTCGCCACGCGTCGGGGTGCATGCCCTGCGCGACGGCGCTACGCTGGACCCCATGGATCCTGATTTGCAACCCATCCTCGACCGTTTCGACGCCGTCGCCCCGGCCTGCGACTACTGGACGCTGCGCCTGGTCGCGACCCGCGAGGAGCGCTTTGCCGTGCGCCAGGACGTGCCCGAGCCGGTCGCGCGCAGCCACGGCCTCGGCGCCATGGTCACCGTGGTCGACGGCGACGGGGTCGGCTACGGCGCCACCAGCGACCTGACCGCGGCCGGCCTGCGGCGCGCGGCCACTGAGGCACGCGCCTGGGCCCGCCAGGCCGCGCGACTGCCGCTGCCCGACGCCGCGCCGCCGCCACGGCTGACCGCCAGCGGCCGCTACGCGTCGCCGGTGGCCGATCCGTGGGATGAGGTCAGCGCCGCCGACAAGTTCGCCTGGCTGGCCGCCACCGCGCCGCGGCTGCGCGCCGGCGCGCGCATCGTCGACTGGATCGCCGCCCTCTACCACCGGGCGCAGCAGGTGCTGCTGGCCGACGGCGACGGCCACCGGATCGAACAGCAGTTCAGCTGGATCGCGCCGACGCTGCGGGCCGTGGCCAGCGACGGCCACCTGTCCGAGGCGCGCACCTGCGGCGGCGCCAATGCCGTACGTCAGGGCGGCCTGGAGCAGCTCGCCACGCTCGGATTTCCCGACCGCGCCGATGCGGTCGGCATCGAGGCGCTGGCCCTGCTCGCCGCCCCGCCCTGCCCGAGCGGCACCACCGACCTGCTGCTGCTGCCGAGCCAGATGGTGCTGCAGATCCACGAGAGCATCGGCCACCCGCTGGAGCTCGACCGCATCCTCGGCGACGAGCGCAACTACGCCGGCACCAGCTTCGTCACCCCGGAGATGTTCGGCCACTACCGCTACGGCTCGGAGCTGCTCAACGTCACCTTCGACCCGCAGCGGCCCGAGCAAGCGGTCAGCTACCGCTGGGACGACCACGGCAGCCGCGCCGAACGGGTCCACCTGATCCGCAACGGCCTGCTCGAGCGCCCGCTCGGCGGCGCGCTGTCGCAGGCGCGCAGCGGCCTGCCCGGCACCGCCAACAGCCGCGCCAGCGACTGGAACCGGCCGCCCATCGACCGCATGGCCAACCTCAACATCGAGCCGGGCGCGACCCCGTTCAACGAGCTGGTGGCCGGCATCAAGCGTGGCGTGCTGATGGACACCAACCGCTCGTGGTCCATTGATGATTCACGCCACAAGTTCCAGTTCGGCTGCGAGTTCGGCCGCCTCATCCGCGACGGCGAACTCGGCGCGGTGGTGCGCGACTGCAACTACCGCGGCGTCTCGTCCGGCTTCTGGCGCAACTTGGCCGCGGTCGGCGACGCCGCCACCTTCCAGGTGCTCGGCGTGCTCAACTGCGGCAAGGGCGAGCCCAACCAGGCGGTGTTCGTCGGCCACGCCGCCCCGGCCTGCGTGTTCCGCGACGTCGACGTCTTCAGCGAGCCGGCATGAGCGTGCGCACCGACTTCGCCACCCTCGCTGACGCCCTGCTGGCCGCGGTCGGCACCCACGAGGTGCTGCTGCTCGGCTACTATGGCGAAGAGTCCGACTTCGTCCGCCTCAATCGCGGCCGCGTGCGCCAGGCCGGCCACGTGACCCAGCACGAGCTGCGCCTGGAGCTGATCGACGGCGCGCGTCACGCCAGCTCCGAGCTGCAGCTGCAGGGCGAGCCCGCCACCGACCTGGCGCTGGCCCGGGACGAGCTGGCGGCGCTGCGCGCCCTGCTGCCGAGCCTGCCCGAGGACCCCTACCTCGCCTACGCCACCACCCGCCACGACAGCGAGAGCGTGGCCCGGGGCGAGTTGGGCGAGCGCGACGCCTGGCTCGACGCCCTCGCCGGCGCCGACGACCTCGACCTGGTCGGCATCCTGGCCAGCGGCAACCAGGCGCACGGCTTCGCCAACTCCCTCGGCCAGCGCAACTGGCACGCGGCCGCGTCGTTCAATTTCGACTGGAGCCTGCACGGCGCCGGCAACCGGGCGGTCAAGGGGCGCTACGCCAGCGACCGCTGGCAGCCGGCCGAACTGCAGGCGCGCCTGGCCGCCGCGCGCGACCGCCTCGACGCCCTGGCGCGGCCGCCGCGCACGCCACCGACCGGGCGTCACCGCGCCTACCTGGCGCCGGCCGCACTGGGCGAACTCCTCGGCCTGCTCGGTTGGGGCGGTTTCGGCCTCAAGGCGCTGCGCACCGGCCAGAGTCCGCTGCAGCGGCTGGCCGACGGCAAGCTGGCGCTGCACCCGAGCGTGACCCTGACCGAGGCGCGTGCCGGCAGCCCGGCGCCCGGCTTTTCCGCCGGCGGCGACCTGCTGCCGCAGGCGGTGGCGCTGATCGCGGGCGGCCGCTTCGCCAGCGCCCTGGCCGGGCCACGCAGCGCCCGCGAGTACGCCGTCGCGGTCAACGCCCGGGTCGAGGCGCCCGAGGCGCTCGAACTGGCCGGCGGCGACCTTGCCACGACCGACGCCCTGGCCGCCCTCGGTGACGGCCTCTACCTCTCCGACCTCTGGTACTGCAACTACTCCGACCGCAACAGCGGCCGCATCACCGGCATGAGCCGCTACGCCTGCTTTGTCGTCGAGGGGGGCGAGCTGGTCGCGCCGCTGGCGCCGATGCGCTTCGACGTCAGCGTCTACGACCTGCTCGGCGGCGCGCTCGAGGCGCTGACCCGCGAGCGCGAGTGGCTGGCCGACGCCGGCAGCTACGGCCGCCGCTCCACCGCCACCCAGCGCCTGCCCGGCCTGCTGGTCGACGGTTTCGATCTGACGCTCTAGCTGTCAATGCGGGCCTGGACCGGGCTCTTCCCGTAGGTCGGGCTTCAGCCCGACACGGGGCGTGCCCCAGCGAGGGTGGTTTGTCGGACTGAAGTCCGACCTACACCCGCGGCTCCGTCCCGGTCAGATGCCGGTTCGAGACCCCATCCACACGGGACCCGCTGGCGGCCGGGGCTGCGTTTTCCCTGTAGGTCGGGCTTCAGCCCGACACGGGACATGCCCCAGCGAGGGTGGTTTGTCGGACTGAAGTCCGACCTACACCCGCGGCTCCGTCCCGGTCAGATGCCGGTTCGAGACCCCATCCACACGGGACCCGCTGGCGGCCGGGGCTGCGTTTTCCCTGTAGGTCGGGCTTCAGCCCGACACGGGACATGCCCCAGCGAGGGTGGTTTGTCGGACTGAAGTCCGACCTACACCCGCGGCTC
>Ga0326597_10000379_pt1 | contig 81156 bp, 91 predicted proteins | sample RVTome_12_FD_203789 | JGI IMG/M metagenome (GOLD analysis project Ga0326597, IMG submission 203789) | Soil microbial communities from uranium-contaminated site in the Upper Colorado River Basin, Wyoming, United States - RVT100D185 | ecosystem: Environmental > Terrestrial > Soil > Contaminated >...
TCGCGAGCAACCGCAACCTGTTGAATCTACTCGTCAGCTTCCAGCGGAATCCACCCCTGAGAAGATGACAAAGTAGTGTTAGTGCTTGGTGCCTCGTGCGTGCTTAGTGCTTGGTGCCTCGTGCGTGCTTGGTGCTTGGTGCCTGGTGCGTGCTTGGTGCTTGGTGCCTCGTGCGTGCTTGGTGCTTGGTACCTGGTGCGTGCCTGGTGCCGCGCGCGTGCCATGCGCGAGCCGAACGCACGACTCGGAGAGCATGCGCACCTGGCTCTCAGCAGGCACCACGCACTCGGCACGCACCCGGCACCAGGCACTCGGCACGCACCCGGCACCAAGCACTCGGCACGCACGAGGCACCAAGCACTAAGCACCAAGCACCTCGCCCGCCGCGCGGTGGCCGCTCACCACCGCGCTCTCGATCGTACCCGGCAGGCCGGTGTCGGTCCAGTCACCGGCGAGCAGCAGGCCCGGCACCGCCGTGCGGTGTCCCGGGCGCGGCGGCTGGCCTGGCGCGAGCGAGAACGTGGCCCGCTTCTCCCGGATCACGGTGCCGCGCAGCAGGTGGGCCGCGCCGGCTCCGGGCAGCACGCTCGCGATCTCCCGCGCGGCGCGCGCCACGAGCTGCTCGTTCGTCAGGTCCACCAGCTCGCGCGCCCCGCTCGCGACGATCGACAGGTGCGACGCCGCGCCGCCGAAGGCCGCGCGCTTGTCGAACACCCAGTGCATCGACGTCCCGTGCAGGCCCACGAACGGCTCGTCCATCACGACGCGGTCGTACCAGAGGTTGACCGTGACGATGGGCAGCGACTCGAGGCGGGAGGCACGGTCCAGCGTCGCGGCGAACTCGGGCGGAACCGCTCCGGTGCGCAGTACCAGCGGCGACAGTGCGTACCAGGGCACCGCGGCCACGACGGTACGGCCCAGGAAACGGTCGCCGCCGACCTCGACCCCACGCAGGCGGTCCCCGTCGACCACCACCGACGCGAGCGCGCCCGTCCTGACCGAGCCTCCCCGCGCTTCGATGAACGCCCGGGCGGGCTCCGCGTACATCAGGTGCAGCGGGCGCGATGGCAGGCCGATCGCCGCGTCACGCGGGTCGGACCCGAACAGGCCCGCGAGCACCCGGACGAACGGCTGCGCCGCGGCCTCTGCAGGCGACTGGTTGAGCGCGGCGATCGCCAGCGGGTTCCACAACCGTTCCCGGATCGCGTCGCCCTGGCCGTTCAGTTTCAACCAAGTCTCGACCGTCTCGCCGGGCGAGGTCACCCTCAGCGACGGGGACTCCATCGCCCCGCGCTCCTCGGCGCGCAGCAGCCGTTGCGCGAGGCGGAGCGGTCCGGCGAGCCGGAGCACGCTCCAGCGATCGCGAAACCCGAGCGCCGGCCAGTCGAGCACGGCGGCGACCAGGTGCAGCGGCGCCGGCAGCGGCGGGCAGCGCAGCTCGGTCAGGCCGCCGTCGGCGTCGACGAACGGCACGCGCAGCGCGGCCTGCAGCCGCACACCCTCCTCGGCCCCGACGCGACGAAGGAACGCCAGCGTCTCGTGGTAGCAGCCGAAGATCACGTGCTGGCCGTTGTCGACGAGCTCGCCCGTCGCGCGATCGACGAAGGCGGTGGCGCGACCGCCGAGGCGCGGCCGCGCTTCGAGCACGAGCACGCGCGCTCCCGCGTCGGCCAGGCGGCTGGCGGCGCTCAGCCCGGCGAACCCGGCGCCGACCACGATCGCGTCGTAGGCCGCCGAGCCGACGCTCACCGCCACCCCGCCATGGTCCTGGCCCAGGTCCATCCGGCGATCCACGCGCGGCGCGGCCGCGGGACGCGAATCACCCGGGAGAAGACGTCGAAGCCCGCGCGCTCGATCCGCCGCAGCACGCCGACGTAGATCGCGCCCATGATCTCGGCCGCGACGAGCCGCCTGGCCTCGGCGCGCGGCAGCGCGTCGTGCGCCCGTCCGTAGTAGCGACGCGCGCGTTCGGCCTGGTACGCGAGCAGCCGGCGCACCTTGTCGGCGCCGATCCCCTGCCCGGCGCGGGCCATCTCGGCGCGCAGGTCCGCCTCGGTGCACCCGAAGCGGTCGAGGTCCTCGAGGGGCAGGTACACCCGCCCGTTCGCGAGGTCGGTCGGCACGTCCCGGAGGATGTTCGTGAGCTGCAGGGCGACGCCGAGCGCCACGGCGTAGTCGCGCACGCGCGGGTCCCGGTAGCCGAAGATCTCGATCGAGATGAGGCCGACGGCCGACGCGACGCGCAGGCAGTACTGGTACAGATCGTCGAAGGTGCGATATCGGCGCCCGACGAGGTCCATCTCGACGCCGTCGATCAGGTCGTCGAACGACTGGCGGGGCAGCCCGAAACGCTCGATGAACGGCTGGAGCGCCGCGCCCTGCGGCGTGGAGGGACGCCCGCCGTCGAAGCACGCCGCCAGCTCCGTTCGCCAGCGCGCCAGCGCGTCCGCGGCCCGCGCCGCATCCGCCTCGGCGTCCACCGCATCGTCCACGGCGCGGCAGAAATCCCAGACGGCGATGATCGCCCGGCGTTTCTCGGCCGTGAGAACGAGGAACGAGTAGTAGAAGCTGGTGTCGCGGGCCATGGGGTGAGTCAGGAGTTAGAAGTCAGGAGGCAGGAGGCAGGAGGCAGGAGGCTGGGGGGGTGCGCTCAGACGGCGCACAGCGTGATCCACTCCTACCTCCTGCCTCCTGCCTCCTGACTCCACTTCCTATCTCCTCCATCCAATCAACCTCACCAACAGCATCGGCGCGTCGCGCCACCCAAGCGTCGGGCGCGCGCGGTACACGTCGAACGCGTTCCGTTCGAGCCGCTCCAGAATGCGGGCACCCCCGAGCCAGGTCAAGCGCAGTTCCCAGCCCAGGCGGCCCTTGACCCCGTCGCAGACCGCGCGGCCCTGGGTGAACAGCTCCCGCGTGCGGCCGGCGGCGCGCTCGACCGCGGCGCGCCACGGGCGCGACAGGCGGCCCGCCTCGAGGTCGGCTTCGCGCGCGCCGCAGGCGTCGAGATCCGCGCGCGGCACGTAGATCCGGCCGTGGCGCCAGTCGCGCTCGAGGTCCTGCCAGAAGTTGGTGAGCTGCAGCGCCGTGCAGAGCGCGTCGGACGATCGGTCCAGCGCCGGGTCGTCGTAGCCCGCGATCCGCAGCACGAGCCGGCCCACCGGATTCGCGGAGCGGCGGCAGTAGTCGAGCAGCTCGTCCCAGGTGGCGTAGCGCCGCTTCGTCACGTCCTGGCGGAACGCGCTGACCAGATCCTCGAAGAGGGACACGGGCAGCCCGCGGGTCCGAATCGAGTGTCCCACCGCCGCGAACACGAGCGCCTCGTCCTCCTTCGTCCCGGGGCCGAGGTCGGCGCCCTCGACGGCGGCACCGAGCTTCGCTATCCAGCCGTCGAGCAGGCGCAGCCGTTCGGACTCGGGCCGATCGCCCTCGTCGGCGAAATCGTCCGCCGTGCGCGCGAACGCGTAGACCGCCGCGACGTGCGGCCGCATCGCGCGCGGCAGCAGGCGGGACGCCACGGGGAAGTTCTCGTAGTGAGCGCGCGCGAGCCGCTCACACGCGGCGTAGGCGGCGCTCAGATCACGCTGCATTCGTACACGCACGGAAACCACGAAGCGCACGAGGAACACGAAGACGGCTTGCCGCTCCTCGCAATCCGGGCGACGACCTGAAGGTCTGGCGTGCTGGGGCCATCGCCACGCCAGACCGTTCAGCCCGGCGAACGGAAGCGCCTGCGAAGCGTCGTCGGACAGACAAGGACGACGTTTCGCGGGCGCTTCCGTTCGCCGGGCCGACGCCTGCGGCGGCAGGTCGTCGCCCGCTCTGGCTGATCTTCGTGACCTTCGTGAGCTTCGTGGTGAACATCGTAGCCACGCCCGCAGCGCAGCGGCCACCGATCGCTACCATTCCTCGTCGGCAACGCTCGCGCGGGCATTCGCGGTGCGCGCCATGACGAACAGCAGGTCGGACAGCCGGTTCACGTAGGCCAGCAGCTCCGCCTCCACCGCGCCCGGGCGGAGCGCGACGATCCGCCGCTCGGCGCGGCGGCACACGGTGCGGGCCAAATGCAGGCGCGCGCCGGCCGGCGAGCCGCCGGCGAGAATGAACCGCCGCAGCGGCGGCAGCGAGGCCTCGAGCCCGTCGATCCAGGACTCGAGCCGCGCCACGTCTTCGGCGGTCACCGAGGCCTTGGCCACGCCGTCGCCGATGTGATGGGCGGGATCGGCCAGACGGGCGCCGATCGCGAACAGGTCGCGCTGGATGTGCCGGACCATCTCGGCGAGCGACGCGTCGAGGCCCTCGGCTCGCGCGACCCCGAGCCACGCGCCGAGCTCGTCGACTTCGCCGTAGGCCGCGACGCGGGCGTCGGACTTCGGGACGCGGGCTCCGCCGAACAGGCCCGTTTCCCCGCCGTCGCCCGTCTTGGTGTAGATTTTCACGACCCGATTATACGTGCCGAATCGAGACGCGAGCATCTGAGAATTGAGAAAAGAGAAACGAGTCACGCTGCGATCGTGGTCGCTGCGTCACGCCGATACGAAACTCGATCCCACGCCGGCCGGCGCATGACGACGAAAAAGAAGACGACGAAGACCAGGCGGACGCCGAGCGCGACGGGCCACCCGTCGTCCAACGGCCTGCCCTCCCCCGCCGCGCGCCGCCGCTTCCGCCGGACGCTGCTCGGGTGGTACGGGAAGCACGGGCGAGACCTGCCGTGGCGACGGACGCGCGACCCGTACCGCATCCTCGTGTCGGAGATCATGCTGCAGCAGACGCAGGTCGATCGCGTGCTACCGAAGTACCTGGAGTGGCTTCAGAAGTACCCGTCGTTCCGCGCGCTGGCGTCGGCGCCGCTGGACGAGGTGACCGGCACGTGGTACCCGCTCGGCTACAACGTGCGGCCGCGCCGGCTGCACGCGATCGCCCGGGAGGCGGTCGCGCGCTACGACGGCCGGCTCCCGTCGGACGAGCAGACGCTGCGCTCGTTCAAGGGCATCGGCGCGTACACCGCCGGCGCGGTGCTGAGCTTCGCGTTCGGCCAGCGCGCGCCGATCCTCGACACGAACGTGGCACGCGTGCTCTTCCGGGTGTTCGTCGGCCGGGGTGAGCCGAAGCGCCACGCGACGAAACGACACCTGTGGGAGGTGTCGCGCGCCGTCCTGCCGCGGCGGCACGTGTTCGACTTCAACCAGGCGCTCATGGACTTCGGCGCCACGGTGTGCGTCGCCCGCAGACCGAAGTGCCTGGTCTGCCCGCTCGCGCGGTCGTGCGCGGCGTTCCCGTTCAATCCGGACAATGAACGCACGTAAACAGACGGGGCTCGGTACTCGGGACTCGGTACTCGAGAAGACGGATCACGGTGTGACGCTTCGAGTACCGAGCCCCGAGTACCGAGTACCGAGTCCCGGCAGGATCCTCCGGAGCCGTCACCCTTGAGCCACACGCCGCTGGTCGTCACGGCCGCGGTCGTCGAGCGTGACGGACGCTTTCTCGTGACGCGCCGGCAGACCGGGGTCCACCTGGAAGGCTACTGGGAGTTCCCGGGCGGCAAGTGCGAGCCGGGGGAGTCGCACGCCGACGCCCTGCGTCGCGAGATGCAGGAGGAGCTCGGCGTGAAGGTTGCGGTCGGCGAAGAGATCCTGACCGTGTCGCACGCCTATCCCGACCGGACGGTGGAGCTGCACTTTTACGCCTGCACGCTCGCCGGCGACCCGATCCCGCGGCTCGGACAGGACATGCGGTGGGCGACCCGCGACGACCTGCGCGCGCTGCCGTTTCCACCGGCCGATGAGGCACTGATCGCGCGACTCACGTCAGACAGTTGATTGAGGTCGCTGGACGGGCCCGCGCCGGCGCCAGCGTGCCCGTCCAGCGCCGCGATCTCCGTTGCCGAGACCGGACGTGGGCGGCGTCGTGGCAGCTGCCCGTTCGACCTCGCGCGAAGACGTCAGAGGACAAACGGGCCCGCAGGCGGTCCGGGCGCGGAGGTGCGGTTTCGTCAATGGCGCTGAAGTCAGCCGTGCGCCCAACCGATTGCTGGCTGTCCTGCGGACCACCCCAGCCGACGCGCGGGTCGTGAGCACACACGCCGGAGGGTCCGTTTGCCGCGCGAGCGTCGTCGGGGCGCAGCCGCGACGCTGCCCGCGCCCGGTCCCGAGCAGGCGTGGCCGGACGAAAGAGGTTCGCTCGTCTGGCATCTTGCGATAGAATCGGCGGCAGTCGGCGTGAGTAGCCTTCGAGGTGGTGTCTTCATGACGACCCGCCCGCCGTGGCTCTCGGTTGCCCTGCTCGGATCCCTGCTCCTCGTCGCGGCGAGTGCTCGCCGCCCGGCCGCCCCGACACCCGACAACCGTGACACCCTGTCCAGGCAGTTCCCGCTGCAGCGCGGGGGTCGCGTCACGCTCGAGACCACCCAGGGCGACATCATCGTCCAGACCTGGAATCGCGATCTCGTCGACGTCCGGGCCGAGCGCACGGCGGACTCGGACGAGGATCTGGCTCTCGTGCCGGTCGACATCCGCTCCGCCCCGGACCAGCTGGACATCTCGTCGCGCGTCCCGGCGTACGCCCCCGATCTTCGCGTGCGGGTCGACTATCGTCTCCGGGTCCCGGCCCAGGCCGATCTGAAGCGGATCCAGACGGATCGGGGACGCGTGGAAATCACGAACCTCGCGGGACGCGCGATCGTTCGGGTCGTGAACGGCGCATTCCGACTTCGCGGATTCTCGGGCATCCTCGACGCCTCCACGGTGAACGGTGAGATCGACGCCGTGGTCGCCCGGGTGAACCCCGGCGATTTCATCAAGCTGGAAACGTACAACGGCGACATCCGATTGCGGCTGCCGGACGGGCTGAGAGCGCACTATGCCCTCAGGACGTTCAACGGCAGGATCGAGTCGGACGTGCCGCTCACGGTCCGCAACACCTTCGGGCCGGAAGTCGTCCACGAGACCAACGACGTCGAGGAACCGCTCGTCAGGCTGACGAGCGTCAACGGCAGCATTTCGCTGACGCGCTGACGTACGCGACCTGTCCGGGTCGAAGGACCCGAGCCGAACGCGCCACCGTTGTTCGGCTGCGTTCGCCAGCGACCCCGTCGACGGTGAACGCACAGCCCGAGCGCCATGGATCACCCTGACCGACCGCGCGCACGGAAGCGGACCGCTCTCGTGACGGTGGCCCTTGCCTGTCTGGCAGGCGCGGGGCCGCCGGGCGACATCGGCGGCGACACCGAGGTGTTCAGCCTGCGCTGGCGCCATCAGACCAAGGGCAGCGTCTTCTCCTCGCCCCGAGTCGACGATGGCCTCGTGTACTTCGGAAGCGACGACGGCCGCGTCTACGCGCTCGACGCGGCGACGGGAGAGCCGGCCTGGCAGTTCGTGACGCGTGGGGCCGTCACCTCGTCGCCGGCGGTCGCCGCGGGGCGCGTCTTCATCGGCGGTCGCGACGGCCGCCTCTACGCCCTCGACGCCCGCACGGGCGCCCTGGCCTGGAGCTTCGAGAGCGGCGGCCCGATCGTGTCTTCTCCGGCCGTCTCGCAGGGTCTCGTGCTCGTCGGCAGCGACGACGAATACCTCTACGCGGTCGACGCGCAGACCGGCCGGCAGGCCTGGCGCGTGACGGCGCATGGGGCGGTCACCTCGTCGCCGGCCGTCACGCCGAACCTGGTGGTCTTCGCCGCGCTCTTCGACCATCTCTATGCCGTCGATCGCGAGTCGCGCGCCATCCGGTGGAAGGTCCGGGCCGACGGCGCCACCTATTCGCTCCATCCCCTCATCGACGGCGGCACGGTGTACTTCGGCAGCACGGACGGTGCGCTTCTGGCAGTCGACCTCGAATCGGGACGCACGCGCGAGGTGGCGCGCGCAGCGGGCAACATCACGGCGCGGCCGGTGCTCGCCGACGGCACCATCTACTTTGGCAGCTGGGACAAGCACGTCTATGCCGTGGACGTCGCCACCGGGCGCGAACGGTGGCGTGCGCCGACCGAGGGCCCGATCTACTCCTCGGCGGCGCTCTGCGGCGACGTGCTGTACGCGGGCGGATGGGACAAGCGCGTCTACGCCATCGACGCCGCCACCGGCGCCGTGAGGGACAGCTTCGCGACGAACGGCCCGGTGGTCTCGTCACCCTCGATCGCGGGCGGCATGTTGTACGTGGGCAGCGGAGACGGGTCGCTCTACGCGCTCAGCATCCCCTGCTCATCGACCGCGACGAGCGGGCGGCCGTCGCCGAAACCGGCCGTGCTCCCGAAGCAGCCATGGATCGAATGAACCCAACCCGGCCGTGTCCGGCCTGGTCGCGTCGCGGCTTCCTGAAGTGCGTCGGGGCCGGAGCGCTGGGCATGGCCGCGGGCCCGACGCCCGACGCGGTTGCCGCCGGAAGTCCCCGTCGGGCCGTCTCCCTTCAACCGGTCATGGCGACGCCACGCTTCCCCGGGCGCGTCGTCGAGGTGTTCAGCGGCGACGTGCTCGACGCCAACGCCGTCCGACAGGACGTGGTCGATCGGATGATCGAGCGGGGACTCGGCGAGCTGACCGGTGCGTCCGACCTCGCGGCGGCCTGGAAGCTCTTCGTCGGGCCCCAGGACGTCGTCGGGCTGAAGGTCAACACGCTGTCCGGACCGGGGTGCTCCACTCGCCGCGAGGTCGTCGACGGCGTCATCCGGGGCCTGAGGCTGGCCGGCGTGCCGGACGCGAACATCATCATCTGGGATCGGTTCGAGAGCCATCTGCGCCGCGCGCGGTATCCCATCGCGCAGCGTCCGGGAGCGCTCCGCTGCTACGCCACCGACTCGCCGACGGCCGGCGAGGACATGGACGTGTACTACGAGGCGGACGTGCTCGACCTGATTCCCGAACACCTGCGGAAGGACCCGTCGCGCGGCTACGCCGCGAGCTATCCCAACTCGCACTTCAGCAAGATCTTCACCGAGCACATCACCAAGCAGATCAACCTCCCGGTGTTGAAGGATCACAACATCACCGGGCTGACGCTGGCGCTCAAGAACGTGGCGTTCGGCATCTGCGGCAACACGGAGCGGTTTCACCCGACGCCCATCAACTGCGATCCGATGATTGCCGAGGTATGCGCGCATCCGATGGTGCAGAGCAAGACCGTGCTGACGATCGCCGACTGCCTGACGCTCCTCTACGAAGGCGGGCCAATGGTCGATCCGCAGAACCTGCTGCCCTACCGGTCGCTCCTCGTGGGCACCGACATGGTGGCGTCCGACACGGTAGGTCTGGACATTCTCGAGCGGATCCGTGGCGAGAAAGGCCTGCGGTCGCTCTGGAAGACGAGCACCCCGCCCAAGTACCTCAACTCGGCCGCGGCGCTTCACCTGGGCGTCGGCGAGATGGAGGCCGTCGACCGCGTGAGAATCACAATGCCTGCGGTCTAGCTCGGATTGTCTATGAGCAGTCAGTCGGCGCGGACCATTCGCGGAGAAAACCCTTGGAGCAGGCCGGCGGCGGCAGTCTGAAAAACGCCGCGCAGGCCAACGACAGGACGTGGGGCTGGGGGTCCCCACGCCGCGTTCTGAGGACGCTGAGCCGGAGCGGCGTTTTTCCGGCCTGCGGAAGCGGGTTTTCGAAGCTAATGGTCCGCGCCGACAGACGGCTTCACGAATAAGCCGGTCTAGCGTGCAGGGGACGAGGTCGGGACGTCGGGGCTCAGGCGTCAGGGAGGCTGGTTTATGCGGTGGACCATCGCGCTGGCGGTACTGGCGGCCACGCTCCTGGGCACGGGAGCGTTCCGTGCGGGCTCTCGACCCGTCGAGGCTGGCGTGCAGGAAGCGCACCGCGCCTGGGCGAGTGACGCGAAGCCCGAGGGCTCCAAGAGCTGCGAGAAATGTCACCCGGAGCACTACCGGCGCTGGGAGGATTCGGCGCACAGCCAGATGGTGCGCCTGCCGGGCCCGGAATCGGTCGTGGGCGACTTCACGCGCGATAACGTCCTGCGGTGGGAAGGCTACACCTACCGGATGTTCGTCGCCGACGGCAAGTACTACATGAAGGTCGAGCCCCCACGTGGTCCGAGCACGACCTACACCATCGATTTCGTGCTGGGCTCGCGGCGCATTCAGGGGTACATGTCGACGCTGCCCGACGGGCGCCTGTACCTGTTGCCGGCCTACTACCACATCACGACGCGGAACTGGTTCGACTCCTCGCTCATCACGCCGCACACCGACGAGGGTGTCGGCGTGAAGCAGTACTGGAACACGAACTGCCTGGCGTGTCATGCGACGGATCTCCGTTTCGGGTTCGATCCGAAGACGGGCCAGTACGAGACGCATTGGGTCGAGCTCGCGATCGGCTGCGAGGCCTGTCACAACCCTGGCAGCAAGCACAACGACTTCTTCGAGAAGAAGCCTCGGCGCGACGAGGCACGCAAGGAGTTCAACGACACCTACATCAGCAACCAGCGCTACTTCGACTACGTGCGCTCGACCGAGCTGTGCGCGAGCTGTCACGGGTCGAAGGTCAACTACTTCCTCGGCTACTGGCCCGGCGACGAAGGATTCGATTACTTCGCGCCCATCGTCACGACGTTCGCCAGCCCGGACAGGCAGGGCGAGTTCTATCCGGACGGCCGCCCGACGCGGTTCAACCACTACATGGAGTTCATGGGGAGCAAGTGCTTCCTGAAGGGGAAGGCGACCTGCATCTCGTGCCATGAAGGGCACAGCAGCAGTAACGAGTCGCTGCTGCTCGTCCCCAGGGAGCAGAGCAACGTGCTCTGCCTCAATTGCCATCAGGAGAAGTACGGCGGCCCGAAGCTGACCGAGCACACGTTCCATCTGCCCGACAGCCCGGGCAGCCGGTGCTTCGAATGCCACATGGACGAGAGCCTGTATCGCGTCCTGATGTACCGGCGCGATCACTCGCTCGACAATCCGATTCCGGAGAACAGCATCCGCTACGGCGTGCCGAACTCCTGCAACAGCCGCAACTGCCACGCGAACAAGACGGCCGAGTGGTCCATCAGGATGCTGGATCTGTGGTACGGCTCGCAGAACCGTGAGAAGGTGCTCTACAGCGCCGAAGCGCTGTGGCTCGCGAAGGCCGACGACGAGCGCGCCGTTCCACTGCTCGCCCGCGCGGCCGGCGACGCCAACCTGCGTCTCACGCAGCGGGCGAGCGCCGCGAGCCTGCTCGGCGCCCAGTTCGGGAGCCGCGCGCAGGCGGCCACGCCCGCCCTGGTCGCGCTGCTCGACGCCCCCGAGCCGGTGCTTCAGGTTGCTGCGGTGCGGGCGCTGGGGTTCACGGAAGATACACGGGCCGTGACGCCGCTCACGCGCCTGTTGGCATCCCCGTTCCGCGTCGTTCGCATCTCGGCGGTGTCGTCATTGCTGAACCTCGGCGTGACGCAGCTCGATGGAGAAGCGGGGCGCCGCTTCGCGACGGCAGAGAAGGACTTCGTGCAGGCGCTGCGCAACTGGCCGAATGTGCCGGACCTGCGCGTGGACCTCGGCAACTACCTCCTGATCCGCGCCGACTACAAGGGCGCGCTGGCCGAATACGAGGTGGCCGTACAGCTCAACCCGACACACGTGGACGCGTGGTATTTCATGGGACGAGCCCACGCCCATCTCGGGCAGTTCGAGAAGGCGCTCGAGGCCTGGAAAAACGTGCGCGAGCTGCAGCCCAGCTTCCCGAAGATCGACGAGCTGATTCGCGCGACCGAGCGGCAGGTGAAAGGAATGGGCCGCTCGGCGGGAGAGCCCTAGCGCATGCCCCTGGCCCCCGCGCTGCTTCTCGCCAGCCTCGCGGCCGTCGCACAGGGCATCGCCGCCCTGGACCCGCGCGATCTGCTCCCCACCGGAGCCGCGGCCGCACCGTGGGTCGCCGTCGACGAGCCGGCCCGCTACGGGCCGGAGCGGCTCTCCGCCTTCATCGACGGCGCCGCCGACCTCTACCTCGGCTATGGCTTCACGGAGGCCGTGACGCAGGAGTACCAGCACGGCGACGACACCGTCGCGTGCACCCTCTACGAAATGAAGGACGCGGAGGCCGCTTTCGGGGTGTTCTCCGTCAGGCTGGCGCCGGACACCGAGCGGCCGCCGATCGGCGACGGCGCCATCGCGGCCGGCTTCCAGCTGGCGTTCTGGCAGGACCGGTACTACGTCACCGTCGATCGCTTCGCGACGAGCTCCGAAACAGACGAGACGCTCGAGACGTTCGCGCGTGCGATCTCGAGCGCGATCGGACGTCACGCGGGCGCCCTGCCGATCCTCGACCGGCTGCCTCGCGGCGCGCGCGTCGCCGGCTCCGAGCGGCTTCTCAGAGGCCGGCCCGCGCTCGATCTCGTCTACGCGCTGGCGGGAGTCGACACGCCAGAGCTGGGTGAAGCCGAAAGCACCCTCACCGCCATCTACGAGCGGCCGGACGGAAGCGTGACGCTATCCATCCTGATCTTCCGCGACGCCGCCCGGACCAGCGCGGGGTGGACGCGCCTCGGACGCCTGCTCGATGCGGCGCCAGGCTACCGCCCGCTCGAGCGACGAACGCGCGAGCGCGCGTGGGTGAAGGATGAACGGTATCTCGTCGCTCGTGCGGGCACGGATTGGCTGGCGATCGCGGCCAGCGCCGCGACGCCGGACGCTGCGCGCGGGGTTCTGGAGCGGGTCCGATGACGGCCTCCGCTCGGCCGGTGTCTCGCGCCGAGCGGCGCATCTCCTACGCGCTGCTGGCGCTGCTCCCGGTCATCGCGGCGTTCGTCTATCTCAAGGGCCAACGCTACGATCCGGCCGTCTTCGCCCCGGATCCGTCGCTCCTGGCCGAGCCGGGGAGCGCACCTGCCCCGCTGCCGCGCGCCGACGGGCTTCTCGCGGACATCACCGATCCGGAGTGGCACGCGGACGGCGACGTCGAGCGCTTCACGGCGGATACGCTGTACCAGAAGATCGACGGCCGCGCCGATGCGTACCTGACACGCGGCTTTCGGGCGCTGGCGTTCGTGTCGTTCACCAACGGCCGGGATTTCATCGACGTCTTCGCCTACGACATGACGACCCCGGGACAGGCCGCGGCCATGCTGGTGTCCGAACGACCGCCGCAAGCGGCGGCGGGCGATCTGGGGCCCGACAGCTACCGGGCCGATGCGAGCCGGTTCTTCACGGAAGGGAGATATTACGTCCAGGTTGTCGCGTCCGACCGCGGTCGTGCACTCGAAGTGACCGGCCTCGAGCTGGGCCGGGCGGTTGCCGGGAGGCTGCGCGCGACGATCGCGGGCGGCCCGCAGGAACCGAGGTAGTCGATGCACAGGGACCAGACCGCGCGCCGCGAGTTCCTCGGGCAGATTGGCCGGACCGGCTTGGCGCTCGCCGGCGCGTCGGTCGGCGCCTGGTGGCTGCACAACCGGCCGGCCGCCGTCGACGAAGCCTCTCTGGCGCTGCCGCGTTACGCCGTCCCGCTCGGTGCGGCCGATCCGCGCCTGGCGATCGTCCACGGCACGGCGATCGACACGATGGTCCGGGCGGCCGTCGGCGAACTCGGCGGGATGTCCCGGTTCGTGTCGGCGGGCGACGTCGTGCTGATCAAGCCGAACGTCGCGTTCGATCGCGCGCCGGCGCTCGGGGCGACCACGCACCCCGACATCCTCGCGTCGGTGATCCGCCTGTGCCGCGAGGCCGGCGCCCGAGGGGTGATCGTGGCTGACAATCCGATCAACGACCCTGAGGGCGCGTTCCGCAAGTCCGGGATCGAGGCAGCGGCGGGTGCGGCGGGCGCCGAGGTCGTGTATCCGCGACAGGGAACGTTCCGATCGGTGAAGGTGGGCGGCCTGGCGATCGACACGTGGCCGGTGTTCCACGATCCGCTGCGCGACGCGACGAAGGTCATCGGGGTCGCGCCAGCCAAGAGCCACAACCTTTGCGGCGCCTCGCTGACCATGAAGAACTGGTACGGCCTGCTCGGCGGCGCCCGCAACCGGCTCCATCAGCGCATTCACGACGTGGTCGCCGATCTGGCGACCCTGGTCACCCCAACGCTGGTCTTCCTGGACGCGACTCGGCTCCTGATGACGAACGGTCCGACGGGCGGACGCTTGAGTGACGTGGTGGCGGGCAACACCGTCGTGTGCGGCGTCGATCAGGTTGCCGTCGACGCCTACGGCGTCACCCTGCTCGGAGGCAGCCCGGCCGACGTCGCGTACCTCGAACGCGCGCACGCGCGCGGCATCGGCAGCATGCACTGGTCGTCGATCGGCTACCGCGAGATCACGGTGTGACACGGCGGCCGGCCGCGCCGGTCTTTGACGCTGACGTCCATGCGTATCACGAGAGTCAGGGTGCTCGTTCAGGCGTTCTTCCTGGGCCTGTTCTTTTTTCTGGCCTTCGTCAGCACGTTCGGCCACCTGAAGGGCTATCCCGTCTCGCTGTTCCTGGAACTCGATCCGCTCGTCGCCATCGGAACGAGCACGACGACCCACAGCCTGTACCGCGGGCTGCTGTGGGCGCTGCCGATCGTCCTGCTCACGCTGGTGCTGGGCCGGTTTTTCTGTGGCTGGCTCTGTCCGTTCGGCACGCTCCACCACTTCGTCGGCTGGCTGTTCGGCGGCCGATCGCCGCAGCAGCGGATCGAGGGGAATCGCTACCGCCGGGTGTACGCGTTGAAGTACTACCTGCTCATCGGCGTCGGCGCGGCCGCCATCTTCGGAACCCTGCAGATCGGGCTGCTCGACCCGATCGCCACGCTGTACCGATCGCTCACCGCGGCCGTCTGGCCGGGAATCGACCAGGCCACCGGTGCGCTCTTTCTCCGGCCGCCGTCGTTTCGTCTCTCCTGGTTGATCGGATTCCTGCTGGTGTTCTTTCTGGCGATCAATGTTGCCTCGCCACGCTTTTTCTGCCGCGTGCTCTGCCCGCTGGGCGCCCTGCTGGGCGTGCTCGCCCGTTTCTCCTGGTGGCGTATCGATCGGAGTCCGGACAAGTGCACCGACTGCGATCTCTGCCTGAAGGCGTGCGAAGGCGCCGCCGATCCGCACGCGCACCTCCGGAAGGCGGAGTGCTACGCCTGCATGAACTGCCTGGACGACTGTCAGTACGAGGCGCTGTCGTTCGCGTTCCTGCCCCAGGCGGCTGGAGAGGTGGCCCATCCCGATCTGCGGCGACGGCACGTCGTGATGGCGACGCTCACGGGCCTGCTCTTCTACCCGTTGAGCCGGGCGAGCGGCGAGCTGACCACAAATTTCAACAAGGCGGTCGTCCGGCCTCCCGGATCGCTGGCGGAGCCGGACTTCCTCGCGCGCTGCACGAAGTGCGCACAGTGCCTGCGCGTGTGCCCGACCAACGTGCTCCAGCCGGCGCTTTTCGAGGCGGGGCTGGAAGGATTCTACACGCCGGTGCTGAACAACCGGATCGGGTACTGCGAGCTGAACTGCGTGCTCTGCGGGCAGGTCTGCCCCACCGGGGCGATCGAGCGCATCTCGCTCGCGCGCAAGCTCGGGCTCGGCGAGTACCGCGATCGCCCGGTCAAGATCGGCACGGCGTTCTTCGATCGGGGACGCTGCCTGCCCTGGGCCATGGACATCCCCTGCGTGGTCTGCGAGGAGGTCTGCCCCACGTCCCCGAAGGCGATCTTCACCAGATCGACGACGGTCACCACCCGCGACGGCGAGACGCTGACCCTGAAGCAGCCCTACGTCGACGTGCAGCGCTGCACCGGGTGCGGCATCTGCGAGTACGCGTGTCCGGTGAAAGACTTCGCCGCCGTGCGAGTCACGGCAATCGGCGAGACGCGCTCGGATGACCGTGCGCTGCTCCTGGGCTGATCGATGAGCCGCTGTCGATCGCGGCGGGAGGCGCTCAAGACGCTGGCGCTCGCCGCGCCGGTGACGTTCGGCGCTGTCCCGCCAGGGCTGGCGGCGGCGGCCGGCAGCCCCGAGCAGAAGGTCGACCTTGCGCTCGTGCACGGCGCCGACATTCGTGCCGCGACGAGGACGGCGGTCGCGGTGCTCGGCGGCGTCAGGCGTTTCGTGTCGCGCGGCGACGTCGTGTTCGTGAAGCCGAGCATCGGCTTTCCGCGCACGCCGGCACAGGGAGCCAACACGCACCCGGAGGTCGTCGCCGCCATCGTCGAGCTTTGTCTCGAGGCCGGCGCGAAGCTGGTCAAGGTCGGCGACCACACGCTCGATCGGGCCGACCGCTGCTACCAGCGCAGCGGCATCCAGGCGGCTGCCGAGCGGGCCGGCGCGCGCGTCGACTTCGTCGGCGCGGAGAAGTTCCGGCGGATGAACCTGAAAGGGCAACTCGTCGGCGAGTGGGAAGTCTACGCCGACCTCGTCGAAGCCGACACGCTCATCAACGTGCCGGTCGCTAAACAACACAGTCTGTCCAGGATGACGGGCGCCATGAAGAACTGGTTCGGCGGGATCGGTGGAGCGCGCGACCGGCTTCACGCGCAGATCGACACCGCGATCGCCGACCTCGCACAGTTCTTTCGGCCGACGGTGACGGTCCTCGACGCCTCGCGGATGATCATCCGCAACGGTCCCCAAGGCGGCAGTCTCGCCGACGTCCGGCAGACCGACATCGTGGCGGCCAGCACGGACCAGGTGGCGATCGACGCGCTCACCGCGAGCCTCCTGCAGCTCGTCCCCAAGGACGTCGGCTTCATCAAGATGGCGCACGCCCGCGGTTTGGGCACCATGGACCTCGACCGGCTGCAGGTCGTCAGGCGCGAGCTGTAAAGGCGGGAAGGCGGACGCTGGACACCCGATGACGAAGCGAGTCTGCAGAGCATGCGGTGCGGGCTACGAGTACCCGGCCCGCGGCGGCCTGGCGACCCGTGCTCACTGCGAGGAGTGCGTGACGCTCGACCCGCCCGTCCGGCGGGTGGTCGAGAAGCTCACGCAGCGAATCACCCGGTTGAGCGCCGAGCTGCGCGAGCTGAAGACGAAGGGGCCGAGCTAGAAGGAGCCTTACGAGACGAAGGGCAGCTTCGTCACGATGGCGCTCAACGTCGCGTCCCCGTGCGCCAGCCGCAGCCGCGTCCCGACCTCGACGAAATCACGGTGGACGTACCCCAGCGCGACAGTGCAGGAGAGCGCGGGCGACTGCACGGCGCTCGTGATCCGCCCGACCTGGCGATTCTCCGCGTGCAGTTCAGCGCCGGCCGCCGGCACGTACGCCGGATCGGCGCCGGCGCCGATCGTGAGGCCGACGAGGTGCCTGGCGACGCGGCCGTGCCCGCGGTGCAGCACGCGGATGATCACTTCCTGGCCGACGAAGCAGCCTTTGGTCAAGCTGATCGCGCGATGCTCGATGCCGGCCTCGAGCGGGATGGTCTCCTCGTCCATGTCGACGCCGAACTCGGGCAGCCCGGCTTCGACGCGCAGCACCTCGGCGACCTCGCGCGGCGCCTCGACGAAGCCGGCCGCCTCGAGGGCGCGTGTCGCCGCCGGCGCCCCGGCCTGCGTGAACAGATCGAAGCCGCCGCCCAGCTCGTCGGTGGCGGCCACGATGACCTCCGCGCCCGCCAGCCGCCGCCGCACGCTCTGGAACAGGCGCAGGTTCGCAACCGGGCCGGCGCCCGGCGCCGGCTCGAGCGCGTGTTCCAGCCACGTCGCCGCCGCCGGGCCGTGCAGGCCGACCTGCGCCGAGCTCGCCGTGCGATCCTCCACGGCGACGTCCTCGGCGAAGGTGAACCGCTCGAGCCGATCGCGCACCACGTCCACGGTCGACGCCGGCAGCGTCATCAGGAGCCCGTCGCCGAGCTCGTGCAGCCGCATGTCCGAGATCATCCGCCCCTGCGGGGTCAGATACGCGGCATAGCAGCCCTCGCCCGCGCCGACCGCCTTGACGTCGTTGGTCAGCAGGCCCTGCAGGTAGGTCGCGCGATCCGGTCCGGAGAGCCAGAGCCGGCCCCGCGCCGGGCGCGCAACCCAGACCGCGCGGGACCGCGCGGCGTCATAGACGAGGTGATCGATCATGGCTTAGTGCTGCCTTTCATAATTACGGTGACGCACCGAGGGCGGCGAGGCGCCCGGCTGGCCAGGCGCGACGACCGAGAATACTGAGCGTATGTGAGGGAGGAGCAACGCCGCCAGCCGGGATGCATCGCCGGCCGAATGCCACCGTAATTATGAAAGTCAGCACTTAGCCTCTCCCAGCAGGCCCCCCTCAGACAACCGAACGCCAGGTGTCCGGTTACCGGAGTGCATCCATGCGTACCACGTCGTCACGTGTCGTCCTGACCGTTGGTCTCGCGGCCCTGCTGGGGACCGCCCCCGCGTACGCCCAGTACGGAGTCCCGCAAGTCGCCCAGCCGGCGATCGGCGAGCGCTATCACGTCGAGCTGGGCGGCGACTTCTGGAAACCGAACCCGCTCGTCACGGTGGCCAGCGAGTCGCTCGGGATCGAAGGCACGGACATCGACCTCGTCGGCGACTTCGGCGTCGTGAAGGAACGCTTCCGGGAGTTCCAGGTCGTGCTGCGGCCGGCCCGCAAGCACAAGTTCCGCCTCAACTACACCCCGATCACCTACGTCGCCGACACGGTGATCGAGCGCCGGATCGTCTTCAACGGCATCGCGTACAACATCGGCGTGCCGGTCGCGCTCGACTTCGCATGGCGCGCCTGGCGCATCGGCTACGAATACGACATCATCTACCGCGACCGCGGCTTCCTCGGCGTCGTCGTCGAAGCCAAGTACACCGACGTGGAAATCCACCTGGACAGCATCGTCGGCAACGAGTTCGCGCGCGCCAGGGCGCCGATCCCCGCCATCGGCGGCATCGGACGCGTGTACGTGACGTCCAACACCGCCTTGACGTTCGAGCTGACCGGATTCCAGCTGCCGAAGAGCATCCAGGAGGGCACGACGGCCCAGTACATCGAGCTCGACGTGTACGGAACGGTGAACTTCACCAATAACGTCGGCGTGCGGGTGGGCTACCGAACTCTCGACGTCAACTACACCGTCGATCTCGATCGAGGCGACTTCCAACTCAAGGGGATGTACTTCGGCGGGGTCGTGCGGTTCTAGCTCCAGCTTGGGGCTCCGCCCCACACCCCGGCTCGGTCGCTCGCGCTCTTCGACGAGCTCAGAGCGCCCTGAGCCTGCCGAAGGGCGGGGCCCCACAGCCCCGCGCCGCTCCCTCGCCCTTCGGCACGGCTCAGGGCGTCCCGAGCGGAGTCGAGGGACGCGGGCCGCGCGGTGCGCGGCCTGGCCGTGCTTGCGAGAACGCGACCGTTTCGCACGCATTCGAGCGAGCGAGCAAGCTAGCGCAGCGTCACCCACACGCCCAGAAAGCGTCCGTCGAGGCTGCCCGGCTCGACCTCCGAGGGCCGGAACCCGGCTGAACACTGCAGGCGGACCGCCACGGCCGATCGACCGGCCCCCATCGGGATCGACAGCGTCCGCTCCTCGCCCGGTCGGAGCGCCACCTCCTCGCGCCAGCTCCCGGCCTCGACCGTCAACCGGTTCTCGACCGGCGCGTTGCGCACGAAGATCGTGACGGCCGGCTGTCCCGGGCGGCCTGCCCGACCCGCCGCGGGGACCAGCACCACCCGCGCGGCACCCCCGCCGCGCACCCAGAACGCGTCCCGCTCGGCAAACGCCCCGTCGTCCATGAAATACGCGGCGCCGCCCGCGTAGGCGACCGCCCGGGTCGCCGTCCCCTCCGCCACGCGGCCGGCCGCCGGCGTCAGCGCCACCGGTTCGAGGGCGGCGCGGGTGATCGCCGCCCGCGCCTCATCGTCGCCCCGCACGACCAAGGCGCGAACGAACACGGGATAGTGCACCGTCAGCGCACCGCCTGCGGCCGCCACGTCCGCCAGCCGAACGGTCTCCAGCCGCAGCGGTTCCCGGGCGATCCCGAGATCGAGGGTACCGACGGGGTCTGGCCCGGTCTCCACCCGGAGCCGGTAGGTTCCCGCGGGCAGACCGGGCAACACGAACAACGGCCGATCGCGTGACTGCAAGAAGCGGGGCGGACTCTCGATGGACAGTCGCGCCGGAATGTCGGCGACGGCCAGCACGCCGACCGGATCGAATGCCACGCCGACGCCACGGCTGGTGGCGGCTGCCCTGAGCAGATCCAGCTGAGCGAACGTCGGTGCCACGCCGGTCGTGTCGCTCACCCACCATGCCGCACTCGACGCGGCCATGACGGCCCCGGCGAACGCGAGCGGCGCCGCCAGCGCGAACGACGGCGGCCGGACGAGACCCGCCCGCTCGAGGAGGCGGAGGGCCGCCCAGGCCGCGCCGAGCGCGAGCGCCCAGATCGCGACCTGTCCAAACGCCTCCATCTCCGACGTCCGAAAGAAGCTCGGCAGCGCGCGCGGGAGGTCCACCAGCCGTGCGGCCCACTCGAGCCACAGGGTGGATCCGTCGCGCACGTTGTGGGTGAGGCGACCGCCGTCCACCGCCGCCAGCGTGGCGGTCATCAGCGCCGTGAACGCCAGCGCCGACGCGAGCCACGCCCGCGAGGCGCCGGACCTCGCGCGCGACCAGACGATCGCCGCGGGCAGCGCGAGCAGCGGCAGCAGCGCCACGAGGAAGCGGGCGGGCGCGCTCCATCCGGCCCACCACATCCGGAGGTGCGTCACCGCCAGCAGGTACGGAACCATCACGACCGCCAGCTCGACCGCGAGCCGGCGGCGCCTCCGGTCCGCGGCGAGCGCAGCGAGGCCGGCCAGGCCCGCCGCCAGCACGGGCGCATACGGCAGCAGGCCGAACTGCTGGTCGAAGAACAGCCCTCCGAGGCCGCTCGTCACGTACTCCCACCGGCCGAGGACGCTCCCACCGTAGGGCGCTCGCGGATCCACCGTGCCGTAGATGACGTAGAAGAAGCCGAACCAGGCGCCGGCCGCCGCGATCGGCACGGCCGCGAACGCCGCCGCGGCCCGCCACGCCACGCGCCACGGATACCGCTGCACGATGCGCAGGACGATGAAGAAGCCGAGGGGGGCGGCGGTCAGCGCGAACCGCGAATGCAGCCAGGGCAGCACCGCCAGCGCCGCGCCGTAGCTCGCGAGCTCGACGACCCCCGGCCGCGACTCCTCCGGATCCAGCGCCCCCAGCCTGACGAGCGCCCACACCCCGACGAGCATCAGCAGCCCGCCGGGGCCGTCCGGGTACACCGTGAAAGTGTGGAGAACGAAGGTCGGCGAGAGGCAGACCGCCGCCCAGCCGAACCACGCGGCGCCCGGCTCACCCGCCGCCCGAAACGCCAGGCGCCAGACGAGCGCCGCGCCGAGCGCCGACACGACCAGCAGCAGCAGCTCGACGCCACGGTAACCGCCGAGCGCGAAGGCGGGCGCGACGAGCACCGGCAATCCGGGCGCGTGGATCGAGTAGATCTCACCGTCTTGTCCCCGGCGCCAGAAGTCGGGCTTCAGGTTTGGCAGCTGCACGTAGGCCTCGTACTCCCGCCGTTCGTGGTTATTCTCGATCTTCAGATCGAAGTCGCCGAGCACGCTCTGCGTGATGATGAGGTAGTGCGGCTCGTCTCCGCCGGGCACCGAAGGCGCCGCGAGCCAGGCCGCGCCGCTGAAGAGCACGAGACCGGCCAGCGCCGCGATCGCCGGCGCGCGCCGCGGATCCTCGAACGCGCCACCGGCCGTCGATCGGAGGCGCCAGCCGCGTCCGACGAGCACGCCGAGGCCGGCGGCAGCCCACACGAGCCACACGATGGGCCCGGTCCAGATGAGGAAGGCCGGCGGCACGGGCCCCGGCAGCCACGGCAACAGGACGAGGCAGCCGGTCAGGAGCGGCGCAATCGGAAATCCGCGGCGGCGAAGCGCCGTGACCGCTCCGATCGCGGCGATGACGAGCAGTCCCAGCAGCCACCACGGCGGCAGGACGCCGATCCGCGGCGCGCCCGGCGCCGCGCTCGTGACGGCCAGCGTCCCGAGCGACACCCAGGCCGCCAGCGCCGCCAGCGCGGCGACGGCGGGCGTCGCGAGCGACCGCGTCACGGCTGATTCCCGGCGCGGCCGGCGGCTGGAGAAGGCGCGGTTGTCGGCAGCCATCAACGCCCAAGGAGAACTCAGCTCACTTCTCGCGTCCATACAGCCTGCGATAGTCCACCGCCGTCCCCAGGATGCGGCGCACGTAGCCCTGCGTCTCCGGGAACGGGATGTCGTCGATGAACTCGTCCGCCGGCAGGCCGGGCTTCTCCTTGATCCACAGCCTCACGCGCTGCTCGCCGGCGTTGTAGGCCGCCAGCGCCAGGTGCACCTCGCCGAACTGTCTGAGCAGGTTCGCGAAGTGGGTCGTGCCCAGGCGGAGGTTCGTCCCGGCGTCGGTCAGCGCGCTGGTGGTCACGCGCCGCAGCCCGAGCGTTCGACCGACCCGGCGTCCGGTGGCCGGCACGATCTGCATGAGGCCGTGGGCGTTGGCCGATGAGCGGGCGGCCGCGTCGAAGGTGGACTCCTGCGCGATGAGCGCCGCCACGAGATACGGGTCCAGGCCGCGTTCGCCCGCGAATTTCTGGACGAGCGGCCAGTAGTCGACCGGGTAGATGACTCTCTGGATCGCCTCGGGCAGCTTGTCGCCATCGGCGGTCAGATACTGGGGGTACGCCCGTTTGATGCCGGTGATCGCACGCCGCAGCTCGCCCTGGCGGTTGAGCACCAGGGCGTGCGACGCGTCGAGCAGCGTGGAGCGTCCCCACTGCCGGCGGGCGTACTCGATCTCGCTCATCGCCGCGTCGTACAGCTCGGCGGCGATCAAGGTCCGCACGAGCGCCTCGGTGGGCGGGAGCCTGACCGGCGGGGGTGGCGCTGCCGCAGGGCGAGCCAGGCCGGGCGCCGGCGCGGCGTCCCCGTCCAGCAGGCGGTCGAGCGTCCGGGCGGCCAGCCGCCCGTAGTACGAGCTGCCGTAGTCCGCCACCGCCAGCATCAGACGCGCCCCCGCGTGCGCCGTCTCACCCAGCTGCTCGCGCGCGCGGCCCGACCAGTACAGCCAGGCCGGCCGGTAGTCGGAGCGCGGAAACTTCTCGGCGCCGGCCTCGAAGAACCGGACCGTGGCCGCCCAGTCGCCGTGCCGCCATGCCCACCAGCCCGCCTTCCACGCCGCGCGCTCGGCGTAGCGCCCCGCCGGGAACCGCGCCACCAGATCGGCGAAGACCCCGACCGCCTGCTCGTCCTGGTTCACGAGGATGTAGTGCGTACCCAGCGCGTCGAGCGCCGCCTCGCTCCAGGGGCTCTCCGGAAACGCCTTCACCAGATCGCCGACGCGCGTCACGAACTCGCGGTGATGGCCGAGCCCGCGCGTGGCGCGCGCGTGGATGAAGCGGGCTTCCGGTTGGTAGGGCGTGGCCTGGCTGACGTACGGCAGGGCGCGGTCCCGCGCCTGGCGGAACCTCCGCTGGTTGACTTCGGCGCCCGCCAGCCGGACGTCGACGAGCGCGCGATCGTCGCCCGATGCGAACGGCCGCAGATCGAGGAACGCCGACCGCGCGTCGCCCCAGCGCGCGGCACGGTAGAGCCGTTCTGCCCGTTCCAGGTCGCGGGCGAAGGTCGCGCGGGTGCCGGGTCCACCGGCTTCCTCTGTGAGCGACTTCAGCTCGGTCGCGGCCTGCGCCGCCTGATCGCTCAGCGGGTACTGGTAGTAGACGCGGAGCAGCGCATCGGCCGCCTTCCGCCGGTCGCCGAGGGCCGCGGCCAGCTGGCCGATCTTCAGCCACACTCGTTCGCCCTCGAGTGGATTGCGCGCGGCGATCGCCTCGTAGAGCGACAGCGCCACCTCGGGCTGGTCGAGCGCCTCTGACGCTTCGGCCAGGCCGAGCGCGACGCCCTCCATGAGGTACCCCGGCGGGCCGGCGTCCCGTAGCGCCATGAAGCGCTGCTGCGCCTCGGCGTACTGCTCGAGCCCGAGCCGGGACCGCGCGGCGTAATACGCCGCATGGGCCGCCAGCGGCGTTCCCGCCCAGGCGGGATCGTCGAGCAGCGGCAGCGAACCCTCGAAGTCTCCTTCGATGCAACGGCGCACGCCCTCCTGGAGTCCGGCGTACGTGGTCGCCGTGGCGGCGGCCTGCGCCGCGTCGATCGGCGCGAGCCACCAGTGCTCGGGGGCGGTGGGGACGGCGGGGTGGACCGTCGGGCGCAGATCCGGACTGCGCGGCGACTGGGGCGCCAGAGCCGACCCCGCCCCGGCGAGGGCCAGACCGAACGCGAACAGGCCGGCCATGCCGGCGCGTCCCAAGGCCACGTGACTCCCCTCGCCAGACCGCCGCACCTGGCCGACGCCGGCTGGACGCACCCGCATCCGGCCACAGGCTGCCGGTCGGGGGTCAAACGGAAGGACGGGTGGCGGTCGGCGCCACGGGATCTACGCGAGGGCGTCCTGGCGGCCGAGCAGCGAGGCGTCGCCGTCGGCCAGCGTCTGGACGAGCTCCTCGTCGAAGTACCCGCGCCGCGCCCGGACGGCCGGTGGTACTCGCTCTTCGTAGAGCCGGCGCGCACGATCGATCTCGGCGCGGAGGCGCTCGAACAGGTCCCGTTTCTGTCGGCCGACGCGGATCGCAGATTCGTTGTACAGCTTGATCTCGGACACCAGCAGCCGCGCGTATCGGCGCGCGCCACCCTCGTCGTCGTCCGGCGAGCCACCGGCTGCGGCGGCCGCATCCGGGGTTGACTCCCGAGGGCGCGAATTCATGCCGAAGGCCTGGGCCGTCCGAACGGCTGTCAGGTTCTCCAGGCGAACCGCCGCGTGGCGCGCCAGCAGCTCGACGGCTTCGGGCCAGGGCGCTGGCTTCATCTGCTGCGCCTCGGACGCATCGTCTGCGTAGACGACAGCGACGGCGGAGCCGCCCACGATGAGGGGCACGGCGAGACCGCTGCGATCCGCTGGCAGGTCCGCGAAGCCCGGGCCAGGGGGCTGCGTCTGGCCGGGTGCGGCCGGCTCCGCGAACGCCGACTGCCCGTCGCGCAGCGCCCGGCCGATGACGCCGGCCTGGTGGGCGTCGAGGTCCACGTCGCCCGGATCGGGCGTGAAGCCGATGAACCGCCAGCCGCGCACGCGGTTTCCGTGCAGCGTGAGGATGGCGACGCGCGGCGCTTCGGCGGCGGCGCCGTCGGCGAGCGTCGTGAGGATGTCGGTCAGCGATTCCCCGGCGTCGAGCCTGCGCACGACCGCGAGCAGGTGCTCGACGCGCGCGAGCTGTTCGTTGCGCTCGCCCACCACCGCCGTGGCGAGTGCCGCCGCTTCGATCTCTTCGCGTGCCTTGGCCACTTCGTCCGCGACGGCGCGGTCGCGGTCGGCCTTCGCGCTGGCCTGGGCGTCGGCGAGCTGCGTCCGGAGCGTCTCGGTGGCGCGGGCGATCGCCCTTTCGCGCTCGTCGGCGGCGGCCCGGGAGAGATCCTCGGCCATCCCCTCCAGCGCTTCGTGCAGCTGGGCGGCGAATGTCCGGGTTGCTTCCTTGATGAGTTCTTCGAGAGTCATGTCAGGACACTGGAGGGGGAGCCAGCACGACCGCCGTGACCGAGCCTATTCAGCATTATGGGGGGCCGGATCCCACAAGTCAAGCGCCTGAGGCTGGCAAATCCAATAGGAACAGCGAGTTGAGGCCAATTGACCGACCCGGCGCGGGTCCCGTACAATGGTGGGCACGGGGCACAGCCGGCTCGGAACTTCACGCTGGAGGCCCCGGTCGTTCGTGCACTCGCCTCAAGGGGGCGATACGGCTTCGACGGAGGTCAGGAACCGCGGGATGCATGCCGAGCGCCATCGCCTCGTAAAACCGGTGGGCAAACACTAACTGCGGACACGCAGCTCGCTTTCGCTGCCTAAATAGCAGCGACGTCCACCTCGACCAGCCTGCGGGTCGGGACTGGATGTCATATCAGCAGGCTGGTCGTCACGGGCCGCCCAGACTCGTGGCGATGAGATTTCTCGGGGCTAGCCGTCGGCGGTTTCGCCGCTCTTTCACGGCGATGGCGAAATTTCAAGGGCGGATACGCATGTAGATTCCCCCGGGGAGAGACTTTCGGACGCGGGTTCGACTCCCGCCGCCTCCACCATCTCTAACACGCTGAATCTAAACGATTTATAAAATCGAAAAGATTCGGCGTGACTTCTGCGTGCCCTTCGTGATCTCATAGGGCATGCTGCGCCTGCTTCGGCGGCATCTGAAAGAGTGCAACCACCGCTCGACGAAATACCGCCGTTGCGCCTGCCCAATCCACGTCTACGGAACGCTCCGCGGAGAAAAAATCAGGAAGTCCCTCGACCTCACGTCGTGGGAAGCGGCGTCGGAGCTCGTGAACGCGTGGACGGCCGCCGGGGAAATCGGCGTCGTGAAGCCCGACGCGCCGAGCGTGAAAGAAGCGGTCGCGAGTTTCTTCGAGGACGCTGCGGCGCGGAAGCTCAAAGACGCGACGATCGGAAAATACAGGGTCCTCCTCGAAAAGCAGCTGCTCCCCTGGTGCGCGGCGCGCGGGATCGTTCGCTTGAAGCAGCTCAGCGTCGATGAGCTCACGAAGTTCCGCGCATCCTGGCCGGACGGCGCACTCTCGATGCGGAAGAAACAGGAACGGCTTGCCGCGTTCTTCCACTTCTGCCGTCAGCGCGAGTGGGTGAAGGGGAATCCGATTCTCTCGATCAAGCTGCCCGAGGCGTCGTCCTCACCGACCCTCCCGTTCTCGCACGACGAGATGAAGAAGATCCTGGAGGCGCCCGAGCGTTATCCGACCAGAAACAGCTTCGGGCACGACAACCGGGCGCGGGTCAAGGCGCTCCTGCTCCTCCTCCGGCACTCCGGGCTCCGCATCCGCGACGTGGTGTGCCTCCGGCGCGATCGGATCTCCGACGATGGAAAGCTTTTCCTTTACACGCAGAAAACAGGAACGCCCGTCTGGCTGCCCCTGCCGCCCGAAGCGGTCGAGGCCCTCGGCGCGATCGAAAACGGCGGCGGCGATTTTTTCTTTTGGACCGGACGGGGCCTTGAAAAGAGCGCCGTAGCCGACTGGCAGCGCGCGCTTCGCCGATTGTTCAAACTCACCGACATCGAAGGAGGGCACGCGCACCGCTTCCGGGACACGTTCGCGGTCGAACTCCTTCTCGTCGGCGTACCGATCGACACGGTTTCGATCCTCCTCGGACATTCGTCCGTGAAGATCACCGAGAAGCACTACGCCCCGTGGGTGAAGGCGAGACAGCTCAAGCTCGAAGCGGAGGTGCGGAAGGCCTGGAGGGTTTCCGCTTGACATCGCCGAGTATTCGTGGGATGGTCGAGGTAAGTATGTTTATGGCAAGGACGGCAGTTGGAACAGATCGGAAGAGTCCTGGTTATATGCGCATGCTTGTCTGACATTTTTCCAAGCAAGGAATTCGGGATAGCAGCCGCAATCGGCGTGCTGATTTACGAGGCAGTCGGCTTTATCAAACACCACCAGAGGCCGACGAAAATCACGAAGCTCAATCTAAGAACGAAGCAAAGGCCGGCAAAACGCCGGCCTAAAATTTTTGCCGCCGATTTTTCCTTTTCTCCCTTACTAGTAACTACGTCGTAGTAATAACAATACTTATTGTTATAGGAGTGTGTACAACTGCCCGATTCGGGCGTTTCAGTGAGGTTTTTCGCGGGTTCGGCCTGTGCACAGCGTGGGGATAAACGCGGGATAACGTGTTCGTAAATCAGAGGAACCCGAACTTCCGCAGGATGTAGTGGTCCGAGATCGCGTGAATCGCCTTCGTCGCATGTCCCATCGCGTCCGTGAGGATGTCGAAGCTCTCGTGAATGAACTCCTCGATGTCGCGGTTCTCTCGGTCCGCCGTGAGCCCAATCCCTACTAGCTCCAGCGCGAATTTGAAGACCACGCGCGCCGACCGCTTTAGCTGACTCAGCTCGATGCCGATGACGCCCACGTGAGCGTCGCTCAACTTCTCGACCACGAACTTGGCTGTCTTGTGTAGAAAATGACCGCCATAGAGGTTCCGCTGGTCGCCGATGAACTCCGCCCTCTGGTTGAAGAACTTGATCGCGGCGTCCCACTCCTCCTGGTGCTCTGCGGGAAACGTCCCATAAAGGGCCTTCATCTCGCCGGTGCTGTTGATCTGATTCAGGGCGCCGCGGATCTCATCGATCGTCGCGAACGCCCGCCGGACGAAGTAGAGCTCCCGATACTGCTTCCCGGCTTCGTCCAGGTCGGCGATCTCCCGGTTGGCGGAGCCGGCGACCTCGATTCGGAGGTCCTCGTAGAACACGATGAGCCGTGCGAGCTGGATGTTGAATTCCTCGTCCGGCGTCTCAAAAAGGGGCCGGACTCGCTTCACTCTCGCTGTGTACTTCAGAGGACGCCCCATCAGGACCTCCGCATTTCGCGTATAACGCTATTAGCCGGGTTTTCCGAGCAGGCGGGCACAACATTGTCCCGCACCGGGTGGAAACTGGCCTAAAACCGCCGATTTGGGTCGCTGTCGGAGAAGGACTGCTCGCGGGCCTGGGAGGAGTCGAACCTCCGTGCGAGACCGGTTTTGGAGACCGGGCAGTCGCCGAGACTCAGGCCCCGACCTACTCGTCCCAGGGCGCGAAACCGATTCGGCGCCTGGGCGGGTCTGGTGCGTCGGCAGGTTCGAGATCTGTGAGCGTCCAGCGGGGTGACGGCCTCAGCCACATCGAATCAGCGAGCGGGATCTCGAACGGCCGGTGAGACTCGACTTCCGCGATGAGCCTCTCGCGCTCACGAAACGCTCTGTCCGCTGCGGCGAACGCATCCGAGACCCACGGCTGCGACAGGATCTTCTGAGCCTCGACCATGGCCGGCGCGTAGGCGCGGTACATCTTCTCGACCTCGACCCAGTCGATGCTCGCCCTGATCCTCTCAACCTCCTGGGCCGCTCTCAGCACCGTCGCGATCGTGCTCATTGAACCCTCCGTCACAGGCAATTTTATCACGCGCTCTGGTTGGAGTCCGGTTAAAAACAGGCCCCACCATCAGGTAGGGCCTTTCTCGCTCAGACTGGAGCGAGACAGTGCGGTCGATCGGGACCGCAGGTTACGTGCGAGCCTCCGCCGCTTCCTCGTACTCGGCGTAGGCGGCGAGCACGAGTTCTCTCACGCGCTCCTGCGCGGCCGTGTCCACGACCGGCCGGAGCAGCGCGAACGACCTGCGCTCACCGTTCACCGAATACTGGCGAGCGGGGAACGTCACGTTCCGGCCGCTGCCGGTCCGCCGTTCCCAGATCGCGAAGCCGATCAGCTTGAGCCCTTCGAGCGGGCCTTCGGTGAAATGCAGCTCCGCGTCGCCGAGCTTGCCGGGGGGATTGCCTTTCTCGTTCGGAGTGATTTTGACGATCACAGTTTGGCTCCTTCCTTGAAGCTGTAGTAGTGGTTGTCGTGCCCGATGATCACGTGGTCGAGGAGATCGATTCCGAGGAGACCGCCGGCCTGCGCGAGCCGCGCGGTCAGCTCCACGTCGTCCATACTGGGCATCGGATCGCCCGAAGGGTGGTTGTGGCCGACGCAGATCGTCGCGGCGTTGCCGAGGATTGCCGCCTTGTAGACTTCGCGCGGGTGCGCGTGCGTCGCGTCAATCGTCCCGCGCGAGACTTCGTGGTAGGCGATCACCCGCAGCTTCGTCGTCAGCAAGACGACGACGAACACCTCCACCGGCTCGTTTTCGAGAATCGGTCGGAGGAACTCGGCGGCTTCCCTGGGGACTTTTAGGATTCTGCGGGCGTCGAAGGTTGGCAGGTCTTGGCGGGGGCGGTACTCGATACGCAGTTCTCTGACTCTCAATAACTCATCACCTCCTTCAGTTGTAGCGGGCGAGAAACGGGGCGAGCTTGGCCGTCGCCTGGAACCTGCGGACGGGCTCGAGCGCCTGAAATGCAGAAGTGAAGGCGTTGGAGAGCGAGAACATCGTCCGCGGCTCAAACTCTGCGTACTTCGGCCGGAAGTAGTTCTCGTGAACCTCTCGCGCGAGTTTGCGCGGAGCGTGGAGCTCGCCGGCGATGAAGGCGTCGTAAATGACCCCCTTCGCCCGAGTGTCCGGCAGCTCGAAGCCCTTCCAGGCATCGATCTGCCTCTTCATCGGCTCGAAGTGTCGCTGCATCCGGGTGATCGCGAAGTCCACCACTTCCACGACATCCAGGTTCTTGGAGTGCTTCCTGGTCACTGGGGTGAAATCGCCGTGGAACGCCAGGTTGTCGCAGACGAATACGCGGTAGCCCACGGTGAGCCCGAGGGAGAACGTCTTGTCGTGCGAGTTCCGGCAGCCGATGGCGAACCGGACTCCGGATTCCTCCACGCCGACTTCGAGGACGCCGAACATCCGCATTCCGTCCGGCGTAACCGCGTACTGGTCCCGCACGACTTCCAGGTTGCGCAGGCCGAACGATTCAACGATTGCCTGCACGATCTGGTGGTGTGGAATCGGCTTCCACGTTTCCGTGGCTTCCGGAGTGGCGATCGCGAGTAGCTCCTGCCGGCCGACGAGTTCCGTGCCTGCGTGCGAAATTAGTCCTTCCATCAGTTCATCTCCTTTTTGCGGGATTGACGAGATCTGATCACGCGACCTCCCAGTCCGCGACCGCCTCGCGAAGACGCCGGAGCGCCTCCTGAACGTCCTCTGCGGTCGCTGAACGCAGGGCCGCGTGGTAGTGCTGGAGCCCTTCGAGCGGCTCGAAGTTCACGGTGCTCTCGAGCTCGTCCAAGAGCGCGTTGCCGATCGCGCGGAAGTCGAGCGCCGTGGCTCTCGTCCCGCGCATCACTCTTGCGCACATAGGGATCACCTCTTTTCTGTTTTGAATTGTGAAGGTGCGAAGGGGTCAGTCCCCCTCAGGCCCGGACTGAATTGACGAGTTGATAAGGAAACAACTGTCCGGGCGTGAGGAGGCGGGACCCTCCGAACTGGCGGCTTCCCTCGGGAGTGCCGCACGGGCGCATGTCGGACCCGTGTGTTCGGCGATCGAATCGGGGCTTACTCCCTTCCGCTCCGGAAAAGGAAAATCAAAACGGAGCGGCTGCCTCTATAGGGGTCAGGGAAACGCGCCAGGTCGGAGGGCCGGACAAGGTATCCGGCCGCGCCGCGCTACGGGATGTCGAAGTTCCAGCGGATCTTGAGCCAGTTTACGAGCATCACCAAGAGCGCGCCGACGGTGATCTTCCCCGGAATCGTAGCAATCAGCAGGTCCACGATCCGCACGTCCGCGATCGCGGGGAAGTTGCTGACGAACGATGTCACGAGAAAGGCGAGGCCGAAGAGCACTGCGTACTTCACGCCCTTCCCGAGGTTCATCCAATAAGAAAATCTCATCGTGGTTATGAAGCGTTGCGACCTTTACTTCAGTCCTAAAGCGATCTTGAGCTTCAGGATCAGTGACCGGAGAGTGTCGAGGAGCGAGATGAGCTTCTGGATCTCCGCCTGCTTCGCGGCTTGAGCTTCTTCTTTCCGCGGAGGGTCGAGGAGCCGCTCGCCCCAGTCGTCGTGGAGCAGCGAGCCGGCACAAGTTTTCCAGGGCGTGAAGTGCCGGTGGTGGTAGACCATCGTCGTCAGATTCGGGTATCGGTCGAGCCACTTCTTCAGCCGCGCCTTTAGCGTTTCAATCTGCGCCGCGGTCGGGAACTCGATGTCGAAGTCCCCGGCGAGGCAGACGGCGAGCGATTGCACGTTCATCGACTTCCCGTCGGTGAGCTGGTTGCAATGCGCGCCTTCCTCGAAGTCTTCCCGATACTTGAACTCCGTCCCGTCCGCTTCGATGAAGATGTGATAGCCGCCGTAGTAGCCGAGCGTGCTCTTCGGAAAGGCGAGGGATTTGTGGTAGGCGTTCACGGCCCAGAACTGCGGGCCGGTTTTCAGCGGAGCGTCGGTGCAGTGGATCAGGACGTACTTCGGGTCGTTCATCTCCTAATTCATCGTAGAACTCCAGCGGGAAAGCACAAGTCCGCTTCTTACCACCGAAATTTGTCCTTGATGAAGGACCACAAGAACGAGGCGACCACCGCGACGCCGGCCGCCCAGCCGTAGACCCAGTCAAGGCGCGACTTGATCGTCTTCACGTCCTGTCTGAGCTCCTTCAGCTCACTCAAGACCATCTCCCAAGCCTTCCCTTTGTAGAACTCTTCGTTTTCGGGCATCACAGGCCGGTCGGGTTGAATGCGGCCCTTTGTTTTCTCTTCGGCGCTCCACCGAGCGGCAGCGCTTCAGGGGTCGAGACGTAGCCTGCGGGAGCGCCTCCTGGCCGTCGCGCGAGCGACGCGAGAAGCGCGCTCTGCGGGACCAGCGCTCCGAGGTTCTGTCCTGGGTCGTTCCGTTGAACCCCAAGCGGCGGCTGCGGGGTCGGAACGGGCGCGGACCCTGCGCCTGGAGCAACCGGTGCCATAGGAGAAACTGCGGGAGGCGTCGGAACGACCGCGCGACTTGTCCGCGTCTGCGAGGGAAGGAGACTCGAGAGCGCCGCAGGCGACACGGCCGTCGCGCTCTGCGGCGGCGTCTGCGGGGGGATCGGTGTTTGCGGCACGTAGCCGGCCGGGAAGTCTTGAAGCCGTTCCGCACCCGTGATGTTCCCGAGAAGATTCCCGATGAACTCCTGCGGTCGCCTGAGCACGTCCGCGAATGACTGCTTCGGATTGCCGAAGAGCGTCGCGGCGGTCGTCGCCGCGGCCCGGAGCTGCGGAGGAAGGAACTTACTCGCCACGGCGAAGATCCCGGCCGACTTTGCGGTCCGGCCGAGGTCCTGAAGGGCCTGCGGGCTGACGAGACTCCGATTTTCTGATTGCGGCATTTCTTTGGTGAATTGGTTTCGACCTTACTGATTGGCCTCCGAGAGCGATCCGGTGAGGACCGCCTTTCGGGTTGGATAGCGGAGGGGGCTTGCGACGTTCAGGACTGCTTGGAGGTACGGATTTTGTCCGCCGATCCGGAGGGAAGGCAGGTTGCCTTTCGAGGTCTTGTAGAGGATCTGCGCGAGCGCTGATTTCACGCCGGGATGGTCCATCACGGTCGCGAGCAGCACCTTCGGGTTCGCCGCGAGCGCGATCGTGCTCTTGAGTCCGAGCACGTCGCGGTTCCCGGTTCTCCGCACCGCGTCCTCTAGCGCGTCTTCAAGCGCGATGAGCCGGGTGTCACGCGCGTTCAGTTCGCCGATTTCGGGCACTTGCCGGGCGATCTCTTCCTTGATGCCGCGGGCGAGCGCCTTCTCCGTTTCGATGCCCGCGGTCCGTTCCTGTCCGTACTTGCCGCGCAGCTCTCGATACGTGCCGCTCTTGAGCTTTTGCGCCTCATCCACGGGAATGCGGGTAGGAACGCGCGCGTCCGGATTCGTCTTGCTCGGACGGGAATGCTGCGGATGAGTGAGGAAGTCCTGGATCTTCCGGTCGATCGCAGAGAGATCCTCTTGGGGGCTCACCTGTTCACTGAATCGTTCCTTGAGTCCCTTCGTGCGCTTCACGACCGTTCGCGGGTCAACGAGCACGCCCCGGTCCTTCGCGCCGCCGATGCTCTCGGTGATCCGCGTGTTCACGTCCTCGATCCGCCCCTGGACTTTCTCAAGACCCCTCGGGCTTACTGTCACGCCCTCCTCAAGCCCCGCGCGCACGACATCCACTTTCGGGTGGGCTTTCTGAACCGACTTGCTCGGCTTGAGCGAGCTCCCGAAGAGCCGGACGGCCGTGTTCTCGACCCTTGGAGCGACCAGAGCGGATTTCGCAGCAGTCGCCGCGACGTTGCGGGGTAGGAGAAGCGGATCTGTCACTCCGGACACTTTCGTTGCGATCTCTCCGCCCCTGCCGAGCGAGCCCACCTTCGATACCGTTCCGGCGCCCTTCAAGAGAGCGCCCGCACCGCCGGCAACCGTCGAGAGGTCCGCGAGAAACCCGACCGGGTCTTGGTAAAGCGTCTTGCCGACGTTCTCAAGTCCGCCGTAGCGCTCCTTGAAGTGTTCGCCGAGCGTGTCCGCGTACTTCTCGTGCTCTTGCTCTCCGGGAACGAGCTTCTCCAGCGCGCCGAGACCGAGCGATCCGAGACCCTTCACTGTTTGGACCGGGTTGGTCACCGTGTCGAAGATGCTCTTGAGGAAATTGCCGCCGCTTGACGCAACGTTTCCAAAAAACCCGCCGACACTGCGCGGTTCCGAGGCATCGGCTGCCGCGGATTGCAGTCTCGCGGCCGTCCGGCCCGTTCCTGCTCCTCCCTGTAGGCGTTGTAGAGTGCGTCCCATTAGAGTGATTCAACCATTGGTCCCGACTTCTTGTCCGGAATGAGGGTGTAGACCTTTGCCGCGATCTGGTCACGCGTGAATTCCTGGTAATCCTTCGAGAGCTCGTCGATGATTTGCTCCCGCGTCATACTCGTTGCGAGCTGCGTGATGTCGTCTTCAAGGTCGGCGTTGGGATCGGAACCGCTCGACGGCGAGTAGACGGGGAGACCGCCTGCGGTCTTGCCTGACTTGAGGTCGTCGATGCGCTGCTCGTACGTCCCGCGCGCGCTGTCATGGGCGATCGTAAGCGCATTCATTTTCGCCCCGGCCGTCGCCTGCATGTTCTTGAGGGCCTGAGAGGTCAAGAACTTCGTGTTCGAGAAGATGCGCGCCGCGTTGAATCCGAACGTCTCGGCCCAGCTCTGCGCGTACTTCTGCACCGTCGCATACTCGCCCTCGCGCACGACTGATTCGGGGTCCATGATTTTCGCGAAGGCGTAGATCATGCCGATGTCATCCGCGGGGTTGGTGGTCTCCGGTTTGATCGACGCCATGAATTGCCAGCCGGGCAGCGCCGTCGTGTACTGCTTCACGATCGGGTCTTGCCGATAATCGTCGGAGACTCGATCGAGTGCCGACTGAAGCTGGTTTTGGTTGAGACCCGCAGCCTGAATCTTCGCCTTCCGATTCGCGTCGAGGTTCTGGTATTCGTTAAAGCTCACGGGCTCACGACCGGCCGCTCGCTCCTGCGTCGCGTAAAAGTTGTACTCGCCGACGACGCCCGCTCCGTAGTCCGGTTTGAGGAGACTCGGAAGGAGCGACAGGAGCGTCTTCTTCTCGGCCCCGCGCGATTCCGCAGCCTTCGTCACGAAGTCAAAGACGCCCTTCAACTCGTCCTCGCTCGCATCTCCCTTGAGCTTGTTCAGCGCCGAACTAAGGCCCCCGGCGAAGACATTGCCCGTCTCGGCGATCTCCTTGTCGCCCACGCCGCCGCCCAGCAACCCGCGGACCCCAAGGTTCCCCCTGACTTCCTCGAGCGCCTTGTCCCGCGCCTTTTCGTAGAGCTTCGTCGTCTCGGCGCTCTGCGGGGCGACTCTCGATTCCGGCGTGCCGAAGACGGATTGATACGCGCTCCGCGCCTTCGCCGCCTCGGTCCCGTAGTCGAACGGCTGGTTTGCTTCTTGAAGCGACTTCTGGAGCAACGCCTGGAGCGTCACGGCTGTCTGATCCTGCGGCGGCTGCGCGGCTGGCGGCTGCGCGGCCGGCGCCTGCGTCCCCGGAGGCACGGCGAACACATTCGGGTTCACGGTCGTCGATGCAGACGGAGGAGACGCGAATGGAGACGCCGCGGGTTTCTGCACCGACGGCCTCGCTGGTCTTGACGCGGAAGGAACGGGTGTCCACGGCACCTTCCCAGTAGGAGGAACTGGCGTGTAGTTGAGGCCCGGTATCGGCGTGTAGTTCAGCGCCGAAGGTTTCGTGGACTGAAGCGGACTCGCTGCCGATGAGGGGGTTTGCGGCGCGGGCTTCGTCGGGGTGCTTGTCGGTGCGGGAAGACCCGGAAAGAAATTTTTGAGACTCGAACTCAATCCCGAGAGCGCCTGGTTGAGTTGGTCGAGAAGAGGATTTTTCGTCGCGCTAACCGCCACTCCTTTTGCCTTGCATTTTCATCGAAAGTATAACAAACGTCCGTCAAATGGAAACGGGGACGGCGACCAACGTCCCGCCGATCGTGTAGCACACGTACATGAACGAATTGAAGTGCAGCACTCCCTTCACGGTTTCCTCGATCGCCTGCTCGGAGGCGATCACGATCGAGGCGTCCCGCACGAACTTGACAATTTTCTTATTGCTCGAATCCGAGGCGTAGTGAAACTTCTTGTCGTAGGTGGCCATCAGATCCGGCAAGGCACCTGACCAGGCGACCGTATCGACAAGGGCGTAGGTCGAAGGGTCGTAGCGGATAAGCCGGTTCCCGCTGTAGCCGCCTGGGATGGCCGCGTAAATCTTGAACGCCGCATCGGCCATCGCCACGTCGCTGAAAACGCCATCGGGGTACTTGTTCGCGGTGTGGCCAAACCAGTTTTCAGTCGCCGTCCCGCCGGAGTGTGAGAGTTCGAGACGATACGTCGTGTTCGCGGAGACCGCCACGGTCAATCCGCTCACGGTCCTCCAAGTCTTATTCTCGTCAATACTGAAGTTCCCGCTCGCGAGCGTCGTGCCGCCGTCCGACGACTTGATCGCCCAGTTGATCGTCGCCGTCGCACCTGCGTTCGCCTTCATGAGGACCGCGAACGCGGTGATCGCGGTCACGTTCGCCCCGGTCTTGAAGGTCTGATGTTGCGTCCCTCCCGAGTTGATGTCGAACTGCGTGTTATCGAGCGACTGCTGCGAATCAATCCCGTTCCCCGACGCTCCGACGCTCAACCCCACGAGGTTCGCGCCGTCGAAGGCGATCCCCTTCGTGAGCGCGAGCTCGTGGAACGGCGCGCGGACGCGGGACTGGAATGCGAGGCCGAAGTCCCAGATCGCGAGATATCGGTTTCCGGCGTCTGTCTCGTACGAACCAACGACACGATCGTTCGTGACGGCCACGCCGAAGATGTTCGCGATCGCCTCACTTCCCGCGAGCCCGAAACTCGCGTTCAGGAGAAACGCATCCTGATACGGCGACAAGAGGTCGAGCGTGTTGAATCTCCGAAGCGCGTAGTTCGTCCCGTCCCAGGTGATGACGTAGATATAGTCGTTCAGCGACTTGTCGTAGCCGGTGGCGACCTGCTTCACGTCCGCGGCTGTGACGTTCAGGTTCATCGCGACGAGGAGCGCGTCCGTCCCGAGCTTGTCCCTCGTGATGGCCCGCGGCATGACGTTCCCCGAACGAGAGATGACCTCCGCCCCGCCCCGGATGTCCTTCAACGTCACGGGGTCCTCGAAGAGCGCTGGCGCGTCCTTGTTCCGGAGGAACTTGTCGCGCCCGAGCGTCTCCCACTGGATTACCTGTCCGTCACGAATGATCGCCATCACGCCGCTTTCTGTTTCTTCGTGAGCTCGCCGCCCTTTGCGTCGGCCAGATAGATGCTTGCCTTGTAGATCTCGCGCATCTCCTTTCCGGAGACCTCGTGGAACCGGAGCGCGAGGTCGCGGCCTCGCGCCCTCAACGAGAATTCCGTGATGGTGCGGTCGATTTGGCCGAGCTCTTTGTACTTGCCTCCGTCCACCGAGTAGTGAACCGTCGCCGGGCTCTTCGGCAGGTTCGAGCTTCTGACGATGACCTTCGCCACCGTGCTCTCCACGAGCGGATCTCCCAGCTCGATCAGGCCCGTTTCGTGCTCCATCTCGATCGGAGTCGTGTCGTATTTGTAGCCGTCGGCCCAGAGGAAGGTCTTGCCCGATGTCGAGCCGAGGTAGAGCTTCAGAAGGTTGTCCGTCCCGATGAAATCAGAGACGGCCTTGATCGCGTGCGCGAGCGGCTTGATCGTCCACGTGTCCTGAAGAGTGTCGTAGACCAGCGTACAGTTCGAGTGAACTCTGCCCGCGACCGTCACGTCGCCGATGAACAGGCAATACTTGTTCCCGTCCTTGAACGCGACCACTGCATACGGGTCGGTGATGGCGTCGATGAAGTCCTGGATCTTGAGCGAGATGAGTTCCGGGTAGCGCGAGGCGAACTGGTAGATGCCCTTGCGGTTGAAGAAGTAGACGATGCCCCCGATGTTCACGATCGAGCGCTTGCTCGTCGTGCCTACGTCGAGCGTGGTGTAGCGAACGGTCAGCGGGTTGTTTTTCTGGTCCACCTGGTATTCCCAAATGGAGAACTCCTTGAAGATCATCAAGCTGTCGAAGAGCGGGACGAGCGCCATGTTCCGGTCGCCGTCGTTATTGTTCACGTCGAAGTTATTGAATGCCGGCCAGTTCTCCGGATCTCCGACCGCGCTGAAGTAGACCGTCGAGTAATTCGGCGAGACGCCCGTGACGTACACCCGGTCCTTGTAGAGCGCGCCGATCGTGCCGTTCGGCGGGCTCCCGCCGATGTTCCCGAACGTCGTCCCGTCCCATTTCTTCGGGGTGTCGGTGCCGTTCCACCGAAGCGCGAGGTTCTTGTACGTGACCCAGATCGGGGCGACGGTCGTGGAGAGACCGGTCGCGCCGGTGATCGCGTCCCAGGTTCCGCCTCCGATGTTGGCCTGGTACACCTTCCCGCCGCTGTCGCGGAGGAGATAGCGCGTCGTCGTCGCGCCGATCTTGTAGAACGGATAAAGCGAGAGGACCGTATCGACGGTGGGCTGATCGAGGAAGGGGGAGTAGCCCTTGTCCTTCTTGAGCGTGCCGATCTCGTCGAGGTTGACGTTTTTCGAGATCCTCCCTTCTTCGAGCTTGTTGAGGATCGGCGAGACCCGGCGGTTCATCCCGCCGTGGAAGGAAACGATGTCTATGGGGATCAGGTCATGTGGCCCTGCTTACACTCCCGGCGGGTTGAAACCGTCGTAGAGCTCGTCCTCGATCGAGGCCCCGAACATCGGGACCGTGCGCGGGATCTCGGGGTAGCGGTTTTTGATTTCGAGCAGCATCTCCTCCACGTCGTTCTCGAAGAGCGTCCCGTAGTAGTTCGCCACGTCGAACTTGTTGTCGCTCTCGAACGCGCGCTTGAGCGCCCAGTTCACCATCGTTTGCTCATACCCGTAGGGCAGATCCGGCACGTCGTCATCGTTCGCGAGCCGCGCCGCGAGTGCCGCGAAGCGAGGTCGCATCCCTCCGGATGTCGCGGTGGGCTTCGGGAGCGGGACGATCTTGTTGCCTTCGTAGTAATACTTCGGGCTTGACTGGCTGTAGACCGCCTGCGGGTGGTCGAAGGTCGAATCGATCGGGTCCGCCGGGTAGTAGTCCACGCCGTTGTAGCTGAAATCCCAGCGGGTCGGCCGCACGAAGTTGCTGGGCAGGCTGTACGCGCGCTGGCTCGCCACGAACGCGATCGCGGCTCCGCTCCCGTCCGTGCCGTACTTGCCGTAGTAGTCGATCCCGAGGCTGATGATCCTCCGCACCATCTTCGTGATGTAGCCCTCGTTCAGCCACTTGATCACCTCCTTCCGGTCGAGAATCTTGCTCGACTGCTTGCTGAAGAGCTTGTATACGGAGTCCACGAGACCGGCGAGGGTCGTGTCGCCATACCCCGTCGCCGGGACCTCCGCCGAGTAGCCGGAGAACGAGGAATCGATCGAGTTCTTGTAGCGGATTTTGTAAAAGTCGGTCGCGTTTCCCGCGGAGTCCTTGTACGTTGTCGCATCCTCCTCGACGGTGATAGCGACCGTCGTGAGGACGGAGTAGCTCCCACCTTGCGAGGCCGCGCGCGATATTTCGATCTGGTCGTAGTCGAGGACGGTGACGGGGGTGTCGGTCGAGTGGTCGAATTTGAGGCCCGCAGCAAGCGTGATCAGCGTGTCGGTGGGCACCGTGCTCGCGTGCGTCTTCACGATCTCCGCGTCTTCAGAGCCGTACGTGCCGATGAGGAGCAGCGTATTCACCGCGATCCCCTTCGTGTTGATCACGTTGAGCGTCGTCGCTGCCGCGTTCGCCTGCTGGGTAAGCGAGGTGTCTTGGGACTGCTCGATATCGGGATGCCGCCACGAGGTGATGATCATGTGTTCGCTTTGTCTTGTTTCGCACCTCCCCCTGGTGTGACGGCGACCGCCCGGCCGTGGGCCTTCACTTCAAACGCTTTCACTACGGCGTTCCTGATCTTCAGCGCGAGCTGGTCCGCTTCGCCGAGGATCGAGACGATCACGAAACTCCTCTGAAGTTCGGCCGCGATCATCTGATCTATGCGCGTGAGAACGCTCGCGATGGCCATGCTTGTCCCGGTCTCGCTACGAATCGCCGCGTCGGTCTCCGCGAGCTGCGACACGATCGTCGCCGCCACGTCCTCGACGAAGGTCTGCGCCATCGAAATGAGCCAGGCCTTCCGAACGGTGGACACGCTCGCCAGATACTTCGGGTCGGCCGTAACGGTAATGCCGGTAGGCGTCCCGCCGAACATCCGGGCCGCGTTTCGTTTCCATATCTCCTTCGTCGGCATGTTCCGCACGACCGAAGCGTCGTTCCGCATCGGCGCGAGGAAGATGAGCCCCCGTTCGGTCCCGTTCATCCGGCGGAACATCCCCGCCCTGATCTCCGCCGGGCTTCTTTGGTAGTTCCAGATGCGGCACTCCGTCAGCTCTCCATCGAAGAAGTCGCCGCCATACGCCTTGCCGAACTTCAACGGCTCCGAGCTGTTTTCAGAAGCCCCGGCTCCCGTATCACTTTGGGTCTTCGCGAGCTCGAACCCGTCGCGGTAAAAGAAGATGGAGGCGGAGGTCAAGTCGAGGCCCGTCTGCACGATCGCCCAGTGATGCCACGCACCGTCATCCACGTTCCCGACGTTGGTCCGCACGTAGATTCGCTTGCCTCCAACGTTGTTCTCCCCAATTCGCCACGCCAAGTCGCCAGCAGAGAAGCAGTCGGCGGTAAAGATGTCGTAGCCAGGAAACAGACCGGAACCCAGTTGCTTCGAGCAGACGTACTTGCACCCCGTCGTCGCGTTGATCTTCGCCCAGAACTCGACCGTGACCGCGTCGAGCTGCGCCAGGTCGAATACGTCACCGAAATCGATGAAGGAAGTGGAGCCGTTGAACTTGAGGGCCATCTACGCCGTCTCGAACCTCATCCCTGCGTAATTCTTCGCGTGGTTGCCTTCGGTGCCGTCGAGGGTTGTGCCGGTCGCGTTCTTGACCGCAACTTTCCAGTGGCTCGGCAGGGTCCCGACCTTTGACGTGTCGATGCTGAAGATGTAGGTCGTGGCGTTCGCGTTCGCGACGAAAGAGCCGAGCGGTTCCGAGTTCAGCGCCGAAGAGTCGTCGTAAGTCGTGCCTCCGTCACTTGAGCGGATCAGATACACCTCGATCCGGCCGGTCGCGCCCACGCCGCTCGCCCCCGTCTTGATCTTGAGCTGGATGATCGCCGAGATGAACTTGTTTACGGAGTTGTCGATCGCGCTCGAGGTCGCGAACGTCGCGTCCGCAAGCGATGCCAGCGTGATCGTGATCGCGTTGTTGTTGTTGAAAAGCTGCTGGATCGTCGCCATCTCCTATTGAAGCTTGACTTTTATCGACGCCTGGAGCTGGTCGCTTGCCTGAAGCACGCGGCTCACGCTCAAAGCCACGGTAGCGATGAGTTTGCCGCTGGTCCCCGAGGCTACGTCCGTCAGGAAAAGGTAATCGGCCGCCGACCACGCAGTCCCGCCGCTGTTCTGAAAAGTCTTCTGCGCCGAAGTGACCTGGTAATCGCCGGTGTCGAGCGCGAGGGTCGGCCAGTCCGTCGTGTTCCGCGCGAGCGCGATCCGCGCATAGCCGGTTCCCGCGACTTCCGTGATGCCCGTGAGAATCACCGTCTCGGCCGGGACTCCCGGAGTGCCCCCGTTGTTTCCGAGGCCCACGTAGAAACTCGTCGGCGTATTCTGATTCCTAAAGTACGAGTCAAGGATGTTCTGCTCGCCCTCGTCCATGAGGCCGTTCAGCATGGCCTCGACATCCTTCGCTTCCCAGATGACCTTCCCGTTTCTGATGTGGCGAACGTCGGCCGTCACCCGAATCCACGGGTGCCGCTTTCCTCGAAGCGCCCGCAACGCGAGCTGGATGCGCCGAATGAAGTCACTCATCGGAGTCGTTCTCTTTGGCGAGTCGCCCCTTTTCTTCAAGCCGCCTGATGATCTCGGCTGTAGCTTCATCCGGTTCGGCGAACGCTTTCTTCAGCCTCTCCGCTGTCGCTTCGGACTTCTTGCACAGAATCTTCACCTTGCGTTCCTTTGCCAGCGCAAGGTGTCGCTCCTCGATCTCGCAGAGCTCACCCCGCGAATTGATCGCGTAGTAAGTCATGACGGCCCGAACACCTTCTTTCCCCGACCGTGAATCTCGAAGGCCTCCCGCGCGAGCCCCGAGTTCCTGTCTTGGCTCTGACGGACGGCTTCGCGGTGGTTCCGCTCCGACACCGCGTTATTCTTCTTGACGATGGTTTCGGCTAACGCGCCGATGACCGCGGGCTTTCCCTTCCCATCCTTCTTCTGGATGTGTTCGAGGTGCCGTATGTCGTTGTTGAACTTCTTGATCTGGTCCATTCCGTTTCCGAGGGGTGGCCCGGCGTCTCACGCGCCGGACCACTGACTCGGGAACCGAACTAGCCCGGAAGGTATTCGATGCCCGGAAGGTACGGGTACGGCGTGTTGAAGTAGGTCACCGTCAAGCTTGCGGTATCGAGCGCGGTGGTCGCTCCGGTGAAGGTGGAACCGGTGCCGTTCTCGATGATGATGAAGCCAATCAGGACCTCGCCGTCCGGGATCTCCGGCAGCGTGCAGGCCGCGAGTGTAGCCACGTCATAGCCGCCGTTCCGCCTTGTGAGCGTGCCGTCGGCCTTGACTGTGAACGCGACGCAACCCTTCTTGGTGTCCGCGATCGTGCCCGAGAGAGCCGCCATGTCTGCGGCGGCCTTCGTGGCCGGAGCGCCGTCCACGATGAAGTGGATCGCATTCGCCGATTTCACGAGCGCCGAAGTAGCAGCCTTAATCGCGAGTCCGCCTGAGTTGAAGACGAAGCTCGAGAGCGCGCGTTGCACCTTGCTGAACGAGTTCGGGTAGCGCGGATCTAATGTTCTAGCCATGTGTGTGTGATGTTTTGTTTTCGACTAGACCTAGACCGTGAAGGTGCCGTTCGTGAGGGCGAAGTTGCCGCGAGCCCGGCGCAAGCCGAGGTTCACGTACTCCTTCAGGAAGCCCTCCCAAATCGCCTTCCCGCTAAGCCGCAAGATCGTTCCCGACCCGTCGTACTCAAGCCACTTGAGAGGCGAGAGTTGCGCCAACGTGAACGCCTTGAAGTCAACGCCGTAGATCGTGCCGTCGGGCACGTCGTATTCGAGCACCGCGGCGACCTTCCGGCCGGCTGCGGCGAATTCGAGACCGCTGAACCCTCCCGTCAGCTCGACGGAGTTCACGATCCGCTGGAGCGATTGCGCGTCAGCCACGAGCCGGTTGTAGGGCGAGATGTTCATGAACATCGCCGACACCTTCCCGTACTCGTCCGACTGCATCAGCATCTTCTGGAGTTTTTGCTCCAGTTCGCGGGCCGCGTCGTAGGTGGTCGCACTCGCGAAGACGTTCGGCTTCCACCACGGGTTGGTCGAACGATTCACGGTTTGAAACGTGTTGGTCGTAAGACCGATCGCGGCCAGGAGACCGTCCGGCTCGACGCCGGTCGTCCCGTCGGGGCCGACGATGTAGACGCTGTCGGCGTTCGCCCACGTGCGGGCCGCGGCGAGCGTGACTCCCGTGTCGGAGTCAACCGATGAGATCTCAACTGCGGAGCCCGACCCGATCTTCAGGAACATTCCTGGCGCGAAATACTTCGTGCCGGCAATGTCCGCATTCGGCGTTGAGCTGTTGACCACGAGTGCGGTGGAGTTCGTCCCCCCGCCGTTCGCGGTCGTGATGAGGCCGTTTGTCGCGCCGTTCTGCAGGAACATCCGGTTCATCTGCTTCGCGTGCGCGGTCCTCATCTGTTCCTCGTTCAACGTCATGAGGTTGGCGAGCGCCTGCTCGCTCGATCGTGCCGTTTCGAGGTCCGCGTCAGCCACGGAGAACCCCGTGAAGAGGTATTTCGGGCTGATTTCGAGGCGGCCGGTTGCGGCGTAACCGGTCGGGAGCGTATCCGTCTTGCCAACCGCAGCGGTGCCGGAGTGCATCGACTTCACGACAGTGATCAAAAACTTGTCGTTAATCTTTTCAACTCCGACGTTCTTCTTGAGGTTGGCGAGAAGCGGCGTCTCCTTTGCGTACTGGTCCTCGATGTTCGGGGCCAGGATTTGCTTCAGATAATTCTGAATCTGCGCTACTGGAATGAGCACTAATGAGGCCTTGCTTTATTCCTCCGATGAGTTGTTTTTGAAGAATTCCACTGCTTGTGCAGTGCGCTCTTCTTCCGTCTCGGCCTTCTTGCGAGTGCCCGGTGTCGTCTGGACTTGCGAACCGCGTTCCGTCTTCAAGACCTTCGCCTTGATTTCAGGGAACTTGTCGTAGAAACCCGCGTGCACTTTCCGGTACGTCTGTTCGAGGTCCACGAGGTATTCGCCCTCGCTCTCGCCCTGGACATACACGGTGAGTGACGGGTCCTTTTCGACTGCGGCGCGGATCTCGTCGAGCTTGAACGGAGGTTCGCCGTGCTTGCCGGCGTACTTCTCCGTGAGGGTCTTCACCGCGGAGTCGAGCTGTGCGCTCGCGGTCCGCGACTGGTAGCCCTCCTGGAACTCGTTCAACTGCTTCTGGAACGCTTCCAGTTGCGGCTTCGTGACGAAGCCGAGCTCCTGAAGAATACGAACCGCTTCCTGTGCCTGCGGATTGCCCGCGAACGCATCGGTGACGGTTTTCTCCGGCTTCTTCAGATTGCCTTGCTCGTCGATGATCCCGTCCTTGACCAGCTTCGCAATGAGCTGAGACTTCTTCGTGAATTCAGGCTGGAACGATTTGTAATCGTTCGCCGACTTCATGAATTCGCGAAATTGATCGACAGAGTATTTCTGCCCGTCGAGCTCGTACTCTGTGGGCGCCGCCGGTGGGGTTGTGGTTTGCTGGCCTCCGCCAGTTCCGCCGCCATCGCCTCCGCCTCCTGGAGTCGTAGTTTTTGTTGGATCGTCCATGTGAATGAACGGACTCTGTTCTTTTCCGCCGACCTTTCCACTGTCCTTGCGGCCTGGTGGTTGCCTTGCTGTGCGGAAGAGTCCTGGAGTTTCGGGAGATCTCTCTCCCACGGCTGGCCCCGGCGGGGAGGATTACGCCGGCAAGGCTTGTCGGATCACCCTCACCGGGACGGAGCCATGCGTGGAAGAACGATGGCGGGATCTGCCTTTAGAGTAACAGTCGGGTGGTGTTTGTAAACTGTGGATAAGTAGTTCAGGCTGCCGCCGCGGGTGGCTGCGCTGGCGCCTGTTCGACCTTGATGCCCAGCGTCTTCAGAATCTCAAGACGGAGCTCTGGCGGGAGCGCGGCGAATTCGGGCGTCTCGACGATGGAAACCCCGTGCGCCTTCTCCTCCTGGAGCTTCTCGAGGATCTCGTTCACGTTCGAGAATTTGAACCCCTTCAGGACTTCCTCTTTCGGCAGGTAGCCCTTGTCGCCGAGCTGGAGCAGGGTGTCCCGCTTGCCCTCCGCCGTGTAGGCGAGGCCGCTTTCGATCTCCACCTTCACCCCGTACTTCGAGGAGATCGGGATCGCGTCGCTCTGCGGATTCTCCGCGGCCATCGACACGCCGGAGACGAGCTTGAGCGACTGGCGCGTGCCCTCCCTGCCGATGTAGTTCACGTCCACCGGCTCCTTGAAGTACCGGTCGCCGCATTCGAGAATCTTCTGCGCGATCTCGCTCAGCGTGTCGGAGAGCCGGTCGATCGAAGTCTGCTGATTCTGGAACTCGGCGTTCTGGAGACTTTCAAGCGCGCGATACGCCTTCACGCCTGGAGGAATCTTGCCGAAACTGATGACCGAAGTCCCGATCTCGTCCATAAAACCCTTGAGTATCTCGACCATATCGGTCGCGACGGTCGGTGTCGGACCGGGCTGCATCCATGTGGGTGGATTCGGCCCTTCGTACTCGATCATCTCGCCGTTCTCATTCAGCACCCGCTCAACCTTCGAGAGCTTGGGCTTGAGGAGCCGCGCGACTCCGACGGTCCGCGCGTAGCCTTCGATCATCGCGGCGATGATGTCGATCCCGCGATTTAACGGAATCAGGTCGTCGAACGGCGATGGCTGATACAGCGGACCCTCCTGCGGCGTGTATGCCACGAAAGGAATCTCCGTCAGCTCAGTTTTGTCCTCCCGGAGAATCTCCCCCTCACACTCCGTGATGAGGTCAAACGTGTCCCCCGACTTAACCCAAATCTCATTTAAGAATTGCCGCGCGACTCTCGGATCGGTGATCGCAGTTGTATGGCCGCGACCCTGTTCCCGGAGCTTGATGTTCTTCCAGTCCGAGAGCGCAAGCCGATCGGACGGCTTGAGACGAGCCGTCACTTCGGGGTCGTAGAGCGGTTCCCCCTCGGCATCCTTTACGTTCTTGATGTATTCGAGTGTTCGCGAGACTCCTTTCCTGAGCCACGACGACTCGCGGAGTTCACCGATCCCCATTTCATGCCAGATGTCATACGGCTCGTATGTGTCTAAAAAGATATTTCCGTCAGCGTCGCCGCCAATCTCCGCGTAGCCGACGTTGTAGCGGAACCCGTGCGAGACGAGCTTCCTGATCTGCCGCCTCAACCCGAGGAAGTACCAAAGGGCATCCATCCATTCCGAGACGCCGCGGGCGTTCTCGTCGAACTTCTCAGTCAGCGCCGCGTCCATCCCTGGCTGCGGATAGATCACCCAGCGCGGATCGCGCGACACGACCAGGTTCACGAGACTCTTGATCTGCTTTTTCGCGCGGGGGATGGGCCGGACCTGGATGCCCTTCGGGAACTTGATCGGTTCGAGCTGGCCGAGCTGGTTGACCTGCTTTACGAAGTGGTTGTTCTCCCAGAAGTTGTCCGAGAGATACCACCGCATGTCGAACTTCTGGCGCGACTGGCGGCCGTACTCGATGATGTCCTTCGCTAACTTTTTGTTGGCGGTGTCAGCCAGTCATGTGCCTTGCTTTACTCTTCCTCGAAATCCTTGCCGCCCCGTGCGAACTCGTCCTCCACCACTTTCAGGGCGAGAGCCGGGTCGAGGTCCTCGAGCGGGACCGCCGGGATCTCCGGCGGCTCGTCCTTGAATCCTTTTTTCTCGACCTTCCGGGCGAAGAGATACTCCTCAAGATTCCGCGCCTTGATCTTCGTCGTCAGGTCGCGGAGCTGCCGGTCGTGCTGAATCTCCCGGAACACGAAGAGGCCGGTAAGGATGAACAGCACGACGTACTCGAACATGTGTGGTGGTACAACCGGTGTGCGTCTACGACTGCGGTCGCTTTTCCTCGATGGCAGCGATCGCGTCCTTCTTAGTTTTGAACGCTACGGCAAGACCGAGCTGAGCGCCAAGTTCGTTGAGCTGCTTGAGCTTCATCGTTTTGAGCGCGGCGAATTCGGGAATGTCCGCGGGCGCGATCGCGTCCGCCGCCTTCGGCTTCGGTTCAGCGTCGCCCTTCGGCTGCTGGCCGTCGATGTTGGTGCTGATTGGCACGTTAATTACTTCACGTTTGCTTTACCCCGACCTTTTCAACCATTGCCTCTTATCGTAAAGCTCCCTCCCGCACCGTCAATGTGCACAACTCACTCCTCGCCGTAGTCCTCGTCGTGCTGACGCCGGCTGAGCGTCTCGATGTCGCGCTGCACGGCGTCGGACTTCACCTCCTTGTCGGTGAGCGGCTTCCTCGGCCGGTCCTTCACCGAGGCCGGAGCGTTATGACGGATCATGAGCGCGATCGCGTCGGCGAAGATCTCGTCGTCGTTCTTGCCGCTCATCGCCTCCGGCCGCCCTTGGCGGTCCCTAACGAAGGTAAGGCACTCCTGGAGAAGATCGCGGTCCGGCCAGTATTCGGTCTCGGCGATCGCGGTGAGGAGCTCCGCGAGCATCACGGGCCGGCTTTGCGAATCCGTCTTCCAGCCGTATTTCCTCCGCGGCTTCCGCGTCACCTCGTCGAGAAGCTCCTGGAAGTGGAGGTTGGGGTAGCCCATCTCGACGAGCTCGCTGTTCACCCAGAGCCCGTCCTTGTTCACCTCGACGCCCATGTAGGCGTTGTTGTAGAACGCGCCGAGAAGGTAGGCGCCCTTCGCAAACTCGTCGGGCGGAACCTGGCCGCGCCATTTCGCGACGAGCCGACCCGTGCCGGCTTCGCGCACCCGGAGGACGGACCAGTCGCCGCCGACGATCCCCTCCGCCACGTCGCCGCCGACGACGTAGCCCTTGTACTCGTCGGGCGTTTCCCAAATCCGCAGCGGGCCGTTCTGGTCCTGGACGAACCGGATGCCTTCGGGCTCGCGCTTCAGGAACCCGCGCGCGGCCGGCTCGACGGCTTTTCTCAAGAGCATCGCGATCCGGTCGTTGTCGAAATACGATGAGCCCGTGGCGAGAAACGCCTCGTCGGGCGTCTCCGGATACTCCTGCTTCAGCATCCGCTTGTCGGTGAACTCGGAGGCGATGACCTGAAACTGCTCGGGGGTGTAGAACTCGCGCCAGCCGAAGAACCGAGGCTTGAAGCGCACGAGTCCCTGCTCGGCGAGATGCCACGTCTCCTCGTAATGGTTCCCGTAGCCGTTCGCGGTCGATTCGATGAACGCCAAGCCGCTCTCGGCGTCCATTTGCCGCAACGTGCCCTCGATGATCTCGGACGCGGACATCTTCTCAAGGTCCGGGTAGTGGGCGGCCTCGGAGAACAGAAGCTTCTGCACCGTGCTGCCGCGCCCTCCCGTCCTCGCCGATGCGGTGCCGCACGCGAAGTGCGCGAGGTTGTGCCGCAGCTCGTAGTTGCCGTCCTCGTCACGGGCGAACGTCCGCCGGGCGAGACCTTCAAGGCGGTTCGGGTTTCGGCGATCGCCTTCGGCAAGCGCGAGCTTCCGCGCCGCCCACGACAGCATGAACCAGCGGTAACGCTTCCGGAACTGCCGCGTGGCCTCGTCCTTGTAGCTGATGACGAATGATTCGGTGGGATCGCGGGTCAGAATGTCGTCTGCGGCAAAAATGCCGAGAATGAGACTCGTGAATCCTTCCTTGCGGGCTTTCAGGACGATCTCGCGGACCGCGGCAAGTAGACCGCGGTTTTCAATGTCGTAGTCGCGGCAGAGATCGTCGTAATAGCGGTTCTGAACGTCGCGGAACTTAAACGGGACCAGCCGCCCGGTCTTGGGCTCATCGATCAGGAAGTTGTCCTCGATGAACCGGCGGTACTTCACGCGTAATCGTTGCGGTCTTTCTCCGGATCGGGTCGCGTGACCTCCACCTCCTGCTTGTCGCGCATGTCCGTCACGTTCTTCGCCACGAAGATGAAGCTCGCCGGCGGAGCTGCACCCGAAAGCCCAAGTGAGATCAGGAACTCTTTCTGTAGTTCTTTCGCCTCTTTATAGGCCTTGCAAAACTCGGCGAGCTCTGGAAAATCCTTCGCCGGAGTCCCGTCCTCGTCCTCTCCTTTCTCCGCCCATCGCCAGAGGGTCGTGTAGTCAACCTTGATCTTCTTGGCGAAGCCGTAGAGCGTCGGCAGTCGGTTCGCGATCAGCCGGAACTTCTTGCTCTCTTTCTTCACGTCCCCGTTCGCGAAGAACTCTTTGGCCTGTTCCGCGATCTCCCGACGATACGGTTCGAGGGAGAAAAACTCCACGAGCTGCTTGCAGTACTCGGGTTTGAACTTCGTCGGCCGGCCGCCGGGGTGTTTAGGCTTGGGTGCCTTTTTCGTCATCGAGCGTCCCATGCTTCAAGTCCCACAGCTCCGCGCGCACTGCGAGGAGCGAGAGCACCAACGCGACCGACCAGTGCGCCTGGAACCAGACCGTCACGAGAAGGCCGATCTCGACGAGCATGCGAAGGAGTGTGTATTTTGGCTGGCGGGTGAACGTGCGGGGCATTGATTTCACTTTAGTACACCGGTGGATTTTGGCAAGCTCACGATTGGTGGACATTCAAGGGCAAGATCGGGTATAGATCGACAGAGGCCGACCCCAACCCACAAGAGGTTGACGCCGGCCCAAACTGGCGTTTTGTCCAACGGGACAGGTCCTGGGCACCCTGGAAGTAAGGTGTAGGGGACGAGTCCTCAGCGGACGATTCCAACGCCCCGTACGAACCGACCCTTTCAGGGTCGGCCGGAGGTCCCTATCAGGGACTGGACGGACGGCTCGCGCTACACACTCTCACCTCTGCGCGGAGGGGTGACAAAGGAGTAGCCGGGCCGCGGAGAAGCAGCACGAAGAACGGCGCTTCACTTTCCACTTCCGCGCAAGGTGGAGGTGTGACTTGCGAGCGCTGTTTTCAATCATCGCCCTCTCGCTTCCCGGGATCTCCGAGGAATCCCTTGTCACTATCGCTGCGCTAGTCCTGCTCGTCCTGAGCATCGCAACCGTGATCTGGCCGAAGTTCACGGGGCTGGTGAAGATGATCTGGGCCGACTTCCGCGCGGCGGTGAGGGAAATGCGCGACTTTTGGCAGGAGCTCCGGCAGAACCGCGGCGTTCCCTAAGAACGTTGCCGCCCGGCCGGGCTTGGAATACTATCCCCAGCTACGCGGGAACGCGCCCAATAACCACAGAGAGGCCGAAGCGTGGGTCTTCTAGACAATCTTCTCGCCGCTTACGAGAAACACAAAGATGGCGTCAACCTGGCGCTCCTCACGGTGATCGCCGCTGCGGGAATATCTGGAACGCTGTATTTCCAGAGCCTCTCCACTCAGCTTCAGAACGCCAATCAAACGAACGCGTCCAACACCTCACGCCTCGAACTCGACCACCGCGCGCTCGCTGGGCGGGTCGAACTTCTCGAAAAAGCAGCCGTTGGTTTGGTCGCCAGTCTCGACAAAGCCACCGCGACTTTTGAAAAGGCCATTTCCGATCCTCGGAGTAAGACAAATTCCGCTGAACTTCAAAAAACGCTCGACGAGCTTCAGCGCGCCGCCGATAATTTACGCGTTACCAGCGAAACTACCAAGATACTGTCCAACAGCATCGCACTCAGAGAACTCGATCCCGCCGTTCTGGCGTACCTGGCTCGCAGCAGCAATTACGCAGCGCTAGTAAATGCACCCATGAACGAAGCGCTGCTACGAGACTACTTGTTGGCTCAAGCTTCAGCCGACGCTCCTCCCCAACAGCGTTGGGGGATTATCGTAGTCGCTGTCTTGATATCCCTCGGCCTCCTACTCGCGTATCTTCTCGGTTGGTCCTCCTCTCGAAATCGGAAAACAGATTCATCAAAGAGCAACGCATCTTGAACAACGCTCGCCTGAAGGCGAGAGGTTTCACCCATAATTTCGCCACGGCTCCGTCGCCCGCTCGACTTCGATCTGCCGGCAGAGCATCGCGTTCTCGGCGACCAGGAAGCTCGCCCAGAACGCCCAGCCCGCGACTTCCCACTTGCCTGCGGCGAGATTGATGAAGCCTGCGACGAGCCCGAGGATCAGGCAGATGATGTGTGTCCTCGTCATCTTGGGATCGATGATAAAATTAGAGGATGAACCGAGCATCTTGCAAATGCGGCGCTTGGCTGGGGATTGGCTGCATCTGCTTCCACTCGATCTCGATCTTCGGGAAGAAGGCGGAAGGAGTCGCTGACCACCTTGCTCTCGGCGATCAGCCGGCGGTTGAAGTAACCAACTACCACTCGACCGAGGCGCACTATGTGGACTGGCCAACCTTGGGCAATCGCTCGGAGTGGGTGATTCCCGGCGTCAGGTCCACCGGCAGCAGTTCCAGCACAAACTCGCTGGGATAGACGCTTCCTCATACGAGTGTTGCCTGTTTGCTCCCCCGAGCCTCGACTCGTTCCGGGTTCGACTCGCCGAAGGCCTCAACGACTGCCTTGCACTCCTTCACGTCGAACATGCCGATGTGCGCCTGGATGTGAGGCATCTCGAGCCGTCGCGCGAGTTCTCGATAAGCGGCCGACCTCGACATCTTGCCCCGCCAGAACTTGTCGAACGCGGAATGCGCGCGCTTCTTCCACTCCCGAAGCTCTGCGTTCGCCATCCGGCCGAGCGGGACGTGAGCCCGACTGTTCTTGTGAACTCCCACGTAGGCGTCGCACTCCGGATACTTGCCGCACAGCCAAATCTTTCCGTAGCTCCTGCCGTAGATGACCGCGCTGTCGGTGAGCCGCGCCTCCGAACCGCAATAGGGACACACCACTTGCGTCATGTGATGAGCCGTGCTTGCACTCGATCCGGCGCCTCGGCCCGCTCCGGCCTCGCCGGCGGCAGAACGATTCGCCTCGACCCGACGAGCCGGTAGAAATAGAGCGTCGGATGCTCGGGGTCCTTTTCACTCACGATTCGCTCCGGCCGCCCCTGTTTCTTGAAGCGGTCGTTCAGGTCCCACACTCTCGCGGAGATTCGCGCGATCCCGAGATGATCCGAGCCGTAGACGACGCGCATGATCTCGTCCGTGCGGTGCGGGCGGCCGTCGGAGAGGAGTTCGAGAAGTTTCTGTGCCTGGGTCATACCTCCGTTCCCGCTCACAGCAACTTGATCAGTTTCTCCCGTGAGTAGGAGTGATCGACGAGCACGATCTCGATCAAGAGCTGCGCTCTCTCGGCCCTCGACATCTTCGTGACCGCCTCGCGGAGCGGCTTCTCCCAGTTCGTGCTCTTGAACCCCTGCTTCCGCTCTGAGTCGTAATACTGCTGCGTGACCTTCGGCTTGATCCCGCGCCGGCGGCACACGGGGGCAATCACCATCGTTCCGCGGCTGATGCCCACTTCGAGGAGTATGTTGAACGCTCCTTCGGAAAGCGGCCAGCCGACCTTGCCGATCGCCCGGACGAGCCCGCGCTCGGCCGCCTCCTTCTTCGCCTTCTCGCGCTTGATCGCCGCCTTACGGCGGGCGATTTCCTTCTGCTTAAGCCTATAGACCGTTCCGGGCCGCGACCCGTGAACCGAGCAACTCTTGTCGCAGCAGATCCGAATGATCTCGCCCACTCCATCGTCCGCTTCGCCAGCCACGATGAGTGCTTTCTGTTCGGACTTGCACGTATCCCTCTCCGAGAAGAGTTTGCGATAGTTGTCCCGTTTCAGGACGCCCTTCGGGTGATTCGACACCCATCCCCCTGCGACGAGGGCCAGCGCCTCGCCGCGTTTCTTGAAGTCTGCCTTAACGATCTCCAAGTGCGCAGCGAGCTTCCGGCCGAAGCACGTCGGATCACCGCACTGAGCGGCTTCCTTCTCTCCGAAAAGCGTCGGACCGGTGCGCTTCGTGCAGTCCGCGCACGGCGCGAACGCGGCGACCGCCGCTTCGTGGTTCTTCCACGGCGGCGCGGCCGACAGCTTGCGGAACGTGAGCTCCTGTATCCACTCCCTGAGTTCGGTGAGGTCCACTCTTCGCCGCTCACTCATGAACCGCAGTGCTTTCTCCTGGTCCGCTTCTTCAAGGCGTGCGATTAGGACCGCGTGCCCGGCCGAAAGTTTTCCGCTGCGGAAGCCCGCGGCGGCCTTCTTGCCGAGATTCGTGAGATGGAGCCGCTGGCGGACATACGCGACGCTCTTGGCGGTCCTCGCCGCCACGGATTCGACTTCGAGCTTTCCCTTTTCGATGAGCTCTCGGTAAGCGTTCCCCTCGTCGAGCGGGTGCACGTCCTCGCGGTGAAGGTTCTCGATGATCTGCACCTCCCGCGCTTCTGCGTCGTTGAGGTCATCGATCCGCGCGGGGATCTCGTCGAGACCGGCGAGTTTCGCTGCCCGGAACCGCCGGTTGCCCGCGACGATCTCGAATTTCTTGCCGTCCTTCGCCTTCGGGCGCGCGATCACAGGGACCAGCACGCCTTTCTCCTTGACGCTCGCGACGAGGTCGTCGAACGCCGGTCCCGCGAAGTCCTTGCCGCGCGGGTTGGTGCTCGACTCGTAGGCGAGCGCGATCTTAATTTGCTGTAATTGCATCGGTGTGGTTGTTCTGCTTCGTTTTACCTCCTAGATATCTTCCTCGTCGTCCGTCTCAGGACCTTCGTCGTCGTCCTCCGGCTTCTCCGCGCGATCGCGCGCTCTGCCGCACGTCCGGTACGTGTGGCCAGGCTTTCCGCACTTCCCGCACTTTCGCTGGCCGCGCTCTCCGTGCGGCCTGCCCCCCCCTAATCCGGCCCTGCCGGCGATCTTTCTCTTGAGCTCTTCCTTAGAGAGGACGCGACCCGGCAGCGATTCGCCTTTTGGCTTCCGCCCCCGTTTCGTTTCGGGCTTCGGCGCGGGCGCGCCGCCCCCTTCGACTTCGGCAAAGAGCTTGCCCTCGTGGACAAGGTAGTTCTTGCCGTTGATGGTGTATCCGTTCATGTGATTGTTTTGTGTTCGACCGTCACCTCCGCGTCCCACGGCAAAAGTCCGAACCCAGCGGCCGTCACCGCTTCGCGCGGGGCGGCTGAAAGCACGATCGTCGCGCGGTCGTCGTGCTGTTTCAGGTTCTCCTTCTTCACGCTCGAGACCAGCGCCCAGAACTCCAGCCGACCGCCTTCCTCGTAGAGGACGCGAATGAGCTGCTCCTTCGGGAGCGCGGCGAGCTTCATCGCCTCCGTGATGTTCTGCGAATGAAGGATCACCTGGACCGACTTGTCCGGCGATTCGAGGTTCCTGATGGAGACCTCCTTGACCTTTGCGTTGAATCGGATGTCTTGCATGGGATTGGGTTGGTGGAAGTAGAGATTCTGTAGGTGCGCTGCGAAGTCGTGGTTATAGGTGGCGAGATTGTGGACCCAGCGGGTGATGAAGATCGTGAGGCTGTAGGGTCGGTCGGGTCCGCGGTACAGGTGATGCTGTTCTAGTCGGCGGTTATCCTGCGTGTACCAGCATTCCTCCGGTGATCCCTTCACCTCGCCCTTCCACGTCCGCACCTTCCGCACGTGGAAGCACTGTTGGACCCTCGCCGGGCAGTCGCAGGTCAGCGTCCCGTCCGCGTGCTCCGTCACCCAACGAAAGGTGTTCGGTTCGCTCCGCGACGGGATTTTGAACCTGCGGACCGCCCGGCTCACGGCTTAGAAGGGCAGATCCTCTCTCCCGGTGTTTTCGCCGAGCTCGACTTCCGGGATCTCATCCGCGGCCGGCGCGCCGCCGTTCTTCGCGGCGGGCCTCGGCCCGAGCTGTATCCTCTCGACGATGACCTCCGTCTGCTTCCGCTTGTTCCCTTCCTTGTCGTCCCACGTGCGGGTCGCCAGTCGTCCTTCGATGAGGACGAGCGAGCCCTTCACGAGATACTTCGTCGCGATCTCGGCGGTGCGGCCCCACGCGACGATGTTGTGGAACTCGACCTCCTCCTGCTTCTGCCCGTCCTTGTTCTTCCACGTGCGGTTCGTCGCCACGCCGAAGCTCGTGACTTGCTTACCGCTGTTTGTTGATTTCAGGACGGGGTCGGCCGTGACGCGGCCGACGATGATGACACTGTTCAGGTTCATTGCTGTGTTGATTGATTGCTGCGTTGATTGATCACGCGGCTCTTCGACTGAGCCGGTAGAAATCCGTCCGACCGTTCCAGCTTGAGAGCGTCTTCGCCGCGAGAAAGGCGTCAAGGTCGTCTTCCATCGCGCCTTTCGTCTCGTCGAGGAACTTCGCCTCGAAAGCCAGGTAAGACGGATAATCTGTTTTCCGTTTCTTCTCCATCCGGGCGACGTACTCCTCCTCCGTTTCTTTGGCGAGGCGCACGGCCCAGCGACCTTTGTATTTCTTTCCGGTTTCTTCGGTCGCCGCCGCGCCGTAGCCGGCGGTCTGGAGACGCACGCTGTTGTAGAGCGCGCTCGACGACTTGAGGTCCACGACGCAGAGGCCGCCGTCGATCATCGCCTCTATGTCCATTTGTCCGATGTAGTGGTGCTTCCGCGAGTAGACGATCCGCTCCGAAGAAACGAAACGGACCTTGTGTTCTTTCGTCCAGTCGAGAAAGCCGTTCACCCCGATCAGAACCGCCGGGTCATCGGGCATCTCAGGCGGCTCCTTGTGACCGGGCAGGTTCAGCTTGTACTTGATGTACCCCTCGCACCAGTCGTGCATCGCGGTCCCGACATTCGCCGCTTCCTCCTTTCGCCTGGAGTGCTGCTGGACCGCCTCGAGGATCATTTCCTCGCTGAGCTCCTGGCCGACGAACGGCCGGAGGTATTCCTCGCAGAGCCCGACGGCCCACGGGATGAGCCCCCGGCTCTTGTCGATGATGCCGATGATGCCGGTGACCGACGGGGGCCGCTCGCCGTTCGCGATGTAGACGTGAGTGTCCGGGAAGAACCGAACCTTCACCTTGCCCTTGTAGAGGGCGACTTCAACGACGTTCCCCATGCCAGTTGGCTTTTTCTTTTCGGCACCTCCGACATAAGGGCTTCTTTCCCTGCTTCACGTAGAAGTCACGCTCCGCCTTCGTGATCGGCTCCCCGCAGCCGTGGCACTGGTATTGCGGCGTCCCGTTCGATGGCGCGCCACTCGTCGGTGTCGGCCCGACGCCGATCTCCCGGAACTCGTTTTTGCCGTATACGTCGGATGCGATGCCGAGCTCCGAGGCGCACTTCTTCAAGGCGTCGGTCGCCGCGGCTTTGAGGTCGTTGCCGTAGTCGAGCGGCACCTTCGAGTCCTTCTTCAACTTCACGTCCGCGCGGCCGAACTGCATTTTGACGATCATCGGCTCTCGGGTCTTCGGGTCGCGGATCGTCAGCCGCCCCTTCACCCAGACCTGCTCGCCTTCGCGGCCGTGCTCGACGATCTCGAAGTCCCAAAGCCATCCGAAGACGAAGTTGAGGACTTTCTTCACGTAGACGCCGGTCACGTAGTCCCACGTCCCGCCGCCCTTCGCCGGGCGCGTGTAGATGTGGTTCTTCGGCGTGCGCTGGAAGATCTTGATGATCTGCTTCGGTGTGAGGGGCGCCGCGACGAGCGTCAGCGACTTGCCCTGCTTCTCGATGAATTCTTCCTGTTGGAGTCCGCCGGATTGCGCTTTCGCGGCAGCGGACTGATTTTGTTTTTGAGTCATGTCTCTTGTGATTCGGGAGGGTGAGAGAGACCTTCGCAGATAACTCTCAGTCCCTTATCGGGCATCCTTCGGCAGACGTTGCCATCTCCCTAAGATGTTTTCCCTCCCGAATGCGAACGTGCTTTTGGTTTTTCGACTTGCTATTTGCGCGGAGACGGCCGCGCGCCGATCTACGAAACTGCGATGAGGATGAGGAGGGCTGCGGCCACGCGGATTACGATGGGGATCGCGTCGGCGGCCCAGGGCCTCAAGGTCCAGACGGGGGCGTAGACGGCGCCGGTCGGGGACCATTCGCGGTGTTGGAAGACTTGTCTCACTTTCATCGTATCTGTTGCCACCCGCACACGAGAACATCTCCGACGATCAGTCCGTCGTTGTTGTACGGATACTTTTCGATCGGATACCATTCTCGCCAGATCTTCGAGGCCACCTCGTTGACCGGAAGTCCATTGAGCTTTCCGTTGTCGTTCACAACTATCGCCTGCCGCGCTCCTCGTCCGTATGCCGGCTTTAGCTGAATGTCGATCGTGCCTCCGACCATTTCGCGGAGCTCGGTGAGGCCGAACTTTTTGCCGTCATGTGGCCTGACCTTTTCCACTGTTCCATCGGCTTTTATCAATTCTGCCATCGACTAGTGACTGTTTTTGTTTTCGACCTTTACCCCTTCACGATAGCAAGTGGTAGATAACTGTCAAACCGCACTCCGCACACCTGTGGATAACTGCTTCCGTCGTTTGGCCCTGTATCTGCGCTGGATTTCCCGGCGCCTGGTCTTTCTCGTCTTCCAGTATTCCCGGAACCAAGCGTTGTATTCCTCGTCCGTCTCGAACTGGCTCCTGTTCGGCATCCCTTTCAGTGAAACATAACGGCGTGGGCGACGCGAGGCCGGGGTGTTGATAACTCTCGGCGCGAAGCGCCGGCCCGCGGCCGATGATTTGCATTACGGCCTCGCGCCGCCATGCTCACCACGCGAACCGACCGCATTTCCGTCCGATTCATCGTCCATCGCTACGACGACGGGACCCCGTGGCTGGGTATCGAGTCCACGGACGGGAAGGTGCTACCCATGCTCGCGGACGGGTTCTTCCGACTCGAGCTCAAGGCGGGGACGACCTGGGAAGAAGCGGGGAGGATCGCGGAGGTGCTGGACGCTGTGGTGGAGTCGCTGGCGGTCACGCGGTTCCTGCCGGCGGTGAACGAGCGGCCGTTTTGACTACTCCTCGTCCTCACGCTGCCGGTGGCGCCCCGATGACAACCGCGGGCCTCCGGCGCTCACCCACGTCTCGAAGTTCAGGATGTCCTTGATGGTCTGGTCCGAGACGCCATACTCGTGCGCCAGCTTGAGCACCGGGTCTCCTCGCGCAAAGCGCTCACGGATCGCGCGGGCGTCGCCGCTGCGGATGCGAGCCGTGGTCACGCCGCCTTCTCGCGCAAAAGCGCGAGCGACCGGGCCAATCGGTCCGCCGCACGAGCCCGGCCGGTCGTGGTCTTCAGCGCGTGTTCCCACACTCGCAGCACTTTCCATCCGCGCCTTCGCAGCTCGCGCGCATTTCTCCGATCGCGGCGTCTGTTGCCCGCGACCTTCGCGCTCCAATACGGCCGGTTGTCTTCGGGCATCCGGTAACAGCGCGGGCATCCGTGCCAAAAACAGCCGTCGATGAACACCGCGAGCCGCCAGGAAGAGAAGACGAAATCCGGCTTGCCTGGAAGGAGTAGATGGCGGCGCCATCCGGTGATGCGCCGGGAACGGAGAACACCGACGAACGTGATCTCAGTCGTCCGGTTCCCTCGGGACCGGATGCTCGACATATTGTGCGAACGCTGCGCGCGCGTGAGCCAATCAGCCACGGAGATCTCACTTCTTCCGACGCACCTTCTCGAACTTCTTCTCCAGCCACTCCAGGACGTAAAGCTGATCGTCTATCGTAGCGCGCCGCACCTGGGCGACGACGTGAATTCGGTCCGGCCGCGCCAGGGCGATGTTCTGAAGGCCCTCGTTGCAGTTCGTGCATTGCGCCCGGAGGTTCTCGGCCGTGTCCGTGCCGCCCTTCGACTTGTCGATGATGTGGGCAAGGGCGAGCCGGATCGTCCGGCCGGGGTGATACGGGTCAGCGTCACCCGCGGCGGCTCCGCACATTTGACACGTGTAGCCGTTGCGGTCCAGGACGTAGGCGCGCGTCTCCTTCGAGATCCCCCGAGGAAGCGCGGGTCTCCGCTTATCGCTTTCGAGGATGTATTCGCCGGGCTTCAGATTGCCGCGGTCCTTGTGCGAAAGGATCGGATAGCCGTATTCGTCGCGGAGCTCGCGGAGACGCCGCGCCCACTCCGAAGCGTTGCCCGACGCCTTGCGGATCTGGTCCGAGGTGACTACCTGCCCCTTGTTCCCGAGCAGGAACTCGAGGACGCGCCGCCTAGACCCAGACCCGATTTCCCTCGGAATCTGCGACATCCGCGTCTCCGTGAAACAGGGCGCCTTGCGCGTATCCGGGTTCCCGGCGCACCTTACCGATTAGCGCGGCACGTATCGCCTGTCCGACCAGACGCGCGACGGGTGGAGGGAACGCATTGCCGATCTGACGATAGGCGGCCGTCTTCGCCCCGACGAAGTTCCAATCGTCCGGGAAGCCCTGGATGCGCGCCGTCATGCGGACGGTAAGCCGCGGCTGCTTGGTCGATGGGAAATCCCTGCCCGGCGGTTCGTCCGCCACGCCGTGCCCGTCCACCCCGAGTTTCGCCCACTCCCGCTTTGCTCTGGTGGGACCGAGGTCCGGGCCGCCGTGCTTCTTCGAGCCGCCAACCAGCGTCGGCGCGACCCCGTTCGCGCGCCGCGCCCAGGCTTTCGCGCCTCTCCACCGACGCTCGGCCATGAGGTCCGCAAGCACCTCACCGACCGTCGGCGTTTTCTTCACCTCTCCGGGCCACGCGAAAGACGCCAGACGATCTCCGCGAAACGCGACCAGGATGAACCGCGGACGGAGTTGCGGCACTCCGCACGACGCCGCGTTCACGACCCGCCAATCGGACTCGTAGCCGAGCCGCGCGAGAGTGTTTTGAACCCGCCTGCGATACACCTTGAATTTCTCCGATGCGAAGCCGCGCACGTTTTCGAGCATCACCGCAGCGGGCTTCATCTCCTCGATCAGCCGCAATGCCTCGGGAAACAGGTCGCGCTCATCGCGCCGCCCGAGCTGCTTGCCGGCGATCGAGAACGGTGGGCACGGCACACCCCCCGCGAAAAGGTCCACGCCGCGGAACGTGCGCCCGCTCACTTCACGCACGTCAGATTCGAGAATGCGCCACTTCGGGCGGTTCGCCCTGAGCGTCGCGCACGCCTTCTCGTCGATCTCGACGGCAGCCGCGAGCTCGAACCCTGCCTCCTCGAGACCGAGTGCCTGGCCGCCGCCTCCCGCGCAGATCTCCAGGACGCTGAGAGTCACGCTGGACCTCCCATCCTCACACTCCTTCGATGTTCTCGGGGATTTCGAGCGGCAGCGAAAGCTGCCGCGTCTCGTAATCCTCGAGCAGCCGACGCACGCCGTATCGTCCGAGCCAGCTCATCGAGCGCTCCGTCTTCTTCGCCATTTCGGCGAGGCGCTCGTGTTCCCGCGCGGCCAGAACCACGCTGACGCGAAGGAGTCGCCGCCGACGCTTCTTCGGGGACTTCTTCATGCGAGTGTGCCGCACTGTGCGGCACGTTGCTGCACAAGAGAATTGGCCCGCGTGGGGGACCCTGTCAAGGGAAATCTGAACGAGCCCACGAGTCCTGTGAAACCCGTCGGCCCAGGGAGTACGCCCTAAACCTGAAACCCCGCGGCCCTCGCCGCCGGGACCTCGGGCGGACCCAGCCGGTGCGACATGAACTCGTCCCTTGAAATAGGCGGAAGCCCGAGCTGCGTGATGAGATCGCGGTCCCGCTGCCACGTGCCCGAAAGCAGGAGTATCCCCTCCCGCGCGAGCACGTTCCTGGTGCCACGGTCGCCGTCCGCCCGCACGCGGCGCATAAAGTCGCGCTGCTCGGCGACACCCTCGACCACCTTTCGGCTGATCGGCCGATCCGTCACTTCCCGGAACAGCGTCATCATCCGCTCGTTGCCGCTCGCCCCCGCAGAGATCCTCCTCGCGATCTCGGCAGACACCGTCTGCCAGAAGTTCTCCGGATACGGCTGATCCTGGACCAGCCACAGAACGTTCTGCCGGCCGTTCGCCGTGATTCCGCGCTTCTGATCTCGGTTCGGCGCGCTGAGGTATTCCGGCTTCGCGATGAACACGCCGAAGGAGCAACGGGAGGTGGTCTCGTTCGCGGAGATCAGGATACAGGCGCGCCCGGACGCTTCGGGAGGGATCATCCAGGAGGTGCTCTGGCTGAACTTCACATCCACTTCTCGCCCGGCGACCGACAAATCGAGCACGGTCCCGCGCGGAAGTTCTAGTTTGCTCCGAAGGTCGATCTCCACGCACGTGCCGATATACGTCTTCTCCGAATTCTGAAGCTCGTGATGAAAGCGGCGCCCTGTCTTCGGTGTCTTGATGACGCCGTCGATGCAGTCGCGCAGGAGATCCCCGACCAGCGCTTCAAGGCGCGCAGCTCCGCCGCCCGCAGCGATGAGCGCATCGGCAATCTGCCTCAGCTCGGCGTAGTCGGGATGAGCGGGTGTAATCGGCACAACGTATCGGGCGGCGCCATAGGCGCGGGTTCAAGGACCTCCGCCGATCGTGCGCGATCATAGTCGATCCGGGGGGAGGGGGGCCGCCGCGCCGTCGTCAAAGCCCCGCGCCGTTCCGGAACCGACGCGGGGCAACTCCCGTTCAAGCGTTCGTTCCGTCGTCGTAAGCGTGACCCCTCACACTCTCTAAATCGTGCACGACGAAGGTGATGACAAACTCAGACACCAAGTTCGCCCGCAAGTTTATGACAATCTGGTCGCAGTAAAACTTCGCGACCTGTCCATCGTCCAATCCATCCCCCGGCTTTTCCGACCGATAGTGCGCCACGTTTTTTGTCATTGTTTCCCGGCTCGACCAGCACCGAGGCAGCGTTTCTTTCCTTCGCTGCTACCTACACAGCCGGTCAGGTGCGGCGGCAGGTTACGGAGCGAAGCGACGTAGCCTGGCGGCGCCCTGACCGTTCCGTAAACGCAGCGAAGGAAGAAAACGCCGTCGTCCGTGCGCGGCGGCCCTGGGTGGGCTCGGCGAAGCCGAGTGCGTCGTGGGGTGGGAGCCGGTGAGGGGACCGGCGCGAAGCTCTTTTCATCCCGAAGGCCTCGCCGGGGCCGAAGGGACGCGCTTCGTCGCGCTCTGCGGAGCGAGCCGCGCGAGCGGAGTAGCTCGCGACGAAGTGAAAAGTTCTTCGCGCGCATGGTCGGTCCCCGAGACGGCCTGGGTGGGCTCGTATGAGCGAGCCGCGCCGGAGCAATCTCAAGTCGAGGCGCGGCGAGCACCTTCCTGCGTTTCGCGCGGAATCCTCTCGCCCTCCGTTCTCTTGCGCGATTTCGCCGAAGTTCTACGCTTGAAATCAGAACCTCGGCAACGAAAGGAGAGAGGAGATGCGAACGTACGATGTGGACTTCAAGGCGGTGAAGGCGTCGGTCGGAATGCTCGAAACGCTCGCGCGGTACGGCGTGAAACTCGAACGCGGCAAAAAGGGATGGCGCGGCGACTGTCCGTTGCCCTCTCATCAGCGCGCGAAAGGCACGCTCTCGGTTGACGATCTGAAGAACTTCTGGGCGTGCCATGAATCCGCGTGCGCGGCATCACGAGAAGGCAAGAAGGGCGGCGATGTGATTTTATTCGTCGCCCAGATGGAAAAGTGCGGCCTCCGGCAGGCGGCGCTGAAGCTCGTCGAGTGGTTCGGGAACGGCGCGAAGGCGGAAAGCGTTCCGCCAGCGAAGGAGGAACCGCAAGCGGCGAGCGTGGATGGTGAACAACTGGTTTACGACTCGCAAAACGAGGAAGCCACTAAAGTTGTCAACAAGCCGCTTGGCTTCGAGCTCCGGGGCATCGACCCCTCGCACCCCTACCTCGCGGAACGGGGCATCGAAAAGGAAACGGCCGAACGATTCGGCGTCGGCTTCTTCCCCGGCAAGGGCTCGATGGCGGGCCGGATCGTGTTCCCGATTCACAACTGGGAAGGACAGCTCGTCGCCTACGCCGGCCGCTCGCTCGACGGCGCGGAGCCCCGCTACAAGTTCCCGATGGGGTTCCACAAGAGCCACGAGATCTGGAACCTCCACGCGGTTCGCTTCCGGCCAGACAATTCGCCTGTGATTCTGGTCGAAGGCTTCTTTGATTGCCTTCGCGTGTCCGCCGCCGGATTCGCCTGCGTCGCGCTGATGGGATGTCAGATGTCCGACGCACAGGAAGCGTCGCTCGCGCGGTTCCGCTCGATCGTGCTTATGCTCGACGGCGACGAGCCGGGAAGGAAAGCCACGGCGGAGATCTCCGCACGGATCGTTCACACGTCGTTCGTCCGAGTCGTTGACCTGCCGGGCGTCCAGCCCGACGAACTCTCCACCGAAGAGATACGGAAATATCTCGAACACGTCGCAAGCCCTACGTCATCGTAGGGCTTCGTCTTTAGCCGCCAAGTATCCGATTCAGCGCCCGCTCGATCTCCTTCCGCTCCCTGCCGTAGAGCGCGCGGCTCCGGCGTTTGATGCGCCACGGGTCCGGCTGGGGGAGGTAGCCCGCGCCGTTCTCGGCGTCCTTGCCCTTAAAATGGATCGCGTCTTTCCCCCGGACGCGGAGGAACCATTCGCCGGTCGTGAGGTCCTGGAGCACGCCGGGCTCGGAAAGGCGGAACTCTCCAGCGAGCCGTTTCGCGTCTTCGGCTCCGACGCCTCCGCACACGATGACCGCGACGTTCCCGAAGATCGCCTGCTCGGAGCCCTCGGGAAGTTGGGCGATCGTCTGGTCCGCAAGCGTCAGGAAGACGCCGTACTTTCTCGTCTCGGAGAGGATGTATTCGGGGCTCTCGCCGCGAGTGAAATTGTGGAACTCGTCGATGTAGACCTGAAAAGGATCGCGCGTTTTCCGGTCGAACGCGGCGAACAAAATCCGCCAAAGAAGAATGGCGCCGATGAACGCTCCGGCCTCCGGCCCGAGCTTTCGCTTCGGGAGCGGGCAGAGGATGATTTTCTTCTCGTCGATCGCGCGGCGCACGTCGAGACCCTTCTCCTGGCCGACGACGTGGCGGATCGCCGGCTTCATAAATGAATCGAGCTTGTTCAAGGGCGGCGCCTGCGCTTGCTCTTTCTGCCGCGCGTCCCAGTCGTCGTGGATCTTCCGGTGGAACGCTTTTAAGTGAGAGGACTTCACGCGCGCGAAAAGCCGGTCCCCGTAGTCGTCGTCGAGGAAGTAGCGGAGCACGTGGAAGATCGTCGGCCGCTTCACGGCTTCGAGGACCGCGAGCCCGACGTTCCGCGAAATGAAATCCGACTGCGGCCCCCAGGCGTCCGCGCCCCAGATCTGCGAGACGACTTTGAGCGTCTGCTCGAGCGCGAGGACGTTCTTTCGTTCGAGAGGGTTCAGGCCGATCACGCGCCGGTCCGTCGGGTCGAACCAGATGACATCGTTCGTCCGGTGCTTCGGAATGCGGGCAAGCACCCAGGACACGAGCTCGCCGTGCGGGTCGATGACGCAGCAGCCGTCGCCCGCGTCGATGTCGGCCTTGATGAGATTTTTGAGAAGGGTGGATTTGCCGGAGCCCGTCGCGCCGATGACGAAACGATGGACGTGGCGCGGAATGAAGACCGGGCCGTGCCCCCAGAACTCCAAGCTCGCGCCGATCTCTACCCGGTCCACCTCCGTGATGCCCTGGCCCCTCCGCCTTCGTAGCGCGGATCACGCGCCGGGCGGAGGGTGACAAGGCGAAGCCGCGTGGCGGCTTGTACCGGATTCATTTTACCGATTTGTGCCCCTCCCTACGATGTCCGAGAGATACGACACACTCTCATCGCGCGCGTTCAAGAGCCAGATTTTCTTCGAGTCGAAGTTCTCCCACGCACCAAAGAAGAACCGCTTGGTACTCAACGCCCCGCCCGCCTTTCGCATCTTCTCTCTGAAGTTCGCCGCCCGCTCTGCCGTCGGAAAAAACACGAGCACCCGGAAATTATCAAAGTCCCACTTTTCCTTGAACGCCTCGTCTGCGTATTCCGCATAGCCGCGCATCTTCCGTTCGAGCGCCGATTCCCCGTCCCGATACGAGAACTCACGCACCTTTGCGTTCTCAAAGAAGAAGGGATGATCCTTCTCCCCCGAGAGCACGAAGAACGCGTCCGGATTCACCACGTCGTATTCCCCGCGCCCCCAGCGATGATGAATGCGGTGGTAGTGCTGGTTCCAAAACGTGAGCCCATCTGCGAACGCGTCGCGGATGGCGAAATGGAGCTGCGTGATTTCGAGGTCGTGCCGCAGGTTCTTCGACGACTTCTCGAGCGTCCCTTCGATTCTGCGTTCCGTCCATCCCTCTTCCCACGCGAAGTTCCAGCCCTTGGGCGTGAGAAACCACGCCCGCTCGCCCCACCGGTCGTCAGGCAAGGCGAGGGGCCTCGCGTATTCCATCTCCTCAAGCGCGCGAAGCCGACGCTCGACGATCTTCCTCCCCCGTCTCGTTAGCGCCGAGACGTGCGAACGCTGAAGGTGCACAAATTCGGCGAGCAGCCGGAGAATTGTGCAGTCCCCGGCCACCAGCCGCACCCGTCGCTCTTCTTGTTCAACCGCGGCACCCACATGTTCACGATACTGCGTGAGCATCGCTCGTCAATCCTCTCTGGCGCCTCGGGCGCGATGAAAAATCCTCGTCGCGTTGCGCCTTCAGATGCTTCGTCGCCTTCCGCACGAACTCGCGTTCGCCTTCAGCGACCAGCCGGTCCACGTCCGCACCCGGCCGGCCGCCGACCCGCTCGCAAAGAGAGACGGCGTACTCGCCGACGGTCTCGTCCTCGAGCGCGAACCGGCGCACCTCGGGAACCTCGACCTCCTCGGCATCTTCGAGGTCGAGCTTCTCCACGCACGTCCGCTCGGGCAGCGCCATCAGCCGCTCCGCCTTGTGCGCCGCCTTCTCCTCGAACGACCATTCCGCGTCGTGCGTGACTTCTTCCTCGTAGTAGGGCATGAGCATCGGCACCTCGCTCACCTGGCTCGATTCGTGCTGCGACTGCGACCAGCCGTCCTGCTCGCCCATCGCCGACTCCCCATCCGTCATTCCCGAAGTGAAGCCCTCCACTTTCATCCATTCGAGTTCGTGCTTCGTGACCGTGTGGTAGTACGTCTCCTTGATCTGCCGCTCGTTGATCTCCGCGATGTAGAGCTCCTTCGCCAGCTCCAGGGCCGTGGGGAACGGCAGCCCGCCGAAGACGAAACGGAGCCGGGCGTTCGTGAGAATCGAGTGCTTCATCTCCTCGTCGATCTGCGCGAAGTGCTGATGGGCAACTACAAGATGGAGCCCGCCTTTTCGCACCTCGTTGAGCATCGGTGCGAGCTGCTCGCCGTATTCCTGGAACTCGTCGCAGTAGAGGGTATAGAGCTTGTCCGTCCCGGCCCGACGCATCGCCGCCTCGAAGAACTCGTTTAAGAGCAGCGAGGCGAACACGCGGGCCGCGTCCCGGTCGAGCCAGGGAGACGCGCCGAGGTTCACGAGCACGATCGCCCCGCGCTCCATCGCCTCGCCGATGTCCACGTTCCCGGTCTTGAGGCCCATGAAGCGCTTCACCGCGGCCGAGCCGACGAACCGCGAGAGGCGGTTGTTCGTGGAACGCGTCTCCTCGCGCCACTCGCGCAAGCTCCGGACGTGATGCAGTTCCCGCCACTGCTCCTTCGCGTAGCTCTCCTCGATGATCTCGATGGCGTACTCCCGCAGCTCCTTCTTCGGATACCGGAGGAGCAGCGAGACGTTCGGCAGGGTTTCCCCGGAGACGACCGCGAAGTGGTAGAGCGCCCGGCACACCCGCTCGAAGGTCGGCAGCTCGTTCGTGTTCTCGAGCCCCCACGGCTTGATGGTCGCCTCGACCCTGCGGGAGACGAGCGTCGAGATGTCGTCGCCGTTTCCCCGACCCACGAAAGGGTTGAACCCGACGACGAACGACGGCTCCGAAGGATTGAGCAGTACGATCTCCCGGTCCGGCTGGACGTAGGCCAGGTAGGCGAGCATGTCCCGATACAGCGTGCTGTGCCGCGCGATAGCGCAGAAACCCTCACCCGCGAGCACCTGTTGTCGCATCATGTGTTCGATGAGCTTCGACTTGCCTCTCCCCGTCGGACCGACGACGTGCGTGTGCGTCTTCTTCTTCAGCGCCGCGTATGCCTCGTAGTTCATCTCGCACCTCCTCGTTCGAGTGTGCGTGAGTAATCACAGCGCGACAAGACGGAGAGAACGCGGAAACCTTCCGCGACAAACGCAACAGCACTGCGCTGCGGAGAATTCTGATCGAGGCCGCGGCCTGGACCGACACGCACTGGAGCGATCGAGTGAGCAGGCCCTTGGGCGGACCGCACTGGAGCGACCGAGAAGTGAGGCGTCGCGCTCACGCGACGGACCGTGGGTGGCTTGGAGCGCCGCACGCCTCGCCGGTCATCAGACCGGACCGTGCCTCTGGAGCGCGGGAGAAGCGAAGCGTGGAACCGTCGCCATCAGGCGAGGAGCGCGCTGTTACTGGACCGTTCGAGGTTGATCTGGACCGAGCCGACGCGTAGCGATCGGCTGGACCGAGGATCGAGTTGGAGCGAAGCGACTCAAAGTTCCGCCAACCCCGTGCCCGAGCGATAGCGAAGCCCGGTAGGGCGACGAAGGTCGGGTAAGTACGTCACGAACGATAGTGAAGCCCGATAGGGGGCCGCGGTTGCGATAGCACATTAGCGGCCTGACGTACTTACCCGACGTGAGGAGGGCACGGGTTGGCGCGCCAGTTCACGGCCAATCGGCCGCGATTTTCCGCGCGATTTCGCGCGTTTCGTTCCGACGCGATTTCGCGGCGCGGTGGTCCCTCGGGGGCATACCCTGGCTACACCTTCTGGTCTTTGTCGGAGCCGAACATTCTCTCGGTGAGTATCCTCATCTTCGCCGTCTCGAACGCGCGGTCCACCGTCGCTTTGAACTCGGGGTCGCGTGCGAACCGTTCCTTGAAATCTTCATTCACGGTCGCCCGCAGCGCTTCCCACTCGCCGAGCGTCCGCACTCTCGCTTCGAGTTCAGCCGTGATCTTCCCGATAGGGTCTGTGCTGAAGCCGCCGGCGGACGAACCCGCGCGCTCGAACTGGGCGAGGCGCTCGCGGAGGAAGTCGATTTGTTGATGGACGAGTTCGTCCATCCCGAACGCCTTTTGGAGTTCGTCGAGCCCTTCGGCTTTCTCGATTCGCGCGAGTTCCCGTTCGAGTTTCTTCAGCTCGAGCCGGGCCTTCTCCGGCGTCCATTCCTGGGCGTACCACTCGCGTTCCCTTTTCTCTCCCTGCCCCGCGAGCTCGCGGGCACCTTTCGCGAGCGAGCCCCAACCGAAGACGATGGCGACAACGCCTCCCACGACAACCAGGACTATCGCGGCGAGCACGAGGACGAGAAGGACGATTTGGGTCGGCGTCATCGGCCGTGCTCCGAGACGAGGAGCGACGGTAGAGCATAGATCAGCTTGCCCTGCCGTCGCCCCTTCTTCAGTCAACCGGCCGTGTCGCCGGTGACGATCTCGACCCGGCGGCGTTCGAGTAGTCGTTTCACCGCCTTGGCGAGTTCTTCGTCCTGGAGCTCGGGCGCGTATTTCTCGCTCATCCGCTTTGCGAGCTCGGAATGACGGACAAGGGCCTCGATCTCGGCTTCGAGTTTCACCTCCCACTGTGGCTTCGGCGGCGAAGAGCGATACTGCGTATTCGCGCGACGACTCTCATTTGACGGAGGCACCACGTAGAACACAATCCACACAAGGAATACCAACGAGAGAACCCCAACTACCGCCAAGCCAGTAAAGAGACGGAACTCGTACGGGTTCATCGCCGCCTCCTCACCGACCAGCGGTGTTCCTCGATGAACGCGAGGAGGTCGCCTCTCGGAATGAGGCGGAGGTAGTAGGCGCGCTTGTCCTTCTTCTGCGATGGCTTCTCGATCGCATTCGGGAAATGGCCCTCCCGGATGAAGCGTTTTACGGTGTCCGGGTCAACGTCGAGGATCTCCGCAACCTCGAAAATGCGGTAGAACGCTTTGAGCTTGAAGTAGTACGGCGGGTCGTCCGTGAGGACGGAAGGTCGCGTGCGGTTCGGTGGTTCTGGTGGAGAAACGAGAGTTCGAGTCGGCATGGGACACCACTCCTAAGAGTGGGTGTCTTGCCGCTTCGGTCCTCTCGACTCCCGCCGACCGCTAAGGAGTAAGCGGCCGTCACCACCGGGTTTCGTCGAGTGATTACGAAACGCAATCACCCCAAGACGAGTGATTGTGAATACCGCATCGGGCTAGTCCACACCAGCCCGACATCCGATCCACCACCACGGATCGTTGATCAATCGCCCGCTGGGATCAAGTGTTTCCCGCGTGTTCGATACGTGTCTCTCCGGCGGGTTTTGTGCGGATCGTGCGGATGGTGCGGAACCGGAAATCGGGGAAGTTCTTTAGAATCAACGCGGCGTGCGGGACCGACTCCCGCCGCCTCCATTCGATTCGCCCGTCGGCCTGCCTTCGGCAAGCCGACAGGCTCGCTCATGGCAGGCCACCGGCAGGGAGAATGCCCTGAGCGAGCGACCAGAGGGAGCGAGTCGAAGGCCACCCTCCATCCGACTCGAGAACCCTCACTCGCTCATGGCCAGCCCTTCCCTACCCCACTTCGTCTACATCCTGCGCTGCGCCGACGGCAGTCTATACACCGGTTGCGCCAGGGATCCCCACGCCAGAGAGCAGTCGCACAACGACGGTCGCGACGCATGTGGCCGCTCTCGTACCACGCGAAACGGTACCGATCCTTGAACTCGCCCCCGGGCTGCAAGTGGTGCATCGTGTACTTCGCGTTGAAGTAATCGGTCGCCGCGTCGTAGTAGCCGCCCTGCACCAGCACCTTCAAGTACGGGTTGTCCCGCATGACGGTGCGGAGCATGTCGCCGACGCTCACCGGGTCCTGCGCCCACGGACGCACGTTGCCCCAGATGTAGTACTGGATCTCGGGGTTGTACTTCAGCTCGGTGCGGAGGTAGCGGTTGATCGCCGCGCCGAAGGGGCCGTTCCAGTCCGCCAGCTCGGGCGAGTACTCGGGGCGCTCGCCCGCGGCGTCGATGTCGATGCCCAGATACCGCGTGTCGAGCCCGCCGACCGTCATCCGCTGGTCGCGCAGCAGCTCCTTCCAGTGGCGCGGGAAGCTCACGCGCAGGTTGGCCTGCAGGACGTAGTCCTTGTCGAGCCCGCTATAGCGGGCCACCTTCGTGGCGATCGCGTCGCGCTCCGCGTCGGTCAGCTGATCGCCCCTGACCAGCGCCGCGAGGTACTCGCCCATCGCGAAGGTCTCCGCCTCGGCGAGCGTGTCCCGCAGCGGCTTCGCCTGCAGGTCGGGCGCGAGCTGCTGGTGATACCACGCGGTCGCCGTCTGCGTCGGGAGGCTCGTGGCGAAGCTGACCTCGGGGCCGCGCTCAACGTCGAGCCCGGTGGCCGACACGAGGATCACGCCGTTGATCCACATCTGGAACCGGCTTTGCACGGACGCCACCAGGCCCGAGGCCCGCGTCGTGCCGTAGCTCTCGCCGATGATGAACTTCGGCGACGGCCAGCGCCCCTTCCTGTTGATGAAGGCGTAGATGAAGTCGCCGACCGACTGGATGTCCGCCAGCTTGCCGTGGAACCGGTGCAGGTCCAGCGGGCGCGTGCTCACATCCGTCACGCCGTTCTTCGTGTACGCGATGTAACCCATCTTCGCGACGACCTTGCCCTCGTCTCGGATGGGAATCCACCCGACCTCGGCGGTGTAGGCGACGGTCTGGCCGCTGAACGTGCCCGTGTGCTGCGAGACGACGGGCTCGGCCGGCAGCAGGTCGGCCTCCATTCCTGCCTTGGCCCCCGCGGCGGCGGGAGGTGGGCCGCCCTGACGGCCTTGCGCGACTACGGGCGAGGCGTGGACGAGCAGGGACACGACCGCCAGTGCGAGGAGAAAGCGGCTGAATCTCATAAGGACGTAGCCCCTTGGCGTGTAGGAAACCCGATCGGCAGTGCCTCGGTCGCGAGGCAGCCACGCGGCGCGCAGTATATCTGCTGGCGACTGCAGATCGCCAGGACGTGCGTGAGGGTGTGGTCACGGAGCCGGAGGGCAGCCGCTACTCGTCAGGAGTAGTTCCCTGGAAGAGTGCGCTTGTAATACACCTTTATGCTCATTACAATGTGTATGTGCGCACGAACATCATCCTCAACGACGACCTCGTGCGGGAGGCGATGGCCCTCACCGGCGTCGGCACGAAGGCCGGAGTCGTGCACCGGGCGCTGCAGGAGCTGGTTCGCTTGGAGCGGCTCCGGCGCGTGCGCGACCTGCGGGGCCGCCTCAGGTGGGAGGGCCGGCTCGACCTGTTTCGCGAGCGCGGCCCGGCGTACGGCGCGCGGCGCGCGCCGCGCAAGCGTCCCTGACCGATGGCCGCCGGCCCTCTCGTCGACACCAGCGTGCTGATCGACTACTTCGGCGGCAGCGCGACGCCCGAAGCCGACGCGCTCGACCGCTGCCTGGCCGACGGGCCGCCGCCGGCCACCGCGCCCATCATCGCCCAGGTGTTCCTCCAGGGCCTTCGTCTGCCGCGCGACTTCGAGGCCGCGGCCGAGGCGCTCTCCTGGTTCGACCGACTCGACCCGCCCGACTACCCGGCACACGAAGCGGCCGCGCGCCTGCACGTCGAGGCGAAGCGCCGTGGCCGCGCCCCGTCCACGGTCGACACCCTCATCGTGGCCATGGCGCTCGCGGCGGGCCGGCCGCTGCTCACGCGCGACGCCGCCCAGCGCGCGCTGGCGCGCGCCGCGGGCGTCGCGATCTTCCAGACGCCGTAGCGCCGGCACGACTCCCCTGACCACACGCCCCGAGCGCGAACGCTGACGCACGTTGCGGTCAGGTGCCGAGCAGCGTAATGAACGCCGGGTTCGCCGCGCCAACGTGGTTGCCTGTGAGGAGTACCCTTATCATAGCGATCATCGCGCCGGGGAGCGGGCACGCGGTCCGCCGCCCGACCGCCTGGCCCCGCCGCTGGCGGACATGGGGCCGACTCCAGGCGCGGATGCGTATCGGGCCTGCGCCATGCTGGAGACAGTGGGCCGCCACTGATCGAAGTCAATCACACCGAGGCATATGACCAGCCGCTTCACCGATCGCCTGCGCGAGCGAGTCGACTCGATCTGGGAAGCTCAGCATCGCCATCCCTTCGTGATCGCCATTGGCGACGGCACGCTGGGCCTCGATCGCCTCGAGTTCTGGGTACGCCAGGACTACACGTTCCTTGTTGAATACGCCCGGCTCCTCGCCCTGGCTGTCGCACGCAGCCCCGATCTCGAGACGATGACGAGGTTTGCTCAGCTGACGACCAGCACGTTGCAGACCGAGATGACGCTCCACCGGGAGTATGGGGCCGAGCTCGGGATCCCCCGCGAGGCGTTGGAACGCGAGCGTAAGGCGCCAACGACCCAAGCCTACACGGACTTTCTGGTGCGAGTCGCGACGACCGGTGACTTTCCGGAACTCGTGGCCGCGTTGTTGCCGTGCATGTGGGGCTACAGCGAGATTGGCCAGCGACTCGCGCGCGGCCCGCGCCCGACCGACTCGCGCAGCGCCAGGTGGATCGACATGTACGCCTCCGAGGCATTCGCTGATCTCGCCCGGTGGTGCCGCGACCTGCTCGACCGGCTGGCCTCGGACCGGGCGGAATCGAGCCTGCGGCAATTGGAAGAGGTGTTCCTCACCAGCAGCCGCTACGAATGGCTGTTCTGGGAGATGGTCTGGAACATGGATGACTGGCCCGTGTGAGCGTCGCCGCTTCGTGCGTCTCCGGCCTCGCGATCCGGTCGAAGATGCCGCCCGGCTCGTCTTGCTCCGCTGTGAGACTGCCGACCCCCGCTATCCCACCCACTCGACGAAGACCGGAGGTACCGTGTTGCGCACGATCATGACGTGAGCCACGCGTTCGTTCCGCATGAGCGATCGGCCCGCCTCTCGCGCCGCGTCCAGGGTCGGATACACCGACCACGTGGCGGGGAGGTTGGAGGCCGAGCCACGTTTCACGATCACAATGAGCCTGAACATCGCAGCGGGACCCGTCGCGCGCATGCGCACGGTATCCGCCAGGGGCTTCGGCTTGGCGAGGTACCGGTCATTGTACACGCGCCATTCCCTGTTTCACTGCGGTACACTGGCACCTCGGCCGCCCGGTGCGGGGCCGGCCGGTGGGACCTGTCGTGGCGGACACACTCCCCGTTCTCCCCCTGCTCGGAGGCCTGGCGCTCCTCGTCGCCGGCGGCGAACTCCTGGTCCGCGGATCGGCGCGGCTGGCATCGCTCTTCGGTATCTCGTCGCTCGTCATCGGGCTGACCGTCGTGGCGTTGGGCACGAGCGCGCCCGAGCTGGCCGTGTCGCTCGAGTCGGTGCGCGCGGACGCGGCCGACCTGGCGCTCGGCAACGTGATCGGCAGCAACATCTTCACTGCCTCGCCTACCTGACGTACCTGGTCCTCGACGCCACCGAGCACGACTACGTCCCGCACTTCGGGGACGCGATGGTGCTGTTCGCCCTGCCGATCACGGCCGTCACCCTCCTGGTGCTGGCCGCGCACGCGGCGTTCGCGAGGCCGCCCAACGGTCCTGCGCCCAACGGTCCTGTTTGACAGGCCCCGCGCCGAGATGGTCAAGTAACCGGATCGTGCCGTGCCAATCGATCCTGGCCATCATGAGCCTCGTCTGCCTCGCGGTGCCGGCCCGCGCGCAAGAGGCCGGCGCCGCCGCGCCGGACATCCGCGCGCTGGAAGAGACGCTCGCCCAGGGACTCGTTCGGAAAGACCGCGCGGCCCTCGAGTCGTTGATCGCGCCGGGCTTCGTCATCCGCGGCGATCCCGACATCGACCGGCACACCTGGCTCGGCAACGCGATGGCGTTCTGCTGGGGCGACCGGGCCGAGATCGCAGACTTCGCCGTTCAGGACCTTGGCGACGCGGTGATCGCCACATTCATCCTGACGACCGACCGCGACCCGACCACGTGCGCGCCGGCCGTGGTCAGAAGCCTCATCACGGACGTCTGGCGGCGCGACGATGGCTGGCGCCTGACGCTGCGCCAGAGCGGCCCGGCCGGGGCGACGCTCGCCGGCCAGTTCGCCAGGACCGCTCCGCCGCCGCCGCGCTGGGAGGTCCGGAGCGAACTGTCGCTCGTGGCGACGGCAGGCAACACGAGTACCCAGACGCTCGGCGTGGGCGGCAACCTCGAATACCGGCCGGGCCCCTGGCTCACGACGATGCGGGTCGCGTTCGTGCGCGCCGGGACCGACGGCCAGGACAACGCCCGTTCGCTGGCGATCGAGTTCCGGCAGTCGCGCGACCTGTCCTCACGCGCCGGCGTCTTCGGACACGCGGCCTACCTCCGCGACACGTTCGCCGGGATCGAGCACCGGGTCGGCGCCGACGGCGGTCTGACCTACAAGGTCGTCACCACCGCGCCGCACGCCCTGAACCTCGACGCGGGCGTCGGCTACACGCGCGAGACCCGCGTGGCCGAGGCGGACCGATCGTTCGCCACGGGCACGCTGGCGCTGGTCTACAAGTGGAACGTGACGCGCACGGCGTCGCTCACCAACGACGGCACGTTCACGGCGAACCTCCAGGACCGCGCGGACTGGAGAGCGACCGACACGGCGGCGCTCAGCGCGAGCCTGAACAGCACGCTGTCGCTCAGGCTGTCCTACGCGCTGAAGTTCCTGAATCGGCCGGTGCCGGGCTTCAAGAAGACCGACAGTGTCGTGTCGGCTGCGCTCGTCGCCCGGTTCTCACGCTGACGCGCGACTCGGTTATGATGGGATCGTCTTGAGTTCGAAGCCCTTTCTCGCCGCGACGCTCGTGGCGTTCGTGGCGGCCGGCGCCGGGCCGGTCGCGCGCCAGGCCCCGCCGGCGTCACAGGCCGCCCCGCCCTACACGCTGCTGGGCCCCGACGGACGCCACGCCCTCGCCGTGCGGCTCGTCAACGGACAGGACATGTTCGCGCTCGACGAACTCGCGTCGCGCTTCGGCCTGTCCGTCCGCGAAGACGCGCTCGCGGGCGGGCTGACGCTCTCGACGCAGGGCCAGACCATCGTGCTCTCGCCTGGACAGAATCTGGCGTCGGTCGGCGGGCGGCTGATCTCGCTGCCCGCGCCGGTGGTGCGGGAGGGACGCGCCTGGCTGGTGCCGGTCGAGTTCGTGAGCCGCGCGCTCGGACCGATCGCTGGCGTGCGAATCGACCTGCGCAAGCCGTCGCGGCTCGTGATCGTCGGCGATCTCGTGGTGCCCCGGGTTGACGTGCGGGCCGACGCCGAGGGGGCCAACCGGACGCGCCTGACGTTCGAGGTGAGCCCGGCCGCCGCGCACCGCGTCACCCAGGAGACGGGACGACTGCTGGTGGGCTTCGAGGCGGACGCGGTCGACGCGCGCTTTGGCCCGATCCCCCAGGGGCCGCTCGTCGCCGGCGTCGGGCCCGCCGTGGCGTCGCCCGCGATCGTCGTCGAGCTGGGCCCCGCGTTCGCCTCGTTCCGGACGACGGAGGTCGCGGGCGGTGAGGGCGGCGCACGCTTCGTGATCGAGATCCTGGGCGACGCCACGGAGACGCCGGCGCCCGTGCCCGCGCCGGTCGCGCCGCCGACGCCCGCGCCCGAGCCGGCGCCGCTGATCGACCTCATCCCCCCGGCGACCCTGGGCGCGATTGTGATCGACCCGGGCCACGGCGGCGACGAGACGGGCGCGCGCGGCCCGAACGGCACGCTCGAGAAAGACGTGACGCTGGCGGTCGCGCGCCGGATCGAGGCGGCCATCGAAGGCCGGCTGGGCATTCGCGTCCTGCTGACGCGGGACGGCGACCAGACGGTCGGGCTCGACGAGCGCGCTTCGCGCGCCAACAACAACAAGGCCGACCTCTTCATCAGCCTCCACGCCAACGCCTCGCCCCGCACGTCCGCGGGTGGCGCCGAGGTGTTCTATCTCAGCCTCGAGGATTACGGCAGCGAGGCCGAGCGCGCGGCGCGCGGCAACGGTGTCGCGCTGCCGGTCTTCGGCGGTGGCACGCGCGAGATCGAGCTGATCCTGTGGGAGATGGCGCAGGCGCGCTACATCGATCAGTCCGCGACCTTCGCCGGCATGGTCGAGGAGGAGCTGCGCCAGCGCGTCCCGATGAGCGCGCGGGCGCTTCAGCAGGCGCCGTTTCGCGTGCTGGTCGGCGCCAACATGCCCGCCGTGCTCGTCGAGTTGGGCTTCATCACGAACCCCGACGAGGAGCGCATGCTGGCGGGCGAGCCGTTCCAGAACGCGGTCGTCCAGGCTCTCGTGGAGAGCATCGTGCGCTTCCGGGCCTACCTGCGGAGCATCCAGAAGACGTACCCCGCGATGACGCCGGCGCCGGCGCGGCCGCCCGCTGGGGGCCGGTAACCGGGCATGCGCCGTTACATCGTTCCGGGCATCGCCGCCGTCGCGGCCGCGGGGGTCTGGCTGCTCTTCTTCGTCGTGCCTCGATGGTACGCCGAGCCGCAGCCGGCCGCGCCCCCCGTCGCCGACACGGCGCCAGACGCCGGTGAAGAGCGGAAGATCAAGGCGACGTTCTACTACGTCTCGCCGAGCGGCCTTCGGCTCGTCGGCGTCGAGCGCGAGGTGCCTTTTGGCGAAGGCACCGCGGTCCAGGCCCGGCGCATCGTCGAGGCGCAGCTCGACGACGCGCCGGCGCCGTACGCCGCGGCGTTTCCGCCGGGCACGACGCTGCGTGCGCTGTTCGTGACGGCCAGGGGGGACGCGTTCGTGGACCTGAGCCGGGAGGTCAGCGCGCGTCACACGGGCGGATCGCTCGCGGAGACGCTGACCGTCTACGCGCTCGTGAACGTCCTGACCGTCAACCTGCCGGCGATCTCCGGCGTGCAGATCCTCGTCGAGGGAGAGGAAGTGGACACCCTCGCCGGCCACATCGACTTGCGCCACCCGTTCCGCAAGAACCTGCGCTGGGTGGAGAACCCGGACGCCACCGTCCGGCCGCAGCCTTGACCATGCCACGTACCGACAATCGCGCCGCCGACGAGCTCAGGCCCACCCGCCTCACGACCGACTACCAGATGCACGCCGAGGGATCGGTTCTGATCGAGGTCGGGCGTACACGCGTCATCTGCGCGGCCAGCGTCGAGGACCGCGTGCCGCCGTTCCTGCGGAACAGCGGCAAGGGCTGGGTCACCGGCGAATACGGCATGCTGCCGCGCGCCACGACGACCCGCTCGATGCGTGAGGCGTCGGCGGGCAAGGTCGGCGGCCGCACGCAGGAAATCCAGCGGCTCATCGGCCGGTCGCTGCGGTCGGTCACGCGCCTCGGCGAGCTGGGCGAGCGCACGATCTGGATCGATTGCGACGTGATCCAGGCCGACGGCGGCACGCGCACGGCGGCCATCACCGGAGGATTCGTCGCGCTCGTGCTCGCCCTGCAGAAGCTGCGCGAGAAGGGAACGCTGGGCAAGATGCCGGTCGAGGACTACGTCGGCGCCACGAGCGTCGGCCTGGTCGACGGCACGCCGATGCTCGACCTTGCCTACGAGGAGGACTCGCGCGCCGAAGTCGACATGAACGTCGTCCAGACCGGCCGCGGGCTCTTCATCGAGGTGCAGGGCACCGCCGAGGGCCAGCCGTTCGACCGGGCCGCGCTCGATGGGCTGCTCGGCCTGGCCGACAGCGGGATCCGCCGGCTCGTCGAGCTGCAGCGCGAGGTCGTCGGAGCCTACCTTGCGTAGGGACGATCCGGCGGACCCACCGGAGGATCCGCCGGGGCGCCTGCTGATCGCCACGACGAACCGGGGCAAGCTCGCGGAGATCCGCCGGATCCTGGGAAGCGCGCCCTTCGAGCTGGTCACGCTCGAGGCGTGTCCCGCGCTGACCGAGCCGGCGGAAACCGGCGCGACCTTTGCCGAGAACGCGCGGCAGAAGGCGCTGTACTACGCGGCCGCCACCGGCCTGCCGGCGGTCGCCGAGGACTCCGGCCTCGAGATCGACGCGCTCGACGGGGCGCCCGGCATCCACTCCGCCCGCTGGCACGGCACCGACTACGCGATCACGTTCGCGCACATCTACGACGCGCTCGCCGCGCGCGGCGTCCGCGGCAGCTGTGCCCGCTTCGTCTGCGCAGTCGCGCTCGCCCGCGGCACGCAGGTGGTGTTCGAAGCCTGCGGGACCGTCGAAGGCGAGATCGCGCCCGAGCCGCGCGGGACGCGCGGATTCGGCTATGACCCGATCTTCTACTACCCGCCCTACGGCCGGACGCTCGGCGAGGTCGACGACCAGGAGAAGATCGCGGTGAGCCACCGCGGCGAGGCGTTTCGAGAACTCGTCGCGCATCTGGCGGCGCATCCTGAACTGGCGCACGGCTGAAGCCGTGCGCTACGCGGACAAGGAGCCTGTCATGAGGACCATCCACCGGCTGCGCCCGTTGGCGCTCGTCGTCATCGTGTGCGTCGCGCTGGCCGCGCGGTCCCCGCGCGCCGCCCAGGAGGCCGGGGCCGTGGCGCCTTCCCCGCCGCCCGGCTACGACTACGCGCGCGAGGCCGCGCGTGCGGCGACGCTCGACCTCGACGCCATGGATCCTGCCGAGCTGCGCCGCGTCTTCGCCGAGCGCCGCGCGCGCGTGCTGCGGGCCATGCCCGCCGGCGCGATGATCGTCTTCTCGGTCGAGCAGGTGCAGCCGCGCCGACTCGAGTTCCAGGTGCCGCACAGCGACAACCACGACTTCATCTACCTCACGGGCGTCGAGGGCCTCGACAGCTACGACTCGGCCCTCCTGCTCGTGCCGCGGACGGGACGGCCTCCGCTGGGCGACACGGACAACCCCGACCGCGACTGGGTGGTGCTCTACACGTCGAGCGACGTGGACCAGATGCGGTCGCTGACGGGTCTCGACGACGTGCGGCCGTTCGCGAAGCTCGAGGAGGATCTGTCGGTCGCAATGACCGATGACCGCGACTGGCGGATCACGCAGGTCCGGCGCTGGCCGCTGCCGGCGGCGCTGTCGAAGGCCTGGGGCAGCGACCACAAGGTGCTCTACCTGAACTACCCGCGGTTCTTCCGTCTCGGCATGGCTGAGCCGCCCCGGCTCGACATCTTCTCCAGAATCCAGCGCTTCTCACCCGAGATTGAGGTCCGGGACGCGGCCGACCTGCTCGACCCGATCCGGATGTACCACGACGCCTACAGCCTCGCGAGCCTGCGGCGCGCCGTCGACATCACCCGTGAAGGTCTGGTCGAGGGGCTGCGCGCCGTGCGGCCGGGCATGACGGAGACACAGGTCATGGAGATCATGGACTTCGTCTACCGCTATCGGGGCGCCTACCTGGGGTTCCCCACCTCGGTCCGCCGGCAGCCGCCGGGCGGGCGCGCGCCGGGCCGGTCGATTCCGGAAGGCTTCATCCAGTTCGTGCCCCGCTCGGGGGCGGACGTGCTGCAGGCGGGCGACATGGTGCACGTCGACACCGGCGCGGCCTTCAACCACCACTCCGCGGACATCCAGCGCAACGTGCCGGTGGACGGTCGCTTCACGCCGGAGCAGCGGCGCCTGTACGACATCGCGCTGAACGTCCAGAAGGCCGTGATCGCGCGGGTCCGGCCGGGCGTCACCTGGTGGGAGCTGCACAACCTCGCCGTGCGGATGCTCAGGGAGGCGGGCGGCTACGACCAGCACTACACCTACGGCATCGGGCACTTCATCGGCATGGAGGTGCACGACGAAGGGGACTACTCGCGGCCCCTGCAGGCCGGCATGGCGCTCTCGATCGAGCAGGGCGTGGCGGCGCCGGGCGGTCCCCGCATCGCGTTCGAAGACGACGTCATCGTGACCGCGGAGGGTCACGACTGGATCAGCCGGACCATCCCGATCGAGGCGGCCGACGTCGAGGCGATGAAGGCGCAGCCGAGCAGCGTCGACACCTTCGTCCAGAAGCGCCCGCTGAGCCTCGACCCGCCAGGCCCGCCACGCCGGTGAATCGTGCAGCGCACGTCGCCACGTCGCACGGCGTACGTCCAAAGACGTACCCTACGTGAGATCCTCACGCACGTCGCTCCGTACGGCGCACGGCTAAAGCCGTGCGCTACGCGAAAAGTACGTAGCGCACACCTTCAGGTGTGCGCCGCCGTCACCGCTCGACCCACTCCGCGATGAAGACGTTCGTCTCGCCGGGCTGCCCCTGGTTGCGGTTGGAGGCGAACACGAGCTTCGTGCCGTCGGGCGAGAACATCGGGAACCCGTCGAAGTCCTCGCTGTGGGTAATCCGCTCGAGGCCGGTCCCGTCGATGTTGATCATGTAGATCTCGAAGTCGCGCTTCTGCGGATCGTCCATGTTGGACGCAAAGAGGATGCGCGTGCCGTCGGGGTGGAAATACGGCGCGAAGTTCGCCCGGCCGTTGCTCGTGACCTGGCGCAGATTCCCGCCGTCGCGGTCCATCACGAAGATCTCGAGCGAAGCCGGGCGCCAGAGCCCCTCCTTCAGGAGCGCCCGGTAGTCGTCCAGCTCCGGACCCGGCTCGAGCGGGTGGCCGCGGAACACGATGAGGCTCCCGTCCGGCGAGAAGAACGGCCCGCCATCCGGTCCAGGGCGATGGGTCAGCCGCTTCACGTCCGACCCGTCGCCGTTCATCGAGTAGATCTCCATGTCGCCGTCGCGCACGCTGGTGAACACGACCCGGCCGTCCGGGCCGATCGTCGCCTCCGCGTCGTAGCCCGGCGTCGTCGTCAGCGGCTGCAGGTTCGAGCCGTCGCGATTGGCGCGATAGATGTCGTAGGTGTCGTAGATCGGCCAGACGTATCCGCGCGAGAAGTCCGGGTCGGGCGGGCAGTCGGGCGACCCGGCGTGCGTCGAGGCGTACAGAATGCTCTGCCCGTCCGGATAGAAGAAGCCGCAGGTCGTGCGGCCGGTGCCCGTGCTCACCAAGGTCACGTCGCTGCCGTCCCGGTGCATCGCGTAGATCCGGTCGCACCCGTAGCCGTCGCGCTTCGACTGGAAGATGAGCTGGCTGCCGTCGAACGAGAAGTAGGCTTCGGCGTTCTCGCCGCCGAAGCTCAGCTGCCTGATGTTGGCCAGGCGCGCCTCGCCCGGCTTCGCGAGCGACGGCGCCGCCGGCTCCGGCCCGGCCGGAGGCGACCCGCCGCAGGCGGGCAGGGTCACGAGTCCGGCGGCGAGCGCGACCGGCAGGAAGGTCTTGATGGCGTGCGGCATCGTGGCGGTATCCCTTCGTGTC
>Ga0326597_10000380_pt1 | contig 81071 bp, 75 predicted proteins | sample RVTome_12_FD_203789 | JGI IMG/M metagenome (GOLD analysis project Ga0326597, IMG submission 203789) | Soil microbial communities from uranium-contaminated site in the Upper Colorado River Basin, Wyoming, United States - RVT100D185 | ecosystem: Environmental > Terrestrial > Soil > Contaminated >...
GCCTGTGCATCGGTCTCCTTCTGATCGGCGCCCGGGCCGTCGAGGCGGTCGGGTACCGGGTGATCGCGATCGAGGTGCGCGGGACGAGCCGCGTCGCCCCGGACGCCATCCGGAAGGTGATGAACACCCAGGTCGGAGAGGAACTGGACCTGGAAAAGGTCCGCCAGGACGTCAAGGCGATCTACCGGATGGGGTATTTCCGCGACGTGACGTTCGACACGGAGGAGGTCCCCGGCGGGTATCGCCTCGCCGTGATCGTCGCCGAGAAGCCGATCGTCGGCGGTGTGCGGATCGAGGGGAACAAGGATGTGGAGACCACCGACCTGCGCGCGGCCGTGACCGTCAAGGAGCGGTCCCTTTTCGAGGAGGAAAAGGTAAAGGAATCGGTTGTAAAGTTGACGGAAGTTTGCCAAAACAAAGGATATATTGACGCAAAGGTGGAAGCGTCCGTCTCGGAGGACGCCGAGGGCGCCCTCCGGGTGGTCTTTCGGGTCTCCGAGGGGCCGAAGCGTCATATCGAGCGGATCGTCGTCACCGGGAACCGGTTCTTCCCGACGAAGGCGATCCTCAAGGTGATGGACACCTCCGTGAAGGGATTCTTCTCCTTCATCACCGACTCCGGGACCTTCAAGAAGGACGTCCTCGAAAACGACGTGCGGAAGATCGAGGCCCTCTACCAGAACAACGGATTCCTCGACTCCAAGATTTCCGATCCCGTCATCGGCGGGGGGAGGAAGGGGCTGATCGTCACGATCCGGATCTTCGAGGGGCGGCAATACCGCGTCGGGGAGATCCGCTTCTCCGGGGAATCCGGCATCCCCGAGGAGACGCTTCGGAAGGCGGTGAAGCTCCGCCGCGGCGATCTCTTCAATCGGGAGACGCTCCTGTCCGACCTGCTCGCCCTCACCACCCTCGTGAACGACGAGGGGTACGCGCAGGCGCTCGTTTCGCCGGGGGTGGAAAAACGGAAAGAGTACCCGGTCGCGGACGTGACGTACCGGTTTGCGCGGGGCACGAAGTTCCGCTTCGGAAAGGTGGAGATCTCCGGGAACACGAAGACGCTGGACCGCGTCATCCGCCGGAACCTCGACGTCTCCGACGGACGGGTTTACTCCGCCACGGGATTGAAGACGAGCAAGGAGAACCTGACGCGGACGTCGTACTTCAAGGACGTGAAGATCAGCACCGCGCCTTCCGCGACGCCGGGGGAGATGGACGCGAAGGTCGAGGTGCAGGAAGGGCCGACCGGGACCCTGTCGGGCGGGCTCGGGTACAGTTCGATCGACAAGATCTTCGGCGTGGTCCAGCTGAGCGAGAACAACCTCCTCGGCAGGGGATGGAAGGCGACGCTCAACTCCCAGTTCGGGGCGCGCCGGACGTTGTTCAGTATCGACTTTCGCGACCCGTATTTCCTGGACACCGACTTCAGTCTGCTCCTCAGCGCCTACAAGACGGAGGTGGAGTACACCGATTTCGAGAAGGACGCGCGCGGCGGGAGGGTAGGCCTCGGATACAACTTCTCGAGGTTCATCAACGGGTCCGTCTCCCTCAGGGTGGAGGAGACCGAGATCCTTGCCCGGTCAGGCACCGTTCCCTTATTTAACGTGCAGCAGGAGATCGACAAGGGGCTTCAGCAAACCCGGAGCATCGGTTTCAATGTGACGCGGAATACGACGGACAAGTTCATCGACCCCTCGCGGGGGACGGTCCAAACGGGTAGTGTGGAGTACGCGGGCGGGCCGCTGGGCGGGGACAGCGAGTTCGTCAAATACTACCTCAACGCGAAGGCGTTCTACCCGGTGACCGCCACGACCGTTTTCTCGTGGAACGTCCTGTGGGCGCACGTGGTCCCGACGGTGAGCGGCGAGGAGGTTCCGCTGTTCGAGCGGTTCTTCCTCGGGGGCCCGTACAGCATCCGCGGCTTCCGATCCAGGGAGCTTTCCCCGAAGGACCCCAACACGGGGGAGGAGATCGGCGGGAACAAGGAGCTGATCGGGAACCTCGAATATTTGTTCCCGCTGGTCCCCGAGATCGCCTTCAAGGGGGTCTTTTTCTTCGATATCGGTAACGCGTGGGAGCAGGGGGCGTGGCCGTGGGACGGCAGGCAGCTCCGGTACGCCGCCGGGGCCGGGGTGCGGTGGTACTCTCCCATGGGGCCGCTCCGGTTCGAAATGGGCTGGAACCTCAAGCCCGGGCCCGGGGAGCCGAGGCGGGTGATGGAGTTCACGATCGGAACGGCGTTCTGATCGAATTACGGACACGGAAAAGGAGCATGACGATGCGGAAAGCGGGAATCATCCTGGTAGCGGCGGCGATCATGGCGGGTTTCGCGGGGACTTCCATCGCGGAGGGGCTGCGGGTGGCCGTCATCGACATCAACAAGATCCTCAACGAATCCGACGCGGGCAAGGCGGCGAAGAAGAAGATGGAGGCCCGGTACGAGGAGTTGAAAAAAAAGATCGACGTGACGCAGGAAGAGGCGCGAAAGATCAAGGAAGGGATCGACAAGCAGAAGGTGATGCTCGGCAAGGAGAAGCTGAAGGAGAAGGAGGACGCTCTCCAGGCGAAGATCAACGAGCTGCGCCAGATGACCCAGGAGGGGGAGCGTGAGATGCAGACCCGGCAGGGCGAGCTCACCCGCGAGGTGCTCAAGTCGGTCGAGGCGAAGGTCGACGTCGTCGTGAAGGCCGACAAGATCAATCTCGTCATCGAGAAGTCGGCGGGAGTGGTCCATTACGACGAGTCGATGGATATCACGAACCGGGTCCTTGCCCTGGTGAACGGGAACGGCAAGGCGGCGCCGGAGAAAAAGGCGGCGCCCGAGAAAAAGGGAGGCGGTGGTGGGAAGTGAGGGTCTGTCAAGGAGTAAGGTGTGCAGATATGGGCGTTGAGTCGCCCGGCCGGCAAGGCACGAGGAGGGAGAATACCGTGAGTATTCGACAGACGAGCAACGCAGCCCGCCGGGATGAATCGGCGGCCGGATCGCACAGGTTATTCCTTGACAGGCCCTAAGCTCCTTCTCTCGGTCCTGGCGGGGGAGATCGGGGCCTGCCTCCAGGGGCCGGACGCCGAGGTGAGCGGGATCGCCGGGGTGGACAAGGCCGGGCCGGGGCAGGTCACCTTTCTATCGAATCCGAAGTACGCCCGTCAGGCCATCGAAACGAAGGCGTCCGCGATCATCGCCAGTCAGCCGATCCCCGGCGCCGGGTGCGCGTTCCTGCTGACGCCGGACCCGTACCTCGCCTTCGCCCGCGCCGTCGAGCGGTTCCACCCGCCGGTGCGGCTTCCCGCGGGTGTCTCCGCGCAGGCGAGCGTCCATCCGACCGCCATGCTGGGAAAGGAGGTCCACGTCGGCCCCTTCGCCGTCGTCGCCGAGAGAGCGGTCGTCGGGGACCGGGTCACGCTGTACCCGGGGGCGTACGTCGGAAAGGGGGCCGTCGTCGGCGAGGACACCGTTCTTCATCCGAAGGTCACGCTCTACGAAGGGGTGCGGGTCGGGAAGCGGGTGCTCCTGCACGCCGGCTGCGTGATCGGCAGCGACGGCTTCGGGTTCGCGCCGACCCCCGAGGGGTACCGGAAGATACCGCAGGTGGGGACCGTCGAGATCGGGGACGACGTCGAGATCGGGGCGAACACCACGATCGACCGGGCCGCGCTCGGGGTCACCCGCGTCGGCACCGGAACCAAGCTGGACAACCTGATCCAGGTGGGGCACAACGTGGAGATCGGGCGGGACACGGTGATCGCCGCACAGGTGGGGATCGCGGGCAGCGCCCGGATCGGGAACCGCGTGATGATCGGCGGCCAGTCGGGGCTGGCGGGGCACCTCGAGGTGGGCGACGGGGTGATGCTCGGAGCGAAGTCCGGCGTGGCCGTCTCGCTCTCGGCGAAGGAGAACCGGGCGTGGTCGGGCGTGCCCGCGATGCCCCACAGGACGTGGCTGAAAATGGTGACGCTCCTGCCGAGGCTTCCGGAGCTGTTCCGGCGGGTCACGCGGCTGGAGGGCAGGAAACCCGCGGAAGGGGAGGAGTGACGTGTTCCGGATCCGGGAAATCATGGAGCTGTTGCCGCACCGGTACCCGTTCCTGCTCGTGGACCGGATCGTGGAGTGGGAACCCGGGAAACGGATCGTCGGCATCAAGAACGTGACGATCAACGAGCCGTTCTTCCAGGGGCACTTTCCCGGGCACCCGATCATGCCGGGAGTCCTGATCGTGGAGGCCCTCGCACAGGCGGGGGGGATCCTCGCGCTCAAGGAGATGGGTGGCGGGAAACGGATCGCGTACTTCACGAGGATCGACAATTGCAAATTCCGCCGGCCGGTCGTCCCCGGAGACCAGCTCCGCCTGGAGATCACCGTGATCGCCCGGAAGGGGCCCATGTGGAAGATGCACGGGCAGGCCCGGGTCGACGGCGCGCTCGCCGCGAGGGGGGACGTCACGGCGACGATCCCCGACGGCGCCGGGCCGGGGGGCGAGGGGGAGGAACCATGATCCATCCGACCGCGATCATCGATCCGGGGGCGGAGCTCGGGAACGGCGTCACGGTGGGGCCGTTCGCCGTGATCGGGCCGAAGGTGACGATCGGCGACGGGACCACCGTCGGATCGCACGCCGTCGTCGAATCCCACGTCCGGATGGGGAAGGAGAACCGCATCCATTCGTTCGCCTCCGTCGGCGCGATCCCGCAGGACCTGAAGTTCCGCGGCGAGGAGTCGTGGGTGGAGATGGGGGACGGGAACATCATCCGCGAATTCGCCACCGTGAACCGGGGGACGTCCGGCGGCGGCGGCGTGACCCGCGTCGGGAACAACACCCTGGTGATGGCGTACTCCCACATCGCCCACGACTGCGTCGTGGGAAGCCGCGTCATCTTGGCGAACGCGGCCACCCTCGCCGGCCACGTCACGATCGAGGACGGCGCGATCATCGGCGGGATGACCGGGGTGCACCAGTTCGTCCGGATCGGGGAGCATTGCATCATCGGCGGGATGTCGGGCGTTTCACAGGACGTTCCGCCGTACGTCACGGCGGTCGTGTCGCGTCCGCAGCGTGGTTACGCGCTGTACGGGCTGAATCTCGTCGGCCTTCGGCGGAACCGCTTCTCCCCGGAGACCGTGGCGGCGCTGAAGCAGGCGTTCAAGATCATCTTCCGCGCGGAGGTTCCCCTGAAGGAGGCGCTGGAGCGCGCCGAGGCGGAGCTGCCCCCGCTTCCCGAGGTCAGGCACCTGATCGCGTTCGTCCGCGAGAGCAAGCGCGGCGTTCTCCGGTAGCCCCGGGAATGCCGAAAACCTTGTTCCTCGTCTGCGGGGAGCCTTCCGGCGAAGCGTACGCCGCGCGGGTGGCTCGCGCGTTCCGTGCCCGGTTCCCGGGCGTCCCGGTGGAAGGGATCGGAAGCGCGCTCCTCGCGGCGGAAGGAGTGAGGCTCCTGCGGGATTACGGCGACATCTCGGTCATCGGCGTCACGGAAGCGCTGCGGCGCCTTCCGGCGATCCGCGCGTCCCTTTCCGCGGCCACGGAGCGGGTGAGCCGTCCCGACATCGGCGCGGTGCTCCTCGTCGACTTCCCCGACTTCAACTTCCGGGTGGGAAGGGCCGCCGCCCGGCGCGGGATCCCGGTGGTCTACTATATTCCACCGCAGGTGTGGGCCTGGCGCGCGGGGCGGGCGAAGACCCTCGCCGCGTTCACGAAAGGCGCGGTCGTTCTGTTCCCCTTCGAGGTGGAGTTTCTGCGCGCGAGCGGCGTAAACGCCGTCTTCGCAGGGCATCCGATCCTCGACGAGATCGCCCCGTTCCTCGACGCGCCTCCCGACCCGGAACGGTTCGGGATCCCCCCGGGGAAGCGCGGGGTCGGGCTGATCCCCGGAAGCAGGCAGGGAGAAGTCGCCGCGCACCTTCCGATCCTGCTCGACGCCGCGCGCCTCCTCCTTCAACGGTTTCCCGACCTCCATTTCGCATTGCCCGTGGCGCGGCCGCCGCTGCGGGAGGCGATCGCGCGGGAGGTCGCGGGGTCGGGGCTTCCGGTCGCGCTGGTGGACGAGGCCCGGCAGCTCCTCTTCCGGGGGCTGGAGGCGGCCATGGCGGTTTCGGGAACCGTCACGCTCGAGCTTGCGCTGCTCGGGACGCCGGCGGTCATCGTCTACCGGACCTCCTGGCTGAGCTACCAGGTCGGCCGCCGCCTGGCGCGGGTCGATCGCGTCGGCCTTCCCAACATCGCCTCGGGGGAGACGTTCCTTCCGGAACTGATCCAGGACGACTGCACCGCGCCCCGGATCGCCGCCGCCCTGGGGGGGATCCTCGCCGATCCGAGGCGCAGGGAGCGGCTGCGCGCGAAGGGGCTCTCGCTCCGTTCGCTCCTCCGCGGCCCGGGCCCCACGGAAGCGGTCGTTTCGATGCTGGGGAAGGAGGCGGCGGGCGCATGGGCGTGAGCCTCTACCGGCGGATGTTCGCGTACACCCGGCCGTACGTTCCGAGGCTCCTCCTCGCGATGTTCGTGATGATCTGCGTGTCGGCCCTCAGCGGTTCGACCGCCTTCCTCGTGAAGCCGATCCTCGACGACATCTTCATCCGGAAGGACGCCGCCCAGCTGACGTACATCCCGCTCCTGGTGCTGGCGATCTACCTCGTCCGCGGCGTGCTCGAGTTCACCCAGAGCTACCTGATGGCGGGGGTCGGGCAACGGGTGGTGCGGGACATCCGCGATCACCTGTACCGCCACATGCAGTCGCTTTCGCTCTCCTTTTACCTGCGGCACCCCACCGGCGTTCTGATGTCCAGGGTCCTGAACGATGTCGGCCTGATGCAGAGCGCGATCACCGACGCCGCCACCGGCCTCGTCAAGGACGTCTTCACCGCCGCGTTTCTCGTGTTCGTCGTCTTCTACCGCGACTGGAAGCTCGCGCTCATCGCCCTGGTCGTCTTCCCGCTCGCCTTCTGGCCGATCGCCCGGTTCGGCCGGAAGCTGCGCCGCACGAGCGTCAAGGCCCAGGAGATCACGGGGGGGCTCTCGTCCCACCTGCAGGAGACGATCAGCGGGGCGAAGCTGGTGAAATCGTTCGGGGCCGAAACGTACGAGACGGAGCGATTCTCCACGCGGAACAACGAGCTGTTCCGCCTCAGTATGAAGGTCGTGAAGGTGCAGGCGATGACCTCCCCGCTCTCCGAGATGTTCGCCGGCGTCGGGGCGGCGGCCGTCATCTACTACGGCGGCTACAGCGTGGTGAACGGCCACAGCACGCCGGGGAACTTCTTCTCCTTCCTCGCCGCCCTCTTCATGCTCTACGAGCCCGTGAAGCGGCTCTCCCGGATCAACAACGTCGTCCAGCAGGGACTGGCCGCCGGGGGCCGCGTCTTCGAGGTGATCGACACGCTGCCGGAGGTGCGCGAGGCCGTGGATGCGGGCGCGCTCGCACCGATCCGGAAGGAGATCGCCTTCGACCGCGTCGATTTCCGGTACGCCGCGAGTGGGGAAGGTGTCCTGAAGGAGATCGACTTCCGCGTTCCTGCCGGGACGATGGTGGCCATCGTCGGCTCCAGCGGGGCGGGGAAGACCACGCTCGTCGACCTGATCCCGCGGTTCTACGACCCGCAGGAGGGCGCGATCCGGATCGACGGGGTCGACGTCCGCAGCGTCACGCTGGCCTCCCTTCGCGAGCAGATCGGGATCGTCAGCCAGCACACGGTGCTCTTCAACGACACGGTCCGGAACAACATCGCCTACGGGATGCCCCACGCCCCGATGGAGAAGATCGTCGAGGCGGCGCGCCGCGCCAACGCGCACACGTTCATCGAGCGGATGCCCGAAGGATACGGGACGGTCGTGGGGGAGCAGGGGCTGCGGCTGTCCGGGGGGGAGCGCCAGCGGCTCGCGATCGCCCGGGCGCTGCTGAAGGACGCGCCGCTGCTCATCCTCGACGAGGCCACCTCCGCGCTCGACACCGAATCGGAGCGTGTAGTGCAGGAGGCGCTCGACGCCCTCATGCGCGGCCGCACGACCTTCGTCATCGCCCATCGGCTCTCCACGGTCCGCAACGCGGACGTGATCTTCGTGGTGGAGGACGGGCGGATCGTCGAGCGGGGGCGGCACGAGGAACTTCTCTCCCGGGACTCCCGCTACCGGTCCTTCTACCTGAAGCAGTTCGAGGAGCGGAAGGCCGGCCTCCCGGATGGCGAAGCGGGCAGGGGGTAGGGCAGTGGATCGCCCGTTCCTCCCCGGGAGCCCGGGGCACCTTCTATACAACGTCCTGCTCGGTACGGGACTGGTCGTCGGCGCGCCCGTCTGGATCCCGTGGGTTCTCCTCTTCCGGAAGCGGAGGGCGAACCTTCCGGACCGGATCGGGTTGCGCGGCATCCCCCGGCAGACGCCCGACGACGCACGCCCGACATTCTGGGTGCACGCGGTATCCGTTGGGGAGACCCTGGCGGCGGTTCCCCTCCTGCGGCTGCTTCGCAGGCGCCTCCCCGACGCCAGGCTCCTCGTCTCGAGCGTGACGCTCACCGGGCGGGAGACGGCGGTCAAATTCCTCTCCGGCGTCGTCGACGAGGGGTTCTTCTTTCCGTTCGACCTTCCGGGGCTCTGCGGGCGGTTCCTCGACCGGATGCGGCCGGACGTCGCGGTGGTCGTGGAGACCGAGATCTGGCCCAACTTCATCGCCGCGTGCGCGCGCCGCGGGATTCCCGTGGTGATCGTCAACGGCAGGTTGTCGAAGCGCTCGTTCGCCGGGTACATGCGGTTCCGCTGGTTCTTCGCCCCCATTCTCCGGACCCTTCGGACGATCTCGGCCCAGACGGCCGAGGACGCGGAGCGGTTCGTCGCGCTGGGGGCACCGCGGGAGATCGTCACCGTGGGGGGAAACCTGAAGTTCGACGTTTCCCCCCCCGAAACCGGCGCGTCGCCGCTATCCGCCCTTCTCCTGAAGGAGAAGAGCGGGGGGGCGGCGTGGATCGTCGCCGGTTCGACGCACGACGGCGAGGAGGCGCAGCTCCTGAGGGCCTTTCTCCACGCGCGGGAGGGGAATCCGTCGCTCCGCCTCCTCCTCGCGCCGCGCCACCCGGAGCGGTTCGACGCGGTCGAGACACTCGTCCGCCGGGAGGACGTTTCCATGGCGCGCCGCACGGCGATCCCGGAAGGCGCGGACCGCCTCCCGGACACGGTCCTGCTGCTCGACACCGTCGGCGAGCTTTCTGGCGCGTACGCGGCGGCCGATCTCGCGTTCGTCGGCGGCAGCCTCGTTCCGAAGGGTGGGCACAACGTCCTCGAGCCGTCATGGCACGGCGTGCCGACGATCGTCGGCCCTCACATGGAGAATTTCCGGGAAATCGCCGAGGTGTTCCTGGCCGGGGACGCGCTGATCCGGGTCGCGGGGGAAGAAGAGCTCGCGGACCGGCTGACGCGGTTCGCCGCGAATCCGAACGTCTTCCGCGAGACCGGTCTGCGGGCGAAGGACCTGCTCGAAACGCTCCGCGGCGCCTCCGAGGCGAGCACGGACGCGGTTCTGTCGGCGTTTCCGGGCCGCGAGGCCAAGAGATGATCCTCGGGGCGGCCGCCAGGATGCGGCGCTTCCTTTCCACGGCGGGCCTCCTTCCGGCTTCGACGCTTCCGCGGCCGGTCGTGAGCGTCGGGAACCTCGTGATGGGCGGCGCGGGAAAGACGCCCCACGTCATCCACCTCGCGCGGTGGCTCACCGGGCAGGGGAGGCGCGCCGCGGTGCTGTCCCGCGGGTACGGACGGAATAGCCGCGGCGTCCGGTGGGTGTCCGACGGAGAGGGGCCGATCGCCTCCGCGGCCGAGGGCGGGGACGAGCCGGTTCTGATCGCGCGCTCGCTGCCCGGGGTTCCGGTCGCCGTGGGAGAGTCCCGCGTCGCGGCGGGCCGGGAGGTCCTGTCCAGGCGGCGCGTGGACGTGTTCCTCCTCGACGACGGGTTCCAGCACCTTTCCCTGCGGCGCGACGTCGACCTGCTCCTCGTCGAGTGCGGCGGGGGGCTCGGGAACCGCTGGACGGCGCCGCTGGGCCCCCTGCGGGAGCCGCCGTCCCACGCGCGGTTCGCGGACGCCCTGGTCATCACGAAATGTCCGGACGCGGAATCCGGGGCGCGGACCGCGCGGGCCGTCCCCTTTCCTTCGGTTCGCCCCAGGGCCTTCTCGCGCCTGTCGCCCGGCGGGATCGTGGGGCGGGACGGCCTCCCCTCGAAGGAAGCCGCGGCCGGGGACGCCGTGTTCGCGTTCTCCGCGCTGGCCAGGAACGCGCAGTTCCGCGACACCCTCGAGGCGGCGGGATTCCGGGTGAAGGGGTTCCTCCCGTTCCCGGACCATCACGCGTACGGCCGGGGGGACCTCGAGCGGATCGCCCGGGAGGCCGGCGGCCTGCCCGCGATCACGACGGAGAAGGACCTGGTGCGTCTCCCGGACGGCGTCCCGTTTTCCGTCGGCGCGCTTCGCGTCGAGGTGGAGTACCTTGCCGGGTGGGAGGAGATCTCCCGGATGATCCTCGATCGGTTGGAACGGTGGGGCCGGCCGTGAAGGAACGTCTCGCCCGCTTCATCCTGCGCGTCCTCGAGGCGATCCCGCTCCCGGCGCTCGCCTCGTTCTGCGAGGCGGTGATGCTCCTCGTGTACGCCGTCGATCGGGAGCACCGGCGGATCGCGCGGATCAACCTGGGGATCGCCTTCCCGGAGATGGGAGATGCGGAGGCGGACCGGATCATCCGGGCGTGCTACCGGCAGATGGGGACCTCCGCCGCGGAGTTCATCCACATCCCCGGGATGGACGCGGCGTATATCCGGGAGCACTTCCGGATCGAGGGCGCCGGGCACGTCCGGGAGTCCCTGGAGGGGAGGAAGCAGCCGGCGATGGCGATGACCGGTCACTTCGGGAACTGGGAACTCCTGTCCCACGTCTACGGAACGGCGATCGCTCCCGCGGCGTTCATCGTTCGCCCGTTGAAGAGCGCGATCCTGGACCGGATCGTCACGGAGCGCAGGGAGTTCGTCGGCAACACGGTCATCCGGAAGGCGGACTCTGCGAAGGAGGTGATGAAGGTCCTGCGGAAGAGGGTCCTGGTCGGGATCCTCATCGACCAGAACGTCAACCGGCAAAAGGGGATCCTCGTCGACTTCTTCACCCGGAAGGCGTACACGACCTTCGGGATCGCCCGCCTCGCCCTGGCGATGAACGCCGCGATCCACCCCGCGTTCATCTTCCGGGATCCGGCGAGGAAGTTCCACCACGTCCTCCGCTTCGGCCCTCCCATCGCGATCGATCCCGCCGCGCCGCGCGAGGAAGAGGTGGCGAGGGTCACCCGCAGGTGCAACGAGGAACTGGAAAAGGTGATCCGGGAAGCCCCGGACCAGTGGATGTGGTTCCACCGCCGCTGGAAGACCCGCCCCGTCGGGGAGCCGGAGATCTACCGGGGGTTGCATTGAAGGAGATCGTTTTCCTCGACCGGGACGGCACGCTCATCGAGGAGGTCGGATACCTGCGCGATCCGTCCGCCGTTGGCATCCTGCCGGGAGCCGCGGACGCGCTGCGCCTCCTTTCCCGGGAGGGGTTTCTCCTCGCGGTGGTTTCCAACCAGGCGGGGCTGGCGAAGGGAAAATCACCCTGGAGGAGATGGAAGCCGTTCACAGGCGGTTCGTATCCGAGTTCGAGGCGGAGGGGGTCGCGTTCGACGCGGTCGAGTATTGCCCGCACCATCCGGAAGGGACGGTGGATGCGTATCGGCGCGCGTGCGGATGCAGGAAGCCCGGGACGGGGCTGGCCGACGGGATCCTTCGGCGGCTCCGGGTACCGGATTCGTGCCCCCGCTTCGTGGTCGGTGATAAAATGAGCGACGTTTCGATGGGGATTCGCCTCGGGGCCGCGACGGTCCTGGTCGGGACGGGGTACGGAAACGCGGAGATAGCCTCGGGAGAACGCGCGGGGATCGCCCCGGACACCTTTCTCCCGGGGATGCGGGAGGCCGCCGGATGGATCGTGGCGTACGGAACCGGATCGTGAGGCGGGTCGGCAAGGGGGCGTCGGCGCTCCTTCTCATGGCCCTTCTCCTCGTCGCGGCAGGCTGCCACCGGTACGAACGGGAGGCTCCGCCCCCGCCGCCTCCGGGAACGGAAGAGCGCGCGGGCGACAACACCGCCGCCGCGCCGGAGTGGCTTCATCCCGCGGTGCCGGTGGATGGCACCGATGGAGCGGGGGAGCCGGAGGAGACCGCCGCCGCGCCGGTCGACGGCCATCCTTTGCCTGACGCCGAGGAGAGCGGGGCTGCCTCCCGGGGTTCCGGCCCTTCGGCTCCCCCTCCTGCGCTCCCCCCGCCCGAGGCGAAGGCGGGATCCGCCGCCTCCCCCCCGTCCAGCGGCGCCGCGCAGCCCACGGCGTCGCCTTCCGCCGATGCTCCGCCCGCCGGGGCGGTCCAGGCGAGCCCGACGCGCTCCGCCCGCACGCCGAAGCCGGCCGACGCGACGCACCCGCCCCCTGCGGCGCCGCCGAAGGACACCGGCGAGGCGTCTCTTCCGGGGTGGGCGAAGAGTCCCGAGGAACTGGTGTACCGTGTCGATTTCATCGGGATCACGATGGGGTACGCCCGGTTCCGGTTCAAGGGGATGGCCTCCATCGCCGGGAAGCCGGTGTACCACCTGACCGTGCGTGCCTGGACATCCGGGGTCCTCTCGTACATCTACCCGATCAACGAGACGATCGACTACTATCTCGACGTGGAGACGATCGCCCCGATCCGGCAGGAGTTCACGAAGCACGAGAGCGAGAGGGACGACGTGGCCCTCTACGACCAGGAGACCGGGAGGATCACGTACCGGTACCGGCGGACGGGGAAGATCCGGAAGCAGGTGGTAACGGTTCCTTCCGTCTACGACCCGGTGAGCGTCGCCTACTATTTCCGGTGGCGGGACCTGGGCGACGAGAACCGTCCGCGGAACATGTACGGGGGCCGGAAGCTTTACCAGATCTCCACGCGCGTGCTGGGGAACGAGCGGATTCACACGGACCACGGGGAGGTGGACACGGTCGCGGTCGTTCCGGTGATCCGCCGGGACGGAAAGCCCGATAATAAAGGGGACCTGAAGATCTGGTTTTCCAGGGACGAGCGGCGCGTTCCGGTCCGCCTGTACGCGAAGTTCCGCAAAATCAAGGACTGGACGCTGGTCGGCGAGCTGGTACCGTCGACCGCGAAAGCGGGGGGGTAGGCGATGGCGATGGACAAGGAGCTGCTCGAGATCCTTGCGTGCCCGAAGTGCAAGGGGGAACTTCTGCTCACCGTCGACGAGAGCGAGCTCCGGTGCGACGCGTGCCGGCTGTCGTACCGCGTCGACGACGGCATTCCCATCCTGCTGATCGACGAGGCGACGCCGTATGAGTGACGCCGGGATCCTGTCCCTCGCGGCGGAGATGGTGAGACGGTTCCCCTCCCGGCGGATTCTCGTCGTCGGGGACATCATGCTCGACGAGTACGTCTTTGGAACCGTCGGGCGGATCTCCCCGGAGGCCCCGGTGCCGGTGGCCGCCGTCACGCGGGAGACGAGGGTCCCCGGCGGCGCGGCGAACGTGGCGTTCAACCTTCGCGGGCTGGGGGCGGGAGTCGAGATGGCAGGGCTTCTGGGCGACGACGCCGGGGGCCGGTTCGTCGCCCGGATGCTCAAGGGGAAGCGGGTCGGGGCCGAAGCGGTGGTCGTGGACCCGGATCGTCCCACCACCGTCAAGACGCGGGTGATCGCCCACAGCCAGCAGGACGTTCGCGTGGACCGCGAGCGGAATGCCCCGCCGTCCCGAACGGCGTCCGACGCGCTGCTGCGGAAGACGCTGGCCGCGCTTGACGGGGTCGACGGCGTCGTCTTCTCCGATTACCGGAAGGGGGCGCTGACGGGAGAGTTGGTCCGCGAGGTGACCGCGGCGGCGAACCGGAAGGGGATCTTCGTCGCCGTCGATACGAAGCGTTCCGATGTATCCTTCTATCGGGGCTGCACGGTCATCACCCCGAACAAGGGAGAGGCGCAGGCCGCCCTCGGGGGACGGGAGCTCGCGAGCGACCTCGACGTCTGGGAGGCGGGGAAGGATCTCCTCCGGGCCGTCCGGTCGAAAGCGGTCCTCATCACGCGCGGCGAGGAGGGGATGACGCTGGTCGAGCGTGGCCGCGCCGCCTGCTTCCACATCCCCGCGATCGCGCGCCAGGTGTTCGACGTGACCGGCGCGGGGGGCACGGTGATCGGGACACTGGCGGCCTGCCTCGCCGCCGGGGCCACGATGCGCGAAGCGGCGGTCCTCGCCAACGTCGCCGCCAGCGTCGTCGTCGGGGAGGTCGGCACCGCGCCGATCCCCGCCGAAAAGCTCCTCCGCGCCGCCGAAATGCGCGACAGGGAACAGGAGGTCCGGCGGAGTAGCCGCAGGAGGGGGGCGCCCCGGTACGAGCTTCGCGCTGCCGGGGTACCCCCAAAGTAGGAAGAACGGGGGGCACAGCCGAAGGGTGAGTCCCGGAGTCTTTGTTCTCGACTGTTATATCGTCAATCCGGAGAAACGTTTATGTGGATGAGCATGACGGGGTTCGGCCGGGGCGAGCGCCACGGGGAGGAGATCTCCGTCACGGTGGAGGCCCGGACGGTGAACCACCGCTTCCTCGACCTTCACATCCGGTGCCCGGGCCGGTTCCTGTCGTGGGAGCCGAGGATCCGGGGATTCGTCCGAGATTCGGTGCGGCGCGGGAAGGTCGACCTGCACGTGAACGTACGGGAGTGGGGGAAGCTCGGCGCCGGGCTGCGCGTCAACGACGAGCTGCTGCGGTCGTTCCTCGGGGAGGCGAGGCGGATCCGGGAGGAGCACGGGGTCGGCGGAGAGGTGACGCTGCGGGACCTGCTGTCGGTGCCGGACCTCTTCCAGGCGGCCCCCGTCGCCGACGATCCCGCGGAGCTCCTTTGGCCGGTGGCCGAGGGGGCGGTCCGGGACGCTCTCGGGATGCTCGGCCGTGCCCGGGCGGAAGAGGGGGATCGGATGAAGAAGGTCCTCCAGGAGTCGGTCGCCCGCCTGGGGGCCCTCGCGGCGGAGATCCGGTCGCTCACCGCGGAAAACAAGGAGCAGGCGGCCGCCCGGTTCCGGGAACGGATCGCGGCGCTGTCGGCCGAGGCGGGGGTCGATCCGGTCCGGCTCCACCAGGAGGCATCGATCCTGCTCGACCGGCTCGACATCACCGAGGAGTGCGACCGCCTCGCATCCCACCTGGCGGCCGTCGACGCGCTCTTCCGGTCTCCCGGCGATGCCGTGGGGAAGCGGTTCGACTTCCTCGTCCAGGAGATCTTCCGCGAGCTCAACACCGCCGGGAACAAGTCCGCACACGCGGGCGTGTCGGCCCTCGTCGTGGCGTCCAAGACCGAGCTCGAAAAGGTCCGCGAGCAGATCCAGAACGTCGAGTGACCAGAGCCATGTACGCAGGGCGCCTTAATGTTACGTTTCATGAATACGGTAACGTATCGGGAAGACAGCGCGGACGGCGCACGCAACAGGAGGGTCCGGCGGAGTCGCCGCAGGAGGGGGGGCGTAGTGAGGTAAAGCGCAGCCGTGCAGGTTCATCGCACGGCGAGCCACGAACGGAGCCCCGCCCTCCGAGGCGACGCAGCCGAAGTGTGAGTCCCGGAGGCGCCCCAGTACGAGCTTTGCGCTGCCGGGGTACCCCCGCAGCAGGAAGAACGGGGGGCACAGCGCCTTCCGGGATTGATCTTTGGATTCGTTGCCATATGTATCTATGAACTGGAGATGAATGTGACCCGCGGCGACATCTTCGTGATATCGGCCCCCTCGGGCTCCGGAAAGACGACGATCTGCCGGGCCCTTCTATCGCGCGTGGAGGGGCTTTCCCTCTCCGTCTCCTGCACGACGAGGGAGAGGAAACCGGGGGAGAGGGACGGCGTGGATTATTATTTCGTGGATGAGGAAAAATTTGGTAATATGCTAGATTCGAACGAGTTTTTGGAGACCGCTTCGGTCTTTGGGCGACGGTACGGAACGTCGCGGCTCGCGGTCGAGGCGATCGTGTCGAATGGACTGGACGCCGTGCTCGAGATCGACGTCCAGGGAGGCGCCTCCGTAAAGGCGGCGATTCCCGAGGCGGTGCGGATCGGCATCCTGCCGCCCGACTGGGAGACGCTCCGGGAGCGGCTCACCGCGCGGGCCCGGGACAGCCGGAAGGAGATCGAACGGCGCCTTGCGGCGGCCCGCCGCGAGATCCGGGAATTGGGGAAGTACGACTACCTGGTCGTCAACGACGACCTGGAAACCGCGGTCCGGCAGATGGAGTGGATCGTCCGCGCGCGGCGGCTACGCCGGGAACGCACGATCGACGCCGTACGCCGGATCCTTGGAAAAGAGGGAGAGGAACGGGATGGCTCGAGTAACGGTTGAGGATTGCCTGCGTCAGGTGGACAACCATTTTGAGCTTACGGTGGTCGCGGCCAAGCGCGCGAAACAGCTCTATTCGGGCGGGGGTGCGACGATCGAAACGACCGCGCGGAAGGAGAAGCCGACGGTGATCTCCCTTCGGGAGATCGCCCAGGGGAAGGTCCGCGTAAAATAGCGCCGGGGCGGGGGATTCCTCTTGCTCCGTCTCATGGACATCGTGGACCGGGTGCAGGCGACGCACCCGTCCGCGAATATCGAGCTCATCCACAAGGCGTACGTCTTCACCGCCAAGGTGCACCACGGGCAGGTGCGCATGTCGGGGGATCCGTACCTCGTCCATCCGCTGAACGTCGCCTACCTGCTCGCCGACTGGAACCTCGACGAGGAGACGGTGGCCACCGGGCTCCTCCACGACACCGTCGAGGACACGGTGGCGACGCTCGAGGAGGTGCGGGAACTCTTCGGTGACTCGGTCGCCCACCTGGTCGACGGGGTCACCAAGATCGGCCGCGTGGCGCTTTCCGACGCCGCCGCCCAGAAGGCGGAATCCCTCCGCAAGATGATCCTCGCGATGGGGAAGGACCTCCGGGTCATCCTCGTCAAGCTCGCCGACCGCCTCCACAACATGCGCACGCTGAAACACCTCCCGTCCGACCGGCAGGCGGTGATCGCCCGCGAGACGGTCGAGATCTTCGCGCCGATCGCGGGCCGGCTCGGGATGTCCCGCATCCGGACCGAGCTGGAAGACCTCAGCTTCGAGGTGCTCCACCCCGAACAGTACAAGGAGCTCGCGCGCCTGGCGGACGAGCGGAGGCGGAACCGCGAAGCCCACGTCCGAAGCGTCATCTCCCTTCTCGAGTCGAAGTGCCGGGAGCTCGGGATCGAGGCGACGATCACCGGACGCTCCAAGCACCTGGCGGGGATCTACCAGAAGATGAACCGCCAGGAGATCGACTTCGACCACGTCTACGACTTCATCGGCTTCCGCATCACCACCAAGACGGTCCGCGAGTGCTACGAAGCCCTCGGGATCGTGCACAACCTCTGGAAGCCGGTGCCGGGCCGCTTCAAGGACTACATCGCGATGCCGAAGGCGAACCTCTACCAGTCGCTCCACACGACGGTCTTCGGGCCGAACGCGGAGATGATGGAGATCCAGATCCGCACGGAGGAGATGCACGCTCTTGCCGAGAACGGGGTGGCCGCACACTGGAAGTACAAGGAGGGGCGCCGGACGGCGGAAAAGGGGGACCAGATGTTCCTCTGGCTGCGGCAGATCCTCGAGCTGCAGCAGGACATGAAGGACCCCCGCGAGTTCCTGAACACGGTCAAGGTCGAGCTGTTCCCGGAGGAGGTGTACGTCTTCACGCCGCGGGGCGACGTGAAGGAGCTCCCGCGGGGGGCAACGCCGATCGATTTCGCCTACGCGATCCACACCGAGGTCGGAAACCAGTGCGTCGGCGCGAAGGTGAACGGCCGGATGGTCCCCCTGAAAGTGGCGCTGAAGAACGGCGACGTCGTCGAGATCGTCACCCAGCCGTCCCACAAGCCGAGCCGGGACTGGCTGAAAATCGCGAAGACCAGCCGCGCGCTGAGCAAGATCCGCGCCGTGGTGCGGGAGGAACAGCAGGAGCAATCGCTCGCCCTGGGCCGCCAGATCCTCGAGAAGGAGCTTCGGAAGCATTCCCTGAACCTCAACAAGGTGACGAAGGGGCCGGAGTTCGCCGAGATGCTGCAGGAGACCCGCTGCAGGACCGCGGACGACTACATGCGGATGGTCGGCTACGGAAAAGCGTCGCTTATGCCGCTGCTGCGTCGCCTCCTTCCCACGGACCAGCTGCATGAGAAGACCAAGGAGTCGCGTCTCTCCACCCTCATCCGGAAGGTGGTGACGCGCAAGCCCAGCTCCGTCATCGTGAAGGGGATGGACAGCATCTTCGTCCGCCTGGGGAACTGCTGCCGCCCGGTGCCGGGCGATCCGATCGTCGGGTTCATCACCCGGGGGCGGGGGGTCACGATCCATTCGAAGGAGTGCCCGAAAGTCCTCGAGAGCGATCCGGCGCGGGCGGTCGAGGTGTCCTGGGAGGCGGGGACGAAGGCGGTCCATCCCGTCAAGCTGCGCGTGGTGTGCTCCGACAAGCCGGGACTTCTTGCCGACATCTCCCGGAGCATCACGTCGAGCGAGGTGGACATCCGGAGGGCGTCGGTGATGACGACCCGCGACCAGCGCGCGATCTGCGATTTCGAGGTGTCGGTGAACGACGCCGACCACCTGGCCTCCCTCATGAAGTCGATCGGGAAGGTGCGTGGAGTACAATCAGTGGAGAGGGGGAAAGGGTGAGATGAAGCGCGAAGCGGTGAAAGCGGCGGGGGCCCCGGCGGCGATCGGTCCCTACTCCCAGGCGGTGCGGGCAGGCGGGCTCCTCTTCTGCTCGGGACAGATCCCGCTCGACCCGTCGACGGGGAAGATGGTGGACGGCGGGATCGAGGCCCAGACGGAGCGCGTACTGAACAACCTCGAGGCGGTGCTGACCGCGGGAGGCGCGACCCTCCGGTCGGTCGTGAAGACCACCGTCTACCTGGTCGACCTGTCGGATTTCCCCGCGATGAACGCGGTCTACGGGAAGTTCTTTCCGGAGGACCCGCCGGCGCGGGCGACGGTGCAGGTCGTCAAGCTGCCCGCGGGGGCGCTGGTGGAGATCGATGCGGTCGCCACCGCGCGGACCCGGGTCAAACCGTCTTGACGACCCGCCCGGACTTGATGCACGCGGTGCAGGCGTGGATGTGACGCACCGTCCCGTTCCGGACCGTCTTCACGCGCTGGATGTTGGGCTGCCACACCCTCGCGGTGCGGTTGTTGGCGTGGGAGACGTTGTGCCCGAAACTCGGGGCCTTACCGCAGATAGCGCACTTGGCCATGGATTCCTCCGTAAATGGAAACTCAAACTTTTACCACGGACGCCATGAAAACGCAATCCCCCCTCTACTCCGATCCTCGCCGGCGAAGGAAACGATCCCTCCGGCCGCTCCTTTTTCTGCTCGTCCTCCTCTTCGTCCCTCCGGCGGTTCCCCACCTTCTCTCGTTGCGGGATCCCGGTCCCCCCACGCGCCCGGCGGACGCGATCTTCGTGCTCACCGGGGGAGAGGGGAGGATCCACGAGGGATTCCGCGCATGGTCCGGCGGCGCGGCGAGGGAACTGTTCATCCTCGGCGCGGAACGGAGGGTTCCCATTTCGCGAATCGTGCCCGAGGCATCGAAGATCTCCGCCAAGGCGCTCTCGCGCGTTCACGTGGAAGGGTGGTCCGGCAACACGCTCGAAAACGCTTTCTCCGCGAAATCCGCGGTGGGGGAGGGGAGATACTCTTCGGTGATCCTCGTGACCTCCGACTACCACATCCCCCGCGCGGTTCTCGCCTTTCGGAAGGTCCTTCCGCCGGACGTGTCGATCGCCGCGGTCCGGGTGCGGCCCGAGGGAGGCCCGGGCGCCTCCTGGCGGTGGGCGAGGCGGCACTTCATCGAGGGATGGAAATACTGGGGGTACCGGATCCTCCTCCGGTGGGAGTGAGAGCTTGCGCTGCGCCGCCTCGGAGGGGGACTCCGTTCGTGGCTCGCCGTGCGGTGAACCTGCACGGCTGCGCACCGGCCTTCAGGGCTCCATTCCCTCAGATCCCGGCATTCGAGGCCCGCTGCATCCGCCCCGGCATCGTTCCCCTCCCTCACCGTACCGCAGTGGGTACGCCTCGGTCGGGCGCCTCGCCGGAGGCGGCGCATCGACCCTCTCGGTGCACGGCCTCTGTGGGAACGGAACCCTGGAGGCCGGCCTCACTGTGCCCCCCGTTCTTCCTACGGCGGGGGTACCCCAGGGAGTGTAGTTCGTCCGGGAGTGGGGCGCCCCCCTCCTGCGGCGACTCCGCCGGACCCTCCCGTTGCGTGCGCCTTCCGTGCTGTCTTCCCGATATGTTGCCGTATTTGTGAAACGCAACACTAAGGACGGTGGGAAAAACGAGGTATTGACGGATATCATGAGAGAGATGCGTGGTTTTCGGGAGGTGGAGGGTGGCGCAAAGGAGTACATCCACTTTTCGAAAGACGTTTTTACGATGAAGCAGCGGGAGGAATGTGTGGTCCTACCTGATGTTCTCGAGACTGGCATAAAGGTGGTTTTTTGCGGGACGGCCGTGGGGGATCAATCTGCCTGTAGAGGAGCGTATTACGCAGGCAACCAGTTTTGGAACATTCTGGCGGATACGGGTCTGACACCTCACCGATTTGCTCCCGAACAATACCCTTCGCTACTAAAATTCAAAATCGGCCTGACGGACTTGGTGAAGGGCAGGTCGGGTCAGGATGTCCAACTGTCGGCCGGAGATTTCGACGTCTCTGGATTCCGGGCGAAAATCGGGAAGCATGCGCCGAAGGCCGTCGCGTTCAACGGGAAGAAGGCGGCCCAATTGTTTTTCGCCTCTCAATCTGTCGAGTACGGCCCTCAGAAGGAGAAGATCGGACCTACTGCCTTGTTCGTCCTTCCTTCGACTTACGGCGCAGCTCGTGGATTCCGGGACCCAAAGTATTGGTTCCAACTCGCCGAATTTGTTGGCGTGGTGAAACCTGAGATTGACGCCACTGCATAATGCCACTACAATTATTTCGTGACCTACGAGTGGGACGAGCGAAAGCGGATCGTGAACCTCGAAAAGCATGGGTTGGATTTCGCTGACGCGTGGAAGGTTTTCGAAGCGTCGGTGAAGGTTACATTACCCATCCCCCATGCTGAATCCGGTGAAGTTCGCTGGATTGATATCGCAAAGGTCGCAGGCGTGGTGCTCGTCCTGGTTTACACGATGAGAGGTGATTCGGTCCGGAATATTTCGTTCCGAAACGCTAAACGGACGGAAAGGAGAATGTTCGATGCCGCGCTCAAAGATCGTTAGGTACAAGACCGAAGAACTCAAGGAAATGGCGCGACGTGGGCAGACAAAGACGGACTGGAAGCGCGTCAAGGCGATGAAGGATAAGGACATCATTGCCGACGGGGACTCCCCGGAGATCACCGCCGAGGTGTGGCGCAACGCTGTCGTCACCGACCGCAGGCCCCCGAAGAAGAACATCACACTGCGGATCGACCCGGAGATCATCGACTGGTTCAAGGCCAGGGGCAAGGGGTACCAAACGAGGATGAACGCGGTACTGCGCGTTTTCATCGAGCTGCAACGCAAGGACCACAGGAAGGCGTCGTAGGTAGGGGCCGGATCAGGCGTCGGGATTGCGCCGGGAGAAGTCGGGGATCTTTTCCGCGCTTTTCGTGATCACCTTTCTCCCCTCGACGCTTAGCCTCCCCGCGAGAAAGAGCCGGATCGCCATCGGGTAGATCCGGTGCTCCTCCTTGAGGATCCGGGCGGCGAGCGTATCCTCCGTGTCGTCCTCGTGCACCGGGACGATCGCCTGCACGATGATCGGCCCGGTGTCGACCCCCTCGTCGAGGAAGTGGACGGTGCAACCGGAGAACCGGACGCCGTACCGCAGCGCCTGCGACGGCCCGTGGGTTCCGGGGAAGGAGGGGAGCAGCGCCGGATGGATGTTGAGGATCCGGTGGGGGAAGGCGCGAAGGAAGACCGGCGTCACCACCCGCATGAAGCCGGCCAGGCAGACGAGGACGGCCCCCGAGGCCCGGATCACCTCCACCAGTTTCGCGTCGAACGCCTCCCTGCTTTCAAACGCCTTGTGGTCCACCACCGCGGTCGGGATATCGTGCTTCCTCGCCCGCGTGAGACCGTAGGCGTCCGCCTTGTTGCTCACCACAAGGCCGACCCGACACGGGATCTCCCCCCGCTCCGAGGCGTCGATGATCGCCTGAAGGTTCGAGCCGCTGCCCGAGACGAGGACGGCGATGGCCGGATTTTCATTCATCTCTTCCCTCCGGCATAGACCACGGTCGGTTCCCTACGGCGTCCTTTCCGGACCTCGCCGATCACGGCGGCCGGAACACCGGCGCGCCGGAAGTGGGCGACCGCCCGATCCGCGTCCCCCGGCCGGAGCATGAGCACCATCCCGATCCCCATGTTGAAGGTGCGGAACGCCTCATCGTCGGGCAGGCGCGCCGCCGCGCAGATCGTCCGGAAGACGGGCGGGACATCCCATGCGGAGCGGTCGACGACCGCCGTGAGGCCGTCCGGCAGGGACCGCGGGACGTTCCCGGTGATCCCCCCCCCGGTGATATGGGCCATGCCGGGGACCGTCACTTTCCGGAGGAGGGAGAGGACGGGGCGCACGTAGATGCGGGTGGGGCGCAGAAGCTCCTCCGCGACCGTTGCACCCCACTCGGGGACGCGCTGGCCGATCCGCTTGCCGAGGATGTCGAAGACGACCTTCCTCGCCAGGGAGTACCCGTTGCTGTGGAGGCCGGAGGAGGAAAGCCCGACGAGCAGGTCGCCGGGGCGCACGAAGCTCCCGTCGACGATCTTGCCGCGGTCCACCGCTCCCACGGCGAATCCTGCGAGGTCGAACTCTCCCCGGGCGTAGACCGACGGCATCTCCGCGGTCTCTCCCCCGAGCAACGCGCACCCGGCCTGCCGGCACCCTTCCGCGACACCCGAGACGACCTGGGCCCCGTGGTCGGCGGAAAGCTTCCCGGTGGCGTAGTAGTCGAGGAAGAAGAGCGGCTCGGCGCCGTGGACGAGGATGTCGTTGACGCACATGGCGACGAGGTCGATCCCCACGGAGTCGAACTTCCCGGCCGCCGCGGCGACCTTGACCTTGGTTCCCACGCCGTCGGTGCCCGAGACGAGGACCGGGTCGCGGTACTTCCGCGCGGGGAAGCGGAAGAAGCCCGCGAACGAGCCGATCTCCCCCAGCACCTCCTTGCGGTGCGTCGTGCGGACCATCGGCCGGATCCGGCGGACGAGGCGTTCCCCCTCGTCGATGTCGACGCCGGCGGTTCTGTACGTGACGGGTTTTTTCACGATGCGCTCCGGATGGGATGTACCCCACGCTACCGGGTCCTCGCGGGGGATGTCAATGATTTTAGACCCGTCACGGGGTAAGATAAAAAGATTCGAACAGGGAGGAACGCATGGCGACGAGAGTGGGGATCGTCATCCTCGGCGACGAGGTGCTGAAAGGGGAGATCAGGGAGGCGAACCTCGCCTACATGATCCCGATGCTTGCCGGATGGGGGGCGGAGACGGCGCTGTGCGCGATCCTGCCGGACGACATCCCCGTGGTGGTGCGGCACCTGCGCCGGTTCCGGGAGGAGGTCGATCTGCTCGTCCTGACCGGCGGGATCGGTCCGACCCCCGACGACATCACCCGGGACGCCGTGGCCGAGGTCGCCGGGGTCCCGCTGGTCGTCCACCCGGAGGCGAGGGCGGCGCTGGAGGCCCGCCCGTACAAGGGGTCGAACCCCGAGTACCGGATGCTGATGGCCCAGGTTCCGCAGGGCGCGACGCTGATCCCGAACCCGCTCTCCCCGGCACCCGGCTTCTTCATCGACCGGATGGCGATCTTCCCCGGAGTCCCGCGCATGCTTCAGGCGATGTTCGAGTGGTTGAAGCCGCTCGTTTCCGGCCGCCGGAAAAGCCGGATCACCCTCTACTCGATGGCCCCGGAGTCGTCCTACGCCGGGATCATGAAGGAGGCGATGGCGGCCTTCCCGGACGTCGGGATCGGGTCGTACCCGATGAGCGAGGGGGAATATCTCGTGCGGGTGGTGTTCCGCGGCGACCGGTTCGACCGGGCGGACGCGTGCGCCGGGGGTTTCACGAAACTCCTCTCGGAGACCGGGTACGAAGTTCTCCGTCGGGCGGAGGAGCGTGGCGAAGATGCGTAGCCCCCGCCGGATCGCGCCGCTCCTCCTGGGTTTCGCCGCGCTCCTCGCTTCATCCGGGGGGATCTTCGCGGCGGGTGAGGGCCCCGGGAAATGGGACGAGTCCAAGGCGGGGCGATGGGAGTCGCTTCCGGAGAGGCATGTCGGTGCGACCGACAACGGGATCTCCGTCGAGGTGACGCTGGCCCCCGGCACGGGCGTTTCGTACCGGCGCGTCGGCCGCTGGGCGCCGGCATCCGCCGCATTGCGTTTTTCGGCGGACAACGTCAACGCCGGGGAGAACGGCTACCGCCCCGGCCAGGCGATCTTTCCCGCTTCCGTCACGTTCGTCTTCGGGGACGACTCGTTGGAACTTGGGGCGAGGAAGCGCGTCGGGCTCTTCTTCAAGCACCTGTGGTACGGGTTCACCCCGTCCGGGATCCGCCTGGCATACGCGTGGGGGAACGGGATTCCGGTCGGTTCGATGTATCGCCTTCGGGAGGAGGAGACGGTGTTCGTCGTCGCGGGTCCCGAGGAGGTCGGAAAGACGATCTCCACGTCACGCCGCCTCGGAGACGACTTTCTCGCCGCGTACGGCCGCCCTCCGAAGGGGCCGGTGACGGAGATCCGCGTGACCGCCCGCCGACCGTCCCGCGAAAAGAGGCCGGCGCACGTGTCCATCAAGGTCGTGTTCCCGGCGCCGCCGGAGTGAGGCTTATTCGTACCTGAGCGCCTCGATAGGGTCCATCCGAGACGCCTTTCGCGCCGGGTAGAAGCCGAAGAAGACGCCCACCGCGGCGGAGAAGCCGAAGGCGAGGAAGGCGGCGCCGGGCGAGATGAGCGTGGACCAGCCGGCGAGCCGGGAGATGAGGACCGCCCCGGCCGACCCCAGCACGATCCCGATCGCGCCGCCCGTGAGGGCCAGCAGGACCGCCTCGATCAGGAACTGGGAGAGGATGTCGCGCTCCCGCGCCCCGACCGCCATCCGGATCCCGATCTCCCGCGTCCTCTCCGTCACAGACACCAGCATGATGTTCATGATCCCGATGCCGCCGACCACCAGCGACACGGAAGCGATCCCGCCCAGGAGGAGGCTCATGATCCGGGTGGCCGACTCGGCCAGGGCCAGCATCTCGGAGAGGTTCCGCACGGAGAAGTCGTCGTCCTGTCCCGGGCCGATCCGGTGGCGCTGCCGGAGCAGGGAGGTCACCTCCCGCTCCGCCTCCTTGACGTGGTCCCCGTCGACGGCCTGAACGAGGATGACGCCGATCGACCGGGAGTGGGCGCTGCCGGCGAGCTTCTTGAGCAGGGTCGTGACGGGAAGGATCACGGTGTCGTCCTGGTCCTGGCCGTTCGGGGATTGTCCCTTCGATTCGAGCACGCCGACCACGGTGAAGGGGGCGCGCTTGATCCGCACGATCTTCCCCACCGGGTCCTCCGGGCCGAAGAGGTTCCCGGCCACGGTGGTGCCCAGCAGGCAGACCTTCACGGCCGCGTCCGTCTCCTGCGTCGTGAAATATCTCCCCTCGGCGGTCTGCCAGTCGCGCATCTCGAAATATTCGGGGGAAACCCCCTGGAGGATCGTGCTCCAGTTCTGGTTCCCGTAGACCACCGGTCCGCTGGAGCGGGACGAGGGGGAAGCCAGCGCCACGGCGGGAAGCTCCCTTCCGATCGCCTTCGCGTCGTCCATCGTGAGCGTGGGGGTGCTCCCGAAGCCGGACCGCAGGCCGCCCGAGGTCGTGCTCCCGGGCAGGACGAGGAGCAGGTTCGAGCCCACGGAGGCGATCTGGTCGGCGATCCGCTCGTTGGCCCCCGCGCCGATGGCGACCATGATGATGACCGCCGAAACGCCGATGATCATCCCCAGCATCGTCAGGATCGACCGCATCTTGTTGGCGCGGAGGGACCGGAACGAGACCTTTCCCGCCGAGTACAGGTTCATGCGGAGACCCCTTCCGCCGCGGGGGGCGTTCGGCGGTTCCCGACCGGGTGGTCCTCGACGAGGAGCCCGTCCCGGAAGCGGATCACCCGCCGGGCGAACAGGGCGATGTCCGTCTCGTGGGTGACGAGGACGAGGGTGATCCCGAGCTCGTCGTTCAGCCTCTGGAAGATCCCCATGATCTCGTCGCCGGTGGCCGAGTCCAGGTTCCCGGTGGGTTCGTCGGCGAGGAGGAGGGACGGCGTGTTGACGATCGCCCGCGCGATCGCCACGCGCTGCTGCTGGCCGCCGGAGAGCTGGCTGGGGAGGTGGTGCGCCCGGTCGGCCAGGCCGACCGAGGAGAGCGCCTTGCGCGCCTTATCGCGGCGGACGGACGTCGGGGTGTTGTCGTAGATCATCGGCAGCTCGACGTTTTCCTGCCCGGAGAGGCGGGGGAGAAGGTTGAACCCCTGGAAGACGAAGCCGAGCTTGTTGCGCCGTATGACCGCGCGGCCGTCCCGCGACAGGGTCCCGATCTCCTCGCCGTCGAGCCGGTAGCTCCCCGTGGTGGGGCGGTCGAGGCACCCGAGGATGTTCATCAGGGTGGACTTCCCCGACCCCGATGGCCCCATCACGGCGAGGAATTCGCCCGTCGAGATGGACAGGTCCACCCCCTTGAGCGCTTCCACCTCGACGTCCCCGAGCCGGTACGTCTTGGTGACCCCCCGAAGCTCGATCGTCGCGGTCAACACGGCTACCGGAATCTCCCGAAGCCCATCCCGGGCGGAGTGCTTCCGGAATTGCTGGAGGATCCTTTCGGCGCCTCGCCCGTGACCAGGAGGTCCCCCTCGTTCAGGTTCCCCTCGACGAGCTCCGTGTACGTTCCGTCGGAAACGCCGGTCTTGACGGAGACCGCCCGGGGTTTCTTCTCCTTCCCCAGTACGTAGACCCGCTGGCCCTGGGCTTCCTTCCTCTTTCCCGCCGCCCCCGCGGCGGTCTCCTTCGAAGCATCGGCCGGGCGGTACCGCATCGCGGGGTTGGGGATCTTCAGGATGTCCTCGAACTTCTTCACCTGGATCGTGACGTTCGCCGTCATCCCGGGCTTGAGAAGCAGTTCCCGGTTGTCGACGAGGATCACGACGTCGTAGGTGACCACGTTCTGCGTGATGATCGGGGCGTTCCGGACCTGGGCCACGACGCCCGTGAACTTCTTCTCGGGCCAGGCGTCCACCGTGAAAACGACGGCCTGTCCCTTGGCGGCGCGGCCGATGTCCGACTCGTCGACGTTCGTGTTGATCTGCATCTTCGTCAGGTCCTGGGCGATCGAGAAAAGGGTCGGCGTCTGGAAGGAGGCGGCCACCGTCTGCCCGACGTCGACGTTGCGGGAGATGACGATCCCGTCCACCGGCGAGCGGATCGTGGCGTACGCGAAGTTCGTCCGGGCGACCTCGAGCGATCCCCTGGCCTGCGTCACCACGGCCTCGGCGCTTTTTTGCGCCGCGACCGCCTGCTCGTAGGCGGTCTGCGCCGCGTCGACGTCCGACTGCGCGACGAACCCGTTGGGAAGAAGCTCCCGGTTCCGGCGGTACGTCCGCTCCGTGTCCGTGACGGAGACCTTCGCCCTCTCGAGGGAGGCCTTGGCGTTCTCGAAGCTCCCCCGCGCCTGCGTGACGGAGGCTTCGAGGAGCCGGGGGTCGATCTGGGCGATCACCTCGCCCTTCCGCACGCGGGAATTGTAGTCGACGAAGAGGGTCTGGATCGTCCCCGAGATCTGGCTCCCGACGGAAACGGTGGTCACGGCGTTGATGGTTCCCGTCGCGGTGATGGTGTCGACGATCTCCCCCCGTTCGACCTTCGCCGTCCGGTAGGTGGGCGTGCCGTTCTCCTTCTTCAAGTAGAGATACGCCGCGCCGGCGACGGCAACCGCCAGGACGGCCCCGACCAGGAGTTTCCTCATGGAGTTCCCTTCCGTTTCCCGGGTGCGATGGCGTTGCCAGTCAACCGGACCCCCTGCCGGTCGAGCAGTTCCCCGGTGGCCTTCCACAGGTTCGTGAAGGCGACCTGGTAGTCCGCGCGCGCCGCCGTGTAGTTCTCCCGCGCCTGCGTCAGGCCGGCGGAGACGTCGAGGACGTCCTTGGTGGTGGCCAGCCCCAGCTGTTGCCGCTTCAGATACGAATCCATGAGGACCTCCGCGGCCGTCACCCCCTGCCCGGTCACTCCGAGCTGCTCCCGCGCCGAGGCCAGCGCACGCAGGGCGGTCCGGACCTCGAGGCCCGCCGTCTCCTCGGTCGCGGCGAGCCGGGTCCGCGCCTGGCTGGCGATCAGCCGGCTCGCCGCGACGTCGGCGCGGGCGGAGCGGTTTCCGATCGGGACGGAGAAGCTCAACCCCACCGACCAGTTGGGGTACTTGGCGTCGCCCATGTCGCTCAACGCGTCCCCGTAGCCTTCGTCGAACCCCGTGACCCCGCCGCTTCCCTGCAGCGCGAGGGAGGGAAGGGCGAGATTGCGGGATACCTTCTCGTTGAATTCCGCGGTGCGGACGGCCACGCGCGCTTTTACGATGTCGGGGCGCCGCAGCAACGCGGTGCGCAACGCGTCGGATTCGGACATTTCATGCGTCTCGGGAGGCGGCGGCGTGGTCGCGATGGCCGTGTCCGCCCGAAGGTGCAGCGTGGTTCGGAGCTGATCGGCGGCATCCTTCTCCGCGCGGTCCGCGTCCAGGAGGTTCTTCCGCGCCCGAAGCACCCCCAGCCGGGAATCCTGCAGCTGGTAGGCGGCCAGCACCCCGGCGTCGACCCTCCCTTCGTTCTGCGCCTGGACCTCGTCGGCGAGCGCCAGGGAGGCCCGCTGCGTCGCGAGGCTCTCCCGCGCCTTCACGAGGACCAGGTACTGGTTCCGCGCGGCCGCGGCGGTGTTCAGCGCCTGCTGGGTCCAATCCGCGAAGGCGGAATCCGTCGCATCGTCCGCCGTGGTGATGCCGCGCTCCGTCACCTCGCGTCCCAGCCCCTGGAGGAGCGGCTGGGAGAACGACAGTGTCAGCTGCGGCTGGGCGAAGCGGGAGGTCGGCACGCCGGGTTCGCTCCTGAAGCCGAGGCTGTCCTTGAACCAGAGATTGGTGAACGAGGCGGATGCCGTGGCCCCCGAAGGGAGCAGTTGCGAGATCGATGTGTCGAAGTGGTATAGACGGCGTTTGTCGACCAGTGAAGATCCCGGGGACGCATTGAGGTCCGACCCCTGGTGGTCGGCCAGGGCCGAAAGGAGCGGGTCGTAGATCGCGCGCGCCTTCCGGATCCCGGTTTCGGCGATGGCGGGGGAGTAGGTCTCCACCTGCAGATCCAGGTTCCTCTCCACGGCGATCCGCACGGCGTCCCCGACCGAGAGCGTCACCGTTTCGGCGCCGGCGGAGAAAGGGGAGGCGCACAGGACCGCGAGGAGAAATGGCAGCGCGCGCAGGAACGGGATTACCCCGGTTGTCGTCATCGGATTCATTATAAGCATTAGGGCGCGGGAAACGACCCAAAGGTTACATGCCGCATCAATGGTCCGGCATGATCGCTACCACCGAGCGGAAGATTCGATTAGAATGGAACAAAATACGCCAGGGATTCGGGGGTCTTCGATGCGGAAACCGCTGATGATCGCGGGTGTCCTGCTGCTCTGCTGCGGGATCGCCTTCGGCGCAAAGACCGCCCGCAAAGGAGGGAACCCCATGGTGCTCCTCGAAACAAGCCTCGGGGCGATCAAGGTCGAATTGTACCCGGGCAAGGCGCCCGTTTCCGTGAAGAACTTTCTCGCCTACGTCAAGGAAGGACATTACGACGGGTTGATCTTCCACCGCGTGATCCGGGAGTTCATGGTCCAGGGCGGCGGGTTCACGAAGGAGATGAGGGAGCGCGGATCGAAGCACCCGCCGATCAGGAACGAGGCGGGTAACGGGTTGAAGAACGACCGCGGCACGCTCGCGATGGCCCGAACCTCCGTGGTCGACTCCGCGACGGCGCAATTCTTCATCAACGTGGTGAACAACGACTTCCTCAACCATCGCGCGAAGACCCCGCAAGGGTACGGCTACGCCGTGTTCGGCAAGGTCGCGGAGGGGATGGACGTCGTCGACAAGATCCGCGCCGTGCCCACCGGGAACGTCGGCATGTTCCAGGACGTCCCCCTGCAGCCCGTCACCATCACGAAGGCGACGGTCCTGCAGGAGTGAGGGGGGCCCCCCCCGGGTCCCCCTGGCGCAGCCGGGCCGCACGGTTGCTACGGAATATGGAGATACAGCTCCTCGTCGTGCTGCGCCGCGACGGCGGGCCGCTCGGGCTTCACGAGCATCACCGTCCGCGACGTCGCCCGGAACACGCTTTCCGCGACGCTCCCCATCAGCATCCGGGAGAACCCGCCGCGTCCGTGCGTGCTCATGACGATCAGGTCGACCTTCTCGCGCGCGGCCACGTGGAGGATCGCGTCGGCGGGGGGCCGGTCGTCCAGAAGCGTGCGGACGCGCATCCCCGCCTCGCGCAGCGGCGCGGCGATCCCTTCGAGGTACCGGGCCGCCTCCTTCCTCGCCTCGGCGAGCCATTTGCCGTCGGGGACCAGGACGGCTTCGGGGACGACGGGCATCGGGAGGTTGACGGCCTGCAGCAGGAGGATTTCGCTTTGCGTTCCCCGGGCGATCTCCCGCGCGTGCCGGATCGCCCGCTCCGCGAGATCGGAGCCGTCGAGCGGGACAAGGATTTTTTCATACATGGCGGGGCCCCCCTTTCCTTGTACACAGTATACTCCCCGAGATGCTGATCCTCCAGTCGCTCGACGTCCTTCCCGGGGAGTCGGGAGGCCGTCTCGACCGGTTCCTGCGGGGTAGGTTCCCGGAGGTCCCTTCGCGCAGCGTGCGATTCGCCATCGAGGGGGGGGCGGTCCGGGTCGGCGGCGCCCTCTCCGCCAAGGGGCGCATCCTCCGGGCAGGAGAGAACGTCACCGTGGAGTCCCTCGCGGAAGGGAAGGACTGGCTCCCCGTCCCTTCCGGTCTTCCCGGGGCGTCCGTCGTCCAGGAAGACTCCCACGTCGCCGTCCTGTGCAAGCCGCATGACGCCCACACCGAGCCCCAGCGGCCGCTGGAAGCGGGAACGCTTGCCGGCTACCTGCGGATGCGCCACCCGGAGGTGGCGGAGATCGCCCCGATTCCGGGCCTCACGCTGCTCACCCGACTCGACTTCGCCACCAGCGGGGCGGTCCCGGCGGCGCTCACGGCGCAGGCGTGGACATTCCTTCGGCACGAGCGGGAGATGGGAGCCATCGGGAAGCGGTACCTTTGCGTTGTGGAGGGGGACGTCGAGGAGCGGACCCCGATCGACTACGCGATCGATTCGGGCGGTGGGGGAACCGTCCGGGTGCGGAAGGGATCCGCGGACCCGGACCCGTGCCGCTGGACCTGGATCGAGCCGGTGCGGAGCGTCGGGGCCGGCCGCACCCTGGTCCGGGCGACGATCTCCCGCGGCAAGCGGCACCAGATCCGGGCGCACCTCGCCGCGGCCGGCCATCCGATCGTGGGAGACCGCCGGTACGCCGCCGTCCCCCCGGAGGGTCCGGGGAAGACGCGGCTGATGCTGCACGCGGAGGAGGTGACGTTCCGGCACCCCGCCACGGGCGAGGAGATGCGGATCGTCTGCCCCCCCGGTGCGGAGTTTTCGGAACACTACCGTAACTAGTGCAGCGTCTCGCAAATACCCTGGCATTCGAGCGCCGCTGCATCCGCTCCAGCTGCGTTGCCCAAGTTCGCCGTACTCTCCCCGGTACGCCTTCACTTGCGCGCCTTGCTGGCGCGGCGCATCGACGCTCTCGATGCGTCAGGCTATTTGCGAGACGCTACACTTGACGTAGGGAGCCCCACTACGAGCTTCGCGCTTGTGGGGTACCCCCGCAGTAGGAGCAATGGGGGGTGCCAGCCCGAAGTCTGATTTCCTGTTACTGCTCCCTGGCGGGGGCAAGGCGCGTCTCGAGCTCCTTCAGGCGCTCCCGGTCGCCGGGGATCTCCTCCATGTACTTGCGGTACAGCTCCATGTCCGAGGGGGAGACGATGCGGTTCCGGTACGGGTTGATCGCGAGGGACCGCTTCTCGTCCACGGCGCGAAGGAACGCTTCCTTCGCTTCGATCTTCGCGCGGAGCTTCTCGGCCCGCGTGGCGTCGTCGTCCTCCGGGAGCGCCGGTCTCCCGGGCGTCTCTCCGTTCGACGGCCTCGGGGAGATGGACGGGCCCGGCGGCGCGGAGGGGCCGCCGATCGTGGAGACGGACGGCCGTCCCGCATCGGGCGGCGTCTTCAGGATCTCGCGGGCCTTTCTCCTGTATTTCGCGGGGATGGCCGAGAGGTCGTCGGTGAAGTGGACCACGCCGCGTTCATCCTCCCACCGGTAGATGTCGGCGAGCGAGGGCACGGCGAACGAGAGCGATAGGACGAGAGCCGCCACGGCCGCCAGGAGAGCCGCGCACCCCGGGTTCCATCCGGATTTCCGTGGTTTCATGGGTTGATAGTACAATATCTTCTCCAACGCGGGCAACGGAAGGGGTGGAGATTGGGCGGCGAAGCGGCGGTAAAGGCGTGCATCCTCCTGTTCCTCGCCGTCTTCTCGTGGCCCTTCCTCGGCCTCCTGGACCTTCCCTTGACCTTCTTCGGCGTCCCGTCCTTCCCCGCCGCCGTCTTCCTCCTCTGGGGGGTCCTCGTGTACGCCCTCTCCGCCGCCGCCCGCCGCGGGGGGGAGTAGACCATCCCGATGCCGGGGCCGCTGTTCGAGGGTAGCTTCGTCCTCGCCGTCGTGACGGCGTACCTTCTGCTGCTCTTCGGGATCGGGTACCTCGGGGAGCGGAAATTCGACGCGCTGCGCGGCCGCGGGCTCGACCGGTACGTCTACGTATTTTCCGCCGGGGTGTACTGCACCTCCTGGACGTTCTACGGCTGCATCGGGAACGCGGCGCAGACCGGGCCCTCCTTCCTCGCCCTCTTCATCGGCCCCTCGGTCTTCGCCCTGGCGTGGTGGACGGTGCTGCGGAAACTGGTCCGGTTCTGCCGCACGCACAACGTGACCTCCGTCCCCGACCTCCTGAGCGTGCGGTACGGCGGGACGCCGTGGCTGGGGGCCCTCGCGACCCTTTTCCTCGTGATCGGGAGCGTGCCGTACATCTCCCTGCAGCTGCGCGCCGTCGCCATCTCCTACGACACGATCGCCGGCTCCCCGGGAGGCGGCCTGGCCGCCGCGGTCGACCCGATGCTTCCCGTCGCCCTGTTCCTCGCCGCGTTCGCCCTCTTTTTCGGCGGGCGGTACCTGGACTTCACCCGGCCGCAGGGAGGCGTTCTCACGGCGGTGGCGACCGAATCGGTGATCAAGCTCGTGATCCTCCTCGCGGCGGGCGCGTTCATCTGCTACGGTTTGTTCGACGGGCTGGGGGATATCTATTCCCGCGTCCTGGCCAACCCGGAATGGAAGAAGCTGACGGGGCTGTCGGAGGCGGCGGGGAACGGCTACGCGCGGTGGACGGCCTATTTCGCGGTCGCCGTGATCGACGTCTTCCTGCTGCCGCGGCAGTTCCACGTGTTCGTCGTGCAGAACGGCGACGAGTCGCACATCAAGACGGCGATGTGGATGTTTCCGCTGTACCTGCTCCTCATCAACCTCTTCATCATCCCGATCGCCTTCGCGGGGCTCCTCCTGGGCCTTCCCGCCGCCGCGGGCGACAAGTTCATCCTCGCCATCCCGATGCTCGAGGGGAACCGGGCGATGAGCCTGCTCGTCTTCCTCGGCGGATTTTCCGCCGCCACGGCGATGGTCGTCGTCTCCTCGGTGGCGCTGGGGAAGATGGTGGCGAACAACCTCGTCATCCCGGGGATCCTGTGGGCCCGGAAGGGGTTCCACGGCTACGGGTACCTGCTCGCCGCCACGCGCGCCTCGATGCTCGCCGTCATCCTCCTCGGGTACCTGTACGCCCGGCTGATGTCGTACAACGCGGCGTTGATGGAGATCGGCATCATCTCCTTCGTGGCCGTCGCGCAGTTCGGCCCCGCGGTCTTCGGGGGACTGTACTGGAAGGGGGGGACCGCCGGGGGGGCGGTCCTCGGAATCTGCGCCGGGTTCGCCGCCTGGTTCTACACCATGATCCTCCCCGCGGCGGTGAAAGCCGGGTTCCTCGATCCTTCGATCCTCGCGCATGGGCCCTTCGGGATCGCGCTCCTCCGGCCCACCGACTTCCTGGGCGCCGGGATCGGCGACCCGGTGGGGAACGCCGTCTTCTGGAGCCTCTTCCTGAACCTGATCGCGTACGTCGCCGGCTCCCTGCTCGTCGTGCCGCGCCTCGGGAGGGTGCGGGGCGAGGGCCGGCGACCGGACGCGCCGGGGATCGGCCCGCGCGGGGAGACGCCGGACGGCGGGGCCCATTACCCCTCCCTCGAGGACATCGAGGCGGTGGTGACCCGGTACGCCGGGCGGGAGAAGGAGAGGGAGGTCGGCGAGGTGGTCCGCGAGATCCGGGAGATCAAGAGCCGGGGGGAGACCCGCGAGGCGGTCATCCGCCAGATGGAGCTGCCGGTGCGCCTCGAACGGATCCTCACCGGCTCCATCGGGGCGATCGCGGCGCGCAATGTCCTGCGGGACATGCTTCCCATCGCACTTGCCGACGCGAAGGCGCTCGTCGCGTCGTTCCGGGAGATGGAAAAGGATCTGGCGACCACCCGGGAGACGGTCTCCCACAAGGAGGAGGAGATCCTCGCCCGCGAGCGGCTGCTCGCGAGCGTCGTGCACAGCATCGACGACGGGATCGTGGCGTTCGACGCGGAAGGAAGGATCACCGCGGTGAACGAAGGATCGTGCCGCTTGTTTCGGCGGTCGGAAAGCGCCATGATCGGGGGGGATTTCCAGCTCCTCATCCGGGACACCCCGTACCGGGAGAAGCAGCGGATCGTCGCGCGGGCCACCTATCGGAACGGACACTGGCGCGGCGAGGTGGAAATCGTGCGCGGCGACGGCACGCACGCCCCGGGGCTCGTCTCCACCGCCCGGATCACCGCCAGGGGGGGCGGCGCGGCCGGTTTCGTCGCCTCCTTCAAGGACCTGACCGAGCTGAAGGCGATGCAGAACAAGATGATCCAGAGCGAGAAGCTGGCTTCCCTCGGGCAGATGGCGGCGGGGGTCGCCCACGAGATCCGCACCCCGCTGGGGTCGATCAAGATGAGCACGCGGCTGCTCGGGGACCGGACCGCCGACGCCGCGGAGGTGATCGGCACGATCCGGGAGGCGGTCTCCTCGATGGAGGTGATCGTCAACGAACTGCTCGAATACACCCGGGAGATCGCGCTGCACCTGGATGAATACGACCTCGTCAAGATCACCCGCTCGGCGATCTTCGGGCTGGAGGAAGAGGCGGGGCGGAAGGGGGTCTCGGTGGACGTCTCGGCCCCCCCGGCGGCGTGCACGGCGCTGGTGGACGGGATCCGCGTGAAGCAGGTGCTGACGAACATCGTGAAAAACGCGGTCGAGGCGGCCCCGGACCGGGACGGCAAGGTGCTCGTCACGCTGTCGGAGCGGGACGGAGGGGTCCTGATCACCGTGGAGGACAACGGTCCCGGGATGAACGGCGAGGAGCTGGGGAAAGTCTTCCAGCCGTTCTACACGAACAAGGCGCAGGGGGTGGGGCTGGGAATGCCGATCGTGAAGCGACTGGTGGAACTGCACGGCGGCGAGGTGCGGATCGATTCCTGGACAGGCAGGGGGACGACGGTCTCCGTGGACCTGCCGCGGTATCCGTTCGCCGGCACGGAAAGGTCGCGATGAAGCGGAAGATCCTCCTGGTGGACGACGAGGAGATCTTCCTCCGCCCCCTTTCGCGCACGATCGTCGCCGCCGGGTTTCTCGTGGACACGGCGGGAACTGCCGCCGAGGCGCGGGAGAAGCTGAAAAACGGGGAGTTCGACCTCGTCATCAGCGACGTCCGGATGCCCGGGATGGACGGGATCGCCTTCACCCGCGCGCTGCGGGAGGAGTACGGCGACCTCCCCGTGATCCTGATGACCGCCTACGGCAGCATCCGGACCGCCGTCGACGCGATGAAGGCCGGGGCGCAGGATTTCCTGCTGAAGCCGTTCGAGCCCGACGAGATCCTCCTCCACATCCACCGGATCCTTGAGATCCAGGACCTGCGCGCCGCGGACCGGTTCCGGACGGCGCGCAACCAGGAGGCGTTCGACCTGCGCAAGACGCTCGTCTTCGAGAGCCCGGCGATGCGGCGGCTCCAGCGGGAGATGACGGGCGTGCTGCCGCTGGACACCACGATCCTCCTGACCGGCGAGACCGGGACGGGGAAGCAGCTGATCGCCCGGGCGATCCACTACAACGGCCCACGGCGCGACGGGCCGCTGATCGAGGTCAACTGCGCCGCCATCCCGGAGACGCTCTTCGAGACGGAGCTGTTCGGCCACGCCCGTGGGGCCTTCACGGGCGCCGTCGCCGACCGGAAGGGGATGTTCCAGCTCGCGCATGGCGGGACGCTCTTCCTCGACGAGATCGGCGAGATGCCGCTCTCGCTCCAGCCGAAGCTGCTCACCGCGATCCAGGAGAAGAAGTTCCTGCGCGTGGGGGGCTCCCGGCAGATCGACGTCGATGTTCGGATCATCGCCGCCACGAACAAGTCCCTCGAGGAGGAGGTCGGCGCGGGCCGATTCCGCAAGGACCTCTTCTTCCGCCTCTCGGTCTTCCCGATCCGCGTTCCCCCGCTGCGGGAGCGGGCCGAGGACATCCCGGTCCTGGCGGGCTTCTTCCTTCGGCGGTTCGCCCGCAAATGCGGGAAGGAGATCGGCTCCCTGTCGCCGGACGACATCTCCGCGCTTCGGGCGTACGACTGGCCGGGGAACGTTCGGGAGCTGGAGAATTTCATCGAGCGTGCCGTCATCCGGGCGGCGGGGGACCGGGCAGAGATCGCGGCGACGCTGGGAGGAACGACCATGGAGGCGGCCGAGGAGGGTGTCGAGGCTCCCTGCTTTCCGGACCTGCCGTTCCGCGACGCGAAGGAGCGCGTGGTGTCCGCCTTCGAGAAGCGGTACGTCGAGGACGCCCTGCGCCGCGCGGAGGGGAAGTTGACCGAAGCCGCCCGCCTCGCCGGGATGGACAACAAGAACTTTTCGGAGAAGATGAAGCGCCACGGCGTCACCCTCGAGGCGTTTAAAACGCACCCTCCCGCCTGATTTCGATTTCGTCATCAGTCCTTCCAAACCTGTAGAACCCGTCGATTCACCTTTCCCGTGTAACTGCGGCTGATTGGAAAATAAGCCATATAAATCAGACTATGCTCCCTCCACGCCGGTAGATCCATCCCCATGGCCCCCTAATTGCAATCCAGGCAGGTGACGTTCATGAAAAACCTCAACAGACAGGGCCGTGGGAGGCAGTGCCGATGAGGCAGCATAACGCGTTAAAAATGTTCCTTGGAGGGTTCGCAGCGGCGCTTCTTCTCTTCGGGTGCGGTGGCGGCGGTGGCGGTTCCGCCGGGGGGGAGGCGCCGGGCGTTCCCCCTGCAGGCCCCGTCACGGTCCTGACCTGGGATCCCCCTGCCAGTTTCGCGGACAACGAACCGATGGATCCGTACCGGGATATCGACCATTACGAGGTCTACGTACGTGAAGACGCGAATTTCACAAATTCCGATCTTCCGGTGGTGGTCATCCCCGCCATGACCAGCGTCGATTCCACCCGTGCGCCGTCTACGGGTGGCATGCAAAAAGGGAGGAAACCGAATTCGGAGTTTCCCCTGGAAACCTTGAACCCGTACATCTCCAAGGCGAGCCGGCAATATGTGTCCCTGAAAGCGGTGGGGGTCGACGGACAGAAGTCCGCTTTCATGCCCCCGGTCGCCTGGGAAAGGACGTAAGGTGAGGGCGGCCATCATGAAGAAATCCCGCGTCGTCCTCCTTGCCTGTCTCGCATCGGTTCTGGCGCTGCCCGGGATGTCGAAGGCGGAAACCCGGACAATATCCTGGAATCCCGTTACGACCTACAATGACGGCGCTCTGATCGAGTCGAACGTGTACATCACGTACAACATGTATTGGACATCGGACGCGGGGTTGAGCGCCGGTTCGCTCCACTCCATGATATCGTCCGCGGTCCAAACCACCGGCACCTTCGATCCGGATCTTGCCGGGATGCCTCGCGGCACGACGATCTATTTCACGGGAGAGACGGTCCTGAGCACCGGTGTGAAGTCGGATCTTACCCCCGCGTATCCGTGGGCCGTTCCCCCGCCGGTTCAGACCAGCCTTCCAAACTTGAGCGACCTGTTCATCGGTTGCCCGTCCTCGCTGAATGAAAGCGAGAGCGGGGTATGCACCGCGACGGCGTTGTGGAGCGACGGGTCGATGACACCGGTGTCGCCTGTGTGGAGCGGGGGATCCCCGTATGCCTCGATCGGCGCGGACGGTGTACTGACCGCGTCGGAGGTGTCGGGAGACCAGTCGGCGATGGTGACGGCGGACTACACGTACGCTGGAGTGACGCGGACGGCATCCGCCACCGTGATGATCGTCGACCTTTCCGTCGTCACGATCGTGGAACCGAAAAACGTCAACGTGTCCGGCCCACTGACGGAATCCCCCTCGCTGCCGATCCGCCTCGCCTGGGACGCCGTGGCAACCAACACCGACGGGACGCCGATCCCCTCGGGCACCATTGTCGATTACTCGGCGTACTGGACCACCGATTCCACCCTTTCCGAGAGCAGCCTGATGCCGCTGGCTTCCTCGACCCTCTCCCTTTCCGTGTACTTCGATCCGACCGCGGAAGGGATGAAAAAGAACCAGCGCGTCTACTTCACGACCCGGGCGAAGGACTCCACAGGGAAACAGTCCCACCTGTCCGCGTCCGTCCCATGGAAGGTATTCAACACCGGACCGTCCCCCCCGAGGAACGGCAGGATAAAAAAGAATTAAGCGGGTAATCCGGCGGGAGCCGGGCCGTCGAAAAGTGTCGGCGGTCCGATCCCCCGGATGATCCGGTAACGTGCGGCAATAGTGCCAAAACACCAGGTACCGCCTTTGGCGAATATACCAAGCCCGGCGTAAATAATTTCTCTCTTACCAGCGTCCCGCACGGAATGCACCATGTAACTGGTTGATCATCAAATTTATTCTTACCTGTCGATATATCAAAACATCGGTTTGCGGTTGGCACGGGGCTTGCCATATCATGGGAGGATCACCACTCATGGAGCCCTTATGCCGCTGCTTCGGATCGACGACATCCACCTCTCCTTCGGAGGGGTGAAGGCGATCAACGGGGTCTCGATCAACGTGGAGAAGGGGAGCATCCACGCGATCATCGGCCCGAATGGCGCCGGGAAGACTTCGATCTTCAACTGCATCTCGAGCGTCTACAAGCCGCAGCGCGGCGCGGTCTACTTCGAGGACCGCAAGGTCACCGGGATGAAGCCGGACCACGTCACCCACCTCGGCATCGCCCGCACCTTCCAGAACATCGCCCTTTTCCACCACATGACCGTGCTCGACAACCTGATGCTCGGGCGCCACCAGTTCCTGAAGCGCGGGATCCTCGCGGGCGGCATCTTCCTCGGGCCGGCGCGGACCGAGGAGATCGAGAACCGGAAGGCGGTGGAGGACATCATCGACTTCCTCGAGATCGAGAAGATCCGGAAGAAGCCGGTGGGGACGCTGGCCTACGGCCTTCGGAAGCGGGTCGAGCTGGGCCGTGCGCTGGCGCTCAAGCCGAAGCTCCTGCTGCTCGACGAGCCGATGGCCGGGATGAACCTCGAGGAGAAGGAGGACATGGCCCGCTTCATCATCGACATCAACGAGGAGTGGGGCGTCACGATCCTGCTGATCGAGCACGACCTCGGCGTGGTGATGGACATCAGCCACCGGGTGAGCGTCCTCGATTTCGGCGTGAAGATCTCGGAAGGGGAACCGTCGGAGGTCGCCAACGACCCGCGGGTCATCAAGGCGTACATCGGAGAGGACGACGACTTCCTGCGGGAAATGGAGGCGCGCTGACGGGATGAAGGAGATCCTCAAGACCCACGACACGTTCCCCAAGCTCCTCGTGCGCAATGCGGAAACGTTGGGGGAACGCAAGGTCGCGATGCGCGAGAAGGAGTTCGGCATCTGGCAGGAGTTCACCTGGAAGGAGTACCACGACCACGTCAAATATTTCTCCCTGGGGATGGTCTCCCTGGGCCTTGCGGCCGGCGACAAGGTGGCCATCATCGGCGACAACCGGCCCGAATGGGTGTGGGGCGAGGTGGCGGCGCAGGCGGCGGGCGCGGTCCCGCTGGGGCTGTACCAGGACTCGACGCTGAAGGAAGTGACGTACATCATCGACCACTCCGACGCCGCCTTCGTGCTTGCCGAGGACCAGGAGCAGGTCGACAAGATCCTCGACATGAAGGAGCAGCTCCCCAAGGTCCGCTACATCATCTTCAGCGACCCGCGCGGGATGCGTGGGTACAAGCAGCCGTTCCTCCTCGATTTCAAGGAGGTCGAGAACTTCGGGCGGGAGCTCGAGCAGCGCGACCCGGGGCTCTTCGCGAAGAACGTCGCCGCGACGAACTACGAGGACCTCGCGTTCATCTGCTACACCTCCGGGACCACCGGCTTCCCCAAGGGGGCGATGCTGTCGTTCCGCAACTTCTTGAGCATGGCGGCGAACCTGATGGAGGTGGACGACAAGTTCGAAAAGGACGAGTTCGTCTCCTTCCTTCCGCTGGCGTGGATCGGCGAGCAGATGATGTGCCTCTCCAGCGCCCTGCTCACCGGCTTCACCGTGAACTTCCCCGAGAAGCCCGAAACGGTGCAGGAGAACATCCGGGAGATCGGCCCCACCATCATGTTCTCCCCGCCGCGGATCTGGGAGAACATGACCTCCACGGTCCAGGTGAAGGTGATGGACGCTTCCGCCCTGAAGCGGTGGATGTACAACTGGGCGCTGCCCGTGGGATACGCTTACTCCGACGCGGTCTTCCGGAAGGAGGCGATCCCGCCGCTCCTGCGCCTGAAACAGAAGCTGTCCTACGCGCTCGTCTTCCGTGCGCTGAAAGACCGACTGGGGCTGCTGCGTATCCGGTCGGCCTCCACCGGCGGGGCGGCGCTGGGGCCCGACGTCTTCAAGTTCTTCAACGCGATGGGCGTGAACCTCAAGCAGATCTACGGCCAGACGGAGATCTCCGGCATCTCGTGCATTCACCGCGAGGGCGACATCAACTTCGACTCGGTCGGTATGCCGATCCCCGAGACGGAGATCCGTCTTTCCGACTCCGGCGAGATCCTGTCGCGCTCCCCGTCCGTCTTCCTCGGCTACTACAAGAACCCCGAGGAGACGGAAAAGACGCTGAGCGAGGGCTGGCTCCACTCGGGCGACGCGGGATACTTCACCGACGACGGCCACCTGATCGTCATCGACCGCGTCAAGGACGTCATGCACCTGAACGACAAGACCAGGTTCTCGCCGCAGTTCATCGAGAACAAGCTGAAGTTCTCCCCCTATATCAAGGAGTGCGTCTGTCTCGGGAACCAGCGCGACTTCATCGCGGCAATGATCTGCATCGACTACCCCAATGTGGGGAAATGGGCAGAGGGCCGCCGTCTCTCCTACACAACATACACGGACCTCGCCGCGAAGCCGGAGGTGCTCGAGCTCTTGGCGAAGGAGGTCGAGAAGGTGAACGCGACCCTCCCGGAGACGACGCGGGTGAAGAAGTTCGTCCCGCTCTACAAGGAGCTCGACGCGGACGACGACGAGCTGACCCGCACGCGCAAGGTTCGCCGGGCGTTCGTCGGGGAACGGTACAAGCACGTGATCGAGGCGATGTACGCCGGCGAAAATGCCATCCCCATCGACGCGACGATCAAGTACCAGGACGGCAAGACGTCGCGGATCAAGACGACGCTCACCATCCGGAACCTGTAGGGAGACGCGCGAATGACGATGCAATACCTGTTGCAGCTCGTGATCAGCGGCCTGGTCGTGGGGAGCATCTACGCGGCCGTGGCGCTCGGCTTCACGATCATCTACAAGGCGACGCGGGTGGTCAACTTCGCGCAGGGGGAGTTCCTGATGGTGGGGGCGTACGTCTGCTACGCCTTTCTCGTGCAGATGCACGTGCCGTTCTGGGCGGCGCTCCTGCTCACGATCCTCTTCTCGCTGGTGATGGCGGTCGTCCTCGAGCGGCTCGTCCTTCGCCCGATGATCGGCGAGCCGATCATCTCCATCATCATGGTCACGATCGGCCTGTCGCTCGTCCTCCGGTCGATCGTCACGGTGGTCTGGGGGAACGACATCCTCGTCTACGAGCCGAAGCTCTTCCCGCAGGAAACGGTGTCGATCGCCGGAGTCCCCGTCTCCCAGGAGTTCATCTGGTGCTTCGTGCTGTCGATGGTCCTGCTCGCCGTCTTCTCCGTCTTCTTCAAGTTCTCCAAGGCCGGGGTGGCGATGCGGGCCACGGCGTTCAATCAGCAGGCCGCGCAATCGATGGGGATCTCGGTCAAGTCGATCTTCGCCCTCTCCTGGATCATCTCGGCGGTCGTCTCCGGGATCGGCGGGGTCCTGATCGGCAACATCAACGGGATCAACAGCTCCCTCTACCATTTCGGGCTGAAGGTCTTCCCGGCGACGATCCTCGGCGGGCTCGACTCGATCCTCGGCGCCGCCCTCGGGGGGCTGATCATCGGGCTGCTGGAGAACCTCTCCGACGGTTTCTGCAAGGCGTACCTGGACCTGAGCGGCGTCAAGGAGGTCGCCCCGTACGTGATCCTCGTGGTCATCCTGATGATCAAGCCGTACGGGCTGTTCGGCACGAAGGAAATCGAGCGTGTTTGAGTATTTGAGAAGGAATATTTAAGGGAGATTATTACATGCAGTATTGTGGCGACTTCCGGACCACCTACGAAACGGACGTCAAGATCTTCCAGACGCCCTTCATCAAGGTATGCATGGGGTTCCTCGGCGTCGCCCTCCTCGCGCTGCCCTTTCTGGTCAAGGGGGAGTACCTCTGGATCGCCCTGCAGATCCTGATCGCGGTCATCGGCGCGGTGGGGCTCAACATCCTGACCGGGTTCACGGGGCAGATCTCCCTCGGGCAGGGGGCGTTCCTGGGGGTGGGGGCGTATACCTCGGCGTACCTCACGGCGAAGATGGGGCTTTCCTTCTGGGTAGGCGTCCCGGCGGCGGGTCTGGTGACCGCGATGGCGGGGATGGTCTTCGGCATCCCGTCACTGCGCCTCAAGGGGCTCTACCTCGCCATCGCCACGCTGGCGTCCCAGTTCATCCTCGAGTGGATCTTCCTGCGGTGGGAATCGGTGACCGGAGGGAGTTACGGAATCGTGGTCCCTCGCCCGGTGATCGGGGGCTTCTCCTTCGACTCCGATCGCTCCTACTACTATATCGTCCTCGCATTCACGGTCGCGATGACCCTTTTCGCGACGAACCTGATCCGGACGAAAACCGGCCGCGCCTTCATGGCCGTGCGCGACCATTACATCTCCGCCGAGATCATGGGGATCAGCCTCTTCAAGTACCGGCTCCTCTCCTTCGGGATCTCCTCCTTCTACGCGGGGGTCGCGGGCGCCCTCTTCGGGCACGCGCTGAAATTCGTCTCCTCGGAGCAGTTCAACATCGGCGTCTCGATCGTCTACCTCGCGATGATCATCATCGGGGGGCTGGGGAGCATCATCGGATCGATCTTCGGGGCTGTGTTCATGATCCTGCTGCCGAAACTGCTCTCCGTCGGGACGACGATGATCTCGGCGGATTTCCCCTCCCTGACGAGCCTGGTCATGGCCTTCGAGCAGGGGATCTTCGGGTTGATCATCGTCCTGTTCCTCATCTTCGAGCCCGACGGGCTGGCGCACCGGTGGAAGCTGATCAAGGCGTACTGGAAGCTGTACCCGTTCTCGTACTGACAAGGAAAGGAGGGCGCGCGGGGGAAGATGGCAAGCGGAGGGAGCATCGGAAACATCGGCGGTCACTATCGGTCAACTAACCGGAACCTTAAAGGAGGAGATAACAGCATGAAGCAGACGATGCGTGTGTTCGCGATGGTCGCCGCGATGGCGATGGTACTGTCGGGGGTCGCTTTCTCCGCCCCGGCGATCAAGGTCGGCCACCTGGCGGACCTGACCGGGCCGACGGGCGATGTCGGGAAGTCGTACGCCCAGGGAGTCCAGGACTACAAGGACTGGGTCAACAAGCATGGCGGGATCAACGGCAAGCAGATCGACATGGCGATGTTCGACTACGCTTACGACAAGATCAAGGCGGTGAACCAGTACAAGAAGTACAAGGAAGACGGCGTCGTCGCGATCCAGGGGTGGGGCTCGGGCGACACCGAGGCGCTGACGGGCTTCGCCTCCGCCGACAAGATCCCGTACATTTCCGCCTCCTATTCGGCGCACCTCACCGACCCGAAGAAAACGCCCTACAACTTCTTCTGCGCCCCCGACTACACCACGGGGCTGCGGGCGGGACTCAAGTACCTGAAGGACAACTGGAAAGAGAAGCGCGCCCCGAAGGTCGTCTTCATCTACCCGAACCACCCGTACGGGATCGCGCCGATCAAGGGCGGGAAGGAGTACGCGAAGGAGCTCGGGTTCGAGGTCCTGGGCGACGAAAACGTCGACCTGAAGGCGATCGAGGCGAATTCCCAGCTCCTCTCCGTGAAGAACAAGGGCGCCGACTTTGCGTGGGTCGGCGGGACCACCAACTCGACCGCGGTGATCCTGAAGGACGCGAAGAAACTCGGCCTGAACACGAAGTTCTTCGTCAACATCTGGGGCGCGGACGAATCGACGCCGAAGCTGGCGGGCGGAGCCGAGGAAGGGGCCCTCGTGATGGTCGGCTCCACGGTGTACGGGTCGAAGGCCCCCGGCATGAAGCAGTTGATGGAGATCACGAAGAACCAGCCGCAGATAACGCACTACATCCGCGGATACGTCTCGATGATGGTCCTCACCGAGGCGCTGAAGATCGCGGACAAGAAGGGACAGCTGAACGGGCCCGGCGTCAAGGCGGCGCTTGAGTCAATGAAGGACTTCGACACCGGCGGGCTCTCCGTCGACAAGATCACCTTCACGCCGACCGACCACCGTCCGTTCATGAAGGTCAACGTCACGGAGTTCCAGAACGGGAAGATGGCCCTGAAGCAGACGATCGAACTGCCGCGCAAGGCGGAGTGGCTCGGGCTGTAACAAGGCCGCATTCATGAAGGGCGGGGGGGCGATTCCAGCCCCCCGCCCGGTTTCTTCCAATTCCAAGGCGGGCGGGAACCGATGCTGAAAGTGAACAACGTGGAGGTCATCTACTCGGACGTCATCCTCGTCCTCAAGGGGCTCTCCCTGGTCGTCCCCGAGGGGCAGATCGTCGCGCTGCTCGGCGCCAACGGGGCGGGGAAGAGCACCACCCTAAAGGCGATCTCGGGGCTGCTCAAATCCGAGGAGGGGGAGGTCACCGACGGGGAGATCCTCTTCGGGGGCGAAAAGATCAACGGGAAGGACCCCGAGGAGATCGTCCGGAAGGGGATCTTCCAGGTGATGGAGGGGCGCAGGGTCTTCGAGGACCTGACGACCGAGGAGAACCTGCGGTGCGGCGCCCACACCCGGAAGGACCAGAAAAAGGTCAAGGGGGACTACGATCGGGTCTACACGTACTTCCCGCGCCTGAAGGACCGACGCAAGGGGCTGGCCGGGTACCTGTCCGGCGGGGAGCAGCAGATGCTGGCGATCGGGCGGGCACTGATGGCGCGTCCGAAGCTCATGCTCCTCGACGAGCCGTCGCTCGGGCTGTCGCCGCTGCTGGTCAAGGAGATCTTCGGGATCATCAAGGACATCAACGAGAAGGAGAAGACGACGATCCTCCTCGTGGAGCAGAACGCCCGCGTGGCGCTTTCCATCTCCAGCTATGGCTACATCATGGAGAATGGAAAGGTGGTGCTCGACGGCGAGACGGAGAAACTCGCCAACAACGAGGACGTCAAGGAGTTCTACCTCGGCATGAACGAGGTCGGCACCCGGAAGTCGTACCGCGACATCAAGCATTACAAGCGCCGCAAGCGCTGGCTCTCCTGAGGTGACGGGATGATCGACCGGAAGAGGGGATATTACGACGAGGCCCTGGAGACGATGCCGGCGGCGAAGCGGGCCCGGGCGCAGCGGGAGATGCTGCGCGAGACGGTGCTCCACGCCTACGAGCACGCGCCGGCGGCACGGCGAAAGATGGACGACGCGGGGGTCCGCCCCGGGGACGTGGAAGAGGTCGCCGACCTGCGGAAGATCCCGGTCACCCGGAAGGCGGATCTGAAACACATCCAGAAGGGGGAGCCGCCCTTCGGTGGGCTGGCCGCCGTGGCGCCCCGGGCGATGCGCCGCATCTACGTCTCCCCGGGGCCGACGTTCGACCCGGAAGGCCGCGACGCGTCCCACTGGCGCTGGGAGAAGCCGTTCATCGCCGCCGGATTCCGCGAGGGCGACATCGTCCAGAACACCTTCATGTACCACTTTTCGCCGGCCGGGCTCATGTTCGACGAGGCGCTCCAGCGGATCGGCTGCACCGTCATCCCGGCGGGGGTGGGGAACACGGAGCTGCAGGCCCAGGTGATGAAGGAGCTTGACGTCACCGGCTACGTCGGCACGCCGTCGTTCCTCATGACCATCCTCGAAAAGGCGAAGGAGATGGGGTACACCACGGGCGACGGCCTGTCGCTCCAGGTCGCCCTGGTGACCGGCGAGATGTTCCCCGAGTCGCTGCGCGCCCGGTTCCGCGGCGAGTTCGGCGTGGAGGCCCGCCAGTGCTACGGGACGGCCGACGTCGGGTCGCTGGGCTACGAATGCCACGTGGCGAAGGGGATGCACGTCCCCGACGAGATCCTCCTCGAGATGCTCGATCCCGCGACCGGCGATCCGGTCCCGCCCGGGGCCATCGGCGAAGTGGTGGTGACGCTCCCCAACCGGACGTATCCGCTCGTTCGCTTCGCCACGGGGGACCTCTCCATCCTCTCCGACGACCCGTGCCCCTGCGGGCGCACCTCCCCCCGGCTGCTCCGGCTGGTGGGACGCGTCGACCAGGTCACGAAGGTGAAGGGGATGTTCGTCCACCCCGAGCAGGTCACCCAGCTGGCGGGGAAGGTCGCGGAGGTCGCCTCCGCCCAGTTCGTCGTCACCCGGACCGACCACGACGACCACATGGAGATGCGGATCGTCCTCAAGGACCCCGCCGCCGCGTCGGACGCGCTCGCGGCCCGCATCGTCGAGACCGCCCGCGGGATCACCCGCCTCCGGGGCGAGGTCCGGTTCATCGCCGCCGCCGAGGTGGTGGAGCCGGAGAAGAAGATCATCGACCAAAGAAAGTGGGATTGAGAGCGTATTCCCCACCGACATAAATGCTGTATCGTATTGGGTAGCGCAGCCTTTTTCTTTGGATACCTTGCCATATATATGAATCGCAGCACGAAAGGGAGAGACCATGATGGACGCCGCCACGCTGAACCAGCACCTGGAAAAACACCTTCGGGTGAACACCTTCCCCCTCGGGATCAAGTCGCTGAAACAGGGGGAGCCGCTTCCCGATAAGGTGAAGATCCCCCTGAAGCACCTGGGCGTCAAGGTGGCGATCTGCCAGGCGATCTCGATCGCCCGCCGGTACGGCTGGACGATGGCGTTCTCCGGGGACGACTTGTCGTGCCCCATCGCCAAGGCGGCGTTCGGCTTCGAGGAGCGCAACGATTACTACACCTCCGGAGGGCTTGCCGACGGGATGTACGCATCCTGCCGGGAGGCCGGGGCGAAGTTCGAGGAGGCCCTGGCGAAGTACGAACCCGGCGAGTACCCCCACGTCGTCGCCGGCCCCTTGAGCCGCGCCAACTTCGTCCCCGACACGGTCCTCGTCTACGGCAACTCCGCCCAGGTGCTTCGGCTCCTGAACGCGGTCCTCTACAAGCGGGGCGGTAGCCTCAAGAGCGACTTCTCGGGCCGAGGCGACTGCACCGACATCATCATCAAGGGGAAGAAGACCGGCGAGCCGCAGGTGATCCTTCCTTGCTACGGCGACCGGATCTTCGGCATGGCCGGGGACGACGAGATGGCGTTCACCTTCCCCTTCGGCCATGCCGAGGAGATCGTCGAAGGGTTGGAGAAGACCCACGCCGGCGGCGTCCGGTACCCCGTACCGATCTATCTGCGCTTCCAGGCCGACTTCCCCAAGTCGTACCAGGAGCTGGAAAAAATCTGGCAGGAGTCCAAAAAACCGTAATATTAAAGGACGTAGGGCACCCCGGGCGGGTCCGGCGGAGTCGCCGCAGGAGGGGGGGCGCAGTGAGGTAAAGCGCAGCCGTGCAGGTTCATCGCACGGCGAGCCACGAACGGAGCCCCGCCCTCCGAGGCGACGCAGCCAAAGGAGAGTCCGGGGCGTGAATCGTTTCATTCCAGTGGAGGTTTCGTGTACACGCTGACGCCGGCGGAGGAGATCCACGCGCGGATCGCGAAGCTGCAGGCGGGCCTGCGGGCCGCCCGCCTCGACGCCGCCTTCCTCGTGCAGAACGCCGACCTCTTCTACTTCGCCGGATCGATCCAGCAGGGGATCCTGATCGTCCCCGCGGCGGGGGAGCCGGTCTACTTCGTCCGCCGGGTCTTCGAGCGAGCCGTCGAGGAATCGCCCCTTTCCAACGTGCGAAAAATCGGCAGTCCAAAAGAAGTAACGTCCTACTTCGCCGAAAGAAACATCTCTTTCGGCTTCGTAGGATTCGAGCTCGACGTCCTCCCCGTCGCGACGTTCCTCCGTTTCCAGCAGGTCTTCCCCCGGGCGAAGCCCGAGGACGTCTCCCCGATCGTCCGGGAGATCCGCGCCGCGAAATCGCCGCACGAAGCGAAGGCGCTCCGGGAAAACGGGAGAAAGCTGGCCGCGCTCCTCTCCGGCGCAAGGAAGAAGATCCGCCCCGGGCTCACGGAGGTGGCCCTCCAGGGGATGCTCCAGGGCGAGGCGATCGGCGGCGGGCACAGCACCATCAACCGGATGCGCGCCTTCAACCAGGACCCGGGCCTCGGGTGCGTGATTTCCGGGCCCGACGCGGCCGTCCCCTCCTACGCAGACTTTCCCACGGCGGGGAAGGGGCTCTCCCCGTTCGTCCCGGCGGGGCAGGGGGAGCGCGCGATCCGGCCGAACGAGCCGGTGATCATCGACCTGATGTGGGCGCAGGACGGCTACCTCGTCGACATGGCCCGGACCTACAGCGTCGGCCCGATGCACGCGAAGATGGAGGAGGCGTACCGCCACGCCGTCGCCGTGCTGCGCGCGATCGAGGCGGGGATCCGTCCCGGCGCCGTGGCGGGGGACCTCTACGACGCGGGGCTTGCCGTCGCGGGCTCCACGCCGTACGCGGAGAATTTCATGGGCCCGCCGGGGTATAATACGAAGTTCATCGGCCACGGGATCGGGATCGAGGTGGACGAGTTCCCCTTCGTCGCGAAGGGGGCTCCCGCGATCCTCGCGCCCGGCATGGTGTTCGCCCTCGAGCCGAAGTTCGTCTTCCCGGGGGAGGGTGCCGTGGGGCTCGAGAACACGTACCTGGTGACCGCGGACGGGTTCGAGACGCTGACGCCGCTCGACGAGGACGTCCTCCGCTGCGAAGGGTGAGGGAGAGCCATGAAAGCGAGCAGGGTCCTGAACAGGGAAGACGCCGTGCTGGTCGTGGTCGACGTGCAGGAGCGCCTGGTGCCGGCCATCGACAAGGAGCTGTACGCGCGGTCGCTCACGAACTTCAAGATCGCCATCGAGACGGCCGGTACGCTGGGCCTTCCGATCGTCCTCACGGAGCAGTACCCCAAGGGGCTGGGCCGCACCGTCCCCGACGTCCTGAGGGCGCTCGAGGGGAAGACGTACGAGCGGATCGATAAAGTCTCCTTCAGCTGCGCCCGCAACGAAGGGTTCCTCGCCGCCCTCGCGAAGATCGCCCGCCGCCAGGTGATCCTGATCGGCATGGAAACCCACGTCTGCGTTTACCAGACCTCCGTCGACCTCCTCAACGCCGGGTACGAGGTGTTCGTCCTGGACGACGCCGTCTCCTCGCGCTTCCCCCACAATTATCGGAGCGGCATCGCCGCCCTGCGCGACGCGGGGGCCGTGGTCGTCAGCACCGAAACGGCCGTCTTCCAGCTGATGAAAATCGCCGGGACGCCGGAGTTCAAGAAGATCTCGTCCCTGCTTCGATGACGCCCCGCCCGCGGACGGCCGCGCTCCTTCTCCTCGCGGCCCTTCTGTGCCTTGCCGCGCCGCCCGCCCGCGCGGCCCGGCAGAGCCTCGCCCTCTTTCCGCCGGAGATCGCCCCCGCGGGGACCGACAACGCGCTCCGTCCCGCCATCCCTCCGCTCGAACAGACGCTGAAGGAAGGGCTCGCGGACCGCTTCGACGTCCGCACGTCGGGAGAGGGAACCGCCCCGACGACCGACGATGCGCGCCGCCAGAGAGCCAGGACGCTCGGCGCCTCCTACGTCCTCACGGGGCATCTCACGCGCATCGGGAAAGCGGTGACGCTCGACGTGACGATCGCCCCCGTGGAGGAGCCGGGGAACGGGCGCACCGTCGTCGTCTCGGGCGCGCTCGAGAACCCGTCCGCGCCCACCCCGCACGATCTCGCCCTCTTCCGCCGCCTGGGCGCCGAAGCGGCCCTCAATGCGAAATCCATCTTTTTCGGGGACGAGCGGGTGGGGGAAGGCGCCTCCGCGAAAAGGATCCCCAAACCTGCCGGGACGATCAGCCGCGGCGCCCCGCTCCCCGGCGATATGACGTCCATCGCGCTCTCGGACACCGACCTCGACGGGAGAATGGAGCTGGTCGCGGCCTATCCCGACGCGATCGCCGTCTACCGCGTGGAAGGGGACGAACTTCGCGAAAAAGCCAGGATACCCGACGCCGGCCCGGGGCTCTTCCACGTGGACGCCGCCGGCGTCACCCGGAGCGGGGTGGCCGACATCGTCGCCGTCCGGTACGCGGGCGGGAAGGCGCTCTCCGACATCTGGCGGTTCGACGGGAAGGAGTACCGGAAGATCTCCTCCGACCTGCCGTACTTCCTGCGGACGGCCGACATGGGACCGGAAGGGATCGTTCTCCTCGGGCAGGCGTCCGATCCCGTGACGATTTTCAAGGGACCGATCTTCCGGGTCGCCGTCCAGCGGGACGGAAAGGCCGAGGTGAGGGACCGCGACCGCCCCTTGCCGCTCCCGGAGGGGACGTTCCTGTACGGGTTCACCTCCTTGCGGAAAGGGAAGGGGGTCCGGTACGCCGTCCTCACCGACCGGGACCGGGTCCGCTACCTCGACGAGACGGGCAAGGAGCTGTGGGTCGGGCTGGACGCCGTCACGGGGACCGAGATCACCCTCGAGGGGAGCGACCGGCGGCTGCAGATCCCCGGGCGGATGGCGGCGGTCGACCTCGACCGGGACGGCACCGACGAACTGGTCGTCCTGAACGACCTGGTCGCCGCGGGGAGGTATTTCGAGGGCCTGCGGGTCTTCGCCCAGGCCGAAATCCTCTGCTTCGCGCAGGGGGACGCCGGCCTGCAGCTCGCCTGGCGCTCCCCCGAGCTCGACGCCTCCGCCCGCGACCTCCTCGTCGACCGGTCCGCCCCGAATACGATCCGCTACGCCGTCGCCTCGCGCGACCGCGCCAAGCTCCTGGGCGCCACCGGCCAGTGGCGCGTCCTCTGGGTCAAATAAAGGGGGGAACCGAAAATATGTTTACATAGTAATACAAAAGTGTGTTGTAATCTAACCGTATGAAGGCATATGCAGAACGACATATCCGCCGCTCCGAGCTATTCCAACTGATCCTCCTCCAGCATCTCTATTCCCGTCCCGAAAGCGAACATCTTGTATTTCAGGGAGGAACGGCGATCCGGTGGTGCCACGGAGGCGAGCGCTTCTCCGAGGACCTCGATTTCGTCACACACCTGGACCGGTCTGTGCTGGAGAAGTTGATGCGGTCCGTCGAGACCCCTGTCACGAGGGAGTCCATCGCTCATTTCGGACCGGGCCGGCTCACTGTCACTTCCCGCGGGCAACGCGATGAAGGCACGGAATGGCGGGCGGTTTTCGAGCCGCAAACCGCCCGGGACAGGATCACGGTCAAGGTGGAATGCGAGCGACTGCAAGAGGGGGCAATGCCGGCGACGGAACCCCGCGTGCTGGGGATGCAGAAGGCGGTCTCCTACCTGATCGGGGCCGGCGAATTCCGCATCCCCCGTCCCAATTCGGTGCTGGTGGTCGAGACTCCCGAGGAGATTCTCTCCGACAAGGTGCGCGCTTTGCTGGAGCGTCCCTACCTGAAGGGGCGGGATATCTACGATGTCTGGCATCTTCGGGACCGGCTGAGCGTTCCGGTCGTCCGCAAGGTGATGGAACGGAAGTTTTCGTGCTATGCGGCCCCGTTCACCCCACAGCGTCGACCGGCATGGTTCGAATCCAATGATAAAGAATTGGTGGATGCGATGGAGGGGGATCTCCGCCGTTTTCTTTCCCCGGAGATGATGGAGGTCTGCCGTGGCGACGGGTATCGCCGATTCCTCGATGCGGTAAAAGGGGTCTTCAAGGAACTGCGCGAGTTCGGCGTGTTGGTTCCGTCATGAGCACCTTCGATATCCTTCAAGCGCTCCCGCTGCTCTTCCGTTCCTCCGACCTGTGCAAATTCACCGGAAACGCCAATGTTTTTCTGACCCGCGCCCGTGAACGGGGGCTGATCACCCGCCTGGCGCGCGGCGTTTATCTCAACACCCGGTTGAAAGGGGAGCCTTCGCTGGAGGAGGCCGCCTGTTTCATCCGCACCCCTTCCTACATCAGCGCCGAATGGGCGTTGCATCTGCACGGCATTATCCTTCAGGCCCCAACGGTCTGCACGGTGCTTACCCTCAGCACCGCCGTCGGGGTTCGCCGAAACCTCATCCGGCACGGCGTCACCATCGAATACTCCCACATCAGCAACCGGCTCTATTTCGGGTTTGAAACGCGGGACGGCTTCAATCTGGCTCTACCCGAAAAGGCGCTGTTGGACGCCGTCTACTATCGCCGGACGGTTCCATTCGCCGATGAACTCGAGATGGATCTGCTCGATGTCGATCGTCTGCGGCAGATGGCCCGGTCCTTCCCGCTACGAGTGAGGGCGGCGGTCGATCGTCTTTGTAATCACAATAAACCTGACGTATAATTCTTCGTTCACCGAGCGTGGCGGTGTAGCTCAGATGGTTAGAGCATGCGGCTCATATCCGCAGTGTCCGGGGTTCAATTCCCTGCACCGCCACCATTTTTCCGTCATGGCGTTTATCAGGGAATTGAACGGGATTGGGGCGCCGACCGATCAGGGAGGAAAAGGGCGACGCACGGGAGCCCGGCAGCCCCAAGACCTGCCGCCAAAGCCGATGGCCTGGCTGGCCGAGGCCCAGGCGGGCAATTCCCTGCACCGCCACCACTCTTCTCCCACGTGTTACAATCGCGGCATCCATGAAGACGCCGACCGTCCTCATCATCGATTCGAACCCGCAGGACCTGGCGACGCACGCCGCGATCCTGGCGGGGGCCCGCTACTCCGTTCTGCAGGCCACCGGGTACCCGGAAGCCGCCTCGACCCTCACCCGCCACCGCGGAAGGCTCGTCGTACTGTCCGCCCTGAGTGTGGGGGGCGAGGATGGCCACCGGTTTCTGCAAGACACCTTGAAAAAATATCCTTTCCTTCCGTTCATCTTCGTCGCCGGCTCCCCGTCGCTCAAATCGGTATTGGGGGCTCTCCGGCAAGGGGCGTACGATTTCCTCCGGATCCCGATCCCCCCCGACATCCTCCTGCACTACGTCGCCCGGGCGGCGCAGAAGCTCTCCCTGACGCTCGAGGCGGAGAAGCAGGAAAAGGAGATTCGCACTCTCCTCGATCGCAGCCGGGAGGATCTGAAGAACGCGCGAACCCTTTCTTCGTTCAAGGGTTTCATGATCTCGATGGCGGCTCACGACTTCCGGTCGATCATCACCGTGCTGGACGGCTACCTGCAGCTGATCAAGGAGCGGACGCAGGGGTGCGACGTGTCCGAACCCGACGGGATACTGGACCTCGCCTCCCGAACCATCGGACGCCTGCGCACGATGGCCAGCACGCTGCTCGACTACGAGGCCGCGGAATCCGGGTCGATTCGCCTCGATATCCGTCCATTCCCGCTCACCGACGCGCTGAAGGATTGCGTCGCCTTCTACCGCCCGTACGCGGAGCAGAAAAAGGTCAAGCTGGTGCTGGAAGGGGATTCCCGCGGCATCACCGTCGCCGGCGACCGCGGAAAAGTCATGGAGATCCTCGACAACCTGCTCTACAACGCCCTGAAGTTCACCCCTTCCCAGGGGACGATCCGCCTCTCGGGAAAGAGGGAGGACGGGCAGGCCGTCATCAGCGTCTCCGACTCCGGCGCGGGGATCCCGGAGGAGAAACTCCGGAGGATCTTCGAGCAGGGAGACATGGTCGCCACCCTCGACTCCCACGCCCGGCTCGGCCTGGGGCTGACGATCTGCAAGCGGCTCGTGGAGGCGCAAAGAGGGAAAATCCGGATCGACTCCGCTTCGGGGAAAGGAACGCAGGTCCACTTCTCACTTCCGGTCACTTGATGTTACATCAAGGCCAGCAATATGGCAATATTGGGAAATTAATTACCTATATAAGCCATCCACGATTTCCCCTTCTTTCCTGCACCGGAAATATATTTCCACTAATTACGTTTCAGTGTATATATTTAGCATGGCCATGCCGTTAGGATAGCTATGTAGGCACGCGGATTGCTTTTTCTCCCGCGCGTGATGAGAGGAGAGAAAGGATGACCGAACAGCACGTCCTTATCGTGGACGACGATCCGGCCTTTTCCCAATTCACCCGGAATCTCCTAACCGACAAGGGGATGCGGGTGGTCATCGCCGCCAGCAAAGCGGAAGGGCTGGAAGCGTTCGAGCGGGAGCGCCCCTCCTGCGTCATCCTCGACATCTTCCTTCCCGACGGCTCCGGCGTGGACCTCATCAAGCCGATGCGCGCCGTCTCGCACGCGACCCCCATCATCATGGTCTCGGGCCAGAGCGAAGTGGAAGAGGTCGTCCGTGCGATGAAGGAAGGGGCCAGCGACTACGTCAAGAAGCCGTTCCAGGGGGAGGAACTGCTCCTCAAGATGCAGATGGTGTTCGATGCCTTCCACGCCAAGGTGGAGCTCGACGCGTTGCGCATCATGGCCCACCCGGAGGAGGAGTACAACCTCCTGTTCGGGATGAGCGACCGGATGAGCAAGGTCCAGGCCGTCCTCGACCAGGTGGCGGGCACCGACATCACCGTCCTGATCACCGGGGAGAGCGGCACCGGCAAGGAGCTGGTCGCCAAGGCGCTCCACAAGGCGTCCGACCGGGTGGGCGACCCGTTCATCAAGGTGAACTGCGCCGCGCTGCCGCGGGAGCTTCTCGAGAGCGAACTGTTCGGCTTCGAAAAGGGGGCGTTCACCGGCGCCCACCGCCGCAAGTACGGCCGCTTCGAGATGGCGCAGAACGGCACGATCTTCCTCGACGAGATCAGCGAGATGCACATGGACCTGCAGTCGAAGCTGCTCCACGTCCTGCAGGAGAAACAGTTCTTCCGCATCGGCGGCGAGCGCGAGGTGAAGGCGAACTGCCGCATCCTGTGCGCCACCAACAAGAACCTGGAACGGATGGTCGAAGAAGGGACGTTCCGGCGCGACCTGTTCTACCGGGTCAACGTGGTGAACATCGTCGTGCCGCCGCTTCGGGAGCGGAAGGACGACATCCCGATCCTCGTCGACTATTTCCTCAACCGGTATTGCCAGATGTACAATCGGGAGGCGCTGAAGGTCTCCCCCCGGCTGATGGAGATGTTCCTCAACTACGCCTGGCAGGGGAACGTTCGCGAGCTCGAGAACAACGTGAAGCGGCTGATCATCCTCGGGAACGAGGCCCAGTTGATCGCGGAGTTCCAGCGCAAGCGCGCAAGCGGCCAGTACGGCGCCATCCCGGACGATGCGCCGTCGGAGAACGCCCTGGCCGCTTCGCGGACCCGCGCGGCAGGGCGCGCATCCTCGCATCCGGTCACGGACGGCGACGGCGGGAACGGGGAAGAGGGGGACGCACCGAACCTCTCCGGGAAGGCCACGTTGAAGGAGGTGTCGAAGATCGCGCAGCGAAACGCGGAAAAGGAGCTCATCGAGAAGGTCCTCGGACAGACCCGTTGGAACCGGAGGAAAGCGGCGCAGATCCTCGACATCAGCTACAAGGCCCTCCTTTACAAGATCAAGGATTGCGGGCTGAACATGGGGTAGACGAACGGGTTACAATAGCAAATCTTCGTAACGGAAAGATCTTTTTGCTTTTGGAAACGTCAAACAGGATGCGGGAGGAGGTGGAATGGTGAAAGTTCCATGGGCGGTAGCCTGCCTGCTGGCAGTCCTGCTCGCCGCGGGGTGTTCGAGCAAGAAGACGGTGAGGCCCGACGCACCCCCGACCAGGGAAACGCCGATCGTGGAGGAGACCGTCCAGTCCACGACGGATTCATCCACCGCGGCACCCCTCAAGGGAGCGGAAGCGGCCACCGGCGTCGCACCGCCCCTGGCGGGTCCCCAGTACAAACTGGGCCCCGAAGACGTTCTGCGCGTCTCCGTGTGGGAGAACAAGGACCTGACGCTCGACCTCGTCGTGCGCCCCGACGGGAAGATCTCGATGCCGCTCATCCAGGACGTGGTGGCGGAAGGGCGGACGGCGGCGGAACTGGCGGACACGATCCAGCAGAAGCTCCTCGTCTTCATCAAGGACCCACAGGTTTCCGTGATCGTCCTCCAGGTAAACGCGCCGAAATATTACGTCATCGGGAACGTGGCCAAGCCGGGGACGTACTCCCTGCGCGGCGAGACGTCGATCCTGCAGGCGCTGGCGCTGGCCGGCGGCTTCACCCCGTTCGCATCCACCCGGAGCATCAAACTGATCCGGAACTCATCCGGGAAACAGGAGGTACGTAAGGTGAACTACAACGACATGATCGACGAGGGAGGGGAGGGGAACTACCTCCTCATGTCAGGCGACACGATCGTGGTGCCTTGAGATGGCGGCCCGGAGGAACATGATGAAGACGCATGCCCTTGGAGAAACGGTTCGGATCCTTGCGGCGCTGGCCGCGATCGGCTTCCTGCTTCCCGCCTCGCGCGCGTCGGCGGCGAGGATCGACATCACCCCCGCGGTCTCGCTGGACCAGGTGTACGACTCCAACGTCTTCAACACGGGCGGGGATGAGAAAGGGGACTTCCTCTTCCGCGCCACGCCCGCGGTCACGTTTTCGCTGAGGATGCCGGAGACGACGCTGAACCTGCGGGCCAGCATGACCTTCGATACGTATTACAAATATACGGAATTGAGCGACACCCCCTCCGCCGTGAGGCTCGCTCTGGATGCCACGCCCCCATTGAGGATCTCCCCTCGCTTTTCGATCTCACCGTCTGCGCATTTCGTGCAGGCGCGCGACTCCTACCTCCGGACCCAGCAGGTCCCCTCGGCGGACCCGCTGGCCCCCCCTTCGGTGGCTTCGGAGACGGCAAGGCAGGAGAGTCGCGATTACGGGGCGGCGCTCCGCGCGAACTACCTCCTCACGGAGAATACGGAATTCTCGCTAGGCGGCAGTTTCAGCAAACTCCAGTATCTCGACAACACCTCGGGGAATGTCGACTCCCGGGTGATCAGCGGCGACACGTCGCTCAGCTACAGATTCACGCCGCTCTTCTCCTCGGGGGTGTTTTTCAACACCTCGTACAACACGTTTGAGAACGGGACGGAATCCCGGGTGTACGCCGGGGGTCTCACGGGGTCCTACAGGTTCTCCCCGGCCTTCACGGTCAACGCCCGCGCAGGCGCGTCCCATGCGAAGGAGACCTTCACAACGGGTGCGCCGGAGTTCACGAAGACGTCGCCGTACGGCGCCCTCTCCCTGGTCTATTCAGATAATAATTTTCGCGCCGCGCTGTCCGGGACGATCGAGCAGGCCGGCGGGGGAAACCTTGGGCAGACCTCCCGTAGGGAAACCGTATCCCTTTCGCTCAGCGACCAGTTCGCAAGGAACTGGTGGGCCGACCTCGCAGGGACCTACCAGGTCAACCGTCCGCTGGAGTCCAATGCGTCAGGTGACCTGACCTCCGCGACAGGTACCGCGGGGATCCGCTACAAGCCGTTGGAATGGATGGATGTCCATCTGTCCGGGTCAGGGACCCGGCAGTCGGGGGACGGGACGTTGGGGTCGGACCTTACGCGGTACTCCGCCATCCTCGGGGTCACCGTCAGCAACACGTACAACATCTACTGACCGTCGAGAGGAACCGATGCCCCTTCGGCCCGACATGGAGATGAGCGACTACCTGGAGATCCTCCGGAGGAGGAAGTGGTACATCGTCTTTTCGGTCCTCCTCATCCTGTTCGGGGGGAGCGTTATCAGCGTGGTCGTCCCCGAGAAGTACATATCGAGCACCACGATCCTCGTGGTCGCGCAGCGGGTGCCGGAAGGGTACGTCCGCTCGACGATCAGCACGCGCGTCGACGAGCGCCTCTTCACCATCCGCCAGCAGGTCTTGAGCCGGACCCGCCTCCTCGCGGTCATGGAGGAACTCGGCCTCTATAAAGAGGAGCGGAAGAAACTCCCCCCCGAAGAGGTCGTGGAGAGGATGCGGAAGAGCATCGACATCCAGGTAGCTTCCGCCACGGACCGTGGCAGGCGCCGGGACAGCAGCGAAGACGCCTTCACGTTGTCCGTCACCAACGCGAACCCGCAGCTGGCGATGATGACCGCCTCCCGGCTGGCCTCCTACTTCATCGACGAGAACCTGAAGAGCCGGGAGCAGCAGGCGGTGGGGACCTCCGAGTTCCTCGAATCGCAGCTCCAGGAGACGAAGGCCCGCCTCGAGGCGCAGGAGGAGCGAGTCAAGCAGTACAAGCTGAGGTACATGGGGGAGTTGCCGCAGCAGCTCCAGGCGAACCTGCAGATCCTCTCACGCCTTCAGGAACAGCTGAAGATGAATTCCGACGCCATCCGCAGGGCGGGCGACCGGAGGGTCTTCCTCGAGTCGCAGATCGGTCTGCTGGGGGCGCAGCTGAGCGCGTTGAAAGCGCAGGCCCCCGGATCCGCGGGGTCCGACGCGCCGGCGGCGTCCACCGACACGGCGTTCCTGATCGAGAACGAGCTTGCGGAGAAGAAGTCCGAGCTGGCCGCGCTTTCCTCGAAGTTCACCGAGCAGTATCCGGAGATGCGCCGCCTGAAGGGGGAGATCGCGGAACTGGAGAAGCAGCTGGCGGCGGCGAACCGGAACGAGGGAGGCGCCGCGCCCCGCCGCCCCATTCGCGGCGGCGCCCTTTCCGGGGCGACTCCCGGGGCGAGGGAGCGGGCGGAGATCCTGCGGATTCGCGCGGAATACGCCGCCATCGATTCGGAGATCGCATCGCTCAACAAGGACCGCCAGGGGATCGAACGGACGATCGCCGGCCTCGAGGCCCGGGTCGAGAAATCCCCGCGCCGGGAGCAGGAGATGGTGTCGTTGACGCGGGATTACGAGAACCTGAAGGCGTCGTACGACGACCTGCTGAAGAAGAAGCTCGACGCCGACGTCTCGCAGAATCTCGAGAAGCGGCAGAAAGGGGAGCAGTTCCAGATCCTCGACCCGGCGAACCTGCCCCAGGAGCCGTTCACCCCCAACCGGCCGAAGATCATCGGCATCGCCTTCGCCGCCGCCCTGCTCGTCGGGTTCGGCGGGGCGATCGGGTTCGAGATGATCAATCCAACGCTGCGCGGGAAGCGCGACTTCCAGCACTTCTTCCCGGTCCCGGTGCTCGGCTCGATCCCGGCCATCCGCGACACGGAATATGAAGCCCGAAAAAGGGGCCAATTGACGGTGGTCTACGGCGGCCTGATCTCCCTCGGCATACTGGTAACCGTGTTCCTCATCGTCTACGGCCAAAAGGTCCGCGACCTCCTCCAGGGGATCCTCTCATGATCAATCTCCCTTTTTTCCGGAAGAACGGCAAGCCGCCCGGCGGGCGCCGCCCGGTCGACCTCTTGGCGGTGGGGAAAGGGGATCTGCTTTTTAACGAGAAATTCAAGGGGCTCCGGGCCATGGTGGAGCAGAAGGCCGACCTTCACCAGATGAGGCTTCTCGGAATCACAAGTTCGATCGCCGGCGAGGGGAAGACGGTCACCACTTCCCAGCTCGGAAGGAGCCTCGCATCGACCGGGAGAAAGAAGATCCTCCTTGTGGATACCGACATCCGGAAAGCGGACCTGACCCACGGGCTCGGGGAGCGTCGATCTCCGGGACTGACCGAATACCTGCTCGGCGGCGCCACGCTCCAGCAGGTCATCCGTGCGACCCGGGTTCCGAACCTGTCCCTGATCGCTACCGGCACCGAGGTGAATTCCCCGGCGGACCTGCTGGCGGGGGAGAAGTTCAAATCGTTCCTGCAGGAGATCCGTTCATCGTTCGACATGATCCTCCTCGACACCCCCCCCGTCCTTCCGGTCGCCGATACCCCGACAATCCGGGACCGGACGGACGGATTCCTCCTTGTGTACCGCGTCGGCGTCACCCCCTTCACGATGCTCCGCCAGGCGATGGAGGAACTCGGGGAGAAGAACGTGATCGGGGCCGTCCTCAACGGGGTGGAGGTGGCGAGCGATTCGTATTACCGGAAATATTACGGCTCCTACTACCATCAGAGTGTGGAATTGGCGATCGATCCGGCCCTTGACAAGGGTCCGGTGCGGTAGCGATGGCTCCGTTCGCCTTTCTCGATCTGCTCAACCCGTTCCGCTGGTTCCGGAGGAACGCGTCGTTCCACAGGATCCACCCCACGGATCGGTTCCTCGGCCTGATCGAGCGGGAGCGTTCCCGGGCCGACCGCACGGGGTTCCGCTTTTCGATGGTGGTGTTCCGCCTGAAGGGGAGAAAACGGGACACGTACCATACGCTGCACCACGTTGCCACCTTGTTGTTGTCCCGCGTCCGCACCAGCGACGAGGTCGGCTGGTTCGATAAGACCTCCCTCGCCGTTCTCCTGATCGGATCGGGGGAGCGCGGCGCCTCCGAATTCGGGAGGAAAGTCGTCTCCTCCCTGCACGAGGGAGTCGCTGTCCCGACGATCTCGGTGTACCTCTATCCAGGCAACCCGAAGGGGGGGGAGCAGGTCGCACCGGACGAAGATGAAGGGAGGGAATCCGGGACAATCGAGGAGGGCACGCAGGCGCACGGGGTCGGTAAGAATACCCTGTCGGAAAATGCCCCGTTGCCGTCGGTCTTCGTCCGGCAGCTGCCGCTCTGGAAAGACATCCTCGATGTGCTCGCCGCATTGATCGCGCTGATCCTCCTTTCGCCGCTCTTCCTGCTGATCGGCGTCTACATAAAGATCGCGGACCCCGGGCCGGTCTTCTTCCGCCAGGGACGGATCGGTTACCGGGGGAAGAAGTTCGAATGCTGGAAATTCCGGACGATGAAGGTCGAAAACGACGCGGCGGCCCACGAGGAGCACCTCAAATCCCTTATCAAGGGCGGCGACCAGGCGATGGTCAAGCTGGACGAGAGGAAGGACCCCCGCATCATCCCCCTGGGGTGGATCCTGCGCCAGTCGGGCCTGGACGAGCTTCCCCAACTGGTCAACGTGCTGCGGGGGGACATGAGCCTGGTGGGGCCGAGGCCCTGCCTGCCGTATGAAGCGAAGGAATACGACCAGTGGCACGCCGAGCGGTTCGACAGCGTTCCGGGCCTGACCGGCCTGTGGCAGGTGAGCGGAAAGAACCGCACGACGTTCAAGGACATGATGCGCTTCGACATCCGGTACTCCCGCAGGATGTCGTTATGGAATGAGATGAAAATCCTGTTCAAGACGTTCCCGGCCATCGCCCAGCAGATCCGGGACCACCGCGCGAAGGCGCGCGGAAATCCCGGCGAGGGAAAGCCCGTCGCAGGAAAGGAGGACACATGAGCCAGCCCATCAACGTGGCGGTCGTGGGATGCGGATACTGGGGGCCGAACCTCATCCGCAACTTCAACGCCCTGCCGGAGTGCAAGGTCCGGTACGTCTGCGACAAGGACGAGAAGCGGCTCTCCCACATGAAGCATCTATACCCCTCGGTGGAGCCGACGCAGGAGTTCGAAAAGATCGTCGGCGACAAGGAGGTCGACGCGGTGGTCGTCGCCACCCCGGTCCACCTCCACTACGAGCTGGCGAAGAAGGCGCTGCAGGCGGGGAAGCACGCCTTCGTGGAAAAGCCGATGACGCAGACCTCCGAGCAGAGCAACGAGCTGGTCCAGATCGCCGCGAAGAAGAAGCTGACGCTCATGGTGGGACACACCTTCATCTACTCCGCCCCGGTCCGCCGCATCAAGGAGATCGTGAAGAGCGGCGACATCGGGGAGATCCAGTACATCAGCTCCCGCCGGCTGAACCTGGGGCTCTTCCAGAAGGACATCAACGTGGCGTGGGACCTCGCCCCCCACGACATCTCCATCATCCTGTACTTCCTCGGGAAGCCGCCGATCTCGGTGAACTGCCAGGGGAAGGCCCACATCAACCGGGACATCGAGGACGTGACGAACATGTCGCTCGACTTCGAGAACGGCGGATTCGCCACGATCCACAGCAGCTGGCTCGACCCGAACAAGGTCCGGGAGATGATCATCGTCGGGAGCAAGCGGATGATCGTCTACGACGACAACGAGCCGCTGGAGAAGATCAAGATCTACGACAAGCGGGTGGAGGCTCCCCCGCACTACGACACCTTCGCCGAGTTCCAGTATTCGTACCATTACGGCGACATGATCGCCCCCTACATCAAGCAGGTGGAGCCGCTCAAGATGGAGACCCGGCATTTCCTGGACTGCATCCAGACCGGGAAGACCCCCGAATCCAGCGGCCTGGACGGGCTGCGGGTGATCCAGATCCTCGAGGCGTCCTCCCGCTCTTTGAAAAACGGCGGCGCGAGAGTCGAGATCGACCGGAACCTCGGCGTCGACGCGGCGCCGGCCTGAGGGAGGGGACGGGATGAAAATCGAGCCGGGGATGCTGCAGAAGATCGCCCCCACCGTGAAGTTCGGCGAAGGGGTGAAGGTGTACGACTTCGTCAACCTGTACGGGTGCGAGATCGGCGACCACAGCAAGATCGGAACTTTCGTCGAGATCCAGAAGGGCGCGAAGATCGGGAAGAACTGCAAGATCTCCAGCCACACCTTCATCTGCGAGGGGGTGACGATCGAGGACGACGTCTTCATCGGCCACAACGTCACCTTCATCAACGACATGTACCCCCGATCCACGGCCGAGGGCGGCGGGCTCCAGACGGAGGCGGACTGGGTCTGCATCCCGACGCTCATCAGGAAGGGGGCTTCGATCGGGTCGAGCGTAACCGTGCTGGCCGGCGTGACGGTGGGGGAGAAGGCGATCGTTGGCGCTGGGAGCGTGCTGACGAAGGACGTTCCACCCGGGACGATCGTGGCCGGGAACCCCGCCAGGCCCTTAAGAAAAATCACCGAGGAGAAGAAGCAATGAAGGTCCCTTTCCTCGACCTGAAAGCCCAGTACGAGTCGATCCGCCCGGAGATCGCGGATGCGATCCAGCAGGTGCTCGACAGGACCGCCTTCGCCGGCGGCCCGTTCGTCGCGCAGTTCGAAAAGGAGTTCGCGTCGTTCTGCGGGACGCAGTTCGCCGCCGGGGTCGGCAGCGGCACGGACGCCCTCTGGGTAGCTCTTCTTGGGCTCGGGATCGGGCCCGGGGACGAGGTCATCACCGTGCCGGACACCTTCATCGCCACCGCCGAGGCGATCAGTTGGTGCGGTGCGAAGCCGGTCTTCGTCGACGTGGAGCCGGTTACCTATAACATGGACCCTGCCAAACTCGAGGCGGCGATCACGAAGAAGACGAAGGCCGTCATCCCCGTCCACCTGTTCGGCCAGATGGCCGACATGGACCCGATCCTTGCGATCGCCCGGAAGCACAAGCTCTTCGTGATCGAGGATGCCTCCCAGGCGCACGGGGCGGAGTACAACGGGAAGGTGGCCGGGTCGATGGGAGATGTAGGGTGCTTCAGTTTCTACCCGGGGAAGAACCTTGGGGGGTACGGAGAGGCTGGAGCGGTCGTCACGAACAACCCGGAACTCGACAAAATAGTCCGGATGCTGCGGGACCACGGGCAGGACAAGAAGTATTACCACGGGAGGATCGGCTGGAACGCCCGAATGGACGGGATCCAGGGGGCGATCCTGAGCGTGAAGCTCAAGCACCTTCCCGCCTGGACCGAGGGGAGGCGCCGGAATGCCGCCCTGTACGGCGAGCTCCTGAAGGGAGTGATGGGGGTCACGACCCCGACGGAGGCCGGTTACGGAAAGCACGTCTACCACATCTATGCGATCCGCGTGAAGGAACGGGATGCCCTGATTGCAGCCCTCACCGCCATAGACATCCACTGCGGCATCCACTATCCGGTTCCGCTCCACCTTCAGGAAGCATACAAGTCGCTTGGGTACCGGAAAGGGGTGTTTCCGGTCGCGGAAAAGGCCTCCTTGGAGTTCGTCTCCCTGCCGATGTTCGCAGAGCTCACCGGCGAGCAGATCTCCAGGGTCGCCACGGAACTGAAGGCGATCGTCCCGGCTCCGGTGAGCTGAACCGGAGTGGTCGTTGCGGACCGCTTGGAAGTTATCGACCCGACGCGGGTTCCCGAGTGGGATGAACGGTTGTCCCGCCACCCGGATGCAACCGTCTTCCACACATCCGCCTGGGCCCGGGTACTTTCCGAGACGTTTGGATATCTGCCTTCCTATTTCACAATCATAATGGAGGGAAGGTTTGTCGCCCTCCTCCCCTTCATGGAAATCCGCAGTTGGCTCACCGGAACGCGGGGGGTTTCTCTTCCGTTCACCGATGAGTGCGCACCCATCTTGTCCGACGATATCGGGTACGAAGGCGCGGTTCTCCGGGTGATCGGCCATGTCGGCGACCGCGGGTGGAAGACGTTCGAATTTCGAGGGCGCATTCGCGGGATGGGGAACCTCCCCGCTTCTGCGGAGTACGTGACCCACGATCTCGACCTGTCGCCCGGGGAAGAGGATCTCTTTTCCCGATTCCGCCCGAATGTACAACGGAATATCCGGAAAGCGGAGAGGGAGGGGATTTCGGTGGCCAACGATCCCACGCCGGACGGCGTGAGGGAATTCTACCGGCTGAACTGCCTCACTCGCCGGGAGCATGGCCTGCCGCCGCAGCCGCTACGGTTCTTCGAGAACCTGCGGGCGCACGTTCTCGAAAAAGGACTCGGGACCCTTCTGTTGGCCCGACACGGGGGAAAGGCGGTCGCCGGGGCGATGTTCCTGCACTTCGCCGGGAAAGCGGTGTACAAGTATGGGGCCTCGGACCGCGCTCATCAGGAGTTGCGGCCGAACAACCTGGTCTTCCGGGAAGGCATCCGGGGCCTGTGTCGGAAAGGCGTGCGTACGCTGTCGTTCGGGCGCACCGACCTGCACCACGAGGGGTTGCGGCAGTTCAAGCTCTCCTGGGGTGCGGCGGAAAAGACGCTGCAATACGTCAAGTACGACGTGCCTTCGCGGTCATACCTTTCCGCAAAGAAATACCGGGAGAACATTCTTTGGGAGAGCACGATGTCAAAACTTCCCGTGCCCGTGCTGCGACTGATCGGGCGCATCGCCTACCGGCACGTGGGGTAAACGTGGCGGATAGGAAAAGCAAATCAGTGTTTCTGAGGGCATATTACAGCATCAAGCCTCTGATCCCCCGCCGGCTTCAGATCGGCGTGCGTCGGATCCGTGCGCTTGTCAAGCGGAGGACGCACAAGGAGGTGTGGCCGATCGACGAGAAGGCGGCGATGATCCCGAAGAATTGGAAGGGGTGGCCGGAGGGGAAAAAGTTCGCATTCGTTCTGACACACGATGTCGAATCGGCAGACGGAATCGAGAAATGCCGGCGACTTGCAAGGCTCGACCTGGAGGCGGGTTTCCGGTCGTGTTTCAATTTCACCCCGGAAAGATATGAATTATCTCCTGCCATGCGGGAAGAACTCGTCGAAAAAGGTTTCGAAGTCGGAGTCCACGGACTGTGCCATGACGGGAAATACTTCTTTTCGAGGAAGGAATGGAAGGAGAGGACCCGGCGCATCAACAAGTACCTCTCCGACTGGGGAGCCGTCGGGTATCGGACACCCTCGATGCTCCACAATCTGGAGTGGATTCTCGACCTGGACATCGAGCACGATTCCTCCACGTTCGACACGGACCCCTTCGAGCCGCAGTGCGACGGAGCGGAAACGATTTTCCCGTTTCGTGTTTCCCCTGTCGCCAGGGAACAAAGAGGGTACGTGGAACTCCCCTATACCTTGCCGCAGGACTTCACGCTTTTTGTGTTGCTCGGGGAGACCGGTCCATCCCTCTGGAAAGAGAAGCTCCGGTGGATTGCGGAAAAAGGAGGGATGTCCCTGATGATCACCCACCCCGATTACATGAATTTCAACGGACATTCCCGCAAGGGGCGCGAATATCCCTCCGAATATTACCGCGAGTTCCTCGATCACGTGCGCACGGAGTACGCGGGTAGGTACTGGAATGCGCTTCCACGGGACGTGGCTCGCCATATTCGAGCGACCATCGGGTGAACGGGCGGGGTTCTGAAAGGACATGGCAAGGGTGACCGGTGTGGAGAGGAAATTGCGTGTCGGGATGATCAGTTACAGTTTCTACGAATCGGATGCCCGTGTCGCCCGATATGCCGAGACGCTTGCCCGAAGGGGAGACAATGTCGATGTCTTTTCCCTGAGGCGAGAGGGACAGGAGACGTACGGCAACATAAACGGAGTCAACGTTTTTCGAATTCAGAAAAGAATACGCAATGAGAAGGGAAAGTCCGCTTACCTGGGCAGGTTGTTGAAGTTTTTCATAAAATCCTCCGTCGTCGTCGGGAAAAAACATCTCGAGATGCCTTACGATTTACTCCATATTCATTCCGTTCCGGATTTCGAGGTTTTCGCGGCTCTCCTGCCGAAACTGCTCGGAGCGAAGATCATCCTGGACATCCACGACATCGTCCCGGAATTCTATGCCAGCAAATTCGGGGGCGGGTCGGAAACCATGTTATTCAAGGCCCTGGTTTTGATGGAAAAAATATCCGCCGGATTCGCCGATCACGTCATCATTTCGAATCACATCTGGGAAAAGGCCCTCGTGGAGCGTTCCGTCAAGCGGGAGAAGTGCAGCACGATTCTGAACTATCCGGACCCGTCTCTGTTCCATCTCCGACCCCGAGAGGAAGGAAACGGGAAGATCCTGTTGATTTATCCAGGAAGCCTGGGTTGGCATCAGGGATTGGACATCGCGATCAAGGCTTTCCATGTGATTCGGGACGAAGCTCCGGAGGCGGAGTTTCACATCTACGGAACGGGGGGGGAGAAGGATTCTCTGGCGTCTCTCGTAGAGGAACTTGGATTGCAGGATAGGGTGTTCATCAACCCCTCCCTTCCCCTGGAAAATATTGTAAAGGTGATGGCTGCCGCCGATATCGGCGTAGTACCAAAGAGAAATGATCCGTTTGGTGGCGAGGCCTTCAGCACCAAGATTCTGGAATTCATGTCGCTCGGCGTTCCGGTCGTCGTTTCCCGGACCAGGATCGACATGTACTACTTCAACGATTCCGTGGTCAAATTCTTCGCGCCAGATGATGTCAAGGACCTTGCGGATTCGATGCTGAACATGGTGAAAGACCGGGGAATGAGAAAGAACCTGGTCGATAACGCATTGATATTTGTCGATGAATTTTCATGGGATAAAAGAAAGTGGGAATATCTCGATCTCGCTGATCGGTTAACCGGAGAAAAATGCTGACCAGCCAATCTATGCGTATTGACGGCATCTTCACTCGTTATTTTTTCCACCCGTTGAATAAGATACTCCCACTACCCAAGGAGATCCGAATTCCGATCCTTATGTATCACAGTATCTCCGATGGGCTGGAATCCGGTCATCCCTATTTCTGGATCAATACTTCCCGGAAACGATTTACTGAACAGATGCGATTCTTGAAGGAAAATGATTACAAAGTCATTTCCATGGCGGATGCGACGGACATACTCGGGACCAAGTCGATGTTCCCGGAGGGTCGTGGCCACAAGTACGCAGTGGTCACCTTCGACGACGGATTCGCAGACTTCCATACGGAGGCCTTCCCTCTTCTTCAACGTCATGGATTTTCCGCCACCGTATTTCTACCCACAGGGTTCATTTCGGATGACATGTCGATCCTAAACGGGAAGAAGTGCTTGCGCTGGAGCGATGTGTCTGAGTTGGCCGAGTCGGGAGTCCGATTTGGATCGCACACCGTCACGCACCCAAAGTTGAGAGGCATGCCTTGGAATCAAGTGGAAGTGGAACTTAGGGAATCCAAAAAAAGCTTGGAAGACAGGCTCGGCACAGAAGTGGAAAGCTTTTCCTGCCCGTATGCTTTCCCGGAAGAGGATCTCCGTTTCCGGACACGCCTGAGAACCTCCCTCGTCAAACTGGGGTACATGAATGGAGTCACAACGAGTATCGGTACTTCCACAGTGGGGGACGATCTAATATTCCTCAAACGGATTCCGGTCAACTCGGGAGATGATTCCGCATTATTTCAGGCGAAGTTGGAGGGCGGGTATGACTGGATACACGGTTTCCAGTTCGGTTTCAAGGTTCTGAAACGGTTCCTGCCCTGGAACAGCACAAGATAGCCATGAAAATCCATTCTCTGGGCCAAAATGTGATTTACATAGTGATCAGTCCCGTTCGTGATGAGGCGGAGTACATAGAAAAAACAATTGCCTCCATGCTTTCCCAGAATATCTTACCCAAAGAATGGGTCATTGTGAACGACGGATCAACCGACAGAACCGGGGAGATTATTGATAACCACGCAGACCAACATCCGTGGATTAAAGTGGTGCATCGAAGAAACCGCGGATTCCGAAAATCCGGTGGCGGTGTCATCGAAGCGCTTTATGATGGATATTCTGCCATCGGTGCCAAGAGTTGGGATTTTATCGTGAAACTGGACGGCGATCTTTCATTTGATCGCTCGTACTTCGAGAATTGCTTTGAATGCTTTGCGCGCGACTCAACCCTCGGAATCGGGGGCGGTACGGTTTGCTTGTTGAAGAATGGACAAATGATGGTGGAGTCAACAGGAGACCCTCCCTTTCACGTACGCGGCGCTACGAAAATTTATCGTCGGGCGTGTTGGGAACAAATATCGCCGTTGATGGAAGCTCCGGGCTGGGACACCATAGACGAAGTGAAGGCTAACATGCTCGGCTGGACAACGCGAACGTTTGCGGATTTCAAATTGGTCCAGCATAAAGACACCGGTTCGGCAGATGGGAATTGGCGAAATTGGTACAAGAACGGACGCGCGAATTACGTCACCGGGTATCATCCGCTCTTCATGCTTGCAAAGTGTGTGAAGCGCGTTTTTCGCAAGCCAGCCGTGCTCTCCTCCATAGCGCTGTTGGCAGGTTTTGGGTCGGGGTATTTGAGACGGATACCACGAGTGCAGGACAGAGAAGTCATTCGTTATCTTCGGAAACAGCAACTTCGCCGCCTGCGTCTTCAGCGCAGCATCTATGGATAGCTCTCTGTTGTTACTTCCTGTCGTGTCCCGATGATCTCCGTTGATCTATCAATCGTGATAGTCAACTGGCACTCTGCCGACCATGTCTTGGCCTGCCTGCGGTCTGTTCGGGAGCAGACTACCGCATTGAGCTATGAGGTGATCGTGGTCGATAACGCCTCATATGACGGTTGTCGCGAACGGTTAGCGAGCGAGCATTCTTGCGTAGTATTCGTGCAAAGCAAGGAAAATTTGGGTTTCGCGCGTGCAAATAACCTGGGCGCGGGGTACGCCCGCGGGCCCGTACTCATGTTCCTGAATCCGGATACGGTGGTATGCGATCGCGCGGTAGAACACCTTTACAACCATGTATGCACGTTTTCCGATGCGGGAGCCGTGGGTTGTCGGCTTCTGAACAGCGATGGTTCACTTCAGACGAGCTGCGTGCAGTCGCTGCCCACCGTGTTGAACCAAGTAATGGATAACGAGGCGCTTCGACGCTTGTTTCCGAGGAACGGTCTTTGGGGAACAGCCGTTTTGTACGAAGATGGATCGGTGGCGGCAGAAGTGGAAGCTATTTCCGGCGCCTGTTTGATGATTCGAAGAGAGGTGTTCGACCTTGTCGGCGGTTTCAGTCCCATCTATTTCATGTATGGCGAGGATATGGATCTTTGCTACAAGACTCGGCGCGCTGGTTTTCGGAATTATTTCCTCGGGCATGCAGTGATCGTTCATCATGGCGGTGGGTCCACCCATAAGGCGCGCAGCAATTTCTCCCATGTCATGGTGCGAGATTCGGTTGGCCGGTTTCTTCGTGAATCCCGCGGGGCCTATTACAGCTCTTGCTATCGGGTGGCTCTGAGCGGGGCTGCGATAATTCGACTGGTGTTGCTGACGGTACTCTTTCCCGCTTGGCTGGTTCGACGCAGAGCATGTGAATGGCAATGGTCTTTCGGAAAATGGTTTGCAATTTTCAGGTGGGGACTCGGGCTGGCCCGCTGGACCCGCCAATATGAGCAATTCGAACCCGCAGCCGGCTCCAGAAGAGGCGACGCGTAATAAACGTGTGCGGGATCGGCGGAAAATTGAACTTCGATCCCCACGAGCCGATACAGGAAAACTTGCTGGGGCAAATGATGGATTTAGTCCAGCATCGCGGCCCGGACGAGGCCGGAGAGCATCGCGCCGGCCCCATTGGGCTTGCGCACCGTCGGCTGAGCATCATTGATTTAAAGACCGGGCGGCAGCCCATGTGCAACGAAGACGGTACGGTGTGGGTCGTCTATAACGGCGAGATATACAACTACGTCGAACTCCGGACTGACTTGAAGGCCCGCGGGCACGTCTTTAAATCCGCGACAGATACAGAGGTTATCGTCCACCTATACGAGGAGTTGGGCGTTGAATCCGTGGCACGCCTACGGGGTATGTTTGCTTTCGCCCTTTGGGACGAACGCAAGCAGATTCTCCTTCTGGCTCGGGACCGCGTCGGCATCAAGCCCCTTTACTACACAGATACCGGGAAGGCGTTAGTATTCGCTTCCGAAATCAAATCGCTGCTGGCGGATCCATCGGTAGGGCGGGCCATCAGCCCGCGTGGCATCGATCGCTTTCTGACGTACTTCTACATGCCGGGAAACGAAACGCTGTTCGAGGGAATATACAAGCTGGATCCCGGCCATTACCTGACTGTCAGCAACGGTCAAGTCGACAAGCGTCAGTATTGGGATCTGCGATTTGATCATTCCTTGCGCTGGACGCGATTTGAAGAGGCTGTGGAAGCACTGCAGGGATTGCTGCGACGATCCATCAAGGATCACATGATCAGCGATGTGCCGGTAGGCGTCTTGTTGAGCGGCGGCGTCGATTCCACTGGTGTACTTCACTACGCAGCCGAGCAGACCGATCGGCAAATTTGCACGTTTACCGTCGGCTTCGCTGGAGAGAGGTTTGTCGACGAACGTCCTTTCGCACGGTTGGCGGCGCAGCGGTACGGGACGCTGCATCAGGATATCACGATCGGAGCGGATGACTTTCGCGAATTCCTCCCGAAATACGTCTGGCACATGGAAGAACCAGTCTGCGAACCACCGGCGATTGCCCTCTATTTCGTGTCTCGTCTTGCCCGCGAATCATCCATCAAGGTGTTGCTTTCAGGCGAGGGAGGGGACGAGGCATTCGGAGGTTACCAGACCTACAGGAATCTCCTCTTGCTGGAAAGGCTGAAATTGGCCTTCGGGCCGGCAAAGGGAATGCTCCGCCTTGGACTTAAGGCACTAGGGCGCATCGGATGGGAAAATCTTGGACGTTATGGCGATCTCGTAGATCCGCCTCTTTCAAACTACTATCTCAGCCGTACGGCAACGCCAGGCACGTTTTTCAACCGGGGGAAAGCCACCCTGTACACGAAGGATTTTTACCAGGACATTGGCGGAGACGTGCGTGATGCGCCGACACGTCGCTTGTTCGAACATCTCGAAGGGCGATCGCTGCTCGAGTGCATGCTGTATGTGGACACCAAGACCTGGCTGCCCGACGACTTGTTGGTCAAGGCGGACAAAATGACAATGGCGACTTCCGTCGAACTGCGTGTGCCTCTGCTCGATTCTCAAGTCCTCGAATTCGCGGCTTCGCTTCCGCCGCACTTCAAGGTGAGCGGGTGGTCAACCAAGCGGGTCCTGAAAGCGGCGTTGAGGAAATCGATTCCGCAGGAGATTCTCGGGCGGAAGAAAACCGGATTCCCGCTCCCCTATGAGCGGTGGTTGAAAACGGAATTGCAGGATTTCGTCCGTGACACTCTCTTGGGTCAAGATAGCGCTTTGACAACGTACTTTCGTAGAGACGCACTCCGCGGGATTATCGATATGCATCAACAGGGAGCAAATTGTTCGAAAGAGGTCTTCTGTTTACTTATCCTCGAATTATGGCACCGGCAGTTCGCGATATGAAGTCAACGAAATCTGGTCGACCATTGACGGTGGGAATCTTAGGTGCATCATTCTCGACAAAGAATCATGGAGTGGCCGCGCTGACCTGCGGTACGGTGGCCTCCGTTTTTCATTCTTATCCCAACGCCCGCGTTTTTCTTGTCGACTATGCGACAGACCCTGCGACGTACCAGGTCAAGCATCCAGGCGGTGTCGCAACGGTCGAGCTAATCAACATTCGCTTCTCGAAACGGTTCTATCTTCGGAACAATATAGCCTATCTTCTGTGTCTCGCGCTTTGTCTCCGGCTCCTGCCATCGCGCAAATGGCGCGTCCGGCTTCACAGACACAATATTGTCCTGAAAACCATTCAGGAAGCAGACATCATCGGCTCTCTCGCCGGAGGAGACAGCTTCAGCGACATTTACGGGCTCAGGCGGCTGATTTACGTGGCACTGCCACAGATTCTTGTGCAGTTGCTTGGAAAACCACTTGTAATCCTGCCGCAGACGTTGGGACCGTTCAAGGGCACGCTTGCAAAGTTCGTTGCGCGGTTTATCGTCAGACACTCAAGGGTTGTCTTTACGCGAGACCCCGGGGGCGTGGAGGCAATCCGTGGACTCGCCGGCGGCGTCCATGGGAAGGCGGTGTTCGCATATGATATGGGATTTGCATTGGAACCTCACATCCGGACCGAGAGATTGCCTTCCTGGCTGACGGATTACGACAAGGGCATGCCACTGGTTGGGTTGAACGTAAGTGGGCTCCTCTACATTGGTGGTTACACGCGCAGCAACATGTTCGGAATCAAGGCAGACTATCGCTTGCTGATTCATAACCTTATCGAGGACTTAGCCCGAAAGCATTCCGCTCGTGTCATGCTTGTGCCCCATGTGTTTGGAACCGGCGAGGACAGCGAAAGCGACGTGATCGCTTGCCGCAAGATTTATGGGGGCATCGACGATAGCTTGCGACCACGCTTGCTCCTTCTGGAAGAAGAATATGACCAACACGAGATAAAAGCCTTAATCGGACGCTGCGATTTTTTCGTAGGCTCCAGGATGCATGCGTGCATCGCTGCTTTTTCACAATGTGTCCCTGCCGTGGGACTTGCCTACAGCCGAAAGTTCCACGGGGTGTTCGAGTCGGTCGGGATGGAGGAATTGGTGACCGACCTTCGCGAGTGTGACGAAAATACCGCTGTCGCTGCCGTGGATCGAGCTTTCCAGCGTCGCTTGGAACTTCGCGCAACGCTTGAAGCAAATATTCCGGCTGTCCGTGCGTCCGTCTTGGGATTGTTCGGCCGATTATCCGATGATAAGACACAAGGAGAGGTTTGCGACCGCGACCTCGTTCGTATGGATCCAGAGCATGCCGGTAACGGGACCGGAGGAATAACGCAAGCAGATCAATGACGTTACTGAAATGGCTCATGACATATTTGTATTGCCATATATTAGCAACTTGGCACTAACAGGAACGGGAGGTAAAAAATAAAACAATTTCAACTCATACTGCCTGCGTTGATATGGCATCTCACTTGCAGATTACCCATCGTGTGGAGTTCGATATCCATCGATAGGTCACGAGGGGGTTTACATGCGAAGCGATGATATTGGCGGAATCTTGCAGAGTCCTGAGTCCAGAATAGTAATTTCCCCCATCGACTTGGAACGTGTCAACTCCACATCAATTCGCAAAACAACGACGGGTACAATTCTTCTGACGTCGACTCTGATGGTGCTGTTTTTCTCCTCAATCTTCACCCAGGCATACGCTGCAAACTGGTATGTCCGTCCAAGTGGAGGCTCCGGCACAGGAACCAGTTGGACTGCCGCGTGGAATGGGTTCGGTGCGATCAATTGGGGGAGCGTCTCCTGCGGCGACACGATCTGGGTTGCGGGGGGAAACTATTCTCAAGACCTGATTCTTCAAAAGAAATGTACAAGCGGTACGAGGTTGAATATACGCCGAGCACGAAGTGATTCCGCTGAATGTACTGGTGCGGCTGGCTGGTCATCCGGGTTTGCCTCTACTGTTCGTCAAGTAGCAACTTCCATTCAGGTTATGGGAGATGTTGACTACGTTACCGTATCTGGAAGAACGACAGCGAATGGCGGTGGTCATGGCTGGCATCTTGATTTTTCTGGCACTACGGGTGGACAAGGGATTTATTTTGCAAATGGAGCAGACGGCGATTACAACACCTTTGAAAATATGGACATACAAGGACCGGGAAATGTAACATACACGCAAGACGGCAGGGGACTTGATATAACTCCTTTTGCGTCCCCCAACCAATGCACGGGAAATACGTTCAGCCATTTGAAAATTTGGAATTGGGAATCCGGTATTTATAACGTGTGGGCGGACGGAAGTATTTACGAATATATCGATATGTACGATATGAACGCCGTGAACTGGCAAAGTTACCACCCAAACGGTATTTATATAGCGTCGTCAAGTGGTGGAATTGTCAGATATTCAAGGTTCCACAGGGGGCCAGCTGGATATTCAGTCGGAGAGGGGATTTTCTTTGAGCAGGCTGGGGGGTGTTCTAACTGGAAAATATACGGAAACGTATTTTATGATATAGACCAGAGTCATTGGAAGTCTATACAGATAACATCTTCTGTGTCAGATTTGTTAATTTATAACAATACGTTTCACAATTCCATGAATACTGTTTATGTAAATGCGGGTAGTTGCACAGGGTCAAGTGCCACTAAGAACAATCTTTTCTATAACAGTAGTTCCGGGTCGTGTGGAACAACGTCTAGTAATTTATCAACATCAAGTACTGTTTTTGTAAATGCTTCCGCCCACGACTATCATATTGTCAGCACGACGGGTTCAGCATATCCACGAAACGCTGGAACTAATTTGTCCGCTTATTTTTCAACAGATCCTGATGGAGTTGGTTTTGGTGGAGATGGTTCATGGGATATTGGGGCGTACGAGTACAATTCTGGCTCTGGCTCCCTGCCACCCCCGCCCCCGCCCCCTCCCAGTCTGATACCTACTCCGCCTGGAGGTCTGCAAATAAATTAACGGAATAAACTCTTCATATCACGCATCATGTTTGGAGAGGTGCTCTCTCAGTCCCCCAATTTCTCTTTTTTACCCTTCTTCAGATTGCTCCTGAGTTAGTTTCCATATCCGATTAATTGGACCATGGACATAACGTGAAAACAATCGGGATCATATCGCCTATAAAATCCCCAGGGATTCGCAGGACGCTTGATGCCATCGGCGAGGTTTTGGGTATTCGCTTCGAAGAGCGTATCTATGGGGACGGCGCAGGAATTGACGCATGGATTCTCCAAGAAACCGACCCGAAAGTCCTGCTCGCTATTGCGCATTGTGACGTGCCCCGCTACACAATCGTCGATGATTCCCAACTCATTCCCTGCGGTGAATCCTCGACTATCGAATTTACCCCACACCACGCGCTTCCCTGTGTGATGCGTGGAAGGCAGGTCAACGGCGACGAAGCCACCGGATTTAAGGCTCTGCCTCAATGGTTACAAAATGTCACGCCCCTTGCCCTCAAAGTTGGGGTACCGGTTTGGGCAATACAAGAAGCATCGGGACACTACAATCATTTTGTTTCGCAACCTATCCCAGAGCTAAACGACGGGGAGCCACTGTTTCAGTACTTTTTCGGAAGGCAATTCCTTTCCTTACTCCCGCTCTTGGTATTCTTAAAGAGTTTGAGTGAGGATCGAGATTGGGAACCGCCGCCTTTGCAGGCGTGCTTCATGTTCGACGATCCGAACCTTCATTGGCCGACTTATGGTTTTATTGATTTTTCGAAAATGAAACGCCATGCTCAACTTCATAATTATCACGTATCCTTCGCGACTATTCCGTTGGACGCGTGGTTCGTGCATTCTCCGACCGCTCTCATTTTTCAGAGTTGTGAACAACTGTCGCTACTGATCCATGGGAACGATCATGTTTCTCGGGAGTTGGCGCGAGGATATCCGGACGAAGAACAGAATTGGATGCTGCGGCAAGCTCTTTTGCGCATCGCCAAGTTGGAGCGACGCTCGGGAGTGACAGTATCAAGGGTGATGGCTCCCCCTCATGGTGCGTGCAGTGAAAGTGTTCTCGGAGAGATGGCGCGACTCGGTTTTGAGGCTGCTTGCATATCGAGATGGTCCATTGGGAGTTACAACAGCAAGGCGAACTGGCTTTGCACATATGGGATGAGGCCTGCGGACATTGTCGCGGGCATGACAATTATACCAAGATTCCGGATGTCACCGAATTGTCACAACAGTATACTGGTTGCAGCTTTGCTACATCAGCCGATTATTCCCATGGGACATCACCACGACATTGCCGAAGGAATGCAACTTCTCAGCGACCTGTCTGGATTTGTTAATTCCTTAGGAAACGTGCAGTGGGCCAACATGAAGCGCATCTCCAGGTATCACTATGCACGAAAGCACGAGGGGAGAATACTACATCTAAGACTGTTTACAAAGCACATAGAAATATTCGTACCTGAAGGGATCAATCAAATCTTTGTAGAAAGGCCTTGGCTTGAAAGAGAGGAATATGAAACCTTGGTATGGCGAACTCTAGGTGAAACATCGGAGTGGAAGTTGCTTAGACCAGACGAATCAATCCACGTTCAACCCGGAAAAATAATTGAGATTGTATCAACTTTCCCAACGACTTATCTTAGGGAAAAAGGTGTCATTAGCAATCTACATTTTTGGCCTATAGTTCGAAGGCAGATCACAGAAGCAAAGGACAGGATAGCGCCTTTGATTAAACGAGTTTCCGGTATATCAAAATTACCCACAAAGACATAAATATATTTTATATTTACATTGATTTCTTTAGTTTAACTTAAGTACTATTTTATTAATGTGTTTTTATTTGTTTCTTCTTCTGTTATAATGCTCTGCCATTTGTCCGGAAACTTCGCCTATGTTCACCTTAGACTAAATGATAATTATATCCTGATGAATGTACGATTTGGATATGAGCTATATGGCTAATAATCATAGATAGCGATTCTACTGATCAATTAAATGGATAATTTTGCCACAGGTTTTTTACTTATAAATGCGATCGCGATAATAGTGCTTCCACGGCGGTGGGCTCCCTTGCCGTTCCTCATCGGAGTTTGCTACGTAACCCGTTTCCAGAGGCTCATTATCGGGCCTTTTACATTCACCATTTTGCGAATGCTGGTTGCCGTTGGGTTTGCTCGGGTTCTCATCCGTTGTGAACGTTTAGAAGGCCGGTTGAACGGGTTGGATAAACTAATGCTGGCCTGGGCTGGTTGGATGTTAATCAGCAGTGTTTTCCATAAGGATCCATCAGCAGCGCTCGTTTTTCGGCTTGGCCTTGTTTACGATGCCTGCGGCATCTATTTTCTTTTGCGTGTATTTTTCCGGACCCTTGATGATGTGAAAAATTTGTGTCGTATTACTGCAGTTGTCCTGCTTCCTGTCGCTATTGAAATGCTGTATGAAAAAGTGACGGTTCATAATTTATTTTCAGCGCTTGGGGGAGGTCCAGAAAGTCCGGCATTGCGGGAGGGCCATATTAGGGCCCAAGGCCCATTTGCACATGCTATCTTGGCTGGGACTGTCGGTGCGGTGACCTTGCCATTGATGGTTGGTCTTTGGAATGAACACCGAAGGATTGCAATAGTAGGGATGATTTCGTGTGCAACAATGATTGTTACATGCGCTTCCAGTGGGCCAATCTTGAGTGCTATAGCTGCTATCGGGGCCTTATACATGTGGCATTTTAAAGACCGATTACGCATGGTCCGATGGCTTGCTTTTTTAAGTTACGTTTTTCTTGATATTATTATGAAAGATCCGGCATATTACGTGATGGCACGGATTGATCTGGCTGGTGGAAGCACAGGTTGGCATCGAGCCAGACTTATTCAATCTTCTATGGAGCATTTGGCTGAATGGTGGCTGGCCGGGACTGATTACACACGCCATTGGATGGCCTCCGGTGTTTCATGGAGCCCAGAGCACACAGATATCACAAACCACTATCTTCAACTGGGAGTTGTCGGCGGAATCCCATTGATTCTGCTGTTCATTGCTATTTTACTAAAGGGGTTTTCTATTGTGGGGCACCTGCAGCGGGAGGAGGGTCAACTTCCCTCGGGAGCTCAGTTCATGATCTGGGCGCTTGGTGCCTCTCTCTTCGCTCACGCAGTTACCTTCATATCCGTTTCGTACTATGACCAATCCTTTTTGTTTATTTATCTTACTCTTGCTGCTATAGGCTCTGCAGGATCTGTAATACGAATATGAAAATCCTTGTGGCAATTGCAAACTTCGGAACGAAAAACGAAAAATATTTAAATAGGCTAATTGAGGAATACCGTTCCATGACAAGATATAAAGTTGATATTGTTGTCCTTTCAAATATTCCAAAGGATATTGGATCAGACATTGATGTTGTTGTTGGACTTCCTATTAAAAATCCATGGTCATTGCCATTTGGTCACAAGACATTGTTCGCCGAGAGGATGTGCCAGTATGATCTGTTTATTTATTCGGAAGATGATACGCTTATAACTGAAAGAAATATTGATTCATTTGTAAAAATTACGAAAATACTTCCCGATGAATACATTGCGGGCTTTATTCGTTATGAGATCTCGGATAGTGGGAAGAAATACTACTCTACCATTCATGCTAATTACCATTGGGACCCCTGTTCTCTTTTTCAAATTAGAGAATATATTTTTGCTCGCTACACAAACGATCATTCAGGGTGTTTCATCCTTACTCAAGGGCAACTTAAAAAATCTATTCAATCGGGAGGATTCCTCCTGCCGCCAAGAATAGGGCGATATGACATGCTCGTTACAGCGGCCACAGATCCGTATACTCAATGCGGGATGAAGAAGGTTATCTGTATTTCGGATCTGGATGATTTCTGTCTCCATCATCTTCCAAATGTTTATTTAGGGAAGATAGGGCTTGATGCCGTGTTAGCAGATCGGGAAATAGAAAGACTTAAATCGCTCCTAGGGACAGAGGTATTCCTCGCACCGTTGTTTTATACAAACACGCTGATAGAAGATACTGGGTGGGACAAAAAATACTATGAGCCTTTTCGGAGGGATATTCTTTCGTTGATCCCAAAAGGTGCGAAACGTGTGCTGTCTGTCGGTTGCGGGTGTGGATCGACGGAGTCCGAATTGGTAAAAAAGGGTATGGAAGTTGTCGGGATTCCTTTAGATTGCGTCATCCAGGTAAGTGCCGAGGCGAAAGGGGTAAGAGTTGTTCCCCCAAATTTCACGGCAGCAAAAGAAGCTCTTCGGGGAGAGCACTTTGACTGCATCTTATTTCCCGATGTTCTTCAACATCTACCTGACCCAATTTCCCTAGTTAGAGATTTCATGAATCATTTGGAGAATAATGGCTGCTTGATTTTAAGCGTTCCGAATTTCAATCACCCCTCGGTATTGCGCAAGAGGATACACGGGAAGTTTCGGCTTTCGACGGCGGGTAATAAAAACGCTTTTGAGAAATACAGACTCAATTTTACAACACAAAGCATGTTGCACCGCTGGCTTAAAAAGTGCGGGTTGAGGCGGGTGCAATCGTACCGGCAAGTTGAAACCCGTTTTAAACGGTGGAATCGCTTCACCTTTGGAATTCTGGATGGGATTCTATCGAGAAATATTGTGGTTTTATGCAAACGAAAATCGTATTAAACCATGATTTATTATTTTCATGCGCATTCCGATGATTTCGGCCACCTGAACCGAGACGGAGCCGGCCGGTATTCCGAGAGGCTTCCGGCCACTCACGGAGCGTCAGCGACGCCGGGGATTACTGTTTCTCACACTGGCCGATTTCCGTCAACCTCTGTTGTCCTTTCTTCTTCCGCATGGATTCTCCCCTGAGGGCGATTTTGTAGCCGTTATGAAGAAGACGATCGAGGATAGCATCCGCCAGGGTGGGTTCCCCGAGGGCATCGTGCCACTTTTCCACAGGGAGTTGGCTGACGACGATAGTGGACTTTCTGCCGTAGCGATCTTCGAGGATTTCGAACAGGTCGCGTCGCTGCTCGTCGGTCAGGGGCGCGATCGCCCAATCGTCAAGGATCAAGAGTTCTATGCGCGCGAAGGCGTCGAGGATCTTGGCGTATCGCCCGTCGCCGCGCCCGACGCCCAGGTTTTCGAGCAACCGCGGGAGGCGGACGTACGAGACGCTGAACCCTTCGCGGCATGCCTTGTTCCCCAGCGCGCACGACAGATACGTCTTGCCCGCTCCCGTGGGCCCGGTGATGAAGACGTTGAGGTGCTCCCGGACGAAGGCGCAGGAGGCGAGTTTGAGTATGAGCGCCTTGTA
>Ga0326597_10000381_pt1 | contig 80869 bp, 76 predicted proteins | sample RVTome_12_FD_203789 | JGI IMG/M metagenome (GOLD analysis project Ga0326597, IMG submission 203789) | Soil microbial communities from uranium-contaminated site in the Upper Colorado River Basin, Wyoming, United States - RVT100D185 | ecosystem: Environmental > Terrestrial > Soil > Contaminated >...
TTGAGCACCTACCAATTCTCCTCCCCGCTCCTCTACATCGCCAACAACAGCGACTATCCCTACCTTGCCGTCTCTGACGCGGGGTACACCACCGCCGAAGCACTCCGCGTGCGCACCGGTCTCAGGGTAGGACAGAGCGCCACCTCGACCGCGGCCTCCTCGACACCCGCACTCATCGTCGACGGCACCGCCGTCTTCTCCGGCAAGGTGGGCCTCGGCACCTCCACACCCATTGCACAACTTACCATCCTCGCCAATAGCACCGCGCAGAGCAACCTCCTCTTTGCCATAGCGTCCACCTCTCACCTCAACTTTGCGACCACCACCAACACCCTCTTCTCCATCTCCAACACCGGAAGCACTACCATCTCCGGCGTCCTCAACGTCGCGGGCTCAGCCACCTCCACCATCCACTCCGGCCTCTCCACCCCGTACCTCAACATCACGGGCACTGCCGCAAGCTCAACATTCGCCAATGGCATCGACCTCTCAGGAGGCTGCTTTGCGGTGAACGGCGAGTGCATCGTTGACACGACCGCCTCTTCCACACTCCTCTCCGACAACAACACCTGGACAGGTCTCAACATCTTTTCAAACGCCACCTCCACACTCTTCACTGCCACGACCGCATGGCTCACCAACCTCACTGCCACCTACTCGTCATCGACCGCACTCACGGCAACAAGTCTCTTCGCATCAAACGCCCTCATAACCGGTTCCACCACGATCGGTGACGGCACGCAGATCGGAGGTCTCACCATCTTTGGTGGTGCCACCACCACCGGACACCTCGTTGTCCAGGGTACGGGCACAAGCACTTTCGCCAGTGGGATCGCTCTCACCTCCGGCTGCTTCCTCCTCCCCAGCGGCGAGTGCGCGGGGACGGGTTCATCAGGTTCGTCAGGTGGTTCATCACCATTTGCGGTGTACGCTACTTCGACCGTGGGCACGACCACCGTGCAATTCACCGGTGACGCAGGCAGCACACCTTCTTTTTCTGACGGAATACTCACCTTGCCGTCCGATACGACAGCATTTACTGTCGAGCTCTGGGGTAGTGGCGCCGGCGGCGGCAGTGGACAGTTGCACACTACTCAATTTGGAACTGGAGGATCTGGTGGCGGCTCAGGTGGATATGCACAGAAATTGTTCAGCAGTACTGGTACGTACTACGTGAGTATTGGGTCTGGTGGAACTGGAGGCGCGGCGGTGAGTGGCGGTAATGCTGCCGGTAATGATGGGATAAGTGGTGAACAAAGTTGCTTCGGCACAAATGCGGCCCCTTGTGTCAGCGCAACAATTACATCAGGAGGTGGTAGTCCCGGCATCGGTGGAAGTGCTGACGGAAGAAACGGAGGAGTGGGGGGGAGTGTGTCTGGAGGCGATATTAATATTACTGGAGACGATGGTGATGCGAGCAGTGTGAAATCTTCGACGGTGTTTAATGGTGCCGGAGGAGCAGGCGGCAACGCTCCGAGAGGCGGCCGGGGTGGTGGTGGAGGAGCTGGCGCAGGAACTACAGAAGCCGGGGCGGCCGGAGCGAGTTTTGGCGGCGGTGGTGGGGGAGGCGCAGGCGACGACGCTTCTCCAGCCGGCGCAGGTGGCGACGGTGGCGCGGGAGGGCTTGTCATCTCCATATACACCTCCTCCTCCAACGGCACCATTGGTGCCTCTACGCTCGCCGGCCAAGTTCCCTATTACGCAGGGGCAGCCACCACATCTCTCACTGCCACGTCCACGCTCTTTATCTCTTCTGCCTCAAACGTCGGCATCGGCACCACCTCGCCGAGCGCGAAGCTCGACATCTCGAGCACCCTCTCCGGCTCCACCTTCGACAACCTCTTCCTCACCAACGCCGCCTCGGCTACCTCAAGCGCCTCACGTCTTTCTTTCCGAGCTATCGACATACTCGGCAGTGGAACCTCAACAGCTGCCATCACAAGCGTTCTCCAACAAAACTACGATGTCGGCAAAGGCGACCTCGTCTTCTCCACCCTCCAGAGTGGAACACTCACCGAAGCCTTGCGCATCGACTCGAACGGCAACGTCGGCATTGGGACGACATCCCCTTATGCAACGTTGTCGGTCAAGTCGTCGGAGACGACAGGCAATGCGTCTGTCTTTGATGCAACAACACTCACGAGCGGTACCGGACTCTCCATATTCGTCGACAGCAACAATATGACGACCGGGGGCAGGGCGGTCACCATAACTGATACCGCATTCGATGCAGTAGTTTTCGAAGTAAACGAATTCGGGCACACCGGTATCAGGCGCTATGGCTCGCTCGATGTAAACACCTCTCTTGAGGTTGGGACTGGATTCGACTCAACGGTTGGACTTGCAGTCATCGCCAACAGCGGCTCGCAAACGGGGAACCTCCAGGAATGGCGTAATTCATCGAATGGTGTGTTGAGCGCAGTAACACCAACCGGTGCGCTCGGCATCGGGACGACGACTCCGTGGAGAAAGCTCTCCATCGTCGACGGCACTGCTTCCACGCCACAGGTCGCGGTCGGCTTCGACACTGACAACGGCTCGCAGTTTAGGAGTGACAACGTGGGTGACCTCCACATAGGAGCTTCAGGAAGCGACATCTACCTCAACAACGACAATCTCTGGGTCTGTACGGGAGGCTCCATCACCACAGGTGGTTGTCCATCAGGCTCCCCATCAGGAGTAGGCAACCTTATCATCGAGAACAAGCTCGGCATCGGTACTACCACCTTGGGCGTATCCAACGCAGACAACGCCTTCACCATCGACCTCGTGAACGATTCCACGACCGACCTCTTCGCCATCTCCACCTCCACTTCCGACTACAGTTCCACCAAGAGTATCGTCAAGGTTGATAGTCGCGGTTGGGTCGGCATCGGTACTTCTACGCCTTCTGCTCAGCTCGCCGCCTCCGGCCTCCTTTACGTCGGTGGTAACGATGCGTCGACTCTCGGCATCGCCACCTCAACCTTCGTCGGTGACATCAAGATCACAGGTAAACTCGACGTTGGAACCATCGACCCCGTGTACACTATCGACGGCGTGAAGTATGCAACCTACGGACACTCGACGGTGGGGATTTACGAAGAAACACTACAGACGGTCCAGCTTTCCGAAAAAGACGAAAGCGGCAAATATGCATACACGATAAACTTCAACACCCTTGAGAAGGGAAGCGACCTCTGGCTCTTCTACCAGATCTCCGACTTCGACGATGGGTGGAAAGGCCTCGTGGTCTCGCTGACGCCCTCCTTCGACGGCCGTGTCTTCTACGAGAAGAACGCGGCGACGAACACGCTGAAGATACTGGCCGACCAGCCGGGTGAGATTTCTGTGCGTCTTGCCGCACCACGCTTCGACTGGACCAAGTGGCCGAACCTCCGCCCCGACCAAGACGGCGATACGGCCGGCACGCACGTCATTTCTTCGAAGTGAGATAATGCATATGAGAAACACTAGAGACTATAAAGAATTTGCCAAGAGGGAATGGCATCACATCTTTAGCCGCGGCAACGGCAAAATGGAGGTCTTTCGCAACGGTCAGGATTATGCAGTTTTCACACATCGCATAGAAGCAATCCTTGGAACCTCTAATGGTCAAGGTGGTCAAGGGCGCCCCTTGACCACAGCGCAGGGCACAACAAATGGGCGTGTGCGAGTACGAGTCACACCACTTGAGAAAGACTCCTTCACTGTGGCGGCGTATTGTTTGATGCCAAATCATTTTCACTTCCTGATTCGGCAAAATACCGATACTCCGACAAGCAAACTATTCCTCAAACTCCTCACTAGCTATTCGATGTACTTCAACCGCAAGTACGAGCACGTCGGCCATGTGTTCCAAGACAGGTTTAGAGCGGTACACATAGAGAATGAAACACAACTCAAGCATGTCTCGGCGTACATTCATCTCAATCCACAAACAGCCCGACTCGTTCGCAGTGCGCATGGTTGGCCATACAGCAGCTATGCAGCGTACTTAGGTGAGAAGAAAGTGGCTCTTTGTGACACGTCGCCTGTACTTGAGCTGTTTAAGAATGCTCGAGAATATCGACGGTTTGTCGAAGACGCGGCGCAAGACATACGAGAACGCAAGGACGTTACAAAACTCATGCTCGATATATGAAGTGTATGCGCTGGATCAGGGGAATTGCATTCGGGGGCAAGGTGGTCAAGTGGTCAAGGGGCGCCCTTGCACAAGGTGGTCAAGTGGGCAAGGTGGTCAAGGGGCGCCCTTGCACACTTTGCACAGGGAGAGGCGCCGGCGGGATGGAAAGAATTCCAAAGTCCGCAATACGGTTTTGTGATGCTCTATCCGAACGAACTCGTCGTCCAGGGTTTCGTTGACGAAGAACGATTTCGACTCGACCAGCCCTCTGGCGTGATGAATGAGCCCACCGACGTCCTCATTGATGGCGCGCATGGCTCCATTTTTTTCGGCCGCAACTCCATAATGGGCGATACTCGCGAAGCGTGGTTTGTCCACAACGGCTATCTCTACGAGGTCGTCACGTACAAAGACCTAGACGCATGGCTCTCCGAGATAATGGCGACGTGGAAGTGGCTCAAGGAGTGAACGAGGGGAAAGCACAGGACAGCATGTTTTCTGCATCCGCGCTCGCGGTATACAATGTCAATACATTACGTTCACTCATATGTACGCGATCCTACTCAGAAGCAAACGCATATCCGCAAGCGTCGGGGTATTCCTACTTTTCCTTCTCTCAGCACAGCCGGCGTTCGCCGCCATTGCATTCGGCACAATAGGTACCGGGGCTGTCGGCACCACATCGCTTTCCATCCCACTCCCTGCGAGCATCTCGGCGGGCGACCTTCTCGTCATGGCCATCGCCAACAAACATCCCACCGACGCCCCTTCCGTGCCCTCTGGCTGGCAGGCCGTCGTCGATGGTCAGGGACCGGGCGGCAACGGTGCAAGCGGCGTCGACACGGGGCAAGTGTATGCCACTGTTTACGTTAGGATCGCCGATGGTACGGAATCTGAAAATGTGAGCGTGACTATCACATCGGGCAACTGTGCCGCGGGGGCCATCGCTCGTTATACAAAGGACGCAGGAACGTATTGGGATTTTGCCGCGACCTACGGCAACGACGGCATTGCCGGGCCGTCGCACACCGCATGGTCGGCGACGGGCGCGGCGGATCCGGGGATCACAGCAGGAGACATAGTGATAGCCGCATCCGCAATAAACTCCGACAATTTCTCCTGGTCGGCACAGGCGATAACGGCGACAGGGGTAACATTCGGTACTGCAGCCGAACGGATCGAGACCGGGGCAACAGACGGCAATGATTGTGAAGTTGTAATCGCGGATCGACCAGCCAGCTCTGGAACGTCAGAGGCCGCGCCCGTTTACACCATGACAAGCACCGGTACCGAGACCGCTACAGCCCCGACCGGCGCAACTGTATTCCTGCGCATCCGAGAGACGAGCGCTCCTTCAGCGGATGACCTCACCATTACAAGTGATGTAACGATAGAGGGAGCGCTCTCTATTCTTGGGACGCTTGCAAAAGGCGCCGGTTCGTTCGTCATCGACCACCCACTCGACCCAAAGAACAAACTCCTCTATCACTCCTTCGTTGAGTCACCCGATGCAAAGAACATCTACGACGGGCTCGCAACGCTCGACAGTGACGGCAAGGCGACCGTCGAGCTTCCCGGATATTTTCTCGCGCTCAACAAAGACTTTCGGTATCTCGCAACGCCCATAGGAGAGCCAATGCCCAACCTCCATCTCTCATCGACGGTACAGAAACGTTTCTTCGGGCTCTTTGGAAGGCCGGTGCTACGGATCGCGGGTGGAGCGCCGAACGGCAAGGTCTCCTGGCAGGTGACCGGCGTGCGCCACGACCCGTTCATTCTTGATAATCCTATTATCCCCGAGGTCGAGAAAGGACCACGCCAAATCATCGACAAGGGCGAATACGTTTGTGACGAGTGCTACTGATATCCATATGAAGCACATCAAGACGACGAATCTCATAGTCATCCTCACGATGCTTATTCCTGGTGCGGTACTTGCGGTGACCTTCTCAGGCAATGTGCGCTTCGCCGGCAATCTCCTGATAGAAGGCGCCCTCTCGAAAGCCGCCGGCACCTTCGTCATCGACCACCCACTCGACCCGAAGCACAAGCTCCTCTACCATTCCTTCGTCGAATCGCCCGACGTGAAGAACATCTACGATGGGCTCGCGACGCTGAATGAGGCGGGGGAAGTCGTGATAGCATTGCCGGATTATTTCATGTCCCTCAACAAGGATTCTCGCTACCAGTTCTTCCCGCTCGATGAAGCGATGCCGAACCTCCACATCAAAAAGGAGGTCGCCAACAATCAATTCACGATAGGGGGCGGGGAACCGGGGGGTAGGGTCTCCTGGCAGGTGACCGGTATTCGCCACGATGCGTACATCCTTCAGAATCCTCTGCTTGTTGAAGTGTGGAAGGGTGCCGGACAGCCGGTAAGCCCTGGTGAGTGCCTCTTTGAACCATTATGCGAGTAACGACCGAGAGACTAAACTTGCGGTACACTTTCCTTGGGTGCGCGCTTCTCCTGTTCAGTATGAGCTTCCCGTTTGTAGTGTGTGCGTACGGCCAGGGCTACTACCAGGGCTACTACCAGGGCACCTACTACTCCCAATCGTACTACCAAGGGTACTACCAAGGGTACTACCAAGGCACGTATCAAACTGTCGTAACGGCGAATACGACCGCGCTTCAGGATCTTGCGGCTGCGGCGAGCACGACCTCAAAAGCCGCCGGCACCTTCGTCATCGACCACCCACTCGACCCGAAGAACAAGCTCCTCTACCACTCATTCGTCGAATCGCCCGATGCAAAGAATGTTTACGATGGGCTCGCGACGTTGGACTCAAAAGGCGAGGCGGTCGTCCACCTCCCCGCGTATTTCGACGCGCTCAACAAAGATGTGCGATATCAACTAAAGCCTGTCGGTCAGCCGATGCCGGACTTGCACGTAAAAGAAGAGGAGCAGAACAACAGGTTCATGGTCGGCGGTGGCACCCCGGGAGGCCGCATATCGTGGCAGGTGACCGGCGTACGTCAGGATGCATACATAAAGGCGAACCCGATAATTCCCGAAGTGGAAAAGGGTCCTGGGCAACTCGTGAACAAGGGCGAGTATCTCTATCCCGATGGCTACACGTCCACTTCGGTGCTTGCACGCATCGCCGCCTTCTTCGGCTCGTTGTTCGGCCGCTGATAGATTAGTACAATGGCCCCATGCAACATGGCGTATTGTTTGGCGTGCTTGCTCTTGTCGGAGGTTGGGCGCTCGTTGCCTATATTGTATTGCCGACATCCCCGTATGCTGAAGCTCGTAGCATAGGCACAAACGTTCGGGACTTTGCGGAACTCTCTGAGCGTTTTCGCTCTCTCGCAGACGAGCGCGGTGCGGTGTATGCGTTCGAGGTGCTTCGCCGTGCCGCACTACCTCCGGACACCGACCTGCATCTCCTGGGCCACGTAGTGGGCGATGAATTGTACCTGCAGCAAGGACCGGGCGGCATTGCCGTTTGCACGCAAGATTTCAGAAATGCCTGCTCGCACACGATCGTCATCGGAACGCTCAATGAGTTCGGCGCGAGCGATGCAACCGTGGAAATGATACGTGATGCCTGTACAGAGGCGCCGGGCGGCAGCGGAGCATACACCATGTGTTTCCACGGTCTTGGGCACGGCGTGTTCGCGTACTTTGAGTATGATATTCCGCATGCGGTCGATTTTTGCCGGCAGCTTGGCACTGCGGAGTATGGCACGCAGGAGTACACGCAATGTGTTGGCGGCATGATCATGGAGCTCATGGGCGGCGGCGGGCACGATCCGGAAGAGTGGGAGCGCGCGAACGCTCGGTACCTTGATCCGCATGATCCGCTCGCTCCCTGTGACGGTCCGCTCATACCTGATGACGCAAAAAATTTCTGCTATATCTACCTCACACCTCATTTGTTCGACGTAGCAGGTGCCGATCGGGCTCGTCCCGACCCGCTCGTATTTCCGAAAGCATTTTCGTTGTGTGACGATATCGGTGATGTATCATTGCGTCGAGTGTGCTGGGGGAGTTTTGGGAAAGAATTTGTCCCGCTCGCGGGCTTGCGGGACATACGCCAGGTTGACCAGTTTAGTGACGACGAATTTGGCCTCGCGATATCGTGGTGCATGCTTGCACCGCAGGAAAAAGCCAAAGAAGCGTGCATCGAGCAAGCGCTCTCGTCAGTGTTTTGGGGAGGGGAGAATGATCCGAACGCGTCGTTCCGTTTTTGTGCACTTGTCGATGAGGGGCCGATGCGCGATTCATGCTATCGGGAGCTTGCACGCAACATCGCTTCGTACATACAAGGAGAGCAGAGAAAAGGGCTGTGTGCACGCGTTCCGGAGTCGATGCAGGAACAGTGTGTAACAGCATATGTAGCCCCGGGGGACAGACCATGAATGCGCCCATACGTATAGGCATTCTGCTCGCTGCTTGCGTGGTGGTCGGCAGCATCTTTTTTCTCCAGAAGACGCGCGTGCCGGAACCGGTGCTCGAGGGTCCGCTTGCAGTGCGCGAAGCATTCTGGAAAGAGCGGGTCAGCGTGCTCGGCTCAAGAACAGCGTACGATGAGTTCGCCTCTGCCGTTGACCCGCTGTCACCCGCGGTGAGGCACAACAATGCGCATGCGTTCGGAAAGGCGTTGTTCGCCGTCGAAGGAGTTGACGGTCTTTCCACGTGCGATGACCGTTTCTCCTATGGTTGTTTCCACGAATTCCTCGGACAGGCGATCTCGGCACTGGGGCTCGGTGTCGTCATAGACCTCAACAACGGATGTTTCAAGACTCTGACCGTGTCCCCTCTCTCGTGCCAACACGGTATCGGCCACGGAATACTTGCGTTCGTCGGGTACAACAACACCGAATTGCTCGGGGCGCTCGAAGCGTGTCGAAGTCTGCCCGGAAGCGACCCGATCGGCGGATGCTACGGAGGAGTATTCATGGAATACAACCTTCAAACAATGCTCGCGGAAGAGGGCCGTCTGCGCCCGATACAAGACGATGTGCAGGCGCCGTGCGATTCGCTCGAACGAGAGTATGGTCCAGCGTGCTATTTTTGGCAGCCGCAGTGGTGGCATCAGCTCCTGCTCACACAGGGGGTGGAGGGTGTAGATAGCCGCTATGCCCGCATGGGAGAGTGGTGTGGTGTTACGCCTCAAGAATATAGACGCGCGTGCTTCGAGGGGATCGGGAACAATCTTGCGCCCGACGCCGATTTTAATGGTGTTCGTGCAAGAGGGATATGTGAGATGGTGAGTGAAAACTCCCTATATCAACTGTACTGTAAATCGTATGTGGCGAACTCGCTTGCTGTCGGAGGAGCGGGAGCAACAGGGGATGCGCTCGCTGTGTGCGAAGGACTGGTAGGAGATGTATACACATACTGTGCCGCCTATGCACACAACGAGGCGAACATCGCCAACCAACTCTCATTGTCTCCTCTATGAGCGGGACCATGCATCGTATAGCCACTTTCTATATACATGGCCGCGTGAGAAAGGCCTTGCTGCTTTCTCTCACCGTGACAGTGCTCGGCATCCTTATCGTTCTTCATACGCTCCCAGTACGTGCCGCAGATGAAACGGGGAAAAGCGACGTAGATATAGTGTTGACCAACACAGGTTTCAAACCTCAAACTGTTTTCATTACACGCGGAACACGAGTGACCTTCAAGACGGAAAGAGAAGACCCGTTCTGGCCTGCCTCGGACCTCCATCCATTTCACACCATCTACTCGGCCTTTGATCCGAAGAAGCCCTTGTCGGCAGAGGAGACATGGAGCTTTGTATTCTCAAGAGACGGGCGATGGAATTATCACGACCATATCGACCCGGTCGTTATGGGCGTTATCGTCGTCGTACCTCCTGGAGCTTCCGCGAACAAGCGATATGATGTGCTGGCGCCGTGTGACCAGGCCTCGCTATCAGGACGGCAGGGGTGCTGGAAAGAGCATATCCAGTTTGCGCTTCAAAGAAACGGCCTCGCGGCCGCCTTTACTGAAGTGAGCGATATTTACAGATCAGATACAGAGTTCGCGAGGAACTGTCATCTCTATGTACATGACCTCGGTCTGCTCGCGTACCAGCGATACGGAGACTCGATGCCGCTTATTTCAGACACACGGACCTGCGGACAAGGCTTTTACCATGGATTCATGGAGGGATTCCTTTCCAAGCACGGGGGAGACGTTATCGCCGCGAGTACATTTTGTCGTAGTGTCGAAGAACATCACCAAGAAGACCTTCTGCTCGCAGGTCCCCAGTGTTACCACGGCATCGGACATGGGCAGATGGAATACTATCTGACCACGCGGCTTGACCTTATGAATGACCTGCCGCGTCTCGTCGGATTAGGGGTCAGTGATTGCGGAAAACTTCCGAATGACGATACAAGGTTTCGCTGTGCCTCGGGTGCGTATGCGGTGGTGAAAGACTGGATAAACATCCAGGACCTAACAGCACACTACCCGGACCTTTTTAGCCTTACGGACCCGTACGCGCTCTGTGCATACGTTGAGAAGGACTGGGAGAAACGAGCATGTGCGTGGGAACTTTCCAAAGAGGTCTTAATACTAGCGAAGTATGATGCGAAGAGTGCGTTTGCGGCAGAACTTGCCGCAGGACGCAGATGGGCACCTGAGTACCTGCCGTTCATGGTGCGAAGTACCGCTTTTCTCATAGGCGAGTTTGGGGTGGCACGTTCCGATGAAGAGTTGGTCCAAGAATGTAGCTCGATCAGCGAGCAGGAACCGCGGACGTGGTGCATCGAGGGTATCGAGAGCGGCCTCCTCTTCAACGGTTCTCCGGACAATGAGGCTCCGCGCTCGGCACGTTTTTGTGCCTCCGATATGCTCAATGACATTGAACAACGCACATGTGTCGATACGCTCCTGAGCTACATGCAAGATGCACATTCACAAAGTGGGCTCGCGAAGGCGTGTAGCGCACTCTTCACGCATAACCTCAGCTCCCCGTTGTGTCGTTGAGTGACTATCCGTCTGCGCGCGATATGATGAAGGGGAGTATGCGTAGTAGAAAATTCTTTTTTTGGTCGGTGACGATAGTTGCCGCATGTAGCGTCCTTGTCGTTGGTACAGGGACTATGGTTCGCAGCGATGCAATGAGCGCTGTTGCAAGTGGCATCGTTACCAAATGCGTCGGCAGTGGCCCCGACCACGCCGTCTGCTACGAGAGTGAAGTGCCGGCGTTATATCCACAGTTCTCAGTGCCGCAACTCTTCGACATAATTCGTAGTATTCGCCTTGGTGATCCCTCCTACCAATTTTGTCATGTGCTTGCGCATAAGGTGGGAGAGCGGGTGGTCGCCGAAGACCCGAGCGCATGGATAGACGCCATTCCGCTCAACCCTCCTGACGGACTATGTTCCAACGGCTTTATTCACGGCGTTGTGGGCGGGCGGTTCCGTGCCGAGGTGCTCGATGATGCGACTATCGAGGCATTTCTTGAGGACTTTAAAGCCGCATGCGAGCCGCGTGAGGAATGGCGGCCGAGCGACCTTGACCGGGCTATCTGCTACCACGGGCTGGGACATCTGTATGATTTCATCACGAACGCGGACATCCCAAAGGCACTGTCGCTATGCGAACGCACCGCGCCATCCGATTTTCGGCGAGTGTGCGTACAAGGAGTGTTCATGCAGATATATCAGCCGCTCGAACCGGATGACTACCTGCTTATCGAGCAAATGCCCGTGAAGCCGACGAAAGAGACCGTCCAGCAATACTGCGCGACCTTCAAAGAGCCGCTCTATGTCGGCTCGTGCTTATCGGAGAGTTGGCCGTATGCTCGCGAGGAGCTGCTTGACGGAACAGGGGTACAGTCGTTCTGTGCGGGACAGCCGAGTGAGAGGGAAACAGAGCAGTGCTACATCACTGCCGCCTCTATCGTGGGACGCATGTCGTTAAGTAATGCCGAGCAGATAACACGCGCGTGCAGTGGCTTTCCCATCGCCGAGCGCGCCACCTGTTATACCTACAGTGCACAAGCGGTTCTTGAGGAGAACCTCAACGACGCATCTAAGGCAGTCGCAGTGTGCCTCTCCGCGGGGGGAACAACGGCGGACCAGTGCATCGAAACGCTCGTAGATCACGCACTGTTCACGTTCGGTGGACGAACAACTGTGCATGCGGAATTCTGCTCGTCGGTACCAGCAAAGTTTCGCGATAGATGTTTCGATACGAACGCCCTGCTTCCTCGGAAGTAGTTAACTTACTGTGGCAACGCCGTTCCCGGTGAGCGTTCAGGACGTATCTTCTCGAATTCGAGGAAACTGCGTAGATCCTCTACGATCTTGGAGCGTGGTACCGTTTCCCGGAGTTTTGAGTACAACTCCACTCGTGAAAGATACTCTTCAAGATCGTCTTCCGTTTTTTCGCGCAGCGGCGCCGAGAATGTCCCTGCAGTCGGATTATGCAGGAGGTACAAAGAGGGGAATGCGCTATGGGTGAGGAAGAGTGTCTTCGCATCGAGTTCGTATGGCACTCCGTTCTCGAATAGTTCGACATCGACAAGATCGTTCCTTGCGATATCAAGCACGAGATCCTCAAGCCCCGCGCTTTTTTCACGCCACTGGTTGACGAACGGCACGAGCGCGTTGCGCATGTTCGGATACTTCTCCCATGTGTCGAAGAGGAAAGAAAGAGCGTCTTCTTCACGGATAAATCTGTCGCCGGCTTCTGCAAGGGAATTGCGAGTCGGAACATCTATATCAACATGGTTTTTTGCGAACTCAGCGATCGATATAATAGCGCGTGCACGACCCACCGTCTCGAGTAGGTCCGGGCACACATAGAACTTCATCGGGTCGAGGTACAGATAAGTCATACCATGCCGCGATGCAATGAATTCTGCCGTGTCGCCGGACGCATGCGCAATATTTTGGAACACTATGTCATCGCGCCATGCAAGCGGTGGAGGGCGGTATCCTTGAATGCTGTTTGCAAGGTCCCAATTCGTCGGGAGGTCAAGGAAGGAGTAGGGAGATTCTATGAGCCCGGTGCACGTATTTTCGGACAGAATAAGAACGCGGTTCGTGCGTGTTCCGTCGGCTGCATCGCCGCGAATACCAGTAACTTCGCGCGCGAGTGGTTTTGAGGTAAATGTATCTCGGTACGGTGGAGGTTCCGGTGATACGTCAAGAGCGCCCGCTTCACACAGACGTGTACGTCCGGAAATACAGGCGATCCGGTCGCGGAAGCGCTTCTCAACCTCGGTAAAACGAGTCACGATACTTAGAGCGGAGCCGGAAAGCGTCTCATTCGTGATGGCGCCCCCGAGGCCGACCTGACGGAACGAGGAGGAGTCTGAGAGGTATGCTGTAAGGAGCGCAGAAAAATCCTCTCCATCACGCAACTCCGCGTTTATCGCGCGTCGCAGCGCAACATTGTATGCACGATAGGTATTCTCAGAAGGGTTGCTGATGAAGTACCGGCGTGTTTCTTCGGCGTCTGCGAGTGCTGCAAGGAGTCGGAGTGGGTACAGCGACTCGATGCTCCGGGCTTCGTCACGGCTTTTCTGTACCTCCGACAGTCTTTGCTGTGCTACGCGCAAGCGCTCTACTGCTTGCCGGAGACGTCCCGGCTCCACGCCCCCGAGACCAAGAAGCGGATCACGAAGCGCAAGCTCCCGCGCGTACGCAAGACGCAGTGCGGGTGCCCCACTTTCATGATCAACTTCCTGATACTGGCCAATGCGTCGGAGTTCGGAAGCAAAGAAATCCATTGATCCGCTCTCGTGCGCACTGAATGTAAAGGCACACGCAACAAATATAGTGAGTAGCCACAACGCTATGCGAAAAAAGGGAGACGTTTCGGACATGGGTTAGGGTCTGTGCAATATTTTGTAAAACGTAATCGCATTCACTGCGATATCCATGCTGTCTGCCTTATCTTCGAACGATGAGTAGAGCGTGTAAGGCATCTGCGAGAGATTTAGATGGTTATTATCGAAGAGCGCGGGGTGATCGCCGGTCGCCGACGGATTGTTCATCATGAAAAGCGGCCCGAACCCACTGCGGACAAAGAAAAGGTTGAGCGCACTGAAGTCGATGTCCGCACCGGGGGCGTCTTTGCTCTCGACGAACAGGTTAGCGCGCTCGTTCAGTTCGAGCTCAAGTACTGAGTTGAGAAAGCCGAGACTGTTCGTGTTGAGTTGTAGCGCAAGAGATGCGAGCTCATGCCGCGCACTCGAAAGTGCAAATGTCCCTTCAGTAAATGCCGCAGCGAGCTGAAGATACTGTGCTGCGTCGCGCTCTGTCACTACTGCTTCAGAACCGAAGCGAGTTTCAAGTTCGCTGAGCTGTGCTGTCGCCGCACTGGAGGAGACAGGTTTGCTCAATTGAGTGTTCTTTGCATACTCGGCTACCGCGCGTATCGCGAACACCTTGCCGAGCTCGTAGTCCGTATTCGCACACTCATACGATGTAAGGGGGTTCATGTAAACGTATGGCATAGCAGAGGCGGCGAAATACTCAAAGAACGGTTTTTCTGCGAACCGTTCGCTTCGCAAAAAATAGATATCGCCGACGAACACGGCGCGCATGCGTGATGGGGCAAAAATGTCGGGAGTGACCGAGAACGAGAACACGGGCCTCGCTCCATTCGCATCATGCGTACAAAGGCTTTTTGACAACAGCACAAGCTTAGTGCTCTCGGGTTGGCGGATATAAACGCTTTTTTGAAAAGCTTCGATTATACGCTCAGTACGTTCGCTCTCAGGCGCGGTGATATCGGTCATTTCTGGTACGGAGACAGAAGGGAAAGCGAGCTCATGCGAATCGCACTGAAAGATGGCACCCCCAAAGCACGAGGAGCGTTTTGTGAAGCGGTGCCTCGTCTGACGCACACCTTCTTCAAGGGTGGAGAGAGCGTTCAAGATCTCACCTCTATCAACTATCATCCGAAGTGCCGCGAATCGTTTTCCATCGTCGGGTACGATCTCTGAAAAAGCCGAGCGGAACCTTTCGAGATCCGCTTGATAGGCATCGAAGGCTAAGCGCTGTGCCTCTTCGTATTGAGCGGCGGAGTCTGCGTCGCCTTTTGCGAGGAACTCGAGTCGCGCGTCTTCAAGGTTTGCAGCTGCGGTGAGCCAGTGTATAGGGTACAGTGCCTCGCGGACGAGCGTTGCGGAGCGCGCGCCCGATTGCATCTTTGCAAAATCTTCCGCAAGTACTTGCAAACGATCAATTGCCGCGCGCAGCACCTCCGTATCAACTCCTGGAAGTCCCATGAGCGGGGCGTGTCGCGCGAGCGTCTTCTCGTAGGCAAGTCTATATATTTCAGGTGGAGCGTCCAAAGCGGGCGCGCCGTCTGTGTACGGTTTGCCCCTGATGACCTCGTATGTTTGCTCGTTCACCGAAATAGTCTCGCTGGACTGTGCTTTCTCGAGTGCTCGGACAAAGTACGCTGACACAAGTGTGTCTTTGTACCCTTCGTACAGTATCAAGGCGAGGGCGAGGAAGACAATCGCGGCTGATAGTGAGAATATGCGCGTACGCATACAGTACGCACAGTACCACATTTGCCTCCGAGCATTCGCTATTCCTACCGAGTATGCACGGCGAACTTAGTAAATACCGCCACAGCTGATGAAGAATATCTCCTCGTTCTCTGTATTTGGCACGCAAGCGGCAAGAGCCAGTGAGCGGCCGTCGTTCTTGGGGACGAGAACGCCCGCGTAACCAAAGAGCGTTTTTGAGAACGATGAGCCGCTATATGCACTTATACTGAACGTTGCAAGTAGAAAACCGAGCGATGCTAACGCCACAACACGAAGTGCTCTCGGAAGCATCATACGTGAACTATATCGTTTGCCTCATTGCTTGGTCAAGTAAGATTGTGGACTAATGCACATGGGGGTTGCATCATAAGGCGGACATGATCCGATCATGGGCTACCGCTATGCACATAGTCATGTATACACTGGTCGTACTGATCGGCGTTAGTTGGGCATACATGGCTACTGTGTCTGCCACATCGCCTTCCTTTCTACAAGACGACCGAGTGTACGTACGGGATGCAATCAGGCATTGGGAAGCACGCATCGGAGAAGTCGGATTTCTTGAAGCACAAATAGAACTCGTCAGAATGGGCGAGAAATTACGCCCGATACGCGCACACAGTCTTGCACACACGTTCGGGGCCGCATTGTATAAGACGGGAGGTGTTGAGGAGTTTTCATTGTGCCCTGATGTTTTTCTCTATGGTTGCTATCATGATTTTGTCGGTGTGGCCGTCTCCGAGCATGGCTTCGATGTTCTCGAGGATCTTGCTGCAGATTGTGAAATGATCCCCGGTCACACTCCCTTTCCCTGCAAGCATGGCTTGGGACACGGTATTCTCGGTTACCTTGGATACACCCCTTCTGCTCTCAATGAGGCTCTTGCTGTATGCACTAAACTCGATCCGTATGACGTCTGGAGTGGTTGTGCTGACGGTGTTTTCATGGAGTATAACCTGCGTGAGATGGTTGCACTCGAGAATGACAGCCAAGGGCGGTTCGATCCGCGTCAGATATCCGATGAGAATCGCCTTACCCCCTGTGTCTCAATTGACGCGCGATATCGTGCGTCTTGCGTATTTGAACTTCCGCTTTGGTGGGTCCACGCTCGCAGTGACTTACGTACTCTGCGTGAACGGTTAGTATCGGTATCCCATTATTGTTCAGATGCCGCATTGGGTGCGCATTCGCGTATTTGTTTTGAAGGTCTCGGGTATTTCGCGGCCGCGTTCGCGGATCTGTCGCCAGACAACGCGCTTCCATTATGTGACGGTGCGCCCTCTGCGCGAGAGCATCTTTTTTGTCTATCGGGTATTGTGCGAAGATTCCAAACGGAGAGGCGACCAGATTTTCTCTCATTATGCCAACGTTTTGGACTTCTTGGTGATGCTCGGACATACTGCGAGACATATGCACAAGGTCGCTGGTCCGACGTACTCGAACTTTCTGTGCCCGAAGACCTGTAAGCGCATGCATATTTTCACACGGGGGGTTGCACGTTGTGGACAGAGTGCTACTCTTGATTTAAGTATAGTATGTTGATTCAGCGGGGAGTATTGATTGGAGCAAGCGTTGTCCTTGTGGGAGCGTTGTTGTTGTTCTGGTCTTCGAGCAGTGCACAAAACGGCCTCGAGCAACCAGAACAAGTCGAGGTGCGCTGGCTTCTTTCGCATCAGCCGACGGACGTTTTCACACGCTCCGCGCAAGTATTCGCGGATGAGCTTGCGAAAGAAAGCGACGGCACGATGGTACTTCGGGTACTACTGCCAGAAGACGTCGGCGCAGGGCCCGGTGACGTGCCGTATGCCGAGGTACTCGAACAGTTCGCGAGTGGCAGTGCGGAGCTTGCGAGCGCGTACACTATCGCACTTGGCCATGAACAGCCCGCTTTCTGGGCGCTTAACCTTCCTTTTCTCTTTTCATCGTATGAGGAGACCGGTCCGGTCCTCGACGGCCCGGCGGGGAAGGAGATTTTGGGAACACTTACCGGTAGCGTCCGCGCGCTCGCATTCACTATGAGCGGCGGTTTTCGCATCATTGCTTCGAAAAATACGGCCGTTAAAACATTGAAGGATCTTGAGGGAAAACGTATCGCCACTTCAGGTGGCCCTGTTGCGGAAGCAACCCTCCGCGCACTCGGAGCAATTCCGGTGCCGCTCGCCATGGAGACGGGGAAAACGCTCGACGGTGCCTCACTCGACGGAGCGGAGACGACGTATGCGCGCCTTTCATCCGTCGTCGGAAGCAATACCGAATACCTGAAGTACATCAACGAGACGAACCACAGCCTCTTTCTTACGGCGATAGTAGTGAGGAGCGATTTTTATGACTCACTCTCTTCCGCACAACAACAGGCACTTCAACATGCCGCGCAAAAAGCCGCCGAAGTGGAACGGGCGGATTCTATTACTCTCAACGAAGAGACGAAGCGGCAACTTGCAGAGAGCGGGAGCGTCGTGACAGAACTCCCATCCTCGGTGCGCGATGCTTTTCGAGAAGAGACCGATGTTGTGTACGCTGATCTTGCATCCGTACTCGGCAAAGAGCTGGTAGATGCGCTTCGAGGTGTGCGCAACAAGTAGCCTTCGTTCAATCACTCTGCAAATACTGCAGGACTGACTCGAATTTACCGTCATATATTTCGCGGACGGGACGCACGGCGTCTTTAAAGCGCACTTTTTGCTCAGGAGATAGGACGACTACCGTTGCCCCGAGTTCTCTCAGCCGTTTTCTCATCGGTTCTGTCATAGCGATGGAGGCACGCTTTTCTGCGCGAGCCGCATCCTGCGCCGCCTTTTCAAGCGCTTTCTGCTCTTGCGGCGAGAGGGAATTGTAGAACTCATTCGTGACGACAAGGACCGTCAGGGAGATCGCATGGTCCGTTTCGGTGACATACCGAGCGAAAGAAGGAACGTTATCGAGTAGGCGGTCGATACGAGTGTACGTAGTTTCAGTTGCATCGAATCCGTCGAGCAATTCGAGTGTGGGATTCGTCTCGCTTCGTATATCGAACGTCGAATGGTAACCGAGCGCTTCCGCGGTCGCGTCAATGATCTTACCGCCGAACGCATTGAGGACACGCATACCTCTCAGGTCGTCCGGTTTTTCTATTGGTGTATCTTTGGAAACGAATATCCTGAAGCCTCCGCTCATCGTAAAAGCAAGCGCATGGTAAGGGGACTCCTCCGAGAGTGACTCTAAAAGAGGTTTGGCACCCGGACCATCGAGGAACTCGAGCGCTGAGTTGTAATCGTCGAAGAGGTAGGGGAGCGTCAATGCGAGGAATTTGTATTGATGTTGCCCCATGTGTTCAACGTAGTCGGTAACCATCTCCGCTTTCCCGTCGTCAAGGAGCTGCATGAAGGCATGGTCGCCGGCCTCAATGCCGAGCTCATTGGGGAAGTATGTGGTTGTAAGCTCCAATGTGCCGCCTGAACCGTCCCGAAGCTCTTCTGCAAAGATTTTCTTTGCCTCGTCAAATAATTCTTCCGGAGGATGAGGAAGGACCCAACGCAGAGCGATTGGTTCGGCGACGCTTTCTGCCGAAACGCGTGCGCGGCTATCAATCACGAACCATAAAGCGGCGAACATAAGTACGCCGATCGTGAAGGCACTCACATACCAGCTTCGAGCTCCGGGCATAGACAACTTCATTATAGAAGTTGTTGCCGCCTTTGCTAGCGCTATGTGTTGATGGGAAATGCGTTGTCGCGGAATAATCTGCGTTGTATTGCGGCAAACGCCAGAAATGCGCATACAGCGGCTCCGTACGTGACCATAGTCACCGGGAACATCAGATGGAGTCCGACGAGATAGAAAAGGATCTTTGCGGCTACACCTCCCGCTACGCTAAAAAGACCATCAAGAGCCCAGACCCATGGGACAAGTCGTCCAGACATTATTGCAGCGGCTCGCAGACCGATGGGAAGAAAAATGCCGAGCGCGAATGCTGGCGGTGCGATGAGTAACCCGGCCAGTATTGCCCGCATGGTGAATTCATACGGAAGCAGACTTCTCAGAACATCGTTGCCGAAGTACGCACCCAGCAATAGATATACGAACAGGAAGGACATCGCCGCTACGGCTGCCTTTGCAAAGCGATCTTCCCGCAAGTGAAAAGTAGCAAGACTTCCGAGACCTGTCGCACATAAAAACGATGCGAGTGCGATGGCAAGCGCCCATGAAGGCTCGGCTACAAGAAGGAGGAGTTTCTGTATCGCACCGAGCTGGAAGAACGTGAACCCGAAACCGATGCAAGCAATGTAGAGGGAAAAAGACAGCATAGCCCATCTTGTGTGCCCTCCTTGCTCTCTTACACTTTCCAAAGCGAGATACACTCCAACAACAAGCGTCACGATCCCCGCAAGGGCAGTTATCAACAACACCGTGCGAAGGATATGATCGTCATAGCTGTTTATTTTCAGTGTTTTCGAGTAAGGGCGGTCGTCGCTCCCGGCATACGGATCGTTGAGAGTAGATGGCCTCTCGGGAAACACTGATGAGAATCCTCGTTCCGAAGCGAGAGCAGCGATATATGCTTTCTCTGCGTCTGAAAAGTCCTCACGTTGCGCAAGCACAAGATCTTCTTTACCGTCGCGACCCTGCACGAATGCGATCTTGTTCGAGGGATCCACACCCGCCTTCTCCAACCCCGTAGCGATGAATTCGACGAGACCAGGAGCCGGACTTCTTGCATACGCGAGTACCCCATGAGGAGCCAAGTGTTGTACGAACGTCGCGATCGCTTCCACGGTGTTGCTGTAGCTTGGAGAATTCGAATCCGTAGCCAAGCTCCCGTAGAGGCCTGCCCTGCCAAGCAATACCAGTTGATACGTGGACGTACTCGTTTCGATGAACCGTCTCGCATCGGTCTCGTGGAGACTCACGTTGGAAAGTCCGTACGGAAAGGTAGATGTCGCGGTAAATAACCTTGCGACCGTAATGACATTCGGATTGAACTCTACCGCGTCGATGTGCCCGTCGCCAAAGAGCCGTGCACGAGCGATGTCGATGCCAGCTCCGGAGCTCGGAATAAGTGATGTTACGTTCTTCCCGAATCGTTCCTGTGTCAACTCGAACGCAATACTTCGCAGGCTGTAACGCAAGAACGATAGATCCTGGTCCGGTGACATCGGTACAAGTGCTGTTCCGAAAGAACCACAATCAACGTTGAGAAAATAGGCCGTTTCTTGCGGTGTTTCGCCCGATGTGTCCAGGCCCATCTCTTGCGTGCTGTGAAGCGAGATGGTCTCAACATCGATCTGCGAGAACGAGTTCGTTGCCGTATAATTTGTCTCCGGTCTTCCACTACAGGTGATATGGAACAGTTTGTTCGTTACAGAAAGCGGCAGAATAAAATACAGAAGTACCACAGCAAGAATGCCGACACCGACCACCATTTTTTGTTTTCGAGTGACATGCACAAGGAAGGGAAGTGCTGCAGCAGTGACAGCAAGCACTGCCGCAGACTCGTAGCCTTTTGCGTTGAGAAGCAATGCTGCGAAGATCGCGCCGAGCGCACCGCCGCTAAGATCAAGAGCATACAGGAGAGGTGTATGCGCCTTGGAATTCTGAAGAATGACCGCGATGATCCAACTGCCACAGACATTGGATGCGAAGCCGGCTGCGAAAAAGAGCATCATAGCAGCGAAGTCTCCCGATACTTCGCGAGCGTGTGCGGGGACTAAGAAGATCAGCGCCGTAAAGGCGAAAAACGCAAGACTGCATGATATAAAAAACCTTTTTTGGGCAAGCGTTTTGCCCGCGTATGCGCATGCTCCGCCGACCCCTATGCCGAGAAAGGTGAGCGGAATGATGAAAAAAAGGAAATTGTCTCCGAATGCGACCTGGGCCGCTCGTATCGAAAGCGTCACCGTTGTGAGGAGCGAGAGGGCTATGAAAAAAACCGTGGTGAAGTCAGCGATCGGAGGAGTAATTGCAGGGGACCGCTCCAACATGGCAGTAGGATAGCACATGGACGAACGACTAACGTTCGATGTAGTCGTTCGTGTAGGACGCTATGTAAAAATGATTCGACGTGTTTTTCTCGTCTCTTCGTGCGCGCGCAGCGCACACACCAGTGGCATGTACCGTTTAGCTTCAACACCCTGCCTCCATGTGAAGTGCGGGCCCGTGCGTAGATTCTGTTCGATATCTCGCGCAAGTTGCTCAAGATCGATCTCAGCAAGCGGCTCTACTTCGAGCGTCGGCGCAAGAAGCGGTCCTTTAGGCCCCGGTTCCTCTCTCACGCGCATCGTGAAGCGATCCGATATAAGTGTCGGGAAAAGTTGAAGCACTCGCGCGATCTCATCCGCACGCAATATCCCCCCTGGCACTTTCGCGAAGTCTAGGTCTGTCCTGCCGAGCACCGTGAATGACCAACTTCTGTGGGGGCAGTTCGACTCAACGACGCGAACAGTGTCTCCGATGCGATAACGGATGAGGGGGAACGAAACGGGCTCTCCAGGGTACGTGGTCACAAGCAAGTCGCCCTCTGCGCCTGCCGTAGGCTCAATGAGTGTACCTGAGTCGCGGTCAACGAGCTCAAGGAAGTGTGTCTCTTTTGCGTGGTATACGGCAATGGGCTCCTTTGCGCCGACCCGCAGTGGCCTGCACGGCATGCCGATGTGCGCGTCCTCAACCTCGCTCGAGTTGTACGACTGCAGTATTGTCGCGTGCGGGAAAACGCGTTGCATGTGCGCGAGTTGCGCACGTGTACATATCTCACCCGTGATCTCGATGAACCGTATCTGTGCGGACATGTCCATTTCTTCCATGAGCTCGGCGATGTCACTCATATGATAGACGAATACGGACAGCGCCGTGACTCCCGCTGCTCTCGCGAGGCGGATGGAGGCCCGCGGGAAGCGCGGGTCGAAGCTGATGACACGGGGGAGCATCCCGTGTTCTTTCTGGAACCGTGCATGCCAATGCGGCATCATTGGAACGGTGAAAGCAAGGAACGCACCTTGAAAGTCGTGGTAATCGAGCCGGTACTCCATGCCGCGCACATGCGTACGTGGTGAGAAGAGCGGCGGCGCACCGCTCGTGCCCGAAGAAACGCGAAGGTGGTCGAGCTCGGAGAGCGGGAGATAGGAACGCGTCTCGAGAGTTTCCGCCGAGAGCGCTTCTTTGGTGATCATCGGGAGGGCCCTCCACTCAGCTGGTGCAACGATCTGGATCGGGCCGGCACCTTCGCCGAGCTTATACAATCGCCGATACACGCCTGGGTGAGAGGGATCGGTGTAATGCCTCACAAGCGACTGTAGAGCCGTGAATGAGAGCATATGATTCACGCACGAACAAAAATCTCTCTTCCACAAATACACGTACCCGAAGCGGCGAGCGGAACTTCCGTATCGTAATTCAGCAGCGGCAGCGGGTCCTCATCGTTAATGCTAGTGAGGCGCGCTGTCTCATTTATGTCGACGCGATAATCGTTACACGCATGAAAACCTGCGCCCACTTTAGGTGCGCGCTCGCACGAAGCGAGTACCGGAATTCCGGGGAAGAGGTGGACCTCTTGTGCGAGACGCGCATCAACGAGTGCCGCGGGAGTGTCCCACGAGTGTGCATCAAAGGCGTGCACGACAAGCCACGCCTTCGGAGCTACAGCGCCGGTGAGGACCAGGTAATCTGAGAAGGCGAATGCGTCACCAGCGTCCGTAACCACTGTATCCATGTGAGCCGTGCGAATAGCGGCGGCTCCGAGCGGCATGTTGCTCTGATCGCACACGAATAGCGGAGCGCCCGCCATCTGTCCCGCGGCAAAAAGTAGGGGCTCCATCTGCCAGAAAAGAGGAAGTCGCATCATGATGCCTCGCGCTCCGACATTCAGGAAGAAATTTTCCGCCGACGTCCATCGTGTCTCTAGTGATCGGGGAAACGCGCGCAGCCCGTCATCATGGGGGTCAAACGACGTCGGCACTACTGAGTACGGGGCGTCGGGAAGCTGCGCCTCGATGCTATCGAGGAGCATAGCGAGCTGTGTATGATCGGTCGCTGCTAGGCCCTTAGGCGCGCCTAGTGCTGCATACGCCGACGCAAAGGCCGCCCGCATGTGCACCTCGGATTGCATAACGACCCCAGCATAGCATGCGCGCGTCGGCCCGTGCGAATCGGTACTACGATCGTACGCAGAGGTCCGTGCAATATGCCTCCTGAGCTCTAGAAAAGTCCGCCGCAACTCACGAAGAAAATCTCTTCTTCGGGATTCTTATTTTGGTCCTTGCACTGTGCGGTCGCGATCGCACTGCCGCGCGTGTATTCGCTTGCTCGTTCAGGAGAAAGTGTACCGACAGAGGACGATGTTCCCGTGTACAGAAGCGTTCCGACGATACCGACAAGAGACCCTGCAAAAGCAAGAAGCGCCCCACGGAGCATAGAGGAGGAAGTATCAAACATATTGACAGTATAGAACGCGGCCTCAGTTCGTCAAAGATATAGGGATGTAGATAGAAGTGACGACTTCGTTACGCGCTTCTAGCATTGCATTATGCGCAGGCGCTTTCTTCCTTTGGGAGCGTTCGTCATGCGCTCACACCTGAGAGGCAGATACAATCCATCTCGCACACCATGTTCATATGTGTAGGCAGCGCTCACACGCAATTCCTTTGCAATGGACAAGGCGAGTGCAGATAGGTCGGCTTCTGGAGCGGCTTCTACATGTAGCACCACTTCGATCCTCAAGCCGTCTGGAACGTCACGCTCGTACCGGCACAGTTCGAAGTGGTCAGGCAGGTTCACTTTCCGTAATACGCGTTCGACCTCGTCAGCGCGAAGGATACCGCCGGGTACCTTGAGGAAGTCCATTTGTGTGCGTCCGAGCACCGCAAATGACCATGAGCCGTGCTCTTTGCATTCGCGCTCAACGACTCGGACCGTATCACCGATCTTGTAGCGGATGAGGGGGAATGCAGCGTCAGGTCGAGCGCGGACAGTGATAAGGAGGTCACCCTCCGTCCCTTCAGTTATGGGCACTGCCATGCCCGTGTTCGTATCGACTACATCAAGATGAACGTGCTCGTTCGCGTGATAGACCTCGAGTGGTTCTTCCTCAGAGAGCGGTCTGCACGGCACACCCATGGGACTCGTTTCCACATCGCTCGAGCCGTACACCGATGTGATGACCGCATTCGGGAATATGGCATGCATGTACCGGTACAACGAACGGGAACATGGTTCTCCCGCGATCTCTATAAATCGTATGCGGTCGTTCATCTTGAGCCGCACCATCTCTTCAGCGATGAGCGGCAGATGATGGAGTATGAGGAACAAGCTGTCCGCGTCGGCAATGTGTGCGAGTCGCACCGAAGCTTTATATCGTCGTGGGTCGAGCACCACGAAGCGACCTCTCTCGCGATTCTTTTGCAGTATCCAATCCTGCTGATACGGTGTTGGCATCGAGGAGAGCACAGCTTTCCTAAAATCATGGTATTGCAGCCGGTACTCGTATCCGTCGTTGAGTGTTCGTGCGCTATACACGGGAGGGTTGCCGGACGTCCCCGAGGATGCGGTAATTGCGTCTATGGTATGCCACGGGGCGAACGTACGGTCGCTGAACGGCACTTGCATCAGGTCTTCTTTTGTGATGATCGGAAGCGCGTGCCACTCGTCCCACGAGGAAGTAGTTCGTGACCGTTCGTCCACTTGTACACCGTACCGAGCCCGGTAGAAATCTGGGCCGCCCTTGCGGGTGCATACGTGGACGATATCTTGAAGTTCTGAGAACGTCATCATACGTTGTGCTCGAACACTGCTCTGCCGCATCCGCACTCGCCCGTTCGTCTGAGCGTACAGGCGAGCGCGTACCGAAAAAGTGGGAACGGATCCTCGCCGATGCTCGTGATGAGCGAGCTCGTATCGCTTATTTCCCAGAAGTACGCGTCTGAAAGATGAAACAACGGTACTTTCTTTTCGGCGAGCAGCGCACACTGTTCGAGGACTGGCACGCCCGGAAACGCGAGGATTTCTTGCGAGACCACTCCCCACGTTTCGCGGACCGCAGAAGGAACGTCTGGCACTTCCTCAACGCGATGAAGGAGCACACTAAGTTTTGGGTAGGGAAGCGCGTGTTCAATAAGGTGGTCGGCGAATGCGGCGACGGTCCGGCTTTCGGTAATCACAGTGTCGATACCGCCGAGTTTCAACGCCATTGCGCCGACGGGGATATTTTCCGGCTCATTGGTGAATATAGGTATGCCGACTGCGCGGCATGCACTGTGGATCGGGAGATTCATTTGCCAATACGCCGGTAGGCGCGTCATTACTGCGCGCACGTTCGCGCTTCGCAACGTTCGTTCGCACGATATCCATCGCCAAGTCGGCGATCGCGGAAACCCTCGCAGGTCCGCATCATCGGGGTCGAACGAGGAGGGTGTGATACAGCAGTCCATCTCGGGTATCCTTGGCTCGATGTTCAACAGGAGTTCTGTGAGTATCTCATGCGTCGTTATGGTCGTATCGTTGAAGAATTGCCCCGGTACGTTCAATCGCGCATATGCGGCCCGAATAGCATCGCTGAGCTCCTGCGGTAGGGCATCCTTCATAGTTCGTAGTGCAGGACGCGGAAGAATCGCAGATCGTTTACGATGTCCGTACGACGTGCCGCGCCTGAGAGCTCTGAATACAGGTGCTGCGGTCTCTGAATATCCTCTGGCAGTGGTTCCTGTTGGAACATCTCTCGTGTCGTAGCGTCATGAAAAGCGAGGAAGAGTAAAGGGAAGGCACTACGGGTAAAGAAGAGGTATGGGGCTGAGAGCTCCGTCGATACGCCGGCGTCGATAAGCTTGATGTTGGCATCCATGCCGTCGGCCACGTTCTGAAGTGAGAGCTCAAAAGCTGCAGAGCGGAAGGAATACGCGAGCGCGAGCGCGATGAGTTCACCCTCGTCATCCGGCCCGAGAACACCCTCTTGAAGAGCAAGGGACACGTACACTGCGGCTTCGCCCTCACGCACAATAGTTCCGCCGAGCGTGTGTTGTAGGTCGCTCAGACGGTCCGACGGGGAATTAAGCACAACATCATTGGCAAACGTATGCACCTTGCTCAGCCAATACACTTTTGAGAAATCCTCCGCGAAGGTCGGGCAGTTGTAGAACGCGAAGTCGGTAAAGTAGACATATGACACACCCTGTTCCAGAAAGTACGCGAAGTATGGAAGATTGGCATACTCTCTGCTTTTTATGAATGAGATATCGTTGAGGTAGAGGGGGATAGGATATGGGTCTTCTTTGCGCAACGAGCTGCGAAGCAAGAATCGTGGTGTCTCGGTCAGCGGCGCGCATGAGTTCTTCGCGAGCTCGAACTGCACCGATGTATCAAGAAGGAAGCCGGCTTCGTCGAAAATGGCCGCGACAGCAGGAATGACCAGAGTGTGCACCTCTTCTTGTACGAACTGAGACGCGGGGAGCGCCGGAAGAGCGAGATCATTCCCATCACACTGCGAAGTCCTGCCCGAAAAACACCGTACGCGCTTTTTGTGAGCGCGCTTTTTCTCCTGCACTTCACGCTCGAGTGCGTCGAGCGTCTGAAGAATGCCGGCTCTACTCACACTGTATTGCGCCGTCGCGAAACTGGCCGCGTCTTCAGGCACTATTTCCTCAAAACCAGCTTTGAATCGAACCAGGTCGTCCTGGTACGTTGCAAGCGCGAGCGAAAGAGCACCCCTGTAGCGGCGGGCGTCTTCTTCGGTACCGGAAGTCAAGAATGCGCGGCGAGCCTCTTCTGCGTCCGTCGCGGCCGCGAGGAACGAGAGCGGGTAGAGCGAAGCGCGGATCAATGTCGCATGCGACGGCTGTGTAGTGGCAAGAGCATCTCTTATGTCTGAAAGGTCATTCATTGCCTCGCGAAGCATATCCAGGTCAGTCTCGGGAAGCGCAAAGAGCGGAGAGCGTCGCACGGCTGCCTTTTCATATGCGAGCCGCAACACTCTCTCGTTTTCTTCGGCAGCAACTGGAGTGTTTTCTGCTGACACCATTCCTTTCAACACCACGTACTCCGCATCATCGAGCACGACCTTCTCGATAACGCGAGCGTCGCGGAGTGCCTCGGCGTAGAATTCGGTTTTTCCTTTTGTGAGCCGTTCAAGGGCGTAACCGCACGTGCTCGCCACTATCGCAAGTATGACCATTCCAAGAGCGAGCCGCATAGGAGTTCTCATCATATCTGAAATCGGTTACCTACACACCGTCTGGTATACTTGCACAGAAAGGCATGATGCGGCGATTACTCAGGGGGGGCGCGACTGGATCTGGGAAACCGTCAACACTCTTGTGGGTACTGTCTCTCTGTGCCGTCCTTGCTCTCGTAGCCGCCGGAAGTTGGCATGCAGGAGAGAGGGCGCGCGGAACGACATATCTCGGGTCGACGCGATTCGACACCGCGCAGGCATATTGGGAAAAAGAAATCAAGCTGAAGGGAGTGTCCGAGTCTGTAGACGAACTCATTGAAACCGGGAATACGTTGTCGCCGCCGCGTGAGGCGCATGTGCTCGCACACGCTTTCGGAAGCGCGCTATATGCGGTAAATGGGTTGAAGAGTTTGTCTGATTGCCCCGACGCGTTCTTTTGGGGATGTGCGCATCAGTTCATAGGCGAGGCTCTCGTGCGTGATGGGCTTGCCGTCATTCCGAAGTTGTTCTCGGCGTGCGGGAGCGAGTCTCCGGAAAAACGTGCCTGCATGCACAGCATCGGGCACGGTCTCGTTGGATATTTCGGGTACGAAGAAGAGCCTCTGAACGATGCCTTGTCGCTCTGTTATTCGTACAGCACAAGCACGTACGGAGGTTGTCTGGCCGGTTCGTTCATGGAATACAATCTCCGGTTCCTTTCGCTGGCTGACCTAGACGGCACACTCGACGTGCGGACGGTAGACCAGCGGCACTTGTATGAGCCTTGTATCTCCTCCATTGACGAACCATTTCGTACTGCATGTGCATCCGAGTTGCCGCGATGGTGGTACTTTGCCGCTTGGGCCGATAAGGATTTTGCAAGCGTTGCCGGCGAGGTAGGAAGTCGCTGTAGTGGCATTTCGGAAGGATTGCGACGCGCTTGTTTTGAGGGACTCGGCACGTTCGCATCCTTCTCAACCTCCGCGGATGTCAATCCGGAGCGTGCTATCGCGATATGCTCCGGACTGGAGCAACCTGCCCTTGAACGGCTCTACTGCACGACTGGTGTCGTTTTACATATGAATTACTGGAATATGCCGGGATATATGGACGTCTGTGGGCGCAGCGGTTTCGATGGGGAATATCTACGATACTGCGAATCGTATGCCTCCACAGAGATAGAGGAGCTTGGATCGATATCACCGCCTTCGCCGTAGCGTTGCGCAGGAACGCGCGAATTATCCGTATACGAAAGAAGTCCCGACGGTGCGAAGCCGCGGGGCTCCTTCCGTCGGGACCGTGTGGGACGAGCCCGAAAGATCTAGTTCAGCGGCGTATAGATGCGCTCGATGAGTCCGACACCGTCGCCGATACCTTGGACGAGCGTCGCCTCATCGAGCGACTTTTCCGCTCCGTAGACTATGGATGCCGCCTGACAGAGCTCCATAGCGTGCCGTTCGTCGGCGACGCCATGCACTTGGGTGAACTCCAGGTTCTTGGAGCCGAGCCGCTTAGCGCGAGCTTCCATATTTGGGATGAAATCCTGCGACGTAGTCTCAAGCGTCGCGAGGACCGCAATGCTGTACTTGGCCCGCGTCGGCGCGACGAGCGCCTCGCGGATCTTCGCAACTGCCGGCTCCATGTACAGCTCGTCGTCCCAAGTGGGTGTAGCGCCCGCGCTTCGCGCAAAGTTGATCGCCATTCCGGGATGGTCGTTGACGATCTCGTCGATCTCGTTGTCTTCAAGCATTGCCCGTGCCTCCGGAAAATCCTTCAGGAGGACGCAGGCAGCGCCCAGGAGATAGACGAACTTGTACGGAAACGTGACACGGACGCGACGAATGACAGTGATGTCATCGGCCGTTGGTCCGTTGAGGATTTCACGGACCCTCTCCCTCGCCGCATCGATGTGCCGATGGATCATCTCGTTGGATGCTTTCGTCTTCACGTTGCTTCTCCTTTTTGACCTCGGTTCCACTATTGAACCCGTCGAGCAGTATATCAAAAAGATACTGAATCACGATGCCACAGGGGTCGCTCTACGGGCTGGAAATGAATGCAGATATGTCCGTGGTATACTAGCTATGTATATGTCGGTGAGACGGTCAATACTCATCGTGGCGGCGTTCGTGTTCGCGGCTCTGCTCAGCGTGTATCTTTTTGTGCAGGAACTCTGGAACCATGCAGTAAGAGATCCGGGACGATTGGCAGCAGCGGACAGGTGCGAGCCGGATGCTTCCGGAGCCGAGCAGACCCAGAGAGTCAATCCGAACAAGATGCTTTTCATAAGTTGCGGCGGGTTTCTAGACTGACGTGAGAGTGGTTGTATGATGCGCGTATGGAGCATGCGCGTGGTGATGTCCTTGACCGGGAGGGCTTCTTGGAGCTTGGAACCAAGGCGCTAGAAGACCTTATAGAGCATCCACCGAAGCGAGGCGAGCTTCTCTACTTTTGCATCCGCATGACGTCGGGGACTTCCGGGCGCACGCCGATCGTCATGGCGAGTGAGCATAAAAAAGGGACTCCTGTCGGTTTCAAGAAAGGTCGCGCCGTCGTTATCTCTCAAGGTGGGAATAATGCCCGTCTTGGGAACGTTCTTTTTACGCTCACCAACACCGAAGACCCAACACGCATTCTCGCGATAGACGACTCCGATCTGAAACCCCAACTCGAAGAGCTGCTCCAAGACTTGAAGCCAGACGCGCTCCGCGGGTTCCCCTCATTCATGCGACGGGTCGGGGAGTACCTTGGCGACGCAAAGGGCGAAGTGCGCGCCATGAAGATCACTGGCGAGAAGTGGACACCTTCCATGCAGGCGGATTTCGAGCGCACCTTTCCGAAAGCGAACTTCGAGGTCATCTACGGTATCGTTGAAGTCGGCGTGGTCGCAACTAGCGAGTGCCCGAATCTGGAGCGGAACCACTATCACCCGGTGGACGATGCGGTCGTTGATGTGGATGCACCGGACGAGACGGGCGCAGGAGAGCTCCTCATCTCAAGACCTTTCTATCGGGGCTTTCGCACAGTACGGTATAGGGTAGGCGATATCGGCCGCATCGATCCGGAGCCCTGTGTGTGCGGAAAGATGTCCTTCGAACTTTTCGGACGGAGAGGGAGCGACTTTTTCAAAGTCGCCGGCGCGGTCCTCTTCCGCGAAGAATTTGATAGAGTCGCGTCGGAGTGTCGTGACCTCTTTGATGACTATCGCGCGGAGGTCTCCCGACGCACAGAGAAGGGAATAGAGTGCGGACACATCGAACTATCCGTATTCCGCCGCGATGGAAAGTGGAGCAAAACTATCGGCCGTGACATCGCGGGACGTTTCTCAGGAGAGCTCTTCCTCACCCGGACACGCACGCTCGAAGATCTTGTCCAGGCTGGGTACTTCGACCCGCTTGTTGTCGTGAGAAAGAAAGAGCCATTCCCGTTCAAGAGCAAGGAGGTTAAACTTTCTGAACGCCGCACCACACCATGACCGCATCCATGCAACAGTTCACGGAACTCATTACGATGACAGCAGAACACTCTGGGGTGGATTTCTATCGGTCGAAATGGGGAAAAGAAAGATCTTTTGAGGCGCTCCCGACTATTTCTCGCGAGGATTTTTTACGCGTCCCGCTCTCTCGCCGCCGCTACAAGGTAGAAAAAGCACTGGTGAAAGTGGTGCACGATCCGAGTGGTGTGTTCTTGAGTGAGTGGGCTTTCTCAGATATTGCGAAGGAAGCATACGGCCTGGCGTCCGCGCGCCCGCTCGTCTACATGACGAGCCCTCACGAGACGATAGAAAAGGCGATGTGGTGCTACGGCAACGGCGTTGTGCCGCTCGCGGGGGAAAAAGATCCCGATATCGCAATGTACGCGGCAGGGAAATATCGTGTTACTTCAATGATCACCGACCCCGAAGCACTTCAAAAGTTCAAGCCCTACTTCGATAGCCACGAGCGACTTGAGTCGATCTCCGTCGTCGGAACGGCGTTTGACCTCGGGGAATTACAGCCTTTTCGTGCATACGCCGACACCGTGCGCCTCGTACTCGCGCTCCCTGAAACAGGTGCGTTCGCAGAGGCCCCCCTGTCGTCAGAGCCGAGGTTTACAGCACTGCCGGACTGCTTCATTGAGCGCGATGAGACACTTGTCGTGAGCAAACAGTTGCCTCTTGTGACGCCTATCATACGATACCGTACGGAAATCCCCGCAACTTTCTATGATGGAACGTAGCGATATCGCTGAACTCAGCGAAAAGATCATTGGCGATATGATCGCTCACCCATCCCCTGATATGATACTTCGGGTGACTTCTGGAACATCTGGATCAACGCCCCTCGTACTTGTGACCGAATACGATCCCGATGCACCGAAAGCATTTATAGGAGAGGGTTTCAAACAGTACCTTACGCTCACTGGATCTCTTTCCTCTCGTCTTGCACATGTGTTTATCTCGAGTCGGATGCCCTCGGGAGCGGCCCGAGTACTTGCGCTCGATCATCGAGATCTAAGACCTGAGCTCAACGATCTACTCTCGGATTACCGGCCCGATATCATTGCTGGATTTTGTTCGTATATCGCGCGCGTGCTCGCGCATTTGTCTCCGGCTGTTTCAGAGATGGTGAAGCGGGTGGAGTTGCGCGGAGAAATGCTCAGTGCTGCTTTCGAAACAACGCTCCGAGACCAGTTCCCTCGCGCAGAGCTTTTCGAAAAATACATGGCGCTCGAAGTAGGAGGATACATAGGCAATAGGTTCTGCGCATCGCTTCCGCGAGGGTCTTTCCACCCTGTGCCCGGAGTTTCTGTCGAGATAGTAGATCCAGACGAGGAAGGGATTGGGGATATAGTTGTTTCAAAGAGAGTCTTTCGATCGGTACGGCTTGACAGGTATCGCATCGGTGACATAGGCTGCATTATTCCCGGCGAATGCGCTTGCGGCGAGTCAGTGACGTTCGAGTTACTTGGTCGGCGTGACATGGACCACATCAGATTAGGTGGGGCACTTCTAACGCGCAACGAATTTGATAGGGTCATTGGAAAATTCCCCGACCTTATTGACGATTATCGCGTCGAAGCACGTCGTGGCGGCCAAGCGACCGAATGGGGGACGGTACGGTTGCGTATATTCCGACGCGCGATGGCGGGAACGCCGGAGCTCGCGCGTGAATTGGCTGATAGGATCTCCCGCTCGCTCTTCGTCACGCGGACAAAAACCTTTCACGACCTCGCGGCCTCGGGCGTGCTCGAACCGCTTGAGGTCGTGTATGTGGATACGCCCTTTGAACGCGCGCACAAGGACATCAAATTGCGAGCAGTGTAAGTCGCATCACGTTCCGCGTGTATAGTACGGCTATGACCGACAGTGCACTCGCAGCATTTCACGAGACAGTGATCCACGATCCACTTTTCGCTGCCGAAGGAATGGGTCTTGATAATGCGGCATCGGCGATCGACGATCTTGAGTTGGCGCTCCGCGATCTTGAGCCCGAGTACGCCAACGGCTCCCTCGCTCGAAAGCTCTTTTTTGTTCGCTACCCACTCACGCGATACGCGGTGCCGATCTCCTTTCTGCGCGGTGTTCTCGGCTCGGAACGTGCGCGTCGCGCGTACCTCGCGTCGCCCTCTCGCGGATCTGCCCACGATCTTGTAGATATGTGGGAGCGCACATGCCGCGCGCTTTCCAGCGACCTTGCGCGATACCGCACATTGCACGAGATCGTCGTGCGTCTGGAGTTCGATCCGGGGAAATTCGTCATGCAGGACATGTTCGGGCACCTCACCAGCTATCGGTATGTAGTGCAGATGCTCGACGCATTTGAGCGTAACGCGCGTGCGCTCCGTTCCGATATAACAGAGCGCCGGCGGCTTTTGGAGGGAAAGGCAGTATCAATATCGCCGAGAGTGAAGAGAAATGTCGCACTTCCTGCACTCAAAAGCGGAAAAATCTCCGCATGGAATAAGCGTCTCCACGAAGCGGAGATCGCAGGCGGTGTTTCTCCCTACCGGTATGCGGACATCGTCGAATCCCACGGTCCCTTCAATATCGAGCTCGCCACATTTGATGATACTCTCCGTGAGCACACCTGCATGGTCTACCTCCTGAAGGAAAAAGAGTCCGGCCGCTGGTGCATGTGGCTCGCGTTCGTCGACAAGTTCCACATCAAAGACATCTGGAACATGGTCCCGAAAATGGACGGCATCACGCGCGGGCAGTTTGCGAGCGCGGTCGGTCTCCATAGGGACGAGATACCGTTCTGGTATGAAGGTGTCGCGTTCCTCTACAACACGCGCGACACGCGCTACTGGATGGATATCGCAGCGGCTGTCGATGCAAAAAGGCGTCCACGGCTTGATTGGAACCTTGCAGCGGCACAGAAATCCAGTTTACTCGACTTGTTGCTCGCCGAATGCGCCCGCGATACGCGCTTGCTGATCGCGCATCTGCGGCGTCGCGCGCGTTCTGAGACCGCTACGCACTATTCACTTTTCTACGATCTCCTGACCCGCACGTATCCGAGCGTGTACTACATGCCATTTAATGGAAGCGTCTGGCGGATCCTTGAAGAGCCGCCCCTTAGGGGCGACGGGTTTGAGACGCCTCCAGAGGACAAATTCCTCTCGGAAGAACGGGTACACGAGCTTTCACATGATGTGATCGCGAGGGTTTTTGGTGTCGCAAAACTGCGGGAAGAAAGAGGTCGAGCTGCCGGGTGGCTTCCGTAGAGGAATACACAAATAAACGGTCTCAGTGATCTCGTCTGATAATGGAGTATCCGACTTTGCTCCGCAAGCGCGAATGGTGATATAGTCCGCCGCAGGCTGGCTCTTTCCGATCTTTCACTTCGTAATACAACCAACATCGTAAGAACGTGGAGCACGATCATGTCTAGGTTGAACATCTCATTCGGTCCGGGACCGGATGACGTCACAATCAATGGCCGCAGCAATATGGTCCAGACCGCGGCGGACCTTGATCGGTGCGTCGCGTTCGTCAACGAGGCGCGTGCCGGCCATTTTAAGGCAATACCCGGACTCGTTGCGGTCGGGAGGAGCAAGAACCCAAGCCGCATACGTCTCGGGGTGAAGCAGGGTGACAAAGTCGAATGGCGAGAGCTTATCGACCTTCATGCCGCGTTCGGGGCTACTGGCCTCGGGAACGGTAACCCAGAGCTCTGCAAACCCGTGGCTCGGCAGATTCTCGCCGGAACAACATTCATGCCGGCGACCATCGCCCATCCACTTGAGCTTTCCGTACTCGAAGCGATCCGTCAGATCGCGGAGATGCCGGACGGCGTGGTGTTCTTCGGCTCCGACGGGCACTTCGCGACCAACATCGCGGTGCTCGCGAGTTTCAACTATCACTGTCGACAGCGTGGATTGGAGCTCGATGGCGCTGACCCACGATGGGCGGAACACTGCATCGTCGTCGCCGAGAATTGTTACCACGGTTCAGGCGGCTTCGGGCGCGCGTTTCTCACCAATCCGAAGGTCCGCGTGAACTTTGGACCGCTCGTTGCGAACATCCTGAAAGTTCCATATGGCGACATTTATGCTCTCGAGGCATTGTTCGCGAAATCTCCAAGACCTGAAATCGCGGGTGTGATGCTTGAGCGCGTGCAGGGTGCTGGCGGGTGCATCGCACCACCGGACGACTACATCGCACGCGCCGGAGAGCTGTGCCGCACGTACGGCGCAACCTTCATCGTGGACGATGTCAAAGGAGGCCTCGGACGGCTTGGTGATTTCCTCGCCTGCCCGAGCAGTGGCGTACCGGCTGATATCGTCTGTGGCGGCAAACTCGCAGGTGCCGGTATCATGCCATTCTCCTTTACGATCGGGAAACCGACAGTGATGGAGGGGTTCACGCAGGGAACGTTCGGTCTCACCTGCGTAGCGGAACCCGCGCAGTGCATGTCTCTACTTGCTGTCCTGAAGCTTCTCGATGACGAGCTCGGTGGCAAACCGAGCCTTCTTTCTCAGGTGCGCGAGAAGGCGAAGCTCCTCGAAGTGCATTTTCAGGAGCTGAAGGAGCGATGGCCTTCTCACATCGTGAAGTTCGACGGCAAGGGGTTGATGCGTGCGCTCGAGACCACGCTTCCGGGAAAGGATCTTGCGGAAATGCTCCGCGAGCTCGGCGTGTACACAACCGCGATAGAGCGCCACCCCAGGCGTGTCTACGTGGCGCCACCACTCACTATCACGGACAGCGAGATCCACATAGTTGCGACAACGTTTGCCGCAGCAATAGCCGATCTCGTTGCACGGCAGTAATTTGTCCGTGGCAACTGCAGATCACCTCCCGCGGCGCGTAGCCGCGGGAGGGATTTTTTAGAGCGGCTCGCCGAACACTATTTGTTGCGCCTGTAGAGACTGACCCCCAGTGCTGATCGCGTACACATACACGTGCGCGCTGGCCGGTATATCCGCGAGCGTGGCGCGCTCGATCGAAGAGAGCGCGACGTACACCCCGTTATCGTCTGCAACAAGGCCCTGGTGAATGATCACTGTTTGCGGCCGCACGACGATCTCAAGCGTCTGTGACGTATCGTCCGGAGCGAACGGATCCCGGGACTGGATGGTTATGATCTCGCGCTGCGTATCTACTGATAGTACGACACCGTAGCGGACGATAGTGCGCGCGTCTGTGGTTACGTATGCTATCTGAAGCTGCGCGAGCACATTTTTGTATGCGAGGCGATAGGTTATCGCAAGGTATGTCAAACCGCCAATAATGAAGCCTCCGACGAGAAGAGCGATAAACACAACGGTGTTGAACGAGGGCTCTTTCATAAGGCGGTGGTTGGAACGATAATAAAAACCGCCTCCAGCGGGCCCGATTCGTTCCTCACTATGGCTCTGACGGGCGAACCAACGAGTCCCGATGTGATGGGGGTATGACTGAATGCGTCAGTATTCAAAGGATCGTTCGATGTTCTTTTCGCGAACTCGACATCGCCGTAGTGTATACGCAGCATCAATCGAGTTCCAGGCGCGAATGGATCATTGCGCTCGAGAAGCAAGTCGTGTGCTGCCGTATCGACCGCCACCACACGGCCAAGGATGTGTATAGGATCGTCGATTTGCGCGCTTCCATGAAGTGGCTGCGCGGCGATGATCTCTGTCCATATTCCATGCGCGACTGGGAACGTGACATATATACCCGAGGCAAATGCTACGAATGCCGAGAAAATCATAATGGCGGTGCGCATGGATGAGTAATTTCATTATTGCACATCGCGAACGGAAGATGCCGACGTAGCATGGAATGGTACACTTGCGATACATGGCCGGATCCTCGCCTCACGAAAGCCGAATCGCACTCGGTTTCCTTTGCGCGTGTTCGCTGCTCGTCATATTTTCTTTGTTGCACGGCGAAACCGGCATCTCCTTCTACCTAATCGCCTTCGGAGCACTCCTCTGTGTTATAGCCGCCGCTTTTTTCGTTTCTCCAGGAACTGCTTTTTTACCGAAAGAGCCGCTTGCCTATGCTGCGGTCCCATTTGTGATCATCGGCGTTCTTTCGTTGGTCATCGCACAGAACTCACTGTACGGCTTCCTTCATGCTTCGCTCGAGACGAACACCCTTGCAGTATTCGTCGTGGTCGCACTTACTCCTCTCATTTCTTTTATTGCAGCAGGCTACGAACGCCCACCGTTGAAGGGATGGTTCGTTTTCGGTATCGGAAGTATCGTGTCGGTTGTCATCCTCATATTATGTGTGTTGGGCGGATTCGCTCAATGGCCTGTCGCCTCGTTCTTTCTTTGTGGAATAGCGCTCGTTGCGGCATGGTCGCACGCCGGGGAAGAGGAACACAAGAATGCGCGTATCGCGTACCTCCTGGTCGCAAGCCTTGCCTTGGCGGGATTCTTGTTTCTTTTCTTACCGGAAGTGGCTGTCGCGACGGTAGCCGCCGCTGTCCCTGTTTTCTCCCTCTGGTTTTACCGGGAGCGGGCACGAGAGTCACCTCGTTTCCCCTGGGCGCCACTCTTGGTCGTCATCGTGTGTGTGGCATTCCTTCTTAGTGGAGTACGACCCATTGCGCCTGTCGAAGGACGGCTCCGTCCTTCGTGGTCAGCGACCGAGTACATCATCGCCCCACTCTATTTACAATCCATAAAGAATACGCTCGTCGGTACCGGACCACACACGTTCAAAGGGGCATGGAATTGGCATCGCCCTATTGCCCTCAACAGCGGTCCCCAGTGGAATGTTACGCCCGAGTCAGGATACAACACTGTGGGAACCGTTGCGATCGAATTTGGACTTCTCGGAGTAGTTGCTCTGTTGTTTATGCCAGGGGCAGCGCTTGTTGCACTCACGCGCGCACGAGCGACAGCCCGAAATATATTCGTTCCCTTCGCACTCGCGCTTTTTATTCTTATCGCTACCTGGTGGTACCCGGTAGATCTCCCCGTAGTTCTTATCGGAGCGGTCGCATTAGGTTTCTGCGCTCGTTCTATCGCGCGTGATGATACTTACATCAATTTCTCTAGGCGTCGTGCTATGGCGGCAGCGTTCGGATCCGTCTTTCTCGCGTTAGGCCTACTTTTCATGTTCGTGGGCGTACGTCAAATGCTCGGGGCATTCTATGATATACGCGGACGCTCCGCTCTCAATGCAGGAGATTCTGAACGAGCTGTCACGTTATTATCGAAGGCGGCCTTGTTTTGGCGCACGCCTCAACATCAGTATGAGACCTCCTTCACGTTGGCGCAGATCGTATTAAGTGATCTTTCGTCGGGGGAGCCTATTGATACGGAACGTATGCGAGAGCGTTTAGACACGGTGATAACGTTCGCGAACCTTGCGCGCGACCACGACCCGGGCAACATAGACATCCAACTGTACCGTGCCTCGCTTTTCACCTCTCTCATACGGTATGGCTATCCGGACGCAGCCGAACATGCTGGAGCGGATCTCGCAGAGGCAGTAAGGTATTCGCCGAACCGGCCCGATATCTTCTATCAACGCGCGTTACTTGATCTCGCTGAAGGTAACGTTGATGCTGCACAGGCAGATATTCGAGCGGCGCTTGCTCTGAAACCAGATTACGAAGATGCGGCAGCGCTTCTAAAGGAGCTCTCGTTACGTCTCTGAGATACAAAAGATGAAAGATGTACGTCGGACGAGGATACTTGGGGAAAAGTGAAACGATCTCCGCGGAGCAGCGTGCTAGTGTGAGTATACAAGGAATACTATGGTTGAAAGGCTCAACGACAAGAGTGGTGTTTTAGATATCAAGACCATTTTTGCGATCATAGTACTAACGGGCTTGGTCCTCCTATGTAGTGGAGAAAGAATAAGCGCCCATTCTCTCGGAGAATCTTTTGAGGCCGTTGCAGGAGCATATCTGATAGACGTGGGGTACGATCCCGCCTCGTTTGAAGCGGGATTTACGAATCGTTTTGAGTTCGAGCTGTGGGACGCACTCGCTGAAGCAGACGACTACGACACTCGCGCTCCTGCGCTGTACGACTTGGTGTGGGTCAGAGTACTGCGAGATAAGAGAGTACAACTTGCAACCGGTATTGCGAAGCCGCCGTATGGTCCGGTCACGCTGCTCTACACATTTAGTGAGCCGGGTGAGTATGTATTGAGTGTCAGCTACCGGCGTGGCGACGATACGATCGCAGAGAAGGAATTTCCGTTTTTTGTATCTCAAGGCAGAAGCAGTTCATCGGTACTTACACCAAGTATCCTCTGGTTATGTACCGGCGTAGTCATTGGGGTTCTCCTCTCGAAAGTCGCAAAACGGTATCGGATCGGTTGACCTGATGACCTCTTGAGTCATGAATGACTACATTGTCATAGACGGAAAACGGCTCATACCTCTCAAGAGTGCTGCTGATGTCGCAGGTGTTCGTGAGAAGTCACTGCAAGAGGCGCTCGTGAGCGGACGTATTCCAGGAAAACAAGTCGGGGGTAGGTGGTATGTACCGGTAGACCTCTTGCGTATCTATCACGAACCAGCTTCCACGCGTTCGGAGGAGTACGCCGAACCGGAAACAGGGCCGCCCCCGACACCGACAGGGAACGAACGCGCTTACGACAATGTCGGACAAACGCCTGCCACTGAAAGAATTCCTAAGCTGGCTCATGCGCGTGACAGCCCTGAATATAGCCAAGAACAGTCAGGAAAAAATGGGATCCTTGCGCCGGTAGCGGCAGTGTTTCTGTTTGTTGTTATAACGGTACTCGGAGGGTACACGGCAATCCAAGGAGGAGTGCGTTTTGGGAACATCCCGTTTATTGCTTCTGCCGTCGCGCCAGATCTGGAGTTTAGCCGTGGAAACTTCGCTCCGGAAGACTCGTCTCGAGTTCTTATCGCACAAAGCGTTCCCGCTCCTGCACCTGCACCTGAGCCAATACCTCCACCTTCTCCGGTCACTCCGGTACTTCCTGTCGTTGAGCGCATTGTCGAACGTGTTGTCGTTCAAGCGCCTCCTCCTACACTTGCCCAGCTCGGTGGGATCTCAGAAGACGTTCTAGCAGAACGCCTGAATCAGTTGGAGAATAAGCTAACGTCGCAGATCTACGCGATCTCAGCGCAAGGTTCGGCGAATTCCACGAAGATCATCGAACACCATTACGCGTTCGCGCAGGCTCAGAAAATAGACAATCTCTCCGGTGTCGACATCTCGAACTCGACGTTTAGTGGAGGCTCAATAACAACGAACTCAGTCTCGACGAACGGACTTTCCGTCACTGGTTCCGCGACCACATCGTTCGGAGGCGGCATCAGTATCTCGGGCGGCTGTTTACAATTACCCGATGGAACATGTGCAGGGAGTGGCAGCGCGAGTTCAGGTTCTGCCGGTCAGATCCCGTATTACGAGGCGGATGGTTCAACACTGACAGCAACTTCATCGATTTTTCTCGCACCGACCGGAAACGTGGGACTCGGCACCACTACCCCTTGGCGGAAACTTTCCATCGTCGACGGCACTGCTTCCACGCCGCAAGTCGCGGTCGGGTTCGATGACACCAACGCCTCTCAGTTCCGCACCGATAATGTTGGCGACCTTCACATCGGCGCTTCGGGCGGCGACGTTTTTCTAAACGATGATAACCTCTGGGTCTGCACAGGGGGCTCTATCACGACGGGAGGCTGCCCCTCGGAAGCTCCATCAGGAACGGGCAATCTTATTGTTGAAAATCGTCTCGGTGTTGGTACGACCTCTCCCACAGAGCAGCTTGCAACAGCAGGGCTGCTTTTTGTCGGTGCCGATGACACAACCACTCTTGGTGTCGCCACCTCGACTTTCTATGGTGACATCAAGATCATCGGAAAACTCGACGTTGGTACCATCGACCCCGTGTACACCATCGATGGCACCAAGTATGCGACCTATGGACACTCGACGATCGGGATTCATGAAGAGATAGTATTTAAAGTAAAACCGACTCGGTGGAATCCGGAGCGAAAGATGTATGATTTTGTCGTAGATTTTGACTCTCTCCCGATAGGGTCGGACCTCTGGCTCTTCTACCAGGTAACTGACTTCGGGAAGAGTTGGGAAAACCTCGTCGTGTCGCTCACACAAGCGTTCGATGGGCGTGTTTTCTACGAACAAGACGTTAAGGGGAAGAGACTGCATGTTTTTTCAGAAAAGATCGGGCTTGTCTCGGTCCGGCTCATCGCTCGTCGGTATGATGCCACGAAGTGGCCAAACCTACGGCCGGACCAGGACTCTGATTACACGGGTCACGTAATCGAGTCAAAATAATGACCATGTTGACAGCACGCGCGGATATGTCTGGTTTTCGCTCTATAATAAAGGGACTGGAAGTATGAATCGATTGTTCCACTTTCTCCAATTCCATAACGCTGTCCCTATCGCGATCTCCATTGCGCTCCTTGGTGCAGGTGGTGCATTTGCTGCGACGAATCCAGAGGTCATCTACTCTGAACAAGATGAAGTTCTTTCTGTCGACAACACGTATATCGCGAACAAAGATCTCTCGTCGTATACACCCAAGGTCCTCATAACGAGCGTTACTGAAGACGAGAGTTTTTACTACGTTCTCTACACTCTCTACTCCATCGATATCGTCGATTCTGTTTGGCAAGACTCGACCAGGGACGAGACCATGAAAGTTTCTAAGGCAGATCTAGGGGAGTATCGCGACCTCGGCCTGTACGTGACCGATCAGTTGAAACAGATCGTCGATCGTGAGGCTTCGCGTCTCGACGAGTCACAGAATATCGCCCGTAAGAATGTTTCCCGAAAGGTCGTGGCGACCAGTTACGGTGGTTTGATAGGGAAGTTCTTGGATAAGACAACAGAAGAACTTCCTGGCTATACACCGGTCGTTGTCCCGCCTCCTCCACCTCCACAAGCTCCTCCACCTCCACCTCCTCCACCTCCTCCACCTCCTCCACCTTCGCAGGTCGCAGGCGCTTCTGCGAGCAATCCTCCGCCACCGAGCTCAACACCAGCTGCACCGCAAGAAACAAGTGGGTCAGAAACGTCTGGAGATCCCAACGATACGACACCACCCACGATCCAAATACTTGGGAACAATCCAGCTCGTGTACAGGTCGGTGCGCACTACTCAGATCTCGGTGCTGTCGCGACCGACGACATAAGCGGCGCACTCAGCCCTCGTGTATTTTTGAATGACAAGGAGGTCGCTGCCGTTTCTGTCGACACCTCCTCGGTCGGTGAGTGGACGGTCCGATACGAGGCAACGGATGCGGCGGGCAACAAAGGATGGGCGGAACGTCTTGTTATCGTGTTCGATCCGTTCGCGACCCAGCAAAACACAACGGAAACATCAACGACGACGAACTCGACCTCTACGCCACCGCAACCTTCCCCACCTACTCCTACGCCAACACCACCGGTTCCATCACCGGCCCCGTCTCCGACGCCACAAGCAACGTCGACAACCCCGACCCCAACGCCTCCAACGCCGTCACCCGCTCCCGCTCCGGAAGCAACCCCACCGGCGCCATCTCCAGAGCCTGCGCCTCAGTCAACCTCCACACCTCCTACACCTCCTCCCGCCCCCTCACCAGCACCGACTCCCGAACCCTCTCCAGAGCCAACACCCGAGCCTCCTCCGCCAAGTCCCTCTCCCACGCCGTCCCCAGAGCCATCAGAGGAATAGTCAAAAAAGAGGGGGTGTTTTTCTGAAATAATCGTTTACAATACTGCAATGGTACGTATCGCAATTAATGGGTTTGGTAGGATAGGAAGAGGGTTTGCGCGTGCGATACACGGACACAAAGAGCTCGAGCTTGTCGCGGTCAACGATCTCGCATCCGCTGAGATGCTCGCGTACCTCTTGAAGTACGACACGGTGTACGGCCGGGCAACGTTCGACGTGGCAGTTGCAGAGGGGACGCTTGGTATTGGCGGTAAGAAAGTCTTGCTTACACAGGAAAAGGATCCGGCAAAACTTCCGTGGAAAGACAACAACATCGACATCGTGATCGAGTCGACGGGTCTTTTCACTGACGGCGAAAAAGCGAAAGCACACCTCACAGCAGGAGCCAAGAAGGTCGTTATCTCCGCACCAGGGAAGGGAGAAGGTGTTGAGACCATTCTCATAGGTGCGAACGAGGAGAAATTCGGCACCTGTGATATTTCCTCAAATGCTTCGTGTACGACGAACGCTGCCTCACCGGTCGTTGGTGTTCTCGACGAGGCGATCGGTATCGAGCGGGCGATCCTGAATACGACACACGGATACACGGCAAGTCAGAGTCTTGTCGACGGTCCGAAGGCGAAAGACATGCGCGAGGGCCGCGCGGCAGCACAAAATCTTGTACCGACCTCAACCGGAGCTGCAAAGGCAACGGCCCTCGCGTACCCTTCGCTCAAAGGAAAGTTCGACGGTATCTCCGTTCGTGTACCGGTACCTGCGGGCTCGCTGGTAGACATTACCTTTGTTGCGAAACGTGCAACGACAGTGGAGGAGGTGAACGATGCGCTCCGCAAGGCCGCTGCGAGCGAGCGCTGGAAGCGCGTGTTTGCCGTTACCGAAGAGCCGTTGGTGTCCTCTGATATTCTCGGACAACCCTATGGAGCGATCGCCGACCTGGAGATGACACGTGTTGTGGACGGGACACTCGTGAAGGTCTTGGCGTGGTACGACAACGAAATGGGGTACACGCATACACTCGTTGAGCACGTACTCGAAGTTGCAAAACGTCTTAGTGCATGACCATGAAAGTGTACCTGGCGGCTGACCACGGCGGGTTCAACCTCAAAGAAGCCCTGAAAGCATACCTGGAGACACAACGTTACGACGTTGTGGACGAAGGTGCCCACACGCTTGACCTGGCGGACGACTATCCGGATTTTATGTATCCGGCTGCGCAAAAGATCGGGGGCGATCTGGATGCTCGCGGTATTTTTCTCTGTCGCTCCGGAGCGGGGGCAGCGATCGTTGCGAACAAAGTAGCGGGAGTCCGGGGTGTCGTCACCCGCACGAAGGAAGATGCGAAACATGCACGCGAGCACAACGATGCGAACGTTGTCGCGCTCTCCAGCGACTCGCTCTCTGCAGAAGAAGCTCGCGATATCGTCTCAACGTTCCTGACAACGCCCTTTAGTGGTGAGGAGCGTCACTTGCGCCGCTTGAAAAAAATACTCAAGATCGAAGGCTCAGCATGAAAGAACAAGCGATCGAGATTGTTCCTACGATCGTTCCCGCCTCGTTCGCTGACGTGGAAGAGGTGAGTAAAAAGTACGCAAAGTTTTCATCGTTTTTCCAGATCGACGTTGCGGACGGGAAGTTCGCACCGAATACAACATGGCTCCCTAAAGAAGGTGATACGTTGCCACACAAGTATGGGTACGAAGTGCACTGCATGGTCGCAGACCCGTACTCGGTCGGTTCTGTGTTCGCGCACGCGGGTGCGCATACGCTCATTGCGCACGTAGAAGCGCTCGGTGACAGTGAACGTGCGAAACAAGTGTGCGGTGAGTGGAGAGGATCTGGTGTAAAACAAATCGGCCTTGCGATCCTCTTTCAAACACCTCTCGAGGATGTTGAGCAGTATCTTCCGTACTTCGATTTCGTGCTCCTCATGACTATTCCGCGTATCGGTGTACAAGGCATTCCCTACGAGAAGAGTGCCCCTGCACGTGTCGCCGATTTCCATACACGATATCCAGAAATCTCGATAGCGGTAGATGGAGGTGTTTCGGAAGGGAACATCGCCGACCTTACGCATGCTGGCGCGCGGCATTTTGGTGTAGGAAGTGCAATCGCAAAAGCTGCCGACCCTGCCGCCGCGTACACAAAGCTCCTCTCGCTGGCAGAAGCGGCCATTGTCTAGTACTCTTGTTTCTTATCGGTATGGCCACGCTGCTTTTGATACACGGTCCGAACCTCAACCTTCTCGGCAAGCGGGAAGAGAAACACTATGGCTCGAAAACGCTTGCCGACCTCGAAGCACTTGTCTTGGCCGAAGCGAAGAACGTTGGTCTCGAACTCAAAGCCTTTCAATCGAATCACGAAGGTGCTCTCATCGATTGGATACAGAAGGAGTCTCCGAGAGCTGCGGGTATCATCATCAACCCGGGTGCGCTTACCCACTACAGTTACGCACTTCACGACGCGCTTTTGGACACGAAACTTCCAGCCGTTGAGGTGCATCTGTCCGATGTGGGTACTCGGGAAGAGTGGAGGAGGAATTCTGTGACAGCCCCGGCGTGTATTGCGGTCATCGCAGGAAAGAAAGAGGGCGGGTACGCAGAGGCGGTTACGTTGCTAAAAGAGCGGCTGCAGTAAATAATGCCGTATGAGTATTTCACCTGCGACCAAACTCACAGCGATCATTGGTGACCCCGTGACGCACAGTTTAAGTCCTCTTCTCCACAACAAAGTCTACGAGAATGAAGAAGTGGATGCCGTCATGCTTGCGTTTGGCCATCCTTCGATAGAGAAATTGATCGTCGCGATGCGCGTTCTTCCTATTCACCTTGCCGCCGTTACGATGCCGCACAAGCAAACCATCATGTCGCTCTTGGATGATATCGACAAGACCGCACACGATATCGGTGCGGTGAATACGGTCATCAATCGGGAAGGCAAGCTACACGGGTTCAATACCGACGTTGTCGGTATCGCCACTGCCCTGAAAGACGTAACGCTTACGGGTGCGAACGCACTTCTCATTGGAGCAGGGGGCGCTGCACGTACCGTCGCGTATCACCTGAAACAGGAGGAGGCACATATCTTCTGCAGTAATCGTGACCGTTCACAAGCAGAAGCACTTATGAGTGCATTCGGTGGTACATTCATCGACAGCCGTGATTTTGGCGAACAGCCCTTTGATGTGGTCGTGAATGCTACACCGGTCGGTATGAACCCGAATGCCGGCGTCAGCCCGTTCCCCGCAGAACACCTTCGTCCTGAAATGGCAGTATTCGATCTCGTGTACTCACCGCTTGAAACGAAGCTTCTCGTTGACGCGAAAGCCTGTGGTGCGCGCACGATATCCGGTCTCACTATGTTCTTGGCGCAAGGGATAGAGCAGGAACGGCTCTGGCTCGGCAAGACGGTAGACAGCGCTCCATACCTCAAACTTCTTGAAGAACATATCCGAGGCGAAAATGCCTGACATCCCTTGATTTTCAGCGATTTTTTACGTACTGTTCGGCGATGGACCGCAACTATAAGGTCGTCAAGAAACTCCCCTCTATCGAGAGCATCATAGAAGCACATCCGCTCTCGAAGAAAGCAGAGGCGCTGATCGAACAACACCGGAAAGAGGTGCATGACATCATCGCGGGTCGTGATGAACGACTTCTTCTCATCGTCGGACCGTGTTCCGCGTGGCCGTCTGAAGCGGTCGTCGAATATGCAAAACGTCTGAAGAAACTTTCCGATGCGGTGAATAAAAAGGTGAAGATAGTCATGCGGGTCTACATCCAGAAACCCCGCACTATTAAGGGATGGCTCGGTCCCGTGAATCAGCCGGACCCATTCGAGTCACCTGATATCGAGAAAGGTGCCGCCTATTGCCGAGAAATGATGGTGCGTGTCATTGAAGAGGGTATTCCCATCGCCGATGAGGCCGTATTCACGCACAATGCGAAAGGATTCGCGGAACTCCTCTCGTGGATGGCGATCGGAGCGAGAAGCGTCGAAGACCAGGAACATCGTATCTTTGCGTCAGGCTCACACTGTGCGGTGGGCATGAAAAACGGGACCACTGGTTCTGTTGATGTTGCGGTCAATGGTATTGTCGCTGCGCAACACAGGCATCATGCGGTGTGGAACGGTGACCAGGTTGAGACCAAGGGGAACGAGTACGCACACCTTGTCCTTCGTGGTGGTTCGCACGGACCGAACTACGGCGTAGACGATATCGAGGAAGCCGGCGACCTTCTTATAAAACATCGTGTCAAAAACCCCGCTATTCTCGTTGACGGGAGTCATGACAACAGTCGCCTCAAGGGCGTTAAGGAGCCTCGCCAACAGGCGATGGTCGTGAGAGAGGTGCTTGCGGTTATGAACGTGAACCCTGCTATACGGAAACTCATCAAGGGATTTATGGTCGAAAGCTTTCTCAAGGAGGGAAGTCAAAAACTCGAATCACGTACACCTGAGACCATCGATCGTGACGGATTGTCTGTCACCGACCCTTGTATGGGATGGGAGCAGACCGAAGAACTCGTCCAAGAGATCGCGAAAAACCATGCGTAAAGTCTCGCCCAAAAAACTTTCTATTACCGTACGGGGAGCGACGTACCCCATCATCATCGGCATTGGTCTCGAAAAAGAGCTTCTTAACGCAGTGGTGCGCGAAGGAAAACGGCGCGTCGTCATTATCACTGATACGACGACCCGCAGGCTATTCGGAGGTCGGCTTGCGCGTGTTCTCAAAAAAGGGGGACGCTCGGTAGACATGGTGAGTTTTCCCGCCGGTGAACGCAGTAAGAATCAGAGAACGGTCGACGCGCTTCAACACGCACTTCTTAAAAAACGCTGTGGTCGCGACACGCTCATCATTGCCCTTGGAGGAGGGGTCGTGGGTGACGTTGCTGGATATGTCGCAGCGACCTATTTGCGGGGGATCCCGTACATCCAAATGCCGACCACACTGCTTGCCATTATCGATTCGTCCGTCGGCGGAAAGGTGGGCGTGGATACGAAGTACGGAAAAAACCTGATCGGTGCTTTCTATCAGCCCCGAGCGGTCATTGCTGACCTTTCCTTTGTTTCGACTCTCTCGGAAGTACAGGTCGTTAACGGTCTCATGGAGGCGGTAAAGAAATTTTTAACAAGCGACAAGCCATCTCTCGCACTCGCGCTCAAGCTCGATACAAAACGACCCCTGAAAAATCCGAAACTTCTGCAGGACATCGTATATCGTTCTGTACGATCGAAAGCCCGTGTCGTCATGATGGACGAAGAAGAAAAGAACAAGCGTCGAATACTGAGTTTTGGGCACACAGTAGGTCACGCGGTGGAGTTCCTTTCCGGCTACGCACTGCCGCACGGCTTTGCGATCTCTTACGGCATGTTGGTCGAGGCAAAGGTCTCGGAATTTTCGGGCATTCTTTCGGCCAAAGATTTTGCCTTTGTGGCAGCATTCCTCAGGCACTTCGGGTTCCGATCGAAGGTGTTGCGAAAATACCCCGTCACCAAGGTGTTGAAAGTCATCAGGGGCGACAAGAAGGTACGACGGGGCGTTCCACACTACGTGCTTCTTGCTTCGATCGGCTCAATATACAAAAAAGGCGGACAGTACGCACATCCGGTGTCCGACAGAATAGTCCGGAGGGCCTACGAAACACTCATTGGCGAATAAGGTATACTTTTGGCATGCAGGCCGTGCAGATACACAACGGTTATTTTCTTGTGTTCGAACGGGGAGAGGACTTCATGCCGACTTTGATACGATTTTGTGAGGAAAGTGACGTGCATTGGGGGCAATTTCAGGCAATAGGGGCTCTCGAAGACGTTGAAATAGGCTACTACGATCTTCCGAGCCGAGAGTATGTGTTTCGTGCAGAAGAAGGGCCCTTCGAGGTCGCCAGCATGGACGGTAACATCTCTGAAATGACGGGAGAGCAGCCGGTCGTACATGCGCATGCAGTCTTGGGACGTTGCGATGAATCACTCGAGTGTATCGGTGGACATTTACGGAGCGCGCGGGTCGCATTGACGCTCGAGCTTTGTTTGTGGGAAGTAACGCAACCCCTGATAAGAAGTCGCGATGAGGAGACCGGTCTCAACCTGATAAATGTTGCGGTCTAGAAACTGTTATCGTGTATACTTGTTAAGAAAACTAACATGACCATAACAGACGCTGAAGTGAGAGAACTCGAGAAAAAGGCGTTCGCGATACGAAAAACAATCATCGAGATGCTCGCCGAATCAGGCGCAAAGGGCTTGAGCGGACACACGGCGGGTCCTCTCGGCATGGCCGATATCTTCGCCGCGCTCTACTTTCATGTGTTGAAACACGACCCGAAAAACACGGAGTGGGAAGAGCGCGACCGTCTCTTCCTCTCCAATGGTCACATCACTCCTGTGCGTTACGCCACAATGGCGCATGCGGGATATTTTCCACTCGAGGAGTGCATGACCCTGCGGAAACTCGGCTCACGCCTGCAGGGGCACCCGGAGCGTCATAAGCTGCCGGGAGTTGAAAGTACATCAGGTCCACTTGGCTCCGGCTTGTCGCAGGCCGCAGGATATGCGTATGCGGCGCGCATGGACAAAAAGAAGTTTCGCGTCTTTTGCGCGACATCCGACGGCGAGCAGCAGGAAGGGAACACCTGGGAAGGGGCGATGTTCGCGGGCAAGTATCGTCTCTCGAACCTCGTCAGCATTATGGACAGGAACAACATCCAGATAGAGGGGACGACCGAGGATGTGATGCCGCTGGAGCCGATGGCAGATAAATATCGCGCGTTCAACTGGCATGTCATTGAAGTAGATGGTCACAATATTCGACAGTTCGTCGATGCGTGCGATGAGGCGGCAGCCATTCAGGAAAAACCAACGCTCATTCTTGCCAACACCATTCCAGGTAAAGGCATAAAGGAAATGGAGAACGACTACAAGTGGCATGGCAAGCCACCGAGTAAAGAAGAAGCAGAACGGTTCCTTAAGGAACTTGCCGCGCAAGAAGCACTTTTGTCATAAGTATGTTGAACGCCGACATGAAACTGCGGGAGGATATCTGGGAAGGGAAGGTGCTCGCACCAACGCGTCAGGGTTTTGGTGAGGGACTTGTAGAAGCTGGCGAAGCGGATGAACGCATCGTCGCGCTTTCGGCCGACCTTACCGAATCCACCAAAATGGACCTCTTTGAGAAGAAATTTCCGGAGCGGTTCATTCAGGTTGGTGTCGCCGAGCAGAACCTCGTGACGGTCGCAAGCGGTATGGCGAATTATGGAAAGATACCGTTCTGCACGTCATATGCCGCCTTTAGTCCGGGACGCAACTGGGAGCAGATACGCACGACGATCGCCTTAAACGACGTGCCGGTGAAGATAGTCGGCTCACACGCCGGACTTCTCACGGGACCCGACGGCGCGACACATCAGATGCTCGAAGACCTCGCCTTAATGCGCGCCATGCCCAACATGACCGTACTTTCTCCGTGTGACGCAGAGGAAGCGCGCAAGGCGACCATCGCTGCCGCGAAAACCGACAAGCCTGTATACATCCGCGTTGAGCGAGAAAAAATGCCGCAAATGACCACGCCTAAAACGCCATTTGAAATAGGGAAGGCGAACCTCATGTGGGACTCAAAAAATCCAGCAGTCGCACTTTTCGCGACCGGCTCGCTCCTGCACAATGCCCTCAAAGCCGCTCGTGAGCTCGAAAAAGAAGGGATCGAAGTAACGGTAACAAATATTCATACACTAAAACCGATAGATGCTGAAGCAATTGCCCGCGAAGCAAAACGAGCTGGAGCTGTTGTATCGGCGGAAGAGCATCAGAAGCACGGGGGACTCGGCGGCGCAATCGCGGAAGTTCTTGCGCGAATGCAGCCGACCCCGATGGAGTTCGTCGCAATGAATGATGAATTTGGCCAATCGGGTACGGGCGTTGAACTTATCGAGCACTATGGACTAGGTGTGAAGGGGATTGTTGAAGCAGCAAAAAAGGTTAAGGCTCGCTCAATGAAGTAGAAACTGGACAAATTCTCATATTGTGTGATAATTGCGACCGACCAATATCGGTCTTAACGATTCTACGGAAGGAAGGTGACCCGTGATTCGGATCGCAACAGCAATTCTCAGTTCCACGCTCGGCGTCGCAACTGCGATTTTCGCCCTCATGTGGGGCATGCAGTGGGGGCGTTTCGCACCGGTTGAGGTGCCGCCGTCGTCACAGGAGGTCATCTCGACCGGGAATCTTCGGGCGCTCGCGCTCGAGATGAACGATACCGGCGAGAACGACGCGCAGCGCACGTACGCGATGTTCGCCAACATGAACGTTGCCAAGCAAACGGGGCTCTCGAACACGAGCGTGTACGGGAAGTGTCTCGTCATTCTCGCACCCGGGCAAACCCGAAGTTCGTGCACGATGTTCCGTGTTGTCCCAGGCGCAGAGCAAATGGCGAAGCTTCTTGAAAGTCCGGAACTTGCCTCTGCGATCGTGCTGCGCGACAAGATCGCCAAGAACCCGACCGCGTATATCGTGGAGCACCCTGAGTTGGTCGGTCTCAACTGCGTCGACCGCATCAACCGCTCGAAGGAGCCGGCATTCAGGTGGTCGGGCACGGATAAGGAGGCGATGCGTCGTGAGCTCGGCAAGCCTGTCTATCGGGAGGTACTGCCCGACGGTAGCGTGTTCGAGGCGTTCTGTTCGTCGCTCAAGCCCAGCACGTCGTCGCGCTGGCCGCCGGGAGGGAAACCTCTCGGCGCTCTTTTTTATATGGATGTCGCTTTGAAATCTGCAGGTCGTTTTTCGTACAGTTCGTCTACCTTCTCAGGCGTAAGGAGGCCTTTCTGCGCACCGATGTCTTGGACGACATACGCTGAGTTGATGAGGCCTCGAAGTAGTGCTTCCTGCGGTGGCAGGCCCTTTATCATGTACGCGACCGTGGTTGACGACGTTGCATCCCCCGCCCCCGTGCGTTCCACGGGCGGCTTCGGGTCGGGGTACATCGGCATACGCCACGCTCCTTCGTCGGTGAGGATGAACGAACCGTTGCGGCCGTCGGTGACGACAGCGACCTTCGGACCAAGGGCGCGAATGCCGACCAGGAGTTTCTTCTCATCGTTCTCTTCGGTCTTAAGGATGAGTTGCGCCTCCTGTTTGTTGCAGAAAAATATCTCAGTGTGCTGGTAGATATCCTTGAGCTCTTCGGTGCCGAGCTTCATTTGGAAGGTACCAGGCTGGAAAGCGAGTTTTATCTCCGGATGTGCGACAATGTACGCGGCGAGCTCGTGTTGATACTTTTCGGTCCCTTCTCCTAAGCTGGAGAGATAGATCCACTTCGGTTGCTCAGAAAGTTCTGGCAATGAATACGTAAAGTGCTCGTGTCTGATAAGAATAGTGCGCTCAGCTTCGTACCAGAGCACGTAGTGGTAGTTGGTGACCTTACCATCCTCTTTAACGATGAGGCTCGTATCGACACCGTTATCGGCGAAGGCGTCGATGACGAGCTGGCCGTTCTTGTCGTTGCCCACAGAGCCACGGAACGCCGCTTTGAGACCAAGGCGGGCACAGGCAACAGAGGCGTTCGCAGCGTTCCCGACCGCCGGCACCTCGACGGCGAACTCGAAGGGTACCTTATCGCCGAAACGTACGGAAAGCATGCAGTGTTCGTCGTTGATGTCGCAGTTGACGCGGGCATCTTTGAGGCGGATGAAGCAGTCAATCGTAGGGTCGCCAATGGCGAGAACGTCTGATTTCATCGAACTATTCTATCACGTGAATATTGCATATCTGCCCTAAATCCGTATAATCCCTAGCCATGTTGACACTTGAAGTCACATCACGAGACGCAAAGGAGTCTCCGGAAACGCTGCGCAAACGCGGTGCCGTTCCGGCTGTTTTCTATGGTCCTAAAGAGGAAACCATGCCTATCGAGATAAACGCCCTCAAGCTTGAGCACGTGTGGAAAGAGGCAGGAGAAACGACCATCGTGAAGCTCACCGGAGTCGGTGAAGAGAAAGACACACTTATCCATGACGCACAGTTCCACCCGGTGACCGGCAAGTTGCTGCACGTCGATTTTTATGTGCTTGAGAAGGGTAAGAAGATAAAGATCAATGTACCGCTCGAATTCGAAGGCGTGGCACCTGCCGAGAAGTCGGGACATATCGTCGTCAAGACACTTCATGAAGTGGAGATAGAAGTGACCCCGCAAGAGCTCCCGCACAACCTCCCCGTTGACCTGTCGAAACTCTCCAACGTCGGCGATCACATTGTTGCAAGCGACATCACACTGCCGCCAAGCGCTACCTTGCTTACGGACGCAGACGAGATCGTTGCGTCGGTGAAAGAATTCAAGGAAGAGAAGGAAGAGATAGCGCCGGCGCCGGAAACGGTCATCATCGGTGAGGAGAAGAAGGAGGGTGAAGCTGCTGAAGGCGAAGAAGCACCGGCTGCTGCCGAGAAGGCTGAGAAGTAATCAGAGAACGTTCGTGTCGGAGGTTTGAAAGAGCAGGGGCCGCTCTTCGTCTTCTGTTACAATGATTCCGATATGAGTTCGCGCTTCTATGGACGCCTTTTTGTATTTCTTGGTATCGGGGGAGTACTTCTCCTGACGCTCACAACGACGCACCCTTCTTTTGCCGAGACGTTCGAGGAACGACGGGCACGTCTCGAAGCAGAGCTCGCGAAGATCGAGCTCGACATCGTTGAAAAACGGGGCGTTCTTTCAGAAAAGCAAAAGGAACGGACGTCGCTCGAGCGCGACATCGCCATTCTCGACAACCAGATAGCTGTTGCACAACAGCAAATACGCCATCGTGACATCACCATCACGAAAATAAGTGACGACATTTCAGAGAAAAAATCGGCCATCACACAGGTCGACAGCAAGGTGACAAGAAGTGCACAGTCGCTTGCGCAACTCATCCGCCGCACGCGGGAGATAGACGATATCTCACTTGCGGAGGTCGCGCTTTCCGGCTTTTCTCTCTCGGAGTTCTTTCAGGACGTCGATAACTTTGAGGCCATTCAGCGTGACCTTTACCGCGCTTTCGACGAAATGGCAGTTCTGCGGGGGGACCTTTCGGTGAGAAAGCAGGTCCTTGAAGAAAAACAGAGCGAGGAAGAACAGCTACGGCGCATCCAGGTACTTGAAAAACAGGCGATTGAGAAGCGGGAAAAGGAGAAGCAGAATATCCTCAACGTCACAAAAGGGCAGGAGCAGGCATATCAAGAGCTTATTGCTGAGCGGGAACGGCAGGCTGCCGTCATCCGCTCCGCACTCTTCGAGCTCCGCGATTCCAGCGCCATTCCCTTTGGCACTGCATATCGCTACGCGACAGAGGCTTCGGCGCTGACCGGAGTCAGGCCTGCTTTGATACTCGGCATTCTTCGTGTGGAATCGAACCTTGGGCAAAACGTCGGGACTGGCAATTGGAAGACCGACATGCACCCGACGCGTGACCAGCCCGTATTCACGACCCTCATGGCAGAGCTTGGTTTCGATCCTGACTCAATGCCGGTTTCGAGAAAACCCTCGTATGGGTGGGGAGGCGCGATGGGGCCTGCGCAATTCATTCCTTCCACGTGGATCCTCTACAAAGATCGCATCGCAAAAGTCACCGGCCAAAAGCCGCCAAATCCGTGGGATGCGCGCACCGCCATCTTCGCCTCGGCGCTCCTTATGGCCGACAACGGCGCCGACAGCGGTACTCGTGCGGCCGAGCGGCTCGCGGCGCTACGCTACTTCGCTGGATGGGCGAACGCGAAAAAGGCTGCCTATGCCTTCTACGGTGACGACGTGATGCATTTTGCCGACCAGTACCAAAAGGATATTGATATTCTGGAGGGGCGCTAGGTGTTGTATTTTTCGGCATTTCTCGTATAATCGTCCGACCATGAAAAAGGATATTCACCCGAAAGACTACCGGCAGGTTATCTTCGAGGATTCCACCTCGGGGAAGCGTTTTCTTATTGGTTCTACCGTGCCGACGTCAAAGACCGACAAATGGGACGATGGCAAGGAATACCCAGTCTTTCCCGTTGAGATATCGAGCGCCTCGCACCCTTTTTATACTGGCCGCTCCTCTGTCATCGACACCGCAGGTCGCGTTGATAAGTTCAAGAAACGCGCTGCCGCAGCGAAGTCGAAGAAGGGGAAGAAATAACTACGCTCGGGCACATGACCTTATCGAACGGTACGAAAAGTACACGTTCACATCCCTATCACCACTCCACTATGATACACACGTTTCTATATGCGCTGCGCGAGGTTCGATAAGGTCATGTGCCCTCGCTTGTTACAATGAATGAAATATGAGTGAAAAGGAACGTATCAATCCCGAAGACTACGCCGACGACCATCGCGTCTCGTATCTTATTGTTGAATGGAAACGCCTTTCACAAGCGGAAAAGGACGCAACCGAACTCATCGAGGTCGACCCCTCTATGAAGGAATTGGCGGAAAAGGAGCTTGCGGAGGTAGAGGCTCAAAAAGCGGCTCTGATAAAACAGATAGAAGCGATCGTCGGACAGGACAGTGAACGCGAATGGCCCAACGAGGTCGTTCTTGAAGTCCGCGCTGGCGTCGGTGGTGAAGAGGCCTCGCTCTTTGCAGAAGAGCTCGCGCACATGTACTTGAAGTACGCGGAGTCGCGTGGGTGGTCGCGCAAACCACTCGAGGAGTCACGCGGAAGTTTGGGTGGGTACAAAGAAGCGCAATTCGAGATCAAGGGAGAGGGATGCTATCGCACGCTCCGCTTTGAGACAGGTGTACATCGTGTCCAGCGTGTCCCTGCAACAGAGAAAGCCGGACGTGTACACACCTCCACAGCATCGGTCGCAATACTTCCGGTCTACAAGCGTACAAAAATAGAAATAAACCCTGCTGACCTTGAGGTAGAGACGTCGCGTTCAGGTGGGGCCGGTGGACAAAACGTCAACAAAGTGGAGACCGCCGTTCGTATCATCCATAAACCGACCGGTATCGACGTGAAGTGCACTTCAGAGCGCTCTCAGGCGCAAAATAAGGAAAAGGCCATGAAGCTTTTGGCAAGCAAGTTGCAGCAGGTGAAGGATGAGGAGGAGGATAGGGTACGAGCGGCGGACCGCAAAGCGCAGGTCGGCACAGGGGATAGGAGCGAGAAGATCCGCACCTACAACTTTCCGCAAGACCGTGTCACCGACCATCGCCTTAAGGAGTCGTGGTCAAATCTTCCGAAGATCATGGCAGGAGGCATTGGGGACATCCTCGAAGCTCTTCGGGTAGCCGATGAAGGCGTTGCAGGAGAGGCATAATTCTGTTACTATCTGCCCGCATCTATGAGCAGCATTCAAACACTTTTCGACGCAGGCGCGCACTACGCGCTTTCTCGTGCACGTCGCCACCCCACCGCAGCTCGATACATTTTTGCCACAAAAGACCGAACGGACATCTTCGATCTTGAGGAGACGGGGAAGCGCTTGGAAACAGCCCAGGAATTCGCCAAGTCGCTCGGCGGTAAGCACCTGCTTTTTGTCGGCGGCAAGCACGAGGTGGCAGAATTAGTAAAAGCTGCGGCCCTTCACGCGAATACCCCGTACGTCGCTGGACGATGGATCGGTGGCACACTGACGAATTTCAAGAACATCCGCAAACGTATCGACCGCTTGCAGCGTCTTATGGACGAGCGGGACAGCGGTGCGCGCGAGAAGTACACCAAGCGTGAACGCCTTTTGATGGACCGTGAGATAGAGGAGTTACTTTTCCGTTTTGGTGGGTTGGTGCAGATGACAGAACTTCCCGCAGCTGTATTTGTGGTTGATACGAGGCACGAGAACACAGCAGTGCGCGAAGCGAACCAGCTCGGTATTCCCGTCGTCGGCCTCTCGAGCTCCGACTGTGATTTCTCACTCGTGCAGTATCCGATCCCCGCGAACGATACCTCGGTGCGCTGTGTTCGTCTCGTGTGCGATAAGATAGCTGAAGCGTACCAGGAGGGTAAAAAGGTGCCTGCCGCGCACGCGCCGAAGGCATAACGCGGGTAGTTACTACTTGCGAGAAGGTACTCGATACCTGATACTTTACATTATATGGCAACGACCGAAGAAATAAAGAAGCTGCGCGATGAAACGGGTGTTTCGGTCATGCAATGCAAAAAAGCACTTGAGGAGGCAGGGGGTGATGTGGAAAAAGCAAAGGTAATCCTCCGCAAGATAAGCGCCTCTATCGCTTCTAAGAAAGCCGATCGTACGCTCGGGGCCGGTGCGGCGTGCGCGTACACACATGCAGGCAACCAGGTCGTTGGGGCTGTTGTCTTGGCATGCGAGACGGACTTTGTTTCCAAGAACGAGGAATTCCAGAAACTCGGGTACGATATCGCGATGCATGTTGCCGCGATGAACCCGCAGTTCCTCTCACGCGAAAGCGTCACAGAAAAAGACCTTATGGCCGCTCGAGCGGTGTTCGAAAAGGAGGCTGCGAACGTCCCTGAGAAAGTACGCGCAAAGGCGGTGGAGGGGAAGGTAGATGGATACCTGAAAGAACGGGTACTCCTCGAGCAGCCGTTCGTCAAAGATCCGACGGTCACCATCCGCTCGCTTCTTGATTCAGCTGTCCAGAAATTCGGGGAGAAGATCGAGCTCGCACGTTTCGAGCGTCTTTCGGTTAAGTAACTATGCTACTCTCGTCAACCATGTTCGTTATCTCGCTTATTGGGCTCGTGGGACTTTTTGGGTTGAAACAGTGGGAAGCACGCAATGGTCGCACAGTGGCGCCGGAATTCCGGGAAAAGCTCGACGCATGGGCGCTTCACTTCAAAGACCTCCTTCTCGCACTTCGGGTGGACATCGAGAAGGTACCGCCTGAACTACTGCACTTCGCCCGGTCTGTTCTTCATGAGGTCGTACTTCTTGTCGGGTGGGCATTCCATTTTCTCGCACAGCAAGCGCATCGGCTTGCCGACCTCGTCTCCCATAAACGCAACTTCATCCGTCGTGCGCCCCGTTCCGAGTTCCTCACCAAGATCATGCGGCACAAGGAGGGGGAGGACCAGGGCGGTGCTTCTTGAAGAAAAGGGTAAAAAATGCACAATAACAGTCACCGCCGCCTTAGCTCAGTTGGTAGAGCAACTCTTTTGTAAAGAGAAGGTCCCCGGTTCGAGTCCGGGAGGCGGCTCTCGAACGAATCGACGTCTCAGGTATACTAGGCTGATACATATGGAGCGCGGCCACATACATCCAATATCGTCGCTCATCCGCGAAGCCAACCGAATATTTTTTGATATGGGGTTCTCCTTCGAAGAGGGGCCACTTCTGGAGAGTGAGCACTACAACTTCGACATGCTCAACTTCCAGAAAGACCACCCCGCACGCGACATGCAGGACACCTTTTTCGTGAAAGACGAGCCAGGCATGGTACTCCGTACGCACACGTCGAACGTACAGGGACGTTATATGGAAGCGCAGATGAAGAAGGGAATTACTCCACCGTACCGGATAATCGTGCCCGGAAAGGTATTTCGGAACGAGGCGACCGACATAACGCATGAAGCGGAGTTCCACCAGTTGGAGGGGTTGGCTGTTGGAGAAGACGTCACACTCGCGAATCTTAAAGGTACTCTCGCAAGGTTTTTTCGCGAATTATTTAAAGGTGCGGACGTTGAGATTCGGTTCCGACCTAGCTTCTTTCCGTTCACTGAACCTTCTGTCGAAGTGGATATGCGCGTATCTGGCGAGAATGTACCGGAGAAGCTACGCGACAGGTGGATAGAAATGATGGGGGCGGGGATGGTCCACCCAAACGTTTTGAAGAATGTCGGCGTTGATCCCAAGAAGTACCAAGGCTTTGCATTCGGTGTAGGGCTCGACCGCATCGCGCTCTTACGCTGGGGCATCGACGACATCCGACTCATGCACTCCGCCGACCTCCGCTTCATCAATCAGTTTTAGCCCGTTAGAGATTTAGTATGCATTACACCTACGTACTTCGCAGTCAGGCAGACGGTAAATGGTATACCGGATGTACAAACGATTTACGAAAACGCTTGAGACAGCACAATTCAGGTAGCATGACCGCAACTTCAAAACGGACCCCACTTGAATTGCTGTACTACGAAGCTTGTTTGGAACAGTCGGATGCCTACGCTCGCGAGAAATATCTTAAATCGGGAATGGGCGAACGTTATATCAAAAACCGTCTCAAGCGTTCTCTATCTCTAACGGGCTGAATATGAAAATCTCACGCGAGTGGCTGCAAACTTTTTTTGACGCACCGTTGCCGGAGGCTAAGGCGCTTGCAGATGCACTTACGTTCCATGCGTTCGAGATAGAGAGTGTCGACCCCTCGACTTCCGTTCGACAAGCTCAGGATAAATCGCTCGGGGCAGGGAACGATTCGGTGCTCGATGTGAAAGTGACGCCGAACCGCGGACACGACTGCCTTTCCCATCGCGGCATTGCGAAAGAACTTTCAGCTATCCTGCGTATCCCCATGAAAAATGACGGACTTCGTAAGTCCATCACGTTGGAACCAATAACGACGGAGGTTAAGGTTGATGTCGAGGACGCAACGCTTTGCCCGCGCTTCACCGGCGTCCTGATACACGGTATCAAGGTCGGCGCATCTCCAGATTGGCTCGTGAAGCGTCTCATGGCGGTTGGGCAAAAATCCATCAACAACATTGTGGATGCGACGAACTACGTGATGTTCGACATCGGTCAACCGCTCCACGCGTTTGATATGTCGAAGATCAAAGATCAGACGCTAGCAGTAAAGAGAACAAAAAAGGAAGAACAATTTGTCGCATTAGACGACAAGATCTACGCACTGCCGAAAGGAACTCTGGTTATTGCCGACAACGAGCGCACCTTGAGTATCGCGGGCATTAAAGGCGGTAAGACGAGCGGTGTGAGCGACACGACGACCGATATTTTTCTTGAGGCCGCGAATTGGGATGGCGTGAATATACGAAAGACATCTCAGGGGCTAAAACTGCGCACGGACGCATCAGACAGGTTCCAACAAGTCATATCTCCGGAGTTGGCCGCGTACGGCACTCATGTGGCGGCAAAACTCATCGTGGAGCTGGCGGGCGGTGAAATAGTCGGCTACGTCGACGAGTATCCTTCTCCACAAAAACTGCAGAGCGTCTCCGTCTCGACAGGGAAAGTGAATAAGGTCCTTGGCACGGAACTTTCCGACGCAGACGTGACGTCTGCCTTCATGCGTCTCGGACTGCGATGTACACAAAAGGGAAGCGAGTTCATTGTCGACGTACCATTCGAACGGCTGGACCTCGTCATTCCGGAGGACCTTATAGAGGAGGTCGCACGCATCGTCGGCTACGACAAAATACCGACGACGGAATTGCCGGTGTTCTCCAAGAAGCCGGAGGTCAATCCGAATTTCTATGCAGCCGAAAAGGTGCGCGAGGAGTTAATGAGCAAAGGCTACTCGGAGGTATATACGAGTGTATTCGCCGAGAAGGGAGAGAGGGCAGTGGCTAATAAGATAGGGGGTGAGCGACCGTACTTGCGAGATTCTCTTTCGGAGACATTAACAAATGCAATCAAGAGGAATTTGTTCAATGCCCCCTTGTTAGGGCTCAACATAATTAAATTATTTGAAGTTGGAACCGTCTGGCGAAATGGAAAGGAAGAAATTCTAGTTGGTACTGCAGAAGGTAAGTTCGATGGAGGATTAATGCGGGTAGGCACCAAAGAAACACCGTTGAGAGAATACGAGACAACCGAAACATCGTCGGACTTTCCGGTATCGGAAACTGAACAATACAAGTCGTTTTCACGGTATCCGTTCATCGTGCGCGATATTGCCTTGTGGTGTCCACAAGGTGTTGAACCTGTCGAAGTGTTGGATGTCATACGAAAGAGCGCTGGGGAGCTTCTCGTGCACAGCGAGAAGTTCGACGAGTTTAAAAAGGATGAAAAGCAATCGTATGCCTTCCGCCTCGTCTTCCAGTCGTTCGACCGCACTCTCACGGATGATGACGCGAATTCGCGGATGGAGAGTGTCTACGAAGCTGTAAAAAAGCGGGGCTGGGAGGTGCGGTAAGTTGTCAGATTTTATGCACTTTTCTCCTGTACAAAGGGGCACTTTTTTGCTATACTGAAATGACAAAATATGGCTAAAAAGCAGGCGAAAAATGCGATAAAGGAAGCCCCGAAAACCGGGGGTTCGTCGTACAAAGCGCAAGACATCACAGTGCTCGAAGGTCTTGAAGCAGTACGTCGCCGGCCGGGTATGTACATCGGTACCACCGGCACTGCCGGCCTCCACCACCTCGTGTGGGAAGTCTTCGACAACTCGCGCGACGAGGCGATGGGCGGCTACGCCAACGACATTGAGGTGGCGCTTTTGCCCCCTTCGACAAGCTCAGGGCAGGCGACAACTCGTGTGCGTGTCGCCGATAACGGCCGTGGTATCCCCGTGGATATCCATCCGAAAACAAAAGTTTCGGCGCTTGAGACCGTGATGACCAAGCTGCACGCCGGAGGAAAGTTCGGTGGTGAAGGGTACAAGGTCTCGGGCGGTCTCCACGGCGTCGGCGTCTCGGTCGTGAACGCGCTCTCGACCGTGCTCCGCGCGGAGGTGTATCGCGATGGAGGGCAGTACATGCAGGAGTATAAAAATGGCGGCAAGCCGATAGAGAAGGTGAAAAAGGTCGGCGCATCGAAATTGCAGGGCACTATTATCACCTTCGAACCCGACCCGTCGATCTTTCCCGACCGTGCGTTCAACTGGGACACCATCGTCTCTCACATGCGGCAACAGGCCTATCTCGTCAAAGGTCTTCGTATCTCGATACTCGACTTTCGCAAAATAGATGCAGCAGATCTAAAGTATATTGACGAGACTTTTTACCTCCGCGACCTGCCTGCCGGCAGGCAGGGCTCGGTTATCGATGCACCGTCGACCACCTTTTACTTCGAAGGGGGTCTCCGGAGCCTTGTTGCGTTCCAGAACCGGCATCAGGAGCCCATTCACAAAAACATTTTTTACGTCGAGAAAGAGCACGAGGGTGTGCAAGTAGAGGTCTCGCTCCAGTACGTTGATGACATTACCTCGCGCATCATGGCCTTCGCCAACAACATCTACAACATGGAGGGCGGCATGCATGTGACCGGTTTTAAAACGGCACTTACCCGCACCTTGAACGCACAGCTCAAGAATGGCGGCAAAGAAAGTGAGACGTTTACCGGCGAGGACGTGTTGGAAGGGCTCACGGCTGTCGTCTCGGTGAAGATGCGGGAAGTGCAGTTCGAAGGGCAGACCAAATCAAAGCTCGGCAGTGTCGAGGCGCGTGGTGCGACAGAGACCGTTTTTAGCGAGGCCTTTAGTGCGTTCCTTGAAGAACATCCTGATGATGCACGCTCTATCATCGGGAAGGTGGCGCTTGCCATGAAAGCGCGAAAGGCCGCTAAAGCGGCAAAAGACTCTATTTTGCGCAAAGGAGCACTTGAGGGCATGCAACTGCCGGGCAAACTTGCCGACTGCCAGACGAGAAATGCCGAAGAAGCGGAACTTTTCATCGTCGAAGGTGACTCCGCGGGGGGCACTGCGAAAATGGGGCGCGACAGACGGACGCAGGCCATCCTTCCACTTCGCGGCAAGATACTCAACATCGAGCGCGCGCGTCTCGACAAAATGCTTTCTTCGGAGCAGATAAAGAACCTCGTCGTCGCGCTCGGCACCGCGATAGGCGACATATTCGACCTCGCCAAGCTTCGCTACCACAAGATAATCATCGCGACCGACGCCGACGTGGACGGGGCACACATCAGAACGCTTCTTCTCACGCTCTTGTATCGCCATTTTCGTCCTATTATCGACGGAGGGTACATCTACATCGCGCAGCCGCCGCTCTACAAGATAAAGAAGGGGAAGGAAGTCGCCTATGCATATACGGAGGACGAGAAAGTAAAGATAGCCGGGAAAGACACACCAATAGAGACGGAAGGCGAGACCGTGGAAGAGGACGTAGAGCTTGAAGTAGAGGAGGTAAAAACAAAAAAGACCGCACGGGTTTCAGTGCAACGGTACAAAGGGTTGGGTGAAATGAATTCGGAGGAGCTATGGGAGACCACGATGGATCCTGCTCGACGCATCTTGAAGCAGGTGACCGTCGAGGATGCGCAGGAAGCGGATATGATATTCGATATGCTTATGGGTACCGACGTACCAGCTCGTAAATCGTTCATCCAATCGCACGCGAAAGAAGCTACGTTAGATATTTAGGTATGCTCAGTAGCGTGGCATATGCCGCTCGGGCACGGATAATTTTCCACTAAAAATTTCCTCCCGCTCGCGCCGTCGCGCTCCGCAAGTCCCTCGCAGCACGCGCCACGTGCTTTCGCCCACAGGTTTTCTTGAAAGCTGACAGCGGGTAGCTGAAAGCTATTTAATATGCGTACGGGTAGTACGTGGAGTACGGGCTGTACTGCGAGTAGCTTGGGTACGAGTATGGCTGGTACTGCGGATAGTACATCTGGTACGAGTAGGAGTTCTGCAGAGGGTAGTAAGTGCTGTTCGGGTACGGGTTGTAGTCGTAGGGGTTGTAGTACGGTGCGTTGACCGAGCGTGAGGCGTAGTTGTTGGTGCCGTTCGCATCGGGAGTAGTGATGGAGACACTGAAGATGCCGCTCACACCTCCTGAGAAGCGTAGTGTCGATACGATATGACTGCCTGGAGCGAGGGAAGTCTGCGCAGGGGAATTATAGGTGTACCCTGTCTGTGTCGGAAGAGTTGCTGTGAAGTAATACGCGCCACTTGAAGTACCGCCGACGTTTTCAATATCAAATGTAGCTACACCACTGCCAGCTCCATCGATACTGACGGCGACGATGCGTACAGAAAGGTCTGCCGGACTTGTCGCTACAGGTGTTGGGGTCGGAGTAGGCGACGGAGCCGGAGTCGGGGCCGGTGCAGGGGTTTCTTCTACCACTATGGGTGTCGGTGAAGGGGTCGGCACAGGGGCTGTCATTTGCGTAGTAGGGGTCACGGTTACCGTTGCGCTTCCTTGGGCCTGTGTGCCGGTGCCGCTCGGCATAAAGATTATCGAGAGGGGAACGCTGAGCGATTCGCTCCCTGCGAGGAGCGGTGTGATAGATACTTCTTTGCTCGCGCCGGAGATCGTGAACGCTGCGCCACACGGAACACTGTTCAATGTACCGATAGGGCTCGGTGTTTGAAGTTGCAGGTTGCCCTGACACTGGTAGAGAAATGCGTACGTACCTTCCACCGGTTCGTCGTATTTCCATGAGACGTCGAACGGAAGACCCGACGTAACGCTTTTTGGTGCCGTTACTTCAATAGCGGCATCGTTCCAGCCAAAGAAAGAGGAGAACCAGGCGCGGGAGATGTTTGCGAGGTGTACCAGACCCCAGATGACCACAACAATGAGGATGATGAACCCGACGATCGCGAGGATATTCGAGACAAGGCTGGCTTTTGGCTCTTCGGGCATTTGAGGGGCGCGTACCGCGTTTGGCGAGTCTGCCATATTGAGCGCTATGTTACTACATATTTCATTGATGTCAAGCTTTTGCGTAGGGAAAGTACTCTTGACAAGAGGCAAAATATAATGTAATATCGCGACCTCTATGACGAATACGTCAAACACGCAAAAACGTGCACCCGCACCTGTCTTCGTCGCGATGACGGTAGTGATCTTCGTATTCTCGCTTAGCGCGGCAGACTCGATCGGCTTCGTACCGTACTTCATCGATGGATCAGAACCCTCACACGAGAGGGTCGCTCTCTCTTCACTTCCTGAGCTTGGTCCGGAACTTAGGGGCGAGGGACAAGGGATGGGGGATGAGGAAACTGCTGTTGTGACGGCACTACCGGAGCGCATTGTGATCCCTCAGGTGAGCATCGATCTTCCGGTGCAAAATCCCAACACTCGCGATATCGAAGTACTTGATACGCTTTTGCAGGACGGCCCGGTGCGTTATGTGGATTCTGCGCAGCTCGGTGAGAAGGGCAACGTTCTTATCTTCGCGCACACCTCTCACCGTCCTGTCGTGCACAACCAGATGTTCAAGGCATTCAACCGAATCCCTGAGCTTGAAGCGGGGGACACCATCACCATCGAAGGCAATGGAAAATCGTACCTCTATACAGTGACCTCTGTACGACAGGCCAACGCCGAGGAGGCTGTCATCGATATTTCTCCTTCGGTGGGCCGGAAACTCACGCTCGTCACTTGCGATACGCTCACCGGCAAAGACGCTCGTTATATCCTCGAAGCCGACTTCGTGGCGGTTATATAGCAATATGAACCCCGTTAGAAACCGCGGGCGACTCGTTGCCAACTCTTCTATGTGCTCAAAATTTCCCAGCATTAGGACGGAACGGAGCACGAAGTCTATTCTGGTTCCGCGCCCTGTTTCTAACGGGGTGAAAAAAACTCTCATCAGCGCGCTTGTCGCGACGGCACTTTCTCTACCGGTCGCCGCATGGGCCGATACACAGTTTTTCCCGGTCGGGCAGTCTATACCGGTAGGGTATGGTGTTGGCGTTGGTTACTCTGTGCCCACAGGGTACCCGATTCCATCTGGCTACTCGGTACCAACCGGGTATGGTATGCCCGTCGGCTATTCAGTTCCCGGATACTCTGCTCCGACAGGATACTCGGTCCCTATAGGGTACCCGGTTCCATCTGGCTACTCCGCTCCTGTCGGCTACTCAATCCCGACTGGCTACTCAACTCCGGTCGGTTACTCGACTCCCGTTGGCTACCCCGCTCTCATTGGTCGTTCGGTTCCTATCGGTTACCCAACTCCTGTCGGCTATCCCACTCGTATCGGCTACTCGGTCCCAGTCGGTCGCCCGGCTATAATCGGAAAGTCTGTTCCAGTCGGTTATCCAACTCCTGTCGGCTATTCAATCCCGACTGGCTACTCAACCCCGGTCGGTTACTCGACTCCCGTTGGTGAGAGCGTCTCGTTTTTTAACTAAACGTTCGATCTTGTCCGATAAGGCAGAACTGGTCTTCGATACCTAGAAGCTTCAACAGCGGCAGCCTGTGGGCCACCGTCGGTTCTCTTTTACGGCGTAAATACTGGATATTTGGCACTTGACAAGTGAGTTTTTAGTGATACAATTTCAGCCGATTCTGAATCTTCTCCTGAGTGTTTGTGCGTCCAACACCGTTCTGCCAAAGTAACTAATTGCCGCAGGACAGCGTTGGGCTCGAAAGCCGGATTGCTCTTTTACTTCAGATCAGACTCAGATTGCGAGGGTTGTGTGCGCACGAGGTTTCATTTTGCGCGCTCACACAACCCTCGCAAGCGCTTTTGGATCCACGCGGGGGGTTAACGGAGAACGACCATGTTAAAATTCTCTACCCTCGCGGCCGGGCTGGCCGCAATCGCCCTCACCCTGTTCGCCGGCATCACCGTGCCGACGATCGCCGAGGCGCGTTGCTTCAATCTGGAGGGCGTGGGGCGTGTCTGCACCCAGCAGCGTCCGCGTCATATTCGGCCGCAGACCCGGCGGCAGCATGGCTTCGCCAGCGGCGCCGAGCGGCGCCGTACGCAAGGCGGAGGATCTTCCTCCGTGCGGGAGGTCCATCACAGCGAGCAGTGGCAGGGTCGGTGCTATAAGGATAGCCGCGGGTGCATCTGCGTCACCGGGGACTGTCCCCGGAAGTTCGCCAAGCAGTGATCGGGCGTGGGTTCGGCGAAGGAATTGGGATGACTCCCACCTTCGCCGAACCACCTCTTTTTCGTTATTGCCTGTATCTGGATCGTGTAGTACGGTCCCGGCACAGGTTCTCGCGAAGCCCTGCGTCCTGCATGGGCCAAACAAGGGGAGAGCCATGAAGATCTTTGGAATGATTATTACTACTGCCGCGTTCCTCCTGCTCACGCCTGTTTCGGCGCTCGCAGGCGGAAAAAGCGCGGCTGACTGCAATGATGCGGCCTGCGAGGCATGGCAGTCGGGTGTCGGGGCAAAGCCCGGCGCACCGACGACCTGCCTCGTCACGATCACCGCTCCCACCTATGGGGGCAAGATCGGGCTCGAGGTTCGCGATGCGAATCGCGACTCGCGCTGGAAAGCCCCGCGCATCAAGCACGTCGGTGCCGGGACGGTCGTGTACCGAATCGGCTGCGGTTGGCTCGAAGAGCCGACCGCCGAGGTCTATCTCTGCGTCGAGGGAAAGGACGGGAAGAAGTTCACGTCCATCCGTTGGCGCGCGAAGGGCGATCTCGATGACACCCTGAAGACGAGGCGGCTTGAGATGTGCCTGAAGGGGCAGAGGTGCCCCCGCTTCGTCGCCGGCGAACCGCCGAAGAGGCGGTGAGCGACCTGTTTTCGGGTCGCGGAACCACTATCCGCGACCCGAAAACCACTTTCTTGAAAGCTCTTGACAGTCGAAAAAAACCAAGTATAATGCGCCCGTTTTACTAGTCGGTAGAAAGTCTTACCTTACAAGCTTATTAGGAACAAAAATATATGAATTCGCTTACAAAGAGTGTCTACGTGGGGTTGTTCGTCATCGCATTTGCGGCTGTTTTTGCGCTTGCAACGCCGGTCGTTCACGCGGATGACTACTTCGGTGGTTGTGATTTCTGCGGTGGCTACACCGACTACTACGGTTCGAACGATTACACCGACTACTACGGCTACAACGACTACACCGACTACTACGGTTCGAACGACTACACCGACTACTACGGTTCGAACGACTACACCGACTACTACGGTTCGAACGACTACACCGACTACTACGGCTACAACGATTACACCGACTACTACGGTTCGAACGATTACACCGACTACTACGGTTCGAACGATTACACCGACTACTACGGTTCGAACGATTACACCGACTACTACGGCTACAACGACTACACCGACTACTACGGTTCGAACGACTACATCGATGAGTACGGCGTAGAGTACTCATACGTCGATTACTACGACTCTTACTCGAGCTACTCAACACCGAGCTGCTACAGCTGTGGCGGAAGCAAGTTCAGCTACATTCCGCCGATAAAGGTCACACCTCCGACCTATTATCCGCCGCAGAAGCCGCAGCCTCCGGTCTACATTCCGCCGGCTCCACAGCCGCCTTCGGTCATCACGACCAACAGCTGCGTCGGCAACAGCTGCAACACAAACGTCAACAACATCAACAACAGCGTGAGCGGCAGCTACAACACGACGACACTTACTCCGGCAACGCCGCAGTACCTCGTACAGTACGTTGCGCCGCAGCCGGTCCCCGTTCAGAACCTCTACTGCACCATCACAGCTTCCCCGAGCTTCATTCAAAACGGTCAGGCAGCGTTCCTCTCGTGGACAAGCGTTGGCGCCACGAACGCATGGCTCTCTGACGGCATTGGCTACGTTGCCCCGAACGGCTCTCTCGCAGTTCGTCCGAACGTCTCGACGACTTACACGCTTACGGTGAACGGCTACGGTGGCACGCGCACCTGCAGCGCGTACGTGAACGTCTCGGGTACCTACGTGTCACTCACGCAGATCCCGTACACCGGCTTTGACTTCGGGCCGTTCGGTAACGCGGTCTACCTCTTCGGTCTCCTTGCCTTCGCTTCGGCGCTCGCGTACCTCGTTCTCTACTACAAAGGTGGTACGGCTGTCGTTGCAGGCTCGCTCTTTGGTTCGACGCGCTCACCACAGGCGGCGGCAAAGACAGGTGGCTCGTACGGTAGTATTCCGACACCGGCAATGTTCTCGCGCAGCACGCGCAAGACGTTCACTTCCGCTCCGGTACAGTCTCGCTCGTTCGACAACCTTCCCATCGCTCGTGCAGACATTCCTTCTCCCAAGGATTCGATGACAGCAGTGCACTCTGACCACGGTCAGGCACCTCGCATCGTCGTGAATCGCGGGTAAGACCCTCCTTCGCTCGCATACGCGAGCTACGGACGGGCAAGCGGGTGCAGAGCTCCAGTCCAAAGTAACAAAAACCGCCACGTCAGACGTGGCGGTTTTTGTTTATTGCCTGTTTCGTATCTCTTCTTGTAGGCGTGAAATAATCTCAGAGATAGGGAGGGCGCCGAGCTTACCGTTTCGGCCTTCAAGCGTTGCTGTTTGTGCCGACACTTCCTCGTCGCCGACGACGATAAGGTACGGGACTTTCTCGGTTTTTGCCGCGCGTATCTTTTTGCCAAGGCTCTCGTTCGCATCATCGAGCTCGGCGCGGATACCTGCACCCAGCAGTACGTCGAAGACCTCTTTGCCATAGAGGGCATGTTTTTCCGAGACCGGTAGCACTTTTACCTGTACCGGCGAGAGCCAGAGCGGAAAGGCGCCGGCGTAGTGTTCGATGAGGAAGGCAACGATGCGTTCAATGGCGCCAATGGAAGATCGGTGCACCACTACCACAGGTTTCTTCGTGCCGTCCGAGGCGATGTAGGTGAGGTTGAATCGCTCAGGCATACAAAAGTCATACTGCACGGTGAAGGCGGTATCTTCCTTGCCGTTCACGTTCTTCATCTGAATGTCTATCTTGGGGCCGTAGAAGGCTGCCTCGTCTTTCGCCTCCACGAATTTTCCTCCACGTTTTTGTAAAAGTTCACGCAAGAGCGCTTCACCTTTTTCCCACGCGGCATCGTTCTTAAAATATTTCTCCGTGTTCTCACGGTCTCCCAGAGAGAGCCGATAGTGGTATTCGTTTCCCTGCTTGAGCCCAAAGACGCCAGCGACATACTCGATGAGGTCGAGCACCTTGCCCGCCTCCTCCACAGCCTGCTCCTCCGAGGCGCAGATGATGTGTGCGTCGGCAAGGCAGAAGGTGCGCACGCGCTGCAAGCCCATCAGCTCACCCGATTGTTCATAGCGGTAGAGGTTGGCGAGTTCTGCGATACGCATCGGGAGCTCTCGGTAGCTGCGTGGTTTGTCGAGGTAGAGTTCGAAGTGGTGCGGGCAGGTCATCGGCCGGAGCATGTACTCTTCGTCGTCGATGACGATAGGGGCATACATAGAGTCTTTGTAATGCGGGTAGTGACCGCTCTTGCGATACAGGTCGAGCTTTGCGATGTCTGGAGTATGCACGTGGCTGTATCCGCGCTTTATCTCCTCGTCGATGATGAAGCGTTCAAGCTCACGTCGTATCGCGGTACCCTTGGCGGTCCACAGCGGCAAACCCTTCCCGACAGAATCAGAAAAGGTAAAGAGATCGAGCTCCTTGCCCAGTTTTTTGTGGTCGCGTGAGTTTGGTTCGTGTTCTGACATAAAGAAAAACGCCCGAGTGAACATACGAGAGGCTCGTACACTCACTAGGGCGATCTCACTCGAACCGCGGTTCCACCTAGTTTCCCCGCCCGAAGGCAAGGCGCTTTTTCCCACATCAGATTAGGCTTTCGCTCCTGCTTCGCGCGAGGCTTCGCAGGACTCCGGTTCGTAGCCGAAGCAATCTCTGACCAATCAATCCTAGCGTGTCCGTTTTTGGGTGTCAACCACGTTACAGCGCTTTTGCGCGCTCGATCACGAATGAAGGCTCACCGTTCCGCTCCGATATCTTTCCTTTGATGGCAATACAAGAGCCGGGTGCCATCAACTGTTCATACTCTTTGAAGGTCCGTGGGAAGGCGACCACCTCGATGGCGTCGGAAAAGTCGGCTATCTTCAGGAATCCCATACGCTCGCCGTTCTTTGTCATGTTGACGCGTGCGTTCTCGACAAAGCCGGCGATGACCGTCTCGATGCCGCGCATATGCTCCTTAGCGTGTTTGATGGTCTTTTTTGGGTCGGCAAATTTCTTTTTGTGCTTATCCAGCGGATGTCCGGAAACGTATAGGCCAAGCAACTCCTTTTCCCACGCAAGCCGCTCCTCAAGGGTCGCCGCAGAGACGTCCGGCAGTTTCAAGACCGCTTGCGGTAAGCCTGCCTGTCCTGAGCCCGTCGAATGGGTCGAACCAAAGAGCGAACCTTGGTCGGTCGGGGCATTGAGATGTTCACGGTGGAAGTTGAGAAGGAGGTCGATCGAGGCGAGGAGCTGTCCACGCTCGCCAAGTTCGTCGAGGGCGCCACACTGGATGAGCGATTCGAGGGATTTTTTGTTGAGATTTTTGTCGGGGATCCTGGAGAGGAAGTCGGCAATGTCCGCAAAGGGACCTTCTTTTTCGCGTGCGGCGATGATGGAGTCGGCCACACCGGTACCGAAATTCTTTATGGAGTAGAGCCCGAAGCGAATAGCTTGTTCGCCTGTCCCGAGCGATTTATCCTGAGCTTGTCGAACGGGAGTCGAGGGATCGATGACAGTGAAGTTGCCACGACTCTCTTGCACGGAAGGTGCACGCACGGCGATACCCATTCGCTTGCATTCCGCTACCGCTTCAGCGATTTTCTCCACGTCACCCGCGTCCGCCGTGAGGAGTGCAGCCATATAGTCGACAGGAAAGTTGGCTTTCATGTACGCGGTCTTGTAGGCGAGGTTCCCGTAGCTTGCCGCGTGCGCTTTGTTGAAGCCATAGGCGGCAAAGGTCTCTATCTGCTCCCACAATTTCTGCGCCGTTTCCTTTTTCATCCCGCCTTTCACACAGCCGGTAGAGAACTTCTCCTTTTGTGCACGCATCTCGGCGGGTATCTTTTTACCCATCGCCTTACGGAGCTTGTCAGCCTCGAGCCATGAATAGCCAGCGAGCGTGATGGCTATCTCCAAGACGTCGTCCTGGTAGGTAATAACACCGTAGGAATTTTTGAGGATAGGTTCCATGCGGGGGTCGAGGTACTTCACGAGTTTCGGGTTCTTTTTGCACTCGATGTAGGCGGGGATGAAGGCCATCGGGCCCGGACGGTAGAGGGCGACCATCGCGTTTATGTCGTGGATGGTCGAAGGTTCAAGGTGCATGAGGTAGCTCGTCATGCCGCCCCCTGCGAGTTGAAAGACACCGAGTGTTTCGCCCCGCCCCAAGAGTTCATAGGTCTTCTTGTCGTCGATCGGAAGGTTGTCGAGGTCCACGCTTTTGTTGAGCCGTATACGTACACGCTCGACCGAGTCGGCAAGCACAGAGAGGTTGGTGAGGCCGAGGAAGTCGAATTTGAGAAGTCCCGCATCTTCGACCGCGTGCATGTCATACTGCGTTATCGTTTTGCCTCCTTTTGGGTCGCGCTGGATGGGCACGTAATCCGTCACTGCGGAAGGTGCGATGACGACACCTGCCGCGTGCACACCGACGTGCCGTGCATTGCCTTCGATCTTCTGTGCAAGGTCGAGTATCTCGCGGCTGTCCGGGTCGCTCTTATACACTTGTGCAAGCTCCGGCACGCTCTCGAGCGAGCCGTGTATCGAGACGGGAAAGCCCTGCTTGCCGAACGGAATGAGCTTGGCGATGGTGTCGCCGAGCCCATATGGCTGCCCGAGCGCACGCGCAACGTCGCGCACGGCGGCGCGCGCCATCATGGTGCCGAAGGTGCCTATCTGCGCTACTTTGTCATCGCCATACTTTTGTCGCACATACTCGATAAGTTCGTCGCGCTTGTTGTCCGCGAGGTCCATATCGATGTCGGGTGGGGAGGGACGCTCGGGGTTTAAGAATCGTTCGAAGGGGAGTTGGTATTCGAGCGGATTAACGGTCGTGATACCGCAGAGGAACGATACGAGCGAGCCGGCGGCGCTGCCTCGAGTGTTGGTGAGAATTCCCTTATCACGCGCGTGTTGCAAAAGGTCGGCGACGACGAGAAAGTACGGGGCATACCCTTTTTCGGCGATGATGGAGAGTTCGTACCCGACACGCTTTTTTGTCTCCTCATTTTTCTCCACGCCACGCTCGGCAAACCCTCTTTCGGCAAGCGAAGCGAGCTCTTTGTCGGCAGAGCTTCCTTTCGGGATAGGGAAGGCAGGGAAGACCCACGAACCGAGACCGAGCTCAAGATTGCATTTTTCGGCTATCTTCCACGTGTTTTCGAGCGTCTCGGGCAAATCCGCAAAAAGCTCTTCCATGCGGGCACGGGAGAGGAATGAGAAGTTTCGCGGAGCAGTCTCTCCGTCGCGATTCAACGCTCCGCCAGAGCGTATCTTGTTCACGAGGTCGCACGCGAGTGAGTCTTCCGGTGAGAGGTAGTAGACGTCGTGCGCAGCGACGAGCGGCAGGCAGGCGCTTTTCGCACGAGCGACGATATCGTTCATTCGCTCCTCATGACCCTCTATCTCGGGATGTCGGGTGACCTCCACATAGCAGTCTTCGCCGAAAAGTTTTTTGTACCAGTGCAAAATCTCTTCAGCACGCGCGGCAGAGCCGTGGCGAATAGCGTGTGCATGTTCGCCACCGTACGAGGGAAGGATAGCAACAAGTCCTTCCCGATACTGCTCGATGAGTTCACGGTCGATGCGAGGGCGTTCGTAAAAACCCTCGATGTGGCCTTTCGAAACGAGCTGGATGAGGTTCTTGTAGCCGGTCAGGTCTTTTGCGAGGAGCACCAGACGCGAGGTCTGGTCGTCCACACGATGCTCTTTTTGCATTCGCGAGCGAGGGGCTACGTGAAAATCGACGCCGACGATGGGTTTGATGCTCGAGTCTTTACATTCTTTATAAAACTCAATAGCGCCGTAGAGGTTGCCGTTGTCAGTGAGCGCAAGCGCGCGCTGCCCATCTTTTGCCGCCGCTGCGACGAGCTCAGAAATTTTTGGGAGTGCCTCAAGGAGGGAAAAATGCGAATGCGTATGGAGATGGACAAAGTCCTCGCGCGACATATGAAAAGTATAGCATCGGAGTTTTCCACTTTGACCTCATCAGGATTTCGTTCTAGAGTAGAGTCTGACTAAAAAAGTAAAGTAGCGTACGCGTAGCAACGTCGGGGTATCCCGGCAGTCTTCAACGTTAACTAGGGAGAGGGAGAGAGTCGCATGACCAGTAAAACGATGAAGGCCGACAGTGCGACTGTCGGGGGGCCAGCGGACGGTCCGTACTTCGGGGGCGGATCGGAGCCTCGCCAGGTGACCGCGGAAGAGGCGCGCTCGCAGGGCGGCAATGTCGATGGTCTCACCGGACTCGCAACGCGTCAGGTTCCGGAACCGACCCCGATCGAACGGGGACCGATTCCAAGCTGCATGCAGCCGCCCGGGTCCGGAGACCTTCAGGGCGCCAAGGGTCCTCGTCAGCCTCGCGAGTTCGAGGAAGGCGAGACCGATCATTGGCGGCGCGGTGGCAAGCGCTACTAGCATCAAACGAAAAGGGTCGCCTTCGGGCGGCCCTTTTGCTGGGCGCTTTACTTACAACCACTCATTAGGTAGAGTGCCGCGAGCCCATATAGAACAACAAAAATGGGCAGAATGTCAATCTCATAGGAAGGAACCAGGTCCAGGAGAGAGGTGACCAATGAGCCCCACCATGAAGCCAAAGGCGGTTATCTTCGGAGCCGGTATCATCGGCAGCGAGGCAAATCGCCAGTTCAGGAGAGAGGGGTACGAAATCGTCGCCCTTGTCTCAAGTAAGAAACTTGTACGTGCAGACGGGACGGAGGCCGTGTTCAAAGAGCGCGGCAACCCGAACGAAGTGCTCCAGCACATACTCGCGTTGTCTGGCGGACACGTTGATCTCGCGGTCTTCGCGTTGCCGAGTGCCGGCAAGAACGTCGTCGAGATCGAGCATTCCTACGTGAAGCCCTTCTTGGAAAAGAGGACGCCGATGACGCTCGCCGGCAAGGCGCTGCTTTCGTCGGACCACTACTACGAACTCGAGCCGCATCTCGACCACGTGGACATCAACGCTACGGTCGGCGCTGCGGTATGCATGCTCGACGAGATGATCGAGCATCTGCGTTTCGATAACGGGCGCGACATTCTCGTCGAGGCCGTCGTCAACGGAACGTTGAGCTACATCATGAGCGGGATCTGGGGTAATCGCCCACTCGAGGCGCTTATCCGGGAAGCGGTCAACAACAAGTTCGCGGAACCCGGCGTGAACAATGAGATCCCGGACCCGTTCACGGTCATGGACGGCGAGGCAACGGGCGACGTCCCAAAGAAACTGCTGATCATCCTCCGGCGTGTTTTCGGCAAGTACATTGGGCGGAAGATCAAGGCGAATGACATCGAGGTCGTCAAGTTCACCGAAGATGCGATGTACCGCTTCACGGCAAGCAACGAGCGGCGAAAGTATGTCGTTCGGATATCGACCAAGCGTCTGCCACACATGCTCGAACGGAACTCTCCGGGTTCCGTCTGGGCCGACATCGATGGCAAGGTGTTCATCTCCGGTGGCTTTTGCCAAATTCCAGCAGGCAGCGCCATGGACAAGTGGGTCCCGAACAGCGGTCCAGGGAACGCAGTGCGGATCGTCCAGACCGGGTTACCCCGCATTGTGATCGCCGAGGGTGCCGGCGACCTTGCTACGGTCGGCACCTTGATCAAGGGTGCACGCCGACTGCGAAGCTTCACAACGAGAACGCAGGTCCACGGCGGGCCATACCAGAAGGAGTTTCTGGGAGCCCTCGCGCCCGGCGGCCAGTAAACTTTCGTTCGCGAACGGTCGCTGTGACCATGACTTGTTTTCCACTCGCGCCTCGGTATTGTCCGGGGCGCGAGATTTCTTTTGGTACAATATGCAAGTGCGATACCTCATCGGCATCGACGAGGCCGGGCGCGGAGCGCTCGCGGGTCCCGTCTGCGTCGGTGCGGTCCTCATGCCGGAAGATTTTGATTGGCAAGAAGCCTTTGCGATGGTGACCCGGCCCTCTCGACGCGCTCGAGGTAAAGTGGAGCCGCGACTGCGCGACTCCAAAAAGCTTTCTCCTCAGCAAAGAGAAGTCCTCTACGAACACGTCACAACGCACGGGCGCTTGAAGCACGCAGCAGCCTTTGTAGATGCACAGGCAATAGACGAAATCGGCATCGTGAACGCCGCGCATGAGGCTGCAGCGAAAGCTCTTACTGAGCTAGGAGTCAGCCCGGAGAAGGTTGAAGTGCTTCTTGATGCAGGTTTGCGTGTTTCTTCCGCCTGGGAGCAGCGCGCGTACGTGCGTGGCGACGAAACGGTGCCGGTAATAGCGCTCGCTTCCATCATTGCGAAGGTCTCGCGAGACCGGGCCATGGAAGAGCTTGCATCGCGCTACGCGCTCTTCCACTTTGAAGCGCACAAGGGGTACGGAACACTCGCACATCGTCGCGCGATATCGCGTGTCGGGCTCACCGAGATCCATCGGGAGAGCTTTTGTCGTGGGTTGCGAATAGGGCCAAAATCAGTATAATCCGCCAATCTATCTATGGTAGTTCGAATGCGTCGAAATCGCTCTGAAACCGCTAAACGCCGGAGTCATCAGGCGCTTGTCGCCGCACAGTCTTTGAAATGCGAATGCGGCGCGCTTCGGCTCTCCCACCGCGCATGCGCATCCTGCGGCAAGTATCGCGGGCGCATCATCATCGACGTGGTCGCTCGTGCAAAGCGCGAAGCGCGCCGTGCCAAACGCCGTGAGACCGCGCTCCGTGAATCCGGACAAGTTACCGAAGATAAGAAAGAAGAAACACCAAAATCATAGACTGAAACATTCCGCTCTTTCGTTCGTCTGATCTTTAGTGAGATATGGCAAATAGACACCTAGCTCGTTCCGTCGTTCTCCAAGTGCTTTTCGAGCGCGACCAGTCGGGTGGAAAAATGAGCAGTGACGATGCGCTCGCACGTCTTGCCGACTACGCCGCCGAGTTCGGTGCGCGTGAAAGTGACATGCCCTTCATGAAGCAACTGCTTCAGACAGCGACCGCAAAGCAGCGGGAGATAGACGACGTCATCGTTCGTGCTGCACCCGAGTGGCCACTTGAGAAAATAGCCGCTATCGACAGGAACGTCCTTCGGCTCGGTCTGACCGAGCTCCTCTACGCCGACCGCACGCAGGTGCCGGCAAAGGTCGCTATCAACGAGGCCATCGAACTTGCCAAGACATTCGGCTCCAATTCTTCGGGGCGTTTCGTCAATGGTGTGTTGGGCGCTGTGTATATAGAGCTTGGTGAGCCGGGGAAGAACGAGGGGGTGGCCCGCAAAAAACAAAGCGGGAAGCCGGGCAAAATGCCGACCGAGCACCTCGCTGGTGCGGTCGTCTACGCAAAGCATAAGGGCGAGACGTACCTCGCCTTCGTTCACGACATTTTCGGGCACTGGACCATCTCAAAGGGAAAGGTCGAGGCCAACGAAGACGTTCGCGGAGGTGCGGTGCGTGAGATAAAAGAGGAGATGGGGCTCAGTATCACCATCATGCAAGAACTCGGGGTGAACGAGTATGTCGCTAACGACTCAAAGGTCGAAGGCGGCAAGAAGCGAAAGCGGGTCACGTACTTCCTCGCAGAGGCACCGTTCTCTGAGCTCAAACTGGGCTCTTCGGGCGGTCTCGACGACGCGCAGTGGTTCCCACTCTCAGCAGTGGGCGACCTCAATTTCTATGATGACACACTAAAGATAATCATTCCGGCTATCAATGAACTCGCGAAAAAAGATGGGCATACCAATAATCGTATTGAAGGTGAAGGAGGAGTGGAGGACCAGAAGAAAACAGAAGACAGGGGAGAGAGCTACGAGGCACGCAGAGAGCGGCACGGTGGCAGAAGAAGGCGCTAACCTATGGACTTCTCATCATTTGAAACAAGGATCGGATATACGTTCAAGAACAAACAACTGCTTGAGCAGGCGTTCACGCACCGCTCGTATTTGAACGAGAACAGGGAAGCGGGGCGCGATCACAACGAGCGGTTGGAATTTTTGGGCGACGCTGTTTTGGAACTCGTGGTAACGGAGTTTTTGTATGCGAAATATCCGGAGAAACCGGAAGGTGATCTCACCGCCTACCGGGCGGCACTTGTCAACACTCAGAGTATTTCGGATGCTGCGACGAAGCTTGACATGAACGACTATCTACTCCTCTCACGCGGCGAGGCCAAGGACACCGGCCGCGCGCGGCAAATAATCCTCGCGAACGCCTTTGAGGCCGTGATCGGCGCGATCTATCTTGATGCCGGCTACGATGCGGCGCAAAAATTCATTGAAGCGCAACTTTTCCACAAGACAGACGAGGTCGTCTCGAAGCGCCTCTGGCAGGACGCAAAGAGCCGTTTGCAGGAAGTCGCGCAGGGGCTCGTTTCTGTTACGCCAAGGTACGAATTGCTCGATCAATCGGGCCCCGACCACGATAAACAATTCGTCGTTGGGGCTTATATTGGGAATGAAAAAGTTGCGATCGGCGAAGGTCGTTCCAAGCAAGAGGCCGAACAAGACGCCGCACAGAAAGCACTGGCCGCTAAGGGGTGGTAGAGACGCTCGGCGGGATGTGCGTCCCTCGGGCACAGGTTCCGGCGTGCTCGCCGGACCTTCCCGCTCGCGCTCAACGCGCTCCGCAAGTCCCTCGAACCCACATCCCGCCTCGCTAAAGGTTGAAAATGCAAAATACGCTGTCCATTTATTGGTACAATAAGAGCCAATGTTTCTCGCGCTTAAATCGATAGAGCTGTCGGGCTTTAAGTCGTTCGGGAAAAAGACCGAGCTGCAATTCGGCACGTCTATTGTTGCCGTCGTGGGGCCTAATGGAAGTGGGAAATCGAATGTTGCAGAAGGATTTCGCTTCGTTCTCGGTGAGCAATCAATGAAAAGCATGCGTTCGAAAAAAGGAGAGGATCTTATCTGGGGCGGCAGTCCTGCGCTTTCGCGCATGAATCGCGCGTCCGTGAAAGTGGTGTTCGACAACTCCAAGCGTCTCCTCGACATCGACTTCAGTGAAGTTGTCGTCGAGCGCGTGGTGCATCGCGACGGGCAAAATGAGTATCTTTTAAATGGTACGCAGGTTCGTCTCAAGGACGTCATTCGCTTGCTTGCGGGTGCCAACATCGGTGGCTCCGGCTACCAGATAATCTCACAGGGCGAGGCCGATAGGATACTGAACGCAAGCCCTCGCGAACGACGCGAAATGGTGGAAGATGCGCTCGGCCTCAAACTCTACCAGCACAAGAAAGCAGAAAGCGAGCGTAAGCTCGAGGAAACAGCGGTCAATATTGATAAGACAAAATCGCTCCGCCGCGAGCTTGCGCCGCACCTCACCTTCCTGCGGCAACAGGTGGAGAAGATAGAAAAAGCGCGCGAGATGAAAGAGGCGCTCGCGGAAAAGCTCAACGACTACCTCGCACGTGAGAATGCATGGATAACGCAGGAAGATGCCCGTTTGCGTGAGGAGGAGCACACGTTCTCTTCGGAAATGAAGAAATTCTCAGAGTCGATGTCTCATGCTCGCTCCGCGAGCGGGGGTGCAAAGAAAGGAGCACTTGAGGACCTACAGAAGAAACTTTCTGAGCGGGAAGGAAAGCTCGCCGAAGCGCGCCGCGAAAGCGAACAACTCGCGCGCGAGCTGGGGCGTGCCGAAGGAGCCTTAGAGGCCAACAACGTCACTGTCGAGGCCATCGTGCCGGTACCGCACGTGCGCGGCTTCGCGCGCGAGCTCGACGTTTCTGTCGCTGAGCTTGAGCGTGTGGACGACATTTCCCGTGTCCGCGCTGCACTTGCTGATATACGGCATCGCATTAAGTCGTTCGTCGAAGGGCTCTCCGGTGCGGCCCCCGTCACCAACGAGGAGGTACGCCAGCAGGTAAAGTCTCTCTCTACCTCACTTGAGCGAGTACAGAGCGAAGAGACAGCACTTGCCGGAGAGTTGGAGGACCTGCGTAAACAGATATCGAAGACCCGCGAAGAAGGATTCAGTGCCGAGCGGGAGCTCGTAGAGCTTGAGGCTTCCGTGCGCGAAGTACAGGGGAAGCTCGCGAGCGTTCAAGCTGCCCGCGGGAACATCGCCGCTCTGAGGACTCGTTTCGAGGAGGAGGTGCGCGAAGGGGTCGCGCTAGTGGGAGCTGCCATCCGCTCTTGGGATAAAGGGGAAATACCGCAAGGTGCGCTCTCCGAAGATCGAAGTGCGCAAGAGAAGCGACGCAAGGATATAGAACGTTTGAAGATAAAGATAGAGGAGTCGGGGATGGGTAGTGGCGACCAGATCGTGCAGGAATTTTCACAAACGAAAGAGCGTGATGAATTTCTCGCGAAGGAACTTGCCGACTTGGAGAGATCAGCCGCCTCGCTCAAAGACATCATCGTAGAGCTCGAAAAAACCATCGATGCTCGTTTCCACGAAGGTCTGAAAGGTATCAATGAAGCGCTGGGGAACTTTTTTACAAAACTTTTTGGTGGGGGACACGCCAAGCTTTCCGTCGAACAGCCCCGTCGGTCCGTGTCATCAAGGTCGGACCTTGATGACGATGAGATTGAGGAGGTACCAGAAGAAGAGGAACTCTATGCGGGGCTCTCGATATCGGTCTCGCTGCCACGTAAGAAGATACGCGGACTCGAGGTGCTCTCGGGCGGCGAGCGAGCACTCACCTCTATCGCCCTCATCTTCTCGATGACGCAAGTGAATCCCCCACCGTTCCTTGTTCTCGACGAGACCGATGCGGCGCTCGACGAAGCCAACAGCAAGCGCTACGCCGACATGGTGAAGGAGCTTGCAGCGCGAAGTCAGCTCATCGTCATCACGCACAACAGAGCCACCATGGCCGCCGCGGGCGAACTCTACGGTGTCACGATGAGCCAGGACGGTGTCTCGAAGCTCCTATCGGTCAAGCTTGAAGAGGCGGAACGGGTAGCCAAGTAGTATTGAAGGCCAGAGGTTTCTTGGGAAAGAAACACGAGCTGGCCTTCGTTGGCGGATGGCACTTATGCCACGAGATTTCGGGCATTGTTTGCCTCCCTGAGAGTGACTTGTGTGACTCCCGATACGTGCTTCAGCAGATGCCGAAGTTCCGTATCACTTGCAGGTGTCGCAAGGTCAAACATCGCGACATCGTCTTTCGTGTGCTCGCTTGTACCGGCAGCTGAGAACATTGTCAGCTTAACCGTTCCGCGAGCGGCCAACCGCTCGCTCATGTGCTGGACTTCTCCGAGTCCGAATTTTCCGGAGACGACCACACTGAGCGACCTCTGCCTGACGACCTTTGTCACCGCAACCACCTCCTTTCCGGTGCCTGCATATATTCAATCAAGAAGGGACAAAAAAGTAAATGAAGTTGCATAAGTTCAGATACATTTGGCACTCCTCTAAATGAGGAGAAATGAAGCAGATATATCCGATTCGGGGAGCGGCGCGGTTGTATACAGACACGGTACGCTGG